>Ga0306920_100005032_pt1 | contig 17008 bp, 7 predicted proteins | sample flu12Cox44000170_FD_204666 | JGI IMG/M metagenome (GOLD analysis project Ga0306920, IMG submission 204666) | Lab enrichment of tropical soil microbial communities from Luquillo Experimental Forest, Puerto Rico - flux4day.12C.oxic.44.000.170 (v2)... | ecosystem: Environmental > Terrestrial >... | reverse complement strand
TGCTGGGCGCGCTTGCGGGGCCGTTGGGCTGAGATCCCGTAAAACACCCTGTCGCGCGGACGGTCGCATTCGGTCCGAGGTACGGGCTGCCGCCATACCAGGGGCCGTTGGTGAAAATATTGGGATCGGGCAGAGTCACGGGGCCGCCGCTTGCCACATCGCCGAATGGCATGGATTGAACCGGCTTGTTATGGTCCTGGCACCACTCGTAATAGTTGAGGTCAGTGGTTACCGAATGGTAGCCGCCGAGAAGCCCGTCGCATGGCAGGTTGGCGAGAGGATCGGCGGACGTGGGGTTATGGCCATAGGCGTCCCAGTTCAAGCCCTTGCCGCTCCAGTAAAAGATCCCATCCATGGCCTGTCCTGGCGTCGTCGTAGTGGTGAAAAACAGCGGGCCGGCGAGGCTGTTCGGATCGGTCTGGCTGAGAATCAGGTTGCCGTCGCGCCCCAGGGTACGCACATGGTTGCCGTGCTCGTGGAACGGATGCTGCCACCGGCCCTGGCCGATGATGCGCAGCAGGACCTGCTCGCCCGGATGCATATGAGGGTTGCCGTTGTAGGGCTGGTGTGGGTACTCGGCCGCATAGTTGGGGTCCATATCGTCCGGCATCGAGCGCCCATTAATCAGGAAGTAGGCGGGATGGTACGGCTCGGTCGCCACATTGAGCTTGCAGGTGGCCGGCAAAGCTCCCGTGCTCGTGAGTGTACAATTGGCCGCCGCGACCTGGTCCCGCGCCTGCGTGTGAATCCGGGCATCCATCTCGGAGAACTGGAAGAGGTATTCCCGGTCGTAGCAGCTCCGGGAATGGTCGTAGGCGGCACCAGCGAGGCGGAAATCCCCTTCCGCCGAATTGCCCGGAGCGACGTAGTGCGCAGGAAGACTTCCCACTGCGGTGCATCCACTGGGCGTGGTGGCCGGCAGCACGATTATCGCGCCGTAGAGGCCCATCTCCACTTGCAGGTCGCCCTGCGTTCCGCTGTAATAGGCGCGGGTACCCGGCGAAGAGGCAGTGAAGCTGTAAGTTACCGTGTTGCACGTCGGATTCGTTGTTGGGCATGACGCCGCAGGCGGCGCTTCGTTCGTCAGTAGACCCGTTACGCCGCCCGTAGCTGTTACGTTAAAGCCGGGAAACAGAATCGAAGTATTGCCGGCGGCGGACGGAAGACTGTTAGTCAGGGTTACGGAAACGCTCTGCCCTTCTGTAACGATCAGGGTGGGCCCGGGAACCTGCATTGAATTGCAGGATGCGACAGTGCTAGCAATGGCGGCAGGCGCGAAACCGGCAGGAGCGCCATTGCAGCCGTACCCCCAGGAGTACACCGCCTGGCCATCCGGCTGCGTGAGGTAAGCCGCTTGCGCCGTCAAGTTAAAGGTCGGACCAGTGATGCCGGGCGCCGCGGCGTAAGCGGTCGCCAAGGTGGCCGCAGCTATGAGGGCTGCCTGCAGTAGTCGGGTATTCAATTTCATCGCAATCATGTGCCGGTTTCTCCTAGTTGATACGGACTTCGGTCATCAACCCGCCGAAGTTCTCGGCGTCATTGGACAGGTGGTCGAGGTTGGATGTATAGAGATAGAACACGCTGCCCGACGGGTATTTCGATGTATCGCTGGCATCCAGAATCACGTCCAGCGACTCGCCTCCGCCCAGCGTGATCGAGTTGGTGTTGTAGTACAGGTTGTTGCCGGCCTGGTCGCGCAAGAGCTTGGCATTGATTCCGACAACCTCCATCGGAATTCCCAGGGAAGCGAGCGTCTGATATTCCGAAACGTCGAGGCAAGAAATGCGGAGAAGCGCCTTCTTGCCGACGGGGATATTGATGATCGAGTTCAGCGGCTGCGAGAAGTGATTTACGCCATCCGCCGATTGCGTCTCCAGAGAACCCTGCGTTATGGTGTCGGGGTAACTGCGCCCGTTCAGCAGGAAGTACTTGTCCTTCATGTCGGTAAAGCCTTCCGGGTTGAAGGTCATGCCGACAAAATGGAAATTGGGATCGAAGCCGTGCATCTGCAGGGGATACTCGACATCGTAATAAGTCGAGCCGTCGCCATCGTTATAGGCGTAGCCGCCGGTTCCTGTCGTGCTATTCGCAATCGTGGCCGCTGCTAGCGCTCCGGTGTCTACAAGCGGCAGGGGATTGCTGCACAGGATGTCGTTGGCGGAAACGCAGGCCGTGCGGAGATTTAGGTCCTGTTGCTGGCGCGCCGTATAGAGGCTGGTGCCGGTCGGCACCCGGTTCTGCCGTGGACGCACGTAAAGCTGTCCCACCATGCCCATCTGCAAGTGCTCGGGCGGCGTGATATGGCAGTGCCAGAAGTACGTGCCGGCATCGGGCGCGAGGTAGTAATAAGTGAAGCTACCGCCGATGTTGATGGCGACCGAAGCGTCAGGCACGCCATCGTAGAAAGAAGATGCGTTGGGATAACCGTGGAAGTGGACCGTGTGCTGCTCGAACAGGTCCGGCCGCATGATCATACCCACGTTGGTAAGAGTCAGGAAAAACTCATCATCCTCATCAATCGCCATCAGCGGCGCCGGGATGTTGCCGTTCATCACAGCGATATCCTCGATCTGGCGCGAATCCACGTGTCCGGTGAGACATTGTGCGGGCGGCTGCGTTTGACTGGGGCCCGACACCGGCGCGCAGGCATTGGAGGCGGGGCCGATGGTGATGGTAGGCGCCGTTAGATACCCTGTACCCGTATAAGTAATATCGATAAAGGAGATCTGGCCGTTGACCGCGGTAGCCGTGCCCAGGGCGGTGGTGCCGCCTGGGGGAGCGGGACTAAAGGTCACCGTGGGCCGGCCTTGGTATCCGCTGCCAGGGTTGGTAACGGTAACGTCGGTAACCAGGCCACCGGCGATCGTGGCCGTCGCGGCCGCTCCGCCCCCGCCACCGGCAACCAGGACCGATTGATCTCCCGTCAAACCCACGGCGCCGTTGTAGAGGAACGTGCCGCCGCCAGCGATCGTCGTGGCGGGATCGCCGGGCAACGGAATCCCTGGGTAGACCGTATTGAAAACGCTGGGGAATTCCGTACCCGGGCCGCCGGCAGCGATATCCGCGAGCCCCGATAACGGACCGAAGGAGAACATATAGGTCTGGGTACCATCGCCCATGGTGGCGTATCCATCGCCGCCCGAAATCTGCTGGCACTTAATGGCGCCATTCACCGCGTTCGCATTGGTGTACGCCGGCTCCGAATTGTTGTTGGCCGCGGTCGGGTGCGTGATCGTGCTCGTGGGACACTGAACCCGGAATGACTGCGCGGTCGCAGACACCGCCATGACACAGATCAGCACCACCAGCAACCACGGGGTGCCCAACTTCTTGCTCGCCATGCCTTCTTCTCCTCTGCCGCCATCGCGGCCTTCATCCCTGCGCTGCGGCATTCCGTGTCTAGTCGTGCCGCCTCGATATTCTCAAAGTGTTACCGCTTCTCTACGTTGTGTCTTTGCCCGCGAGCAAATGGTCAATTTCTTATGACTCTTTGCTCTAAAGCAAATACTCTCCAAACCTCAACTCGGTCGAAACATAAGTGCAAACCTTTATGTGTGTGCAATCTAGAGTTTCTGCATAAGGACCGCATGCTAGTCTTTGCCGATAAGCAAACACTCGCAAGAAAAAGTATTTTTGCGGAAGGACGGAGCAGCTTTAGTGTTCCTGGCAACTTCAAGAGATCGGAACAGGCAGGGAATCCTTGCCGGCCCGGGGTCGTTGGATCGAGTTGAAGGGCGTCGGATTCGACCCGGACTGCCAGCGCCGCCAGCCCGGGCCTTGCTCCTCTCACTGAGAACTTCTACAATCAGACGACACCGAAGCAACCCCCCAATGTCTTCGTCTGTACCGAACCGCGGCTCCATCCCAACCCGCTATGAAATCAAAGGAGACCCGATTGGCCGGGGAGGGATGGGTGTCGTCTATCGGGCCTACGATACCAGCACCAAACGGGACGTCGCCCTGAAGACCCTGCGCGGAACCGTGGCGCCTCAGGCGCTCGAGCTTTTCGTTAAAGAGTGGACGGTACTGGCCAACTTGAGCCATCCGAATATCGTGGATATTCTGGACTCCGGAGAGTTCGAGGACGAGGGGCAAAAGAAGCCGTTCTTCGTGATGCCCTTGCTCCCCGGGGTCACCCTCGATGCCTTGATTCGCGAAGCGAGTCCCCGGCTGACCACCGCGCGGGTCGTCGAGATCATGACGCAGACCTCGAAGGGGCTACAGGCCGCGCACGAGCACGGCCTCGTGCATCGCGATTTGAAACCCAGCAATATCTTCGTGATGGACGACGACTCGGTCAAAATAATTGACTTTGGCGTCGCGCACCTCACCGAGGGACGTTCGGTCACCGGGTTAAAAGGAACCTTGATTTACATGTCCCCGGAACAGATCACGCTGAAACAGGCGACGGCTGCTTCGGACATCTTTTCTCTCGGCGTGGTCTGTTACGAGACTCTAACCGGACGGAAGATATTTGCCCGAGAAAACGATAGCGCCACCGCACAAGCCCTGCGCCATTTCGTACCGCCGCCCGCGTCGGAGATCAATTCGGCGGTCAGTCCGCTTCTGAGCCGCGTGATTCACAAGGCGATGGCGAAGCAGCCGGCGTACCGGTTTACGAGCGCCCGCGAGTTTGCCGACGCGCTTCAGAAGGCATTCCGCAACGAGCCGATCGAGGGCTTCGATCCCACCAAGATCAGTCTGCGCATCGAGCGTGTCAAGAAGGCCTTGAACGAAGGCGATTATCAATTTGCCGGCGAGCTCCTGGGGGAACTGGAATCCGAGGGCTACATCGATTCGGAAATTAGCGCCCTCCGAGCCCAGATCCAGCAAGCCATGCGACAGAAGTCGATTCGCCAGCTCCTCGACAGCGCGCGCACGAGGTTGGAAGGAGAAGAGGATCCGCTCGCCCTTCAAAAGATTCAGGACGTGTTGGACATCGACCCGGACAACGCCGAGGCCCGGCTTCTTCTCACCCAGGCAGAACAACGCCGCGGTGAACGGCAGATCGACAACTGGTTTCGGCTCGTTCGCCAACATATGGATCACCAGCTTTTCGGCCAAGCCCGACAGGGACTCGAGGAGATTTTCAAGATCCACCCCGGCGACACGAAGGCCCAAGGACTGATGAGCGAAGTGGATCGCCGGGAGGAAGAGTTCGTGCAGAATCACCGAGAGAAAGAACAGCTCTACCAGTCTGCGATCGAGGCCTATCAAGGCGGCGAGATCAGCACTGCTTTGAGCAAGCTGGAGCAGATTCTGGACCTCGGCCACGATGCGCCCGGCTCCCCGGACGCCGAGCGGGAGGCCCAGTATCAGAGTTTCTACAATCAGGTCCGTTCCGAACGCGACCTCTACCGCAACGGCTATGCGGAAGGCCAGAAGTTCTTAGTCGACAAAAACTTCAAGGCCGCTCTCGATCTCTGCAGCCAATTTCTCCAGAAGTACCCGGGCGATCCTCTGTTCCAGGCCCTTAAGCTCGAGGTGGAAGAGCAGCTCCGGCAAGAACAGTCGGCGTTCGTCGGGGAAGTGAACCGCCGCATCGAAACGGAAGCGGATCTGGATCGCAAGGTCAATATCCTGAAAGAGGCGGCCGAACGCTTCCCCGCCGAACCGCACTTCCAGCAGTCGTTGCGGCTGATCCGCGAGCGCCGGGATCTGGTCAACTCGATCCTCGCCAAGGCGCGGCAATTCGAACAACAAGGCCAGTACGCCGATGCGCTCGGCCAGTGGGACATTCTGCGTAACATCTACGCTCAGTACCCCGGCCTGGATTTTGAGGTCGAGCGGTTGCGGCGACGCCGCGAGGATCAGGCTCGCGATGAGGTCAAAGCGCGATGGGTGGAACAGATCGATCGTCTTCTCGAAACCGGCGAATACGCACGCGCGCAGGATCGGACGCGCGACGCGCTCGCCGAGTTCCCCGATGACCGGGAACTGGCAGGGCTGGAGCGGCTCGCCCGCCAGGGATCCGAGCGCAGCACCGAGGCCCAGCGCTGGCTGGAAGACGGAAAGAAGCTGTGCCTCGAACATCGCCTCGAAGCCGGGCTGGAGGCTCTCAAAAAGGCAGGGGAGCTCGACGGCAAGAATCCCGTCATCCGGTCCGCTCTGCTCAATGCCCTTCTGGAACAGGCGCGCTCTCTGTTGGGACAGGACTGGCACGCGGCCGAGCCGCTTATCGAGCAAGCTCTGGATCTTGACCGAAACCACCCGGGGGCCAAGAGTCTCGAAGCTCTGGTTGCGGACTACAAGAAGCAAGAGACCATCGAACAGCTCGTCTGGCAAGCCCGTGAACTGCAAGCTGACGGAAAGATTGAGCCGGCTTTGGACCTAGTGGAGCGAGGCCTCGCTTCGTTTCCCACCGATCCGAGGCTTACGCAGCTGCGGTCCACCTTGCGCAATTCTCTACCCGAGTCGCGCCGGCGGGAGATGCGGGAGCGGTATCTCGAACAACTGAAGGCTTTGGTGGGAGTTCTCGATAAAACGCCAGACGAGGAGCAGTCGAGGGCGCTTCTCGAACAATCTCGTGTGATCGTCGAGCGCTATCCGGAGGACGCTGATTTCCGTGCGATTGGGGTCGGCATTGAGAATCGCGCGCAACGAACGGCGAAAGAGCATCTGCCGCCTGCCGCGGTTTCCGGTGAGCAATCCACCATGACGGTCCTCGGGCCCAAGGCTCCGCCCGTGACGCCCCCGGTCCTTGAGGCGGCGCGGCGTTCTCCGAAAGGGGCCGAAGAACCCCGGCCGGATCAACCTGTCGGGCAGGCGCCCACCCGCACGGGGTTCGAGGGCGCCTCGGAGCAAACCGGACCGCGATTGCGAATACTGGCCGCGTTTAGAAAATCGGCTTCGCCATGGCCGTGGGTCGCAGTGGGATTCGCCGTCGTTCTCGTTATTTCTACTTTCCTTCTCATCCAATCCCATCGGAAGCCGGCTGCTATTCGGATCGCTGACGGGTTTCCAGTCGAACTGAATGCCAACATCTCGAGCGTCACCTATTTGCTCGATGGCCAGCCCGTCACCAGTTTTCCCCTTACGCTGCCCAAGGGTGCGCACCATGTGGAGGCGGTCGCCGAAGGCTACGAGTCCCAGCGAAAGGATTTCACGCTTCGAGACGGCACCTCAGCGCCGGTCCGTATCGATTTCCAACTGGCCCCGGCTTTGCTACACCTCCGCTTCACTTCCGATTTGACGACGGGGAAGGTTTCCGTCGACAACCAGGAGCCCGCCCTCCTCGAGGAGGGCGGTTTCGCAAAGGAGGATCTGACCGCGGGCGAGCACTCCCTCAAGTTGTTGGACAACACCCGCGAGCTGTTATCGGTTACCTTCAAAATGGAGCCGGGTGCGCCGCCTGTTCTCACCGCGCCCATCCAGGTGAAAGACGTCTCCGCCCTCGTGATCACCAGCCTCGGCGCCCGCGCGCGGGTCTACTCGAGCGGTTCGGTAAAGGGGAATCTGAAGGACCAGCCGCCCCAGGCACTTCCCCCCGACGGCCTCGCGCTCACAGGCCTGAACTCTGGAAACAGCGAATTCGAGATCAATGACGGCAAGAATACGCGGCCGTTCCCGCTCGAAATCGCCGCCTCGCCCCACCTCAACTTTTGGATCAATTCGGATCGCAACGTGGGCATGTTATCGGTCGAGGCCAACGTGCCCAAGGGACAGCTGATCATCGATGGCCGGCCCGCGACATCGTCCGTTCGGAACGGAAAGTTTAACCTAAATCTCGAACCGAAGACCTATCGGGTTCGGATTGTGGCGCCCGGTTACGAGGACTCAGCTGAACAGTCGGTGGCCATCCACAAAGGGGAACCCACGCAGTTGAAGTTCGAACTGAAGCCGGCTGTAAATACAGCGTCCTTGGTGATCGAAGGGGGAACACCGGAGTCCGAAGTTTGGCTCAACGGCGAGCGGATTGGTACGCTCAACTCGGCTGGCTCCCTTACTCAGGAGAACATCGATCCAGGAAACCATATCATTCAGATCCGCAAGCAGGACTACGAGGAGTTGGATCTGGCGCGAAATTTCACAGCCAAACAGGTGATTCGTCTGGCTGGAGACGACGCGAAACTCAAGCCGCTCGGCGGCCTGGATTTCCGTGTTTCTCCCGCAGGCGCCCGGGTGATCTACAAGCTCCAGGGAGAAACCACGGCTCATCCGGCACGAAACAACCAAGTCGCCCGCGTCAAGGCGGGCAGCTATGAAGTCGAGGCACAAGCCGAGAAATTCGCAACCCGCACCGCCACGTTGACGGTTGCGTCGGGTAAAAACACATTGGTCGACCTGAACTTGCCTCCGGTTGGCGAGAAAAGGACTGAGGCGAGCGACACGAGTCGCACTCGTCGTGAGGCGCCCATCGATCCGGCGACCTGGAAGCTGTCCGACGAAGGCTGGTGGGTTCACGCCGGTCCGACCTACGCCTGGTTGAAGACGAACCGCGGAGTCTTTGACGTCGAGATCCGCAAACAGTCCGGCAAGGTGCTTGTTTTTCGCCGGACGAAAAAGGTGGAGTGGGTCGTCGACTACAAAAATGAGGCGAACCTGGTCGCCTACTCTCTGGATACGCAGAACCTGAGCCGGAAGGAAATCGTTGGCGGCAAAGGCATGGTCGAGACCAAAATCCCGCTCAAGGCCGATCCTGCGGAGACATTCCGGTTTCAGATCGAAATCGCCCCTAACCGAATCACCGTCAGAAGCGCGAACGGAAGCGACATCGACGTGTTTCCCAGGCCCAACGCCTCGGGCGACCCCGGCAGGTTTGGCTTCAAAGGCGACGTCGAACTCAAGATCACAGAGCGGTAGAGGTTCGTCGCTGAGGCTCCTCCAATCAGTCACCTTTCTTGCCGAACGCCATCCAATTTGAGTGATGGGAAGGACCGATCAACTGGTCCATTTGACCCGGATCGTGCGGCTCCGCGGTACACAGAACCCCTTCATTATGTTTGGTAGTTATGAACAGCGCGATCCATGTCGCACGCCACTTTGAAGCTTCCCCTTTTGACCTATTGAGCGCACGTGCTTCTTTAACCGGTTTGATGGCCAAGGTGTCGTCTATGCGGTTGAACTGCTTGTCCCGCCAGAACAAATTACTGATTACGCCGGAGTAGCCAGGAAAATCTTCGTCAGGCATATCTCTCAAGTCTTCCGGCATAGGAATATTCCAGACCTTCCGCGGTATGATGTGATCCGTGTCTGCGCTATAGCGATCCGCTCCTGTTTCACGATCGAACACCTTGACGTACCGGTACAAAGCAGGATACTGACATTTGGTCTGGTCGACTAAATAGTCAAGATACCGACTTGCGGGCTTAGCAAATTGACCGGTTCGGGCACAAGCGTTACAGTTCCGAATAAATTCGTCAGGATTTAGCGGGATTGCCGAACCGAGAATCACGGGACACTTACTCCGGATAATTGCAGGTTATCGTAAGGCGGCCTAACTGGTTCGATCAAGAGCTCGCTATATCCACAACATTCCCCCCTACTGCGCCACCCGCGACACACAGGCGGCGGGAAAGCTCCCGAAGAGGCCAGGAGCGCCTTTTGCCTCTACCTGCAGCCGCAAGACAGCGAGCGGAGCCGTGGACGTGGCCTGGCGCCCGATCGAGGACGCGCCCCGGATGTCGTATTCGTAAGTCGTTCCGCCTGCAGAAACTCGGTCGGCGTCGGACAGCAACTGGAACACTGCCCAAACTCCCGATCGAATAATAGCAGGCGGTGTTGCGCCTGACCTCGGCTTCACGGTGAGACTGACCGCGGCACCGTCGCCAGTCCACACGAATTCCTGGCGCTCGGAAGTGCCCCCGCCTCTGAGCGATTTGCCGCCGATCTGGAGGATGAAAGTGTCTACGTTGGTGGATTGAGTCGATTGGACAAAATAGCTTAGCGCTGGACGAGTCACATTGCCGGGGAAAAAAGCTCGCGAAATCGCCATAGCCCGGTTCAGGAAGATCAGGAAATCCGGGCGGACGCTGACCTTCGCGCCCGCCTTCCGGACAAATGGCGGGCCGGGAGCCACCAGATCCTGGAGGCTGTTCTGATAAAACATCGCGAGCGTGCCCGTGCCGGGCTGAAAGACCGCGTTGAAATCGCTCAGCGCCGCGTCGGTTGAGCCGCGCGGGCCGAAAGGGAACCGCTGGAAAACGCCGCCCGCGGTACGGCAGAAATCGTTTCCTTTTCCGTTCACCGAAACCGGCGCCATTTTCGACATCACGGCTTCCGCGTTTAGGATCGGATCCTGAAGCAGCTGCTCGGCCTTTGGCGGAAGATTGAGGCTCTGCGCCGTGGTCCGCGCGGTGACCTTGGCATTGGTGGAGTCTAATTTGGCGTCGGCGGGATTGGGGTTCCTCGAGAGCTCATCGACCTGGAACTTCAAAGCCGTCATCGCGCTCATGTACGGCTGGGTCGCAGTGTCGTTCAACTTGTTCTCGCAGCTCGCCGGGGGCTGCAACTGCTGGATCGCGAAGAACGCCTTCTGGATCTCCGGCGCCTCGACATTCGTGTTCACCGAAATACCGCAAAACAGGCGCAGTAGAGAGGACTGCGCCGTGGTGATCGAATCCAGTTTTCGCGAAGCATCGCTGAAACCCGAGTACGTCGCGACCGCTGCCTGGTTGAGGAATTGCTGCCATTGAGCCAGATAATCGGCTGCGTAGCGCTGGCGAAGTTGCTGCTGGAGTTCGAGCGTGGAGGCGCTCGCGCCCTTGTTCTGTTCCCCGAACACCCACGGGTCACGGCCGTAGTAATCGGTGGTTCGCAAAACCGCGCTCTGCATAGCGCCCCACCCGGGTTTGGTGTAAGGGAAGATCACTTGCTGTTTGTCGATGACCGCTCCTGCCGCGTCTACGAACACGTACGGCTGGCCTCGCTTCGACACCTCCCCCAGCATGCTGCGGTAAATCCGCTCCACCGGCTGGAACTGCCACAGATAGGATCGGACATGAGCCACAGCGTCGGGATCTGCTTTGGCCGGGCACAAGTCGTCGGCTCGTTCGGAGGCATAAAAAGCAAACTGTTGTCGAATCAGCGCGCTCTGGTCCTCACTCAGAACCCGATTCGATGACCAGCGGTCAATCAGCACGCCGGCCAGAAACGCTGGCTCGGCTTTGGACGGATCCGACGTCGTCATCAGGTAAGCCCGGAGCCAACGAAACGGGAGTTCGTAGTCATCTCCTTGACTGGGCGCTGCGGGAAGCCGCCGAAAATATTCCGCGAGCGATCCTCGCGCGTCGGAAAGCAGGGTTCGATCGAAATTGCGGCAGTAGAGCGACGTGGATCGATCGTACAAATCCGCGCCCGGATAGAGGCCCCAGCGCAGACTCATGGGCGCTCCATAGCGCCTGTGGTTGATGGCCGCCTCCGCTACCTCGCGCAGTTGCTCGAGTTGGCGAAGCGCCTCGGCCGAGGGTGGCTGACCTTGAAAGACTCGCATTCGAGCCAACGAACCCGACGCCGTGGCGGCCTGGTTGAGTAACTCGCGGTTGTTCGAGTAGGAGACCGTCGTGCCGACGATCCAAATCAATAGCAGGGAGGCGGCGGCGACACTGATCCCACGCCGGATCAAGCTGGCCCGAGTGTCGCGGCCACTAACGCCCAGTGCCGAGCGGTCCGCCAGCAACACCTTGGTGAAAAACGGGCTCAAAAACACCCATTGGGGGATACGGCGGCTTTGAGGGGAGACCGACCGCGCCGGAATCCTCTGACCCGGACCTCGCATGGGCGACCCAAACAAACGCGTTGCACCAGCCTCGGCTGCATAAGACTCGGAAATTGCGGGCTCCGGAGCTGAGACGCCATCAGCGACCACCAAGGGCCGAACGCCGGTGAAATAGAAGCCGCGCAGAAAGGGGCTCGCTCGCAACTGGCTTGGCCGGCCCACCTCCACGAGGAACCGCACCAAGTTGTCTCGCATTTTCCTGAATTCGCGGGGGAACTCGTAGCCATTGAGAACTTTCGCCGAATCATTCTCTCGCCGGAGATAGTCGAGCCGCCGGTCGCTGAGGGAGCCAAACAGGGATTCGAATGCCTCGGTGAGCCGGCGCGTCTGCTGCTCGCTATACACTCCGGCGGCGTCACCGGGCGCCATCCGCAAGGTGACACCGAACAACTGAGAAGATTCCTCCTGCGTGAGATTGTTGAAGTAGTCGAGGAAAAATGGAACCTGATCCAGCTTCGTGAACAGCACGTAGATCGGCAGGCGACTGCCCCAGCGATGGGCAATCTCGCCAAGAATCGCCCGGAGGCGCCGCGACGCCTGATCGACCGCACTCCGGGAGTCGGAGATCGTGAAGTTTGCCGAGTCGTAGCAGATCACCACGGCGCGAGGCGATTGGCCTCTCCGCCCAACCAGGTTGGCCAGAGTACGGCCGCGCAGCAACTCAAGGGCTCTTCGGAACCCGGCTGAGCTGGCCGCCAGTGGCCCTCCCGCCTCGACCAAAATGGCTTCTCCGCCGAGCCAGAGGTTGGCAACTTGCGTAGGAATGACCGCGCTATCCTTGAACACCTGGCCGGCCATCAACTCGGGCTCCAGCCCCGAGTTGAGAATCACCGTGGTTTTGGCGGCGCCCGTGTCACCCAGAAACAAAACCAGCGGTAGCCCGGACACGTGCCTGCCACCTTTGCGGATGTTCTGGGAAGCCGCCAGGCCCCGATTCGCTTCCCGCACCAGAAACTCGACATCGCCTCGGAGGTCAGCTTCGCCCGCGACCGGCGCCGCGGCTTCCGTCTCGCCCTTGGTCAGGAAGTAAACGACCAGTGCGGTGGCGGCGATCCCGATCAGCCACAAGGCGACGCGGAGAATCCAGAGACTGCTGGCCCCCAGATGAAGCCAGCCCGCCAAAAACCAGACAAAGATTATGTAGATCAGCAGCCCGAGAGCCGCGAAAAGGTGCAGGCGCTTCATCCCGGGAACCTCATGTCGCTAATTCCCAAGCTCAGGTCCGTCAGATGGGAGCCCAAGCTCGCCCCGTAGATTAGAAACAGGACCAATGCCACGACGGCCAGTCCCGCCGCGCCCCACATCAAGGCCACCGTCCATCGTTCGGAATCGCGCACCGGAGCTTCACCCGAAGGCTGGAGGGACAAGGGAGCGATCGGGCCCCGGATCCTTTGGATCTTTTCGTTGACCCGATCCTGAATCGCACGCAAGTTGCCCTCATTGCCCGCGCCGTAGCGGCCTCGATATCCGAGCAGCAGGCACAACTGGTACACCTCCAGCAGGTCCGCGGTTGGTTGGGAATTGTCACCCATAAGCAAATCACGGACGTACTGGAAGAATGTTTCGCCGGCGACGTGCCCTTTGAATAATTCTTCCTGCAGCGGCCGTCGCGGCCAATCGCGGAAAACCGGGTTGGATGAGTTCAGAACAGCCTCGTCCAGGAAGGCCACGACGGCGAAGACGGCGGTTTCGGTCTGCTCCTCCGAATAGCCCTTGCGACGTGCATGGTCTCGGGCGAGTCCGATGGCCTCCAAAACTTGGGCCCGGAAAGCCTCAAGCTTCGGTACCTGTTCACGGCCTGCCCGGATGCGGACGACGGCTGTCAGAAGCTCTTGCAACAGGAGTGCCAACCGATCCGCGTAGGGAGTGGGGCCCGCCTCTGGTGACGCGACTGTCATGTTAACTCTCCAAGACAATGTGCAGTTCGAGCTCGGGGTCCGGCAGGTCGCCCGGAACGTAAACGCCCACCTGCTTGGTTTGCACAATATGGTCCCAGCAAGGTCCCGACCGCGTGATTCCGAAGTACTGCCCTTCGACGCTCGCCGGCACGGCCGGTGGCGGCACGGGGAGGTGTGTAAGAGCCAGTCCCGGCACGGCGCGCCGGACCAGTTCGGGAACAAATTTTTCCGAACACACTTTCGCCAGTTGCGGGGTTTTGGTGATGATGTTCGATTCACCGGCCTTTGACCGAATCTCCAGAATCCAACGCGCCCGCTCCAGGTGCCGAGGCTCCACCGCGCACGCCCAGAAGTAGGGGGCAGCGGGTCGTAATTTCAGGGAAACGCAGTTGACCGGCACCATCAACTCGAGCCAGCTCCTGATCTTCCGGTCGAGCAAGTCGAAACACTCGGTGAGGTTATCGTGGTCATACCGAGGCAATTCGCTCGGATGGGATTCCAGGGCAAAACACGAAAGCGCCCCTGCGAGCCGGGCGAGCGCGGTATACAATTCTTCGGGGTGGCCGTGTTTCGCCAATAACTGATGCCTAAGTCCACCTAAGCTCGAGTGAATTGTGTGTAGGAACCAGAAGCCCATGAGATCGCGGCGGTAGGCGTCCGCCAGGGGTTGACCGCTGCGGCTGGTGGACTCTCGAAGGGCACGGCTCTTTTCATCCAGCATGTCGCAGAGGCGCCCCAATAATGTCAACAGCGACTCGCTGGCGCTAATCGCAACGAGCGGCGGAATGAACCCGGAATCGTAGGCGAAGCGCCCGGACCCGTCACGCTTCACTCGCGCCAGAGCAAGAGTGTTGACGTCGCGCTCTTCGGCCACCTCTACGTCCAGCATGAGACGAAAGTTTTTGCGGCCCAACCGGATCGGCCTTTCATCTCCGCCATGAGTCTCATCGGCGATAAAGCGTGTCTCTGCGATAAACCGCGAATCGACGTGATTGTCGGAGGTGTCCGCGAGTTGCTGGCCCTCCGGACGGCGGCCGGAAATCGCCAGGTATACGATGTGGGAATCGCGCGTGGGCGAGAAGGCGGCGCCGATGCTTCTCGGCTCAGGAGGCGGGTCCGAGCCGGGAATGTAGAACGGAAGCCCATCGGGAAATAAGCCCCGAGCCTGCAGAACCGCCACGGTCGCGTTCTTCAAAGCTTCATGGTCCATCTCGCACGCCGCCAGCCCGTAAGGCGCGAACCACAGGGAGGAAACGGCGAAATGAATGGCGTCTTCAAAATAACGGCTCTGGGTCTGAAAGTGATGCGGGGCCAGATGCATCCCTTCGGACCAGACCACGCGCGAAAGAAGCTTCATGCGGGTTGGGCGACTCCCTTTCGCTGCTGCCATTTACCGCAAGACATGGGGTTCGAGAGGCACTCGGTACAAAGTCAAGCCGCCGACATTGTGAAAGCGTTCGAGCGATCGGGTGCCGGTCAACTTTATATGAGTGTACAGCAGACCTAAAGCCGTTTCACAGCGAACCGGCCCGCGTCGGGTCAAACGAGGGACCGATCGATCGGCGATGTTGCAACGGTAGGGGATTGTTGACATCATTGAGACTTGGCCGCGATATGGACAAACTGAGATGATCGTCTCTGGTAAGTACGAGTTGCTCGATGTACTCCACGAATCGGGGATCCGGACCTATCGCGCGCGCCAGGTGGCGCTCGGACACCTGGTGATGGTGCACTTTATTCCGGGCACCGAAACCGAAGATGACTTCGCACTGCTTGACCAGCTGACTGAGCTTCCGGATTCGGAGCGGAAGCTTTTTTTTGATGCGGGTGAGCACGAATCGGTACCCTACCTGGTCAGCTGGCCGCTGCCAGGTTTTCACAGCCTTCCCGACTGGCTCGAGCGCACCTTGGGGGCACATCGTGTACTGCCCAAGGCAGTAACTCCGGCTCCCGAGACCGCTCGAGGCGATCCGAGCGAGTTTTCGCGGTTGTTCTTCAAAGGCTTGAAAGAACCTGCTGCCGAACCCAAGGCGGCCGCACCCAGGGCGGCCGGACCCGAATCAGGGCCCGGAGAATTTACCCGGCTCTTCCAGAAGCAGTCCGAGGGCGAGACACCCCGACCCTCAAGTCCAAAAAACCAACCGGGTGAGTTCACGGCTTTATTTCAGGCGCCATCGCTCGGTCGTCCCACAGCCTCGCACGCCGAAGCCCACGACGGATATGCCGCGCCCCGGCCGTCCGACGAGCCCTCGCGAGCGGGCGGTCCCGGTGAGTTTACCCAGTTTTTTCAAGGGGATTTTGCCTCCGCTCAGCCCCAACCCGCAGCCGGCAAGCCTATGGAACCGGCGTGGAGCGAACCTCGCCCGGCCAAGCCGAGCCCCCCGTTCATCCCGGACGTCCGCCCGCCGGCACAACCGCCTCACGACGATCCATTGGACCCTTTCCAGGTCCGACCCACACCCATTGGGAGCCCGAGAATTTCGGCTCCTCGGCAGGGCGCCCGTCCGCCCGGAGCCACCGAAGTGTTCCGGGAGGGCCCATCCGAACCGCTCTCATCCCCGCAGGGCTCAGCCGGCCCTGGCGAATATACGATGGTGCTCGCCTCTGGCCCCGCCGCACGAACCGGCTTTCCAGCGCCCGTCCCGCCGCCGGCCCGGCCCACGCCGACACCCCCGGCGGCGGCTTCCACGGCGCCTGCTGAACCTAAACCAAACTATCTGACCATGTGGATCGGATTGGCTGCACTGCTTCTGGTGGCCGTGGCCTTGGTGCTTTTCTTTGCGCTTGCCCGATAGCGGGCGGCCCTACGAGCGGGATTGCGGGAGCAGAATGATCAATTCCATCTCCGCATTGGGGAATTCTGCGGGTAGGTAGGCCGCCAGATTGCGCGCCCGCGCAATGGAGTCCCAGACCGCACCCGACTGCGCTAGGCTGAAGTATTCATAGTGCGTTTTGACCGGGAGGCCCGCAGGCGGCCGCGCGGTGTGAACGATTTGCGCCCCCGGAAGGGCGTGGCGAACCATATGATCGATGTGGGTCGCTGCGCCGATTTTCACCAGCTGCGGGGCCTTACCAATCAGCTCTCCGTGGTCCATTTCCGCGCGAAGAGCCAGATACATGCGAGTGTTTTGGAAAAAGCGCTCCTCGGCCAGCGACACCGCGTAGATGGACGGCTGCACCTGCTTGAGCGCCAGCGCCACATAGTTCTTGGGAACGGTCGTTTCGAGCAGAGTCCGAAGCCGGGTATCCATCGCCGTAAAGCAGCCGGAGAGATCTTCGTGATCATAAACTGGCAGGTCGCGGGGATGCACGTCACGAGAAAACGTCGTCAACGCGCCAGCCAGCGCCGCCATAATGCTGAACAAGGCCTCGGGGTGCCCGTGCCGCACGTCGA
>Ga0306920_100005029_pt1 | contig 17013 bp, 11 predicted proteins | sample flu12Cox44000170_FD_204666 | JGI IMG/M metagenome (GOLD analysis project Ga0306920, IMG submission 204666) | Lab enrichment of tropical soil microbial communities from Luquillo Experimental Forest, Puerto Rico - flux4day.12C.oxic.44.000.170 (v2)... | ecosystem: Environmental > Terrestrial >... | reverse complement strand
AACGGGTTGACTCGCTCTGGCGGGTATTCCTGGGAGGTGGGTCGAATCGCCTCGTGCGCATCCTGCGCCGCCTTCTTCGATTTGAACTCCACCGGCTGCTCCGGCAGATACTCTTCGCCGTACCGGGAGCGGATGGTATTTCGCACTTCCGCTACCGCTTCGGCAGAGAGCCTCGTGGAGTCGGTGCGCATGTACGTGATCAGCGCCGTCTGCCCCTCGTCGCCCAGCTCGACGCCTTCGTAGAGTCGCTGAGCCAGGGTCATCGTCTTCTTCGGCGAGAAGTAGAGCCGAGTCGCGGCTTCCTGCTGCAGCTTGGAGGTGATGAACGGCGCGGGCGCGTTTCGCCGCCGCTCCCGCCGGTCAACCTTGGAAACGGTGAACACCGCGTCCTTGAGCTCATCCACCAAGGACTGGGCGGCGGCGCCGTCCGCCACTTCGGCCTTCTCGCCGTTGAGCTTCCAGAGCTTGGCCTTGAAAGGCGGCGGCTCGGAAGCTTCCAGCAGGGCCTCGAGCGTCCAGTACTCGCGAGAAACAAATGCCTTGATCTCATCCTCGCGCTCCACCACCAACCGCACCGCCACCGACTGGACTCGCCCCGCCGACAGGCCTCTCCTCACTTTTTCCCAAAGCAGCGGAGAGATTTGGTAACCCACGAGGCGATCGAGGATCCGCCGCGCCTGCTGCGAGTCGTAGTTGTCCTTGTTCAGCGCCGTCGGCTGGGCGATCGCCTTCTGAATGGCGTTCTTGGTGATTTCGTTGAACAGGACCCGCCGCGCCATCGGATGAGAAATCTCCTCGCTGATGTGCCAGGCGATCGCTTCGCCCTCGCGGTCGGGGTCGGTGGCGAGAAATACCTCGTCGGCTTCTTTGGCGTAGCGCTTCAGGTCGGCCAGAACCTTCTCTTTGCCCTTGATGACGTGGTACTCGGGCTTGAAGTCCTTTTCGAGGTCCACCCCCATCCGACTCTTTGGCAGATCTTTGACGTGGCCGACCGAGGCCTTCACGGTGTAGCTGGAGCCCAAGTACTTCTTGATGGTCTTCGCTTTCGCCGGAGATTCCACCACCACCAGGTAGCGCGGCTTTCGAGCCTTGCCGCGTTTAGCGACAGGGCTGACGAGCTTGACCACGCCGGTGGAGCGCTTGGCGGAAACCGGCTTCGTCGCCGCCCGTGCTCGTGCAGTGGTCGCTTTTCTAGTCTTCGGCATTACCGCTCCTCGTCAAACCTTCTCGTAAAGCTTTCCTGGATGCTGAATGATTAGTCCCATCAATTCCAGTTCGCACAAGCCGCTAATCAAATCCGCCGAACGCATTTGGCAAGCTTCTCCCACCTCGTCGAGCGATCTGGGGAAGCGATCGAGCGCTTCGTAGGCGAGGCGTGCATTGGCGGAAAGCTGTTGGAAGTCAACGGGTTCGCGACCAACCGGAGCGGTGAACACCGGATCCATTCGCAGGGCATCGAAGATGTCCTTGGGCTCCATCCAAAGCTTGGCGTCCCCTTTCCGGATCAAATCGTTGCAGCCATACGCGCTTTCGTCGTTTGGCTCTCCAGGAATTGCCAGCAACGGTCGGCCCTGCCTGGTCGCTGCCCGCGCGGTGTGCAGCGCGCCGGAGTTCGCACCGGCGCGCAGGATCAACACCGCGTCGGCGGCACCGGAGATCAAGCGGTTCCTTCGCGGAAAGCTGGTGGTGCTGGCTCGCACGCCCATCGGCAGCTCGGTGTAGAACGTTCCCGCTCCGTTGAGAAAACTCGGGAGTAACTTCGCCTGCGCGGAATCCAACTCGTCGAGGGCGGAGCCGACAAAGGCCCAGGTTTCTCCATTGGCCTCGAGCGCTCCCTCGTGGCACAGGGTGTCCACGCCTTGCGCTGCGCCGGAGACGATCCCGATGCCGCCGCCGGCGATCTCCCGTGCGATCTGTTTGGCGCGCGGTTCGAAGTCGGACGTCGGATGCCGAGTCCCGACCATCGCCACCCGTCGGCGCGCCGGTCCCGGGGTCCCGCGGTAAAAAAGCAGCGGCGGTGCGTCGGCCAGCCCGATCAGGTTGCCGGGGAAAGCCGGATCGCCCTGAAAAGCGATGCTGATGCCGTTGCCCTCGGCGCGTTGGGTCAAGTTCATCGCCAGTTCCGCGAGATCTCCGATGCGCTCCAAAAGCTGCCGGACCGGAAAAGGCAATTTGATGGCCGGAGCCCACTCATGCACCGGCGTTCGGATCGCGACGGAAATGTCGCCGCCGAGAGTGGTCCGAATCGCATCCAGAGTCTTGGGTCCGATTCCAGGAATCGCCCACAGCCCCAGGATCGCCAGCCGTTGGGCGCGGTCTGGGTTCTTCCATGGCTCCTGCGCCATCCCGCCGACCTCCTCCGCGCCCGTGGGCCGAGCAATGACAATACCAAAGCACCGTCTCACAAAGGGGGGCTGCTATAAAGCCGGTCCTGGCAGCCGTCAAGAATCAGCGAGACGCCGAGGCGTGCGGCTCGAGACGCATTTCAACGCGGTCGCCGTAAACCACCTCGCGCAGCGAGCGCATCAGCAGACAGACCGAGACTTTGTCGCGAGTGTCCACCACGATGCACCTGGCGACGTCTTCGATCGGAAGTCCCGGATCCACCGCTCGGGACGGGTAGAGAAACGCCTGGACGTTCACAGCCGGGTCATGCTTGCGGACCACGATGAAGGTGTTTCCCGCCTGAACGCCATGCTGACTTCCCTGGTCCACGAGGATCAGCTGATGCTCGCCCAGTATCGTCAGATAAGGGACCAACGATCCAAGGACAAAGCCTCTCAGGGCTCGATGGTTGGGCCGTTGGGGAACCTGAGTCACCAGTTTTTCTCCCGCGGGTCCAATGCGATCTCCTCGGTGGATCTCGTCCAAGCTGTTCGGCTCGACCACGGCGGTGCTCACCTCCGCGCCCTTCTTGAGTACCCGGACGGTGCCCACCACCTGAGTGAGATATCCGTAGCGCCGGTCGGTGACCGGATGGATGACCTCGCCGTTCGGCCTGAAAACCAGGTACCGCTCTCCGACCTTGACGGCGTCCTTGTTCGGGAAGGAGATGTACACCATCTCCGGATAGCTGAGCATCAACGCTTCCGACGGGGAAGCGGTGATCGTTCCCGCCTGGTCCAACTCATTCGAGGTCACAAATCCCTGGCGCGAAATCGGAATCGCCCCAGAGGGCTGATACCCAATCCTGCCGGTCAGCTGGACCTCGGTGCGATCCTCGATGTCGATCGCGTCCGGGGACGGAGGCCCGTTGCTGCTCGCCGCGTCAACGCGCGCCGGCACCTCTTCGCCACTCCCGAAGAAACGAACCTGGTTGCCCGGATAAATCCAGTGCGGGTTGGCGATCGCCGGATTGTAGGACCAAACCTTGGGCCAATACCAGGGAGTCCCCAGGTAGTGCTGGGAAAGATCCCAGAGCGTGTCTCCCCTGACCACGGTGTGTACCTGACCAGGCACCTCCGCGGCCGCGTTGCCCGGTTGGTCGGCTTGATCCGGCTGTTCCTCCTCCTGATCCTGCTCTTCGGAATCCTGTTCCTCCAAATCGTCGACCGGGGGCTTGGACCTCGGCGGTTGGGCGCCAGCGGCCAGGAAGAACGCCAACGGAATGAGGCACATCTTGATCAGCAGGTTGCGCATCGCCATCCTTTCGCAGCGCTTAGGGTGTCAACGAGCCGAGGCGCTGCTCGGCTTGCACGGCGGCGGCGCTGCCCGGGTATCGGGCAAGAAGCTGAGTGTACAGTCGCCTCGCCTCGCCCAGCTTGTTGAGGCGGATCCGGCATTCGGCCAGCCTCAGCATCGAGTCCTGGACCACATTGCCAGCCGGGTAATTGGAAATCACTTGCTCGAAGCTGATCGCCGCGCCTCGGTAATCCCCGAGCCCCATCAGACCGAGCCCGCTCAAGTAAAGGGCGTCGTCGGCCTTGGGATGCTTTGGATAGTCCGAAGCCAGGCGCTGCAATTTTCCCACGCCGCCGGAGAGATTCCCGGTCTTCAAAGCGGCAATGCCGGCTTCGAACTCCTGCTCGACCGCCGCTTGGGATGAGCCGCGCCGCTCCACCGGAGCGTCGTCGAGCTGAGCCAACCAGGCCTCGGAAGGTTCGACCACTGGAATGCTGAGGTCCATCTTCGGAGCGGCCTCGAGCCGAGGCTTGAGCCTTACCACCGTCAAGTTCGGCAGCTCGGCGCTGGCCGGAATCGGCGGGGAAGTCTCGGCGGCCGCCATCAGGGTGTTTTTTTCCTCGAGCCGGTCCAGGCGCCGGGAGAGCTCGGCATTGCGGTCGTCGAGCGCGCGGACTTCTTCCTTCAAGTTCAACAACTCGGACCTCAGCGCCGTATCGGAAGCACAGCCGGCGGCGGCAATCAGCAGCGCGGTCGCAAAAAGGCGGCGCACGTTTAGAAACTCCGTTCGAAAACGGTGAGAAATCAACGACCGATAATAGTGGGTGTCAAAATTGACAGACAATGTAAGACAAATGTCTGCCAGTCACTCCTCGGTCGCGCCGATGTGAATAAAACGCCTCTTTGTCACAAGAGGTGCAGTGTGAAAGTACGTCGATGTGGTCGATAGGTATCCCCGCCTCCCACAATGTGCGGTGAATCGCCAGGGCCAGATCCAAACGGGGCTCCGCTGCGTTTCCGTGGACCACATCCTTTCCGAACAGCTGTGAAAACCGCTCAGCCAACGAGGACGACACTTGATAACAGCAGCCGCGAATCGACGGTCCAATCACTGCCAACAGATTCTCCGGTCGCGAGCCCCCCTGGGCGAGCGCCTCGACCGCCCGCTGCGCCACCTTGAGCTCGGTGCCTCTCCAGCCGGAGTGGACTGCCGCTACCCGTTTGCCCGCGGTGTCCGCAAGCAGAACTGGAACGCAATCGGCTGTTTTTACTGCCACCGCGACCCCGGCGTGCTGGGTCCACAGCGCATCCGCCTCTGGAGTTCGAGCCGGAGCCTGCGGACCAAACTCCAACACCCGATCTCCGTGCACCTGGGCGACGGTACGGATGTGATCCTTTGTCAGGCTTGCCGATTGGAAGAAACGTTCAAAGTTTTGGTCCACGCGTTGTTTCAGGTCGCCAACGGAATAGCCCAGGTTTAATGACTGATACGGACCCGTTGAGACACCGCCGGCCCGCGTTGAAAAACCGTGGGGAATAGGAAGTCGGTTTGAAGTGATAAAGGCTAGCGCCAATTGTCGACCTCGCTCCAAGTCTGAATCATGACTCTTCCACCAAATAGGCGCTCAAATGTCTAGCATCGCGGAGTTCTCCCACACCGCGTTCGTTTTGCCCTTGGCGCTGACGTTCGCGGGCGTTTTCACCGCGGCCCTGATCGCCGGGTTTCGCTTCTGGCCGTTTCGAAACCGCAGCGACCAAGGCCCGCGGATCGAGCCGCTGCCGCCCCGGGCCGAACTGGTCCAGCAGTCTCGCGGCTTGGAGGTGGCCAACGGCCAGCTGCGAAACCGATTGAACGAGCTTTCCCTGCTGTACGAGGTAGCCAAATCCTTCACCTCGACGCTGGACCTTCCTGAGGTGCTCACTCGAATCAGTACCCTCATCGGCGAGAAGCTGCAGATTCCCCAGTTTTCGATCATGCTGCTCGACCACCAAGGGAAGTTGGTGGTCAAAAACGCTTACCCCACCCTGGATGGCAGCGATCACCGGAGCTTTCAGGTCGGCGAGGGCGCCTGTGGTCGCGCGGCACACACCCGGCGCGCGGTGTATCTTCCCGACGTCGCCGCCGACCAGGCAATCTTCGCCCGGCGCGACCGCGGCGAATCCGGCTCGTTGCTCTCCATTCCCATGGTGCACCAGGGCAACGTCCTGGGCGTCCTCAACTTTCAGCGGCCTCAGAGCGCCGGCTTCTCTCCGGAGGAAATCGAAGTTCTCACCACCATCGCGGATCAAGGAGCGCTGGCGATAAAGAACGCGCTGCTACACGAGCAGATGGTGGCGCTGTCGATCACCGATCCGCTGACCGGCATCTCAAACCGGCGTCACCTCGCCTCGCGGCTGGAGATGGAGATTGACCGGGCCAACCGCTTTGGGACCCAGGTCTCCGTGGTGATGGCGGACATTGACTGGTTCAAGAAGCTCAACGACGCGCTCGGCCACCGAGTGGGGGACATCATCTTGCAGCAGCTCGCGGCGCTGTTAGAGGGCGTGATCCGCAAGGTGGATCTGTTGGCGCGCTACGGCGGCGAGGAGTTCGTGGTGGTTCTTCCCCAAGTTCCCAAGGCGGACGCTCTGCAGGTGGCCGAGAAGCTGCGACGGCTTGTGGAATCCGCCACCTTTGGCGCGGGCACGGAAGGAGCAGGTGCCCGGATGACCATCTCCTTGGGCGTTGCCAACCTTCCGGTCGATGGAGTCGGCTCCGAGCGCTTGCTGGATTGCGCCGACGCGGCGCTCTACGCCTCCAAGCGAGCGGGTAGGAACCAGGTCACCCTGTACGCCCCAGGAATGGAATTCCATCCCGGCCGCGAGCGAGGGCCCCACGGGGGAAAGCGCCGCAGGCCGGAGCCTCTCCGGTTGTCCCCCAGCGCGCCTTCAAGCATGGACTGATCAGGGAATCGTCAGGACCCGCAGCCCGCGGACCGCGCCGTTTCGGTTCGGCACCACAACCCTGAGCAACAAGTCGGTTCCACTCTTCGCAGATCGGATTGCCTTCAGCAAATCATCGCGATTGTGGATCGGCTTCTTCCCGGCCTCGACGATCACGTTTCCCGGGGCCAATCCGGCGCGCTCGGCAGGCGAACCGGGAACCACTTCACTGACCATCGCCCCGTCTGCCGGAATGTCGATGCTCTGCGCCAATCGGGGATCCACGTTCTGGATGGTGATGCCCACCTGCTTTTGCGGCTTCTGGTCCGCGCCGCTCTCTTCGCTATTGCCGCCCAGGTGTTCGAGATCGGGTCTGGTGGCGAGCGTCACTTTCACATCCATCTTCTTGTTGCCCCGGTAGAGCGTCAGGTCGGACACGGTGTTCGGCTGCTTGAGGCCAATCGCGCGAGTCAGCGCGGTGCCGGAACCGACTTTCTGGCCGTCCACGGCGACCACCGCGTCATCCACCTGCACCCCAGCCTTTTTCGCCGGGCCGTCTTGCACCTGAGTGATGACTGCTCCCTCGGTTACCGGAACATTCAAGGCCTTGGCCACTTCGGGGGTGAGATCCTGAATACCAACGCCCAGATAGCCCCGGGTGACTGCCCCACCTTTCTCCAACTGGGGCAAGAGGGACTTGGCCATGTTGGAGGGAACGGCGAACCCGATGCCGCTGCCTCCACCAACGATCGCGGTGTTGATGCCGATCACCTCGCCCTTGAGGTTGAAAAGCGGTCCGCCGGAATTGCCAGGGTTGATCGCCGCGTCGGTTTGAAGGAAGTCGTCATACGGGCCGTTGGTAATCCGCCTACCGCTGGCAGAAATGATCCCGGCGCTGACGCTCGAGGTGAGCCCAAAGGGATTGCCAATGGCAACCACCCAGTCGCCGACGCGCATCGCGTCCGAATCTCCGAGGCTGACGTAGGGCAGTTTCTCCACTTTGCCCTTGATCCTGATCACCGCGACGTCGGTCAGCGGATCGCGCCCCACCACTTGGGCGTCGAAGCTGCGGCCGTCGTCGAGTCGCACCCTAATCGCCACCGCTCCTTCGACCACGTGGTTGTTGGTGAGCACGGTGCCGTTGGGATCGATGATAAAGCCGGAGCCCAATCCCTGCCGAATTTGATCTCCGCCGCGCCGGCGACCGCCGCGCCCGGGCGCTCCAAAGAAGCGATCGAAGAAATCTTCCTCATCCGAACCGACCGAGAAACGCGATGCGTCCACCCGCGACTGAACGTCCACGTTCACGACTGCGGATTTTACGGATTCCACCAGAGGTGCCAGCGAGGGTAGCCCGGAAACCTCTCGCGCGGCTGCCTGAGCACTGCTCAACACCGGAGCTGTAAAGAGTACGAGCGCGGTCAGCGCGCCGACCGCAAAATGACTTGGTTTCATGTCGATTGAACACCTCGTTTGCTGGATTAATCCTCGCCACAACATCTGGCCAGAAGAAAGTTTGACGTCACTTCAGAGTACGAAAGCCAAGTCCGGCAATTTCGCCGCATAGACTCGGTAATCCAATCCCGGAAACAATTTGTCGCGCCTCTCTGTTTCGCTGAGAAAACGATCGTCGATTTGATTGGCTCGGCATTGTCGCTCCAGTTGCAGGAACCGGCCGATGTGATCTCTCGTTCGCCGCTCCGCGTACTCGGCCATCGACCCGGTCTTGAGGATGAATGCCCAATCCGAGGCCTGCGCCAAAAGCAGTTCTCGCGCGGCTTGATCGAGCGCTCGCCGACGCAACCCATCGGACTGCGGAAAGTCGGCCGCCAGGGCCACCATCAACTGGGCGCAGTGATGCAGGTGCGGGTAGATCCAGTCGTTCGCCGGACTGAGCCACACCGCCGCGTAGCCTCCCTCGCCCCAGGAGCTGAGTGAAGGGCTCGTTACCTGATGCTCCGGGTTGTCTAGGAGAAAATCGCTCGGGGTCTGCAATCGAAAGCGCGATCGCTTCGAGGCGTCTCGAAGTACTGCATCCAGGAATATCGGCCCTTCGTACCACCAGTGGCCAAAGAGCTCGGCGTCATACGGAGCCACGACCAATGGGGTCCGAGGTTCCATGGCCGAGGCAAGGGCCGCGAATTGCAACTCGCGGTTGTCGAGAAACGCCCGCGCGTGCGCCAATGCCCGCTGGCGAGCTTGTGCGGGTTCGTAGGGCTGCTTCGGCTCGGTGGGCCCGGTGATCCGAAAGTACTTGATGCCCACTGCCTTGCGCTCCCCGGTGGGTTGAACGTAGGGCCGAATGTATTCGTCGTCCGCTTCCCAACCCAGGTCTCGATGGAACTCGCGGTAGACGGGATCCCCGGGAAAGCCCGAGGTCGCGCTCCACACCTCCTGCGAACAACTGGGGTCTCTCCCGAAAGCCGCCACCCCGGTCGTGGTGTACACCGGCGCGTGAACTCCATAGAGGGGAGAGGGCGAAGCGTTGAGCACTCCATCCGCTTCGAGGAAGCAGTAGCGCGCACCCGCCGCGACGATCATTCGGTCGAGGCCGGGGTAATAGCCGCACTCGGGAAGCCAGATACCGTTGGGTAGGTGCCCGAAGACCTCTCGAAAGTGGTCGATTCCGATGGCCACCTGCGCCCAGACTGCACTCGGCACCGTGCGGAGCAGAGGCAGAAAGCCATGGGTAGCGGTCGAGGTGATGAGCTCGACGATGCCCTCCGCTTGCAGCGCGGCCAATGGGCGAATCAAGTTGCGACGGTAACGGTCTTCGAATTGGGTTCGCAGTTGCTCGAAGGAGTTTTGGTAGAAAAGCGCGAGCTGGTTGAAGACCGGGTCGGACGCGGTTCGCCGCACCTCCTTGTCGGCCAGCTCGCCGAGACGCCCAAACCGGGCGGCGCAGCGATCCATCAGCAGCTCGTCCGCGAGCATCGCCAGCAGCGTCGGCGACAGGCTCAAGGTAAGGCGCGCCTGAAGTTGATCGTCGGCGATCCGCTCCAGGGTGCTCAGAAGCGGCAGGTAAGTCTCGAGGATCGCCTCGTAGAGCCAATCTTCTTCTAGAAAGTCCGGTTGTTCGGGATGACGTACGAACGGAAGATGTGCGTGCAGAACAAGAGCGAGACTTCCCTTCATCGGCTCGAGGGAAGCGCAAACCCCTGCCCAGGCGCTCCACCCCAGGCAGCGACCGGACTGCTCCCCCTGTCCAGCGCCGCGACCCGAGAACGAACCGTCTGCTCGAGGTCGGTCGTCTCCCGCCGAACACGCACCCGCCCGGCTTGCGTAGCCTTCGGCAACTCCATCAAAGGCAGCTCCCAAGGAATCTCTGCGAGGCGTAAAGACGAATCCTGTTCCGCCTCGAAGGACTCGGGAATCTCCGAAGCAGCGACCCGCCGCGAGGTATTGGCATCCACCAGATGCAGCTCGACTCGGGCGCCCCGAGCCAGCGGAATGTCCTCGAGGTAGGCCCTGCCATGTTCCAGGTCCACTGGATGTTCCCGGAGAACCCGTTCTCCCGCGCACACCCGTAGCACCAGACGCCATTCGAGCAAGCCCTCCGAGGCCGCCCGCAACGTGCGCGGAGCCAAGTCCCAGAAGACGAACAAGGTGCGAGGTTCCCGCGACAACGCCACCACTTGGTCGGTTCCGTAGCCGACGTCCACGGTCGGCTGCGTGGATCGACTCGCGTACGACGGAGGCAACGGCGCGGGCGGTTTTGCGCCGGTGAAAAAACCTTCACTCAAAGGAGCGGGGCGCCGGATGCTCGATGTGCGGGGCGGTTCGGCTTGGAGACGCGAGGCGACAATGTCGGCACTTGGCGCCGAGGCTGAAGCTGCGCGCTTGGTGCCAACCCTGGGAGCCCGTTTTGAACGAGGTTTCGCCTTGCTCCGTTTTTTGGGCTTTGCCGAAGCGGTCTTTTGCGCGGCCACAATCTTCTTGAGCGCGGAGATCAACTCACCTTTCGTCTTGAGTCGTCTGTGACTGCGCCCCACATGCTTGCGCGCAAGTTCTCGCAATTCCGAGACCGTCATCTTGAGCAGCTCGAGGAGATTCACCATATCCCACCCGTTTAATGGCCTATTTTGGCCGAGGTCAATCTCGTTCTGCTGTGCTTTCCAGAAACGGTGCCGGCCCGTTAGGATGTTGCCATCCCCCGCATGGAACGCCGCGTTCTCATTGTCGAAAGCCAAAACGACTTTGCCCTAAGCATGGCGTCAGTCCTCAAGGGAGCCGGTTACCAAACGGCCACCGCCTCCAGTGCAGCGGATGCTCAGCGTGAGCTGCAAAAGAGGCGGCCCGATCTCGTCGTGTTGCGCGCGGAGCTCCCGGATCAGTCCGGCTTCGTCCTTTGCGCGCAGATCAAGAAGGGTCGATTCGGGCAAGGATTGCCCGTTGTTCTGCTCAGCTCGGACGTGGGTCAGGATGGCCTGGCCCAGCACTCCCAAAGCACCGGGGCCGCCGACGCTTACCTCAGCATCCCTTTCCAGATGAGCGATCTGGCCGGCGTCACCGCGCAGATCATCCCGCTGGCGAAGGCGCAAACCAACGGCGCTCAAACGGGCGAGCACGCGGCTCCGCCCCCGATGCCCCCGGCCCCGAGCGGCGGGCCACCGAAGATCCCGCGGCGCGAGCGGCGCAGCGCGATCACCGAGGAGGACCGCGCGTTCTTGGACCGCGCCTTCCAGTCGATCGCGGATCGAAAAGCCGAGCTGATCGCCGAGTCGCACCAGCTGCGCCGCTCGACCCCGCGCCGAGAACAGATGGGCACCCCCGAGGGCAAGGTTCAAATCCTGCGCGAGGAGCTCAAATTCAGAGAATCCCAGCTGGCGAGGATTTCGGAGATCTGGGCGGCGCGGGAGCGCGAGCTGCTCTCGGTGGAGGACCGACTCCACGAAAAGGACGTCGAGGTGCAAGGGTTGAAGATGCAGGTGGACGACCTGCTGCGGCGCTTCAACGACGCCCAGCAGTCGATCCTGCAAAAGGAACGCGAGCACGGTGCCACCGTCGACGAGCTGCTGCTGCAGAAGTTCGCCTCGGAAAAGGATCTGATCGAGGTCGTCGCCGGCAAGGAAAAGGAGCTCAACAACGCCAAGAAAGACGTCCAGCTGCGCGAGGAAGAGCTGGCCAGCCGTCACCAGGAGCTGGAGGCTATGGCCGCCGAAAGGGAGCGGCTGGAGAAGCAGCTCGGGGTAGCCACCCTCGACTTCGAGGTGAAGGAGCAAGCGCTCAACCAAACGCTGGAGGAGCGCAACGCCACGATCCGGGAACTGGGCGAGAACCTGGAGAAAACTCGGATCGAGCTGGTAAACACCCTCTCCGAGCGGGACCGGCAACTGGCCAAATCGGAGGCCGATTTCAAGGAGCTGCAGCAGCGCCTGCGGAATACCGAGGAACAACGGGATGCCACCGTCGTCTCGCTGGAAGAGCGCCTCCGCGCGGACGAAGACAAGGCGACGCAGCTGCAGGCGGAATTGGAGAGCGTCAACCTGGAGCGAGCGCGGCTCGAAGGCGAGCTTCGGGAGCAAATCGGCAGGCTCGAGTCGGAGCTCGCCGACGCGCGAGAACAGGGCGAAGAGCTTCGGATCGAAAAGGAGCACATTGAGCGTTCGATGTCCGAGCGCCTCGCGGAGCGAGAGGCGAAGATCGCCGCGCTGGAGCAGGAGCTCGAGTCTCAAGTTCGCCGACACGAGCAAAACGAAGAAATCCTCAATCAAGAAGTGCAGCAGAAACTGGAGAAGATTGGCGAGTTGGAGGGCGAGGTCGAAGCCAGCCGCGCCCACTTGGAAGAGCGAGAGCAGGAGCTGCAGCGGGAGATCTCCCGGGTCAGCGATGCGAAGGCCAAGTTCGAGCACGACCTGACCCAGCGCACCACGCTTTCAGAACAAACCATCTCGGGCTTGCGCGACCACATCTCCACCCTCCAGGCCGAGCTCTCCGCGCGCGAGCAGAACATCGCCAGGATCACCGCCGAGTCGGTCGACGCCAGGCGATCCCTGGATGCGCTTAGGAGTCAGCACCAAGACGTTTCGACGAACCTGACAAGCGTTTCCCAAGCGCTCGAGGAGGAACGCGCCGCGCATTCCAAGAGCCGCGCCGAGGCCGCTGGAGAGATCGCCTCCCTAAGACAAGCCAGCACCGAAAGCCAACAGGTTGCCGAAGATCTGGCGGCCGAACTGTCAGCGGCCAAGCAGGACATGGGCGCCCGGCTGGCGGAGGCCACCCAGCTGGGAGCTCGACTGGCACAAGCCGAGGATCTGCGGGCGGCGCTCGAGGAGAAGATCGAGGCTCTGACCCAAGAGACGCGGCGCCGAGAAGAATTCCTACAAAACGATCTCGCGACCCGCACCATCGAGCTAGCGGACTTGCAGCAAAAAATGAGCAATCTGGCCCAGGAGAAGCAGCGCCAGACCGAGGCGCTGGCTCGCGATGGCGCCTCCAAAGCGGAGCAGCTCAAGAAGTGGGACGCCAAGTTCCGGACCCTGGAAGAGGAGGCCCGCAAACGCCTGGAGGACAGCGCCCGCCGCGCCGAAGCGCTGAACAAGGAGCTGACGGCGCTGCGAGGGGAGGCTGGCGATCTGCGAAAGAAGCTCCAGGCCGCCGTCGAAGGCCGTACCCAGGCGCTCTCGGAGAGGGAAAAGTTGCGGGAATCGCTCAACGCGCAGGCCAAACAGCATCAGGCGCAACTCCACCAGGCCTCGCAGCTGTCCGAGAAAGACAAGGCCGAACACCAGCGCCTCAACGAACAGCTCGCCGAAGCTGAAGTTCGCCTGTCCAGGGCAAGCCAGGAGCAACAGTCGCGGGCCGCGGGCTTCGAAACGCGCCAGAAAGAATGGCAGAGCCAACTCGCCATCCGCGCCAAGAAGACCCAGGAGCTCGAGGCCGCGGTGGAGAACTTGATGTCCGCCAAGGCGCGATTGGAAAAGGAAGTCAATTCCAAGGCAGCCGTCACGGAGGTCAAGGCAAAGGAGCTCCTCGCAAAACTTGCGGTCGCACTCAAGGAACGAAAGGACCTCGAGGCTCGCCACGCCAAGGAGTTGGCGGATCAGTCCAGCAAGCACAAGCTCGAGCTGGAACGGCGCGATCAGATGAAAAGCCAGGAGGTCCTTCGACTGCAGCACGCGGTTCAGGAAAAGAGCAAAGCCCTCAAAGTCGTGGAGCTGGAGCTGGCACGCTACAAAAACAAACCCGCCGCTGCCCCCACGACGGGATCTGCCAAGGCTGCTGCCGGTCCAGCCGCGGATGGCAGCCGGCCCAGCGCGGGCCCAATTTCGCGGCCGAATCTCAAGCCCGCCGTTCCCAAGCCCGTCGCGCCGGCGCCGAAGGAGATCAAGCCGGAAAAGTCTCCGGTCTTTCCCCCTGGCGATGATCAGGAGGACTGGACGGCTCTGGTCGACAAGTTGGACAAGTAGTCGCGCGGCGCGCGCATTCCAGTGCGTCTCCGTCGAGGCGCGCCCACAACACCGTGGCGTAGCGCGAGCCTGGCTGCGCGGAAAGGCCGAGCTTGCCGAGATCGTCCGAGTGCCGCGCCCCTTTCACCACCACGCTGATCCTCGCCACGCGCGCCGCCTGATGGAGCATCGAAGCCGTCAGCGGGGAATAATCCGCGAAGCGGCGCAGCATTTCGAAGCAAGGCGATGACCGCCGCGGCCGTTGGAACATCGGGTCGAAGAGCACATGGTCGAAGCTCTTGTCCCTCTGAACGCCGAGAAACGACTCGGCGCTTTGGTGCAGCGCATGAACGCGGCACGAGTCAGGTCCGGGGTCGTAGCGCTCAAGCCCCTCGGACGTGAGCGCGAACAGCGCCAGGCTACTTTCGAGCCCCACCACCCTCCCCGCTCTACCCACTGCCCGCCCGGCCACCAAGGCGTCGGCGGCCAACCCCAAGGTGCAATCGAGGACCGTTTGTCCCGATTCGAAGCCCGCGGTTCGAAGCAGAAGGTCGTCGCGCGCTCCGGCGTCGATGCGCTTCACCCGAAGCCGGGCCATTCCCGGAGTGAACCGAAGGACTCCGTGGATGTCCCACAGTGCGAGGCCCTCGGCACCAAACACCAGCATCGCGCGTCCTTTCAGCATCGGGCCAAGCGGCGCTTTGCGCCGCCGCTCGAGGAACGGCAGGTGCCACCTCTGCGCGGCTTCTTTCGCGCGCAGCACCAGCTCGACGGAGCACTTGCCGCTGATGGTCACCGCGAGATTCATGTCCAGCTCAACCGGTGCGCTGTGCTGGCCACGTACCTCGGAGCTGGGCCGCCATCAAGCTGCGGTTTCGCCCCTGGCGTTTGGCCTCGTAGAGCGCCTGATCCGCGAGATCGATGAGTTGCTTCTTCTCGGTTCCGTCCGCTGGGCAGGTGGCGAGCCCGAGCGAGACCGTCACCTTGAGCGTTCCCACTTCCGTTGAAAATGGCGAGGAGCCAACGCATTCGCGGATCCGCTCCGCGATCACCCTCGCGCCACCGGCATCCGTTTCCGGCATCAGGATGGCGAATTCCTCTCCGCCGTATCGCGCCACGATGTCCGTGTCTCGCGCCTGCTGTTTCAGGATTCGCGCCACGCCCTGCAGGACCCGGTCACCGGCGGGATGTCCATGGGTGTCATTCACCGATTTGAAGTGGTCCACGTCGACGAGAACGATCGAGCAGTGACGCCCGTAGCGCTTGGCCTGGGCAAGGGCCTCATCTGTCCTGGTCTGAAAGGTGCGGTGGTTCAATACGCCCGTCAGCCCGTCGGTGATCGCCATCTTTTCCATCTGTTCGAAAAATTGCGCCCGCAGAACTGCCTGGGCGGCCTGGATCGCAATTGCCTCGATCATTCTCCGTGCTTCGCCGTCGATCGCGGATTTGCTGCGCGAACCCACCACCAGCGTTCCGAGGCTGCGAGTCGCAGCATTCAGCGGAAAAATCTTTACCGCTGCCAGCCCGCGCACCTGGATCTGTTCGTCGAAGATCACCTTCTGATCCATCGCTTGCAGCTCTCGACCCGGCAACGGAGTGCCGTACCGAATGACGTTGGCCACCAGGCCGTTGTTGTCGGCGAAGGTTCGTCCTTCAAGCGCGCGGTAGCGCCCGCCTCCGCCGGCGGCACGCACCACCCGGTGGACGCGCTTGCCGTCTTGCTCGGAGACGAGGGTCAGCGCGCAGAAGTCCAAATCGGCGAGGCGGGACACGCTCTCGATCACCGCGACGAAGACCTGTTCGGGGCTTCCCGCTCGGTTGAGCTCCTCGATGGCGCTGAAGAATCGGTCCGTTTCGTCCCGCGACCGCCGGATGTAGCCCATCACGCGCTCGACCTCGATGGAGCGCCACACCTCGGAAGCAATCGCGGCCAGCAGCCTCTCATCGGTTTCCGTGAATGGCTCGTCGACCAACCGGTCGGCCAAAACCACGCCGCGAGCCAAGCCATCGGTGTCCAACATCGGGACCGCGAGCAGCGAGGCGATCGTCGGCGCACCGGGCTCGTAGTACGTCAGACCCTTCAAGCCGCCAGCGCTGTTCATCCGCACCGGCACTCTTCGACGCACCACTCCGCCCAGAATGCCCTCTCCGGCCTCGAACCGCTGACGGTTCACCGCGTCGGAAGCCGAGCGGCACTCGTACAACTTGAATGAGCGATAATCCGATCCAAGCACCAGCGCGGCGCAGGTGTGAGAATGGAGGGCGATTTCGGCGATCTCCAAGGCTGCTCCCATGGCACCTTCGATCTCTTTCACCGATGCCAGGAGCCACTTTTCGTGTTCCTCGACGCCTTCCCGAGTTTCCGCGCTGCCGCTGGCGATCAAACGAAAGGTGCGCGCCCGCTCTTCGACTTCAGCGATTCGGCGCTTGACCGCTTGGCTTTCCGCACGCCGAGCGGCTGCGACTCTCGCGCTGAGCACGAGCTGGTAGAGCGCAGCGAAGGAAATCATAAAGGCGACATGCGGAAACAGCGTCCAAAGCGCAGAGCCTTTCAGTACCCCCGCCGTGACCAGCTCGAAAACCAGCGCTACGCCGACCAGCGTCAGCCCTGCGGCTCGAAGCAGAAAGCCCACCACGAAAGCCATCAGAAGGTAGACGATCGGGAAAAGCTCCGGTCCCCCGATCGAGACCAGCGTGTAGCCCGCGGCGATTACAGCGCTTCCAAGCTGGAGATCATCTCGCAGGCGGAGGCTGGCGCCGTTTGCCGCGCGCCGGAAACGCCGGACGGCACAGCCAGCGATCGCGAGCAACAGCGAGCTCACCGTCGCCACCTCCCACCAGCCAAGCCGCTGCAGTCCATTGAAGCCGCCTTGAATCAGGCGCGCCAAAATCGACAAGGTCACAAACGTGGGGAAATTTTGGACTGCGGCGCGCAGGGCGTTGCGTCCGATGCTCGATTCGATCAGCCGCATCGATCATTCCAGGTTGATGACGATTTCACCAGGCTTGATCAGCCCCAGTTCTTCCCTCGCCGCTTGCTCGATGGCGTCCGGATCCTCTCTCAGGGCGCGAATCTCTTCCG
>Ga0306920_100005028_pt1 | contig 17017 bp, 14 predicted proteins | sample flu12Cox44000170_FD_204666 | JGI IMG/M metagenome (GOLD analysis project Ga0306920, IMG submission 204666) | Lab enrichment of tropical soil microbial communities from Luquillo Experimental Forest, Puerto Rico - flux4day.12C.oxic.44.000.170 (v2)... | ecosystem: Environmental > Terrestrial >... | reverse complement strand
GATTCGCGTGCGGGCCGAGGCGAGCGGCTGATACCAATCCAGTTGAAAGTTCGGCCTGCGGAAACGTAATACTGAACGATGCTACGATTTGGCCCCAGCCAGACACCCACCACGCTGCCCAAATTCAGATGCGCAACGCGCTCGGCAGGGACCAGACCGCGCCACGCGACATTGCCGGTGTAGCGAGGCGATTCTTTGCCAAGAAGCTGCGCCCGGACCGTTGAATGGATCCCGTCGGCGCCGACCAAAATATCGCCTTGGGCGGTCGTGCCGTCGGCTAGTGTAAGCGTTACGCCTTCGTTGTCCTGATCGACGCACTCGACGCGCGAACCAAGCCTGACCCCGTACTCGTCCAACTTACTCAGCAGAACATCGAGTAGCTCCGCACGGTGCGCCGCATAGTAGGGTGAACCGAAATGTGCTTCCGCTTTCTGACCTAGCGGCGTGTAATAGAGACGTTCGCCGATATCCCAGCCACGATAGTCGCGGGCCTCGGGATAGGTCGCCACTTTCTTCAACGCAGCGCCAAGACCGAGCTTCAGCAGGATGCGCGCGGCGTTCGACGAAACCTGAATTCCTGCGCCAACTTGACCAAATGCGGCAGCCTGCTCGAACAGCTGTGCATCGACTCCGCGTTGGCGCAAGGCGAGCATACAGGTAATGCCACCTATACCGCCGCCAACGACAAGAACTTTCATTCTGGCCATAAACGTTCCTCGCCTATCTGTTAGTGACTTGATCGATTTTTGGGCTGATGCGGTGAGACTATTGCATTGGTACCACCTGATCCAGCGGCGTTGGATTCAGATTGGAAGCCTGCAACAAACACACGCGGCGCATTGTCGTGGAGGCCGGTGCTGTTGGCGGCGTGACGTGCGGCTCCAGCGAGTGGTGCTGCAGGCATGACATGACTGGCACGGGAACGGTCGGCAGGCAGTAAGCACGGTGATGTCCGCTATTGGCCCAAAGCGGACACACGCTGGTGCACTGCACATGTCCGCTTTCGGGGTAAAGCGGACATGCCCTCTTTCACTGCATATGTCTGCTTTTGACCCGAAGCGGACATTGAGGTCGCAAAGTGTAGCCTTTAAGCCTTGCATGTCTCCCCGCACTGACCCGGCTTCCACGCGGGGTCAGTTTTTCGCTATGTAAAGGCGCCCGCCAGTTCCGGGATATCGCGTAGCGGCGCTCCAATGGCCTGCATGACCGTGATGGGCTCCGGCGTCAGCCCGACGCGCGGCGGACTTTCAAGATAGGCGCCAAGAAAGCGCGCACGCGCAACCATAGCGGAGCCGAAGGATTTCGCCCGGGCCTCATAGCTGGCGAGCGCCGCATCAATGTCGTCCGGCGTCGCCGCGAGCGCATCGGTCAACCAGGCGGCATTCAAGGCGGCCTTTGTGACGCGGCAGCGACATGCGGTCGCGCAACGAAGGCGGCATCGCCTAGCAGCGCAACACGGCCGGTCACGATTCGCGGCGAGTCCAGATCGAAGATCGGTTGGAAAAACGGGGCAGGCGTCGCCTCCGTCAGCGCAATGTACTGCGGCGCCAGAACCGCACGCACCTCCGTCCTGAATGCGGTTATCACGTCCGGACGGATCAGCGGCGGTGGAATTCCGCCGTTGTGGCGGCGGCCGCTCGCATCGGTACAGAGGGTTTTGAGCTCGGCCGAACGCACCGGATGATACCAGATCCAGTTCAGGCGCCTCCTTCCGCAGCGGAAATCGTCATCTGCACCCGGCTGCCAGTAGGAGAGCACCATCTCGCGCGGTGTCAGAAAGAAGGCATAGGTGTCGATCAGGTCACCGCACCCGGCCGCAGCGACCGCGTCTTCATCGACCACGCCACGCCAGGCCACGTAGCCCGCATAACTCGGCGCCGGGCCTCCGAAGACCCGCGAGCGCACCGTGGAATGCGCGCCGTCGGCACCGATCAGAAGATCGCCCTCCACCTTTATGCCATTGGCGAAAAGCGCGGTGACGCAGCTCGCATCCTGGGCAACGTCCTCGAGCTGCATACCTGGTCGGTAGCACGCGTCCGGCAGACGCCGCCGGAGTGCTCGGTAGAACAGCGCCCAGGAGGTCAAAGTTTTCTCGAACGGCAGCCGCGCGATTACGGCGCCGTCGCGGTCAAGGCAGATACGCGACGTGACCGCAACGCCGATGCGCTCATCGACGGTGATGCCGAGTCGGCGCATGATCTCGAATTGCTCGACATGCGTGCCGATGCCGACGCCGCGGCTTGCGAGATCGCCGCTGCTGCGCTCGAACACCGCGACGTCCCAGCCGGACTGCCGCAGGAGCAGCCCTGCAAATAGTCCGCCCAGCGAGCCGCCGATGACCAGTGCGCGACCCATCGCGATTATTTTGATTGCCTGGACCGAAGACAGCAGCGTAATCACTGCTCTAGCGTCGGGCAATTTTGGTGTTTGCGCAAGCAGACATGCCTTTTTGCGCTGCATATGTCCGCTTATGACCCAAAGCGGACATTGGGCATCTCTTAACGAGGCTCATTTGAGCCGTTACGATATCCCGCCTGTCCTAGAGTGCGGCTATGAGGCGACGCGAATTTCTCGGCGTTTTAAGTATCGCGGTGTCGTGGCCGATTGCGGTGCGCGCGCAAACGCCGAAGTTGCGGACCATCGGATTCCTGGGCACCGACGCTACCAACTGGGCAGCTTGGACGGCTGCCTTCGTAGCGCGCATGCGCGAGCTAGGTTGGATTGAGCACAGCACTATCGCAATCGAATATCGATGGTCAGAGGGACGCACCGAACGCGTTGTCGAGGTGGCAGCCGAGTTTGTTCGCCTAAAGGTCGATGTCATCGTCTCGTATGGAACGGCAATTCCCTCATTCATGCAGGCGACCTCAACGATTCCCATAGTGTTTGCCATTGCGATCGATCCCGTGGGGGCCGGATTAGTAGCGAGTTTGGGGCGGCCGGGCGGCAACGTGACCGGTGTCTCCTCTCAGCAAACCGATATTGCTGGAAAGCGCCTCGACCTCTTGCATGAAGTAGTCCCCGATCTCCGCCGCCTAGTGATTATGGCTAATGTGGCCAATCCCCAAGCCGCGCTGGAGATGGGTGAGGTTCAAGCAGCGGCCCGGAGACTAGGTCTCGAAATTACGCCACTCGCCATCCGCAGGGCGGAGGATATCGCGGCCGGCTTTGCCGCAATCAAGTCGAAGGCGGGTGCACTTTACGTTGTTCAAGACGTACTTGTTGTTGCCAATCGCACACAAATAATAACCTTCGCGCTCAGCAAGGGGCTACCGATGATCATCAGTTCCCGCGACTTTGTCCAAGCTGGCGCGCTGTTGTCCTATGGACCAAACTATCCAGCGTTGTTTCGGCGTGCCGCTGAGTATGTCGATAGGATTCTGCGTGGAACGAAACCTGACGATCTCCCGGTCGAGCAACCGACCAAATTCGATCTCGTCATCAATCTTACGACCGCCAAGGCGCTGGGCCTCACTGTGCCGCCGCCGCTGCTCGCTCGCGCCGACGAGGTGATCGAATGAATGACAAAATGTCCGCTTTTGGCCCAAAGCGGACATCCGCTTGTGCAACGCAAATGTGCGCTTTTGGGGGTAAAGCAGATGTCCTACTGAGAAATCGCCCCGCTCCAATAGCGATTACCGACTGGTGCCTTAAATGGCCGATCTGCTGATGCGTGTTGACACCGATGTACTTGTGATTGGATCGGGCGCTGCAGGAATGATGGCGGCGATTGAAGCTGCGAGCAATGGTTCTCGCGTGCTACTTGCCGACCGGAGCCTGATCGGTCGTGGGGGCGCCACCGTGATGGCGCAGATGACCGTTGCCGTCGCACTCGGTTCGGAAACCCCTGATCATTGGACGCATCACTATGAGGACACGCTCAGTTCGGGTCGAGGCATTTGTAACGCTCAATTGTCGCAGCTTGTGTGTGAGGAAGGCCCTGACTGCATTCGCATCATGGATGATTGGGGTGTGGGATGGGCGCGCAAGGATGGCCACATCACCCAAGTCATGGCGCCCGGTCACGATCGACCCCGCTGCGTCTATGTGGATTTTCTTAATACAGGGCCGGCCGTCTCAAAGACACTGCGTGCAAAACTGAACAAGATTAGCGACATTCGCCGCGTTGGCGATCTTTGCGTCGTCGAACTTCTAAAATGCGATGACGAAGTTATAGGTGCGGTGGCGCTGCACCTGGGATCCGGAGCCCCATTGATTATATTTGCCCGGGCGACAATTCTCGCGACCGGTGGACTGACGCGACTCTATCACCGCAATAGTGCGTCGAACAACATGGGAGGCGACGGCTACGCGCTCGCCCTGCGCGCTGGCGCCTTTCTTGTCGACATGGAGTTTGTGCAGTTCTTTCCCATCGGTCACCTTGCGCCGCGCCTCGTTGGCATGGATCCGATCATGTGGGACCCCTTCCGTTATAAACTTGGCGGACGGCTTCTTAACAATCGTATGGAGGAATTCACACAACGCTACGGGGTGGCTGAAGATGGCAAATACGTAATCGCGCGTGACATTGGGAGCTACGCGATACTCAAGGAGGTTGAAGCCGGGCGTGGTTCACCGCACGGTGGCGTGTACTTAAGCTTCCAGCATTGCTCTGAATTTGAGTTAAGAAACGCGTTCGGTCCGGTGATAGACCGCCTTGCATCGAACGGCATTGATTTGACCAAGATGTCGGTCGAAGTAGCTCCGATGGCGCATTATCACATGGGCGGTATTGCTGTCGACGTGCAGATGCAGACGCGTGTACCCGGCTTGTTTGCCGCAGGCGAAGCAGTGGGCGGGTCTAACGGCGCGAACAGATTATCGGGAAATGCCGTAACCGAGGCCTTGGTGTTCGGCCGTCGCGCCGGCCGCAGCGCTGCAAATTATGCCAAGCAGGTCGCCGCACGTCCGGACCACGCCGTTAATATCGACGCCGCGCTTGATTTGATCGCCGCTCATTCGCCCCCGCACGATCTAAACACTCCCGAGCTCATACAGACCTTGCAAACGACGATGCAAGAGGATGTCGGCGCGCTGCGCAGTCGCACGGGCCTCGAGCGAGCACTCAGCCAGATCGACCGCCTTACGACAGCCATTGGCGAACGACCAGCCGGTAATTCCAACAAATTCGATATGCGAGGACTTGATTGGTTAGACTTGCGCAACATGCTGCTCGTTGCGCGGACGGTGGCTGAGGCTGCTAACTCGCGCACTGAAAGTCGTGGCGCCCATCAGCGCGAAGACTATCCTATTACAATACCGGAATGGTCATTCAATCAGGTGGTCGGGCTGCACGACGGGCGCCTTAGTCTGTCCGGATTTTCCGCCCCGAAATCGGTGACCGCGAACGCAAAATGACTGAATACGCAAGGCTAACAATCTGGCGCGGCGAGACCATCGATGCGGGCCGTTGGGAAACGCATGAGGTGCCCTTTGAGGCCGGTCAATCGGTGCTCGACGGCCTGCGTTGGATCAGGATCCACCGCGATCCCACACTGGCCATTCGCTTTTCCTGCATTAACGCCAATGCCTGCAAGGAGTGTATGATCGAACTCGACGGGAATACCGTCTACGCATGTACCGCCCGCTTACAATCCCGCGAAATGCGGCTCGCCCCACTCTCCAACAAAAAACTGATCCGCGATTTGGTGACCGAAATCGCCCCGCCGGCGGAACGCTTTTTCAAGACTAATCAGACGGCGTGAGAACAGATCAACGGCGGCGAAGGTACGGGGATGATTTATCGGCGTCGCCGTTGCCTTTTCACGACCGCTTCTTGAGAGCAACGGCTTCAATCTCAATTTTGAAGCCATAGTGCAATTCGGGAACGGGGACGACCGCACGGGCCGGACACGACGGACCAATCCAGTTGGCGTAAATCGCGTTGAAGGCCGGCCATTCCTTTATATCCGTAACGTAGACCCGCACCTGCACCAATTGCTCGACGGCGCTGCCTGCGGCGGTCAAGGCCGCTGCAACATTGTCGAGCGTTTGTCGCGCTTGCTGCTCAAACGGCGAATCGATCAACCTGGTGCCGTCAGGCGCAATTGGCAGCTGAACGGCGATAAAGACAAACCCATTGGCCGTCACCGCGTGCGCGTAGTGTCCCCCGGCTTGGCCATGGTGTCGGGATTCGTCCGAACAATGTCTCCGGTCATCACTTTATCCTCTCAGGCACTATCAAGAAAATGGTGCAGCGTATTTTCAAACGCTGCACCTTTGGCTTTCAAAGTTACCGGTTTACGCCGGCAGAGGCTTGCCCTTGGTCTCCGGCAGCAACGGAGCCATCAGGAAGCCCAGGATATAGATGAACGAAAATGCCACGGCCGTTTTGCTGAAGCCGCCGAACTGCGCAATCAGCATGCCGGCGAACAGAGGACCGAGGAATGCAATGAAGCGCGGCGCATTGAACGCGAATGCCATTCCGGTCGCGCGCATACGAGTCGGGAACAACTCCGGCAGCCACACCGACATCCACGAATACTGCCCCAGCGTGAAGAAGCCGTTGACCGCCGCGATCAACAAAAGGAGGTGGAGGTCAGTGGTCCACATATAGAGGGCAAACGTGAGCACCATCGAGGCGGCGAAGAAAATCATGACGACGGGCTTTCGGCCAAATTGGTCAGCCAGGAAGCCAAGCCCGATATAGCCAACAATGGCGCCGAGATTGTAGCTCATTCCCGCATATGCGGCCCAGGTTTGCGCTGGCAGTCCGGCCTTGCCCGCGGCAGAAGCGACGAAGGGTGGCACCCAAGTGGAGATGCCCCACCACGCCACGGTGGTCGTCAGCGACATCAAAAAAGCAACTATGCTGTACTTGCGGATTTTCGGATCGGCGAACAGATCCGCGATTGTGAACCGTGTCAACGCACGGTCTTCCTCAGAAAGTTCGGCGCCGCTCTTTTTGCGGGCGTGCGCTGTCTGGCGCCTTTCGTTGCTGTTCTCCCACTTGTTTGATTCTGAGATACCCGTGCGAAGCCATAGCGCAAACAACGCGGGGACAATGCCGATAAATGCGCCAGGCGCCCGGTCCATAATCGCTCACGAACAACCAGATGAGTGATGCAAGGAAAAAGCCAATCCCCAGTCCGCACTGCATAAGGCCGGCGCCGCGGCCGCGCGCATGATCGGGCCACACCTCGGCGGTCAACGACGCGCCCGTCGACCATTCCGAACCAATGGCAATACCGACTAGGAAGCGAAGCAGCGCGAACGACAGCCAGTCCCACGCGAGCGCGGAAAGACCGGTGGTCAGCGAATAGGCAAGAATCGCGAGGATCATGGTACGCCGGCGGCCGATGTAGTCAGCGAGCACGCCACCGACGAAACCACCGATACCCCAGCCGAGTAGCGTAATCGCAATAATCGTGCCTGCATAAGCAGGGATTTGCGCCGTCAGCGATGGATCGAGGAGCTGTTTCAGCGCAACCGCAACCACCAGGATCAGCGCAAAGGTCTCATAACCATCGAACATCCAGCCGATGTTCGAGGCAATCATCGTCTTCCACTGGTTCGCATCGAGACTGCGATACCACGGTTGCGATCCGTTTAAGGTGACCGTCGACATCACTTCCCCTCCCTCAAATTTCGGTTTGTTCTCCGGTTCAACCGGTTTTTTTCTTGCGAGCGGCTGCTTTGACCGCGCTTAGGATCTCTGGATAGGCCGCGCAGCGGCACAAGTTGCCGGAAAGGTAGTCTTTGATCTCATCGTCGCCCGGTTGCGGGTGATTGTCGAGCAAAGCCTTGGTCATCAAGACGAACCCTGGCGTGCAGTAGCCGCATTGAAAGGCCCCGCTTTCAATGAAGGCCTGCTGGACCGGGTCAAGGGCATCCGGACCGCCAAGATGCTCAATGGTGACGATATCGCTGCCTTCGGCGAACGCCGCGAGATAGAGACATCCGGAAACCGGCTTGCCGTCGAGCAGAACGGTGCAGCAACCACACAGCCCTTGGCCGCAGCTTTCGCGCGCGCCAATGAGTGCAAACTGTGCCTGCAGCATCTCCACCAGATTATGATGCGGCGCAACCTCCGCCGAGACCGCCTGCCCGTTAAGTGTGAAATTAATGGTGCGCGTGGTCATCTCACTCATCCTTGAGCGGATTGCCGGCCTTGGCGCGCAGCGCGCGGAAGATCGCTTCCGCGGTCAATGGCAATTCCGTAAGCCGCACACCGACGGCGTCGTCTATGGCATTTGCAATGGCTGGCGATACGCCGAAGGTCGCAAGTTCGCCGACGCCTTTGGCGCCGAACGGCCCGTTCGATTGCCAGGCCTCAACCGTCTCGTTCTCCATGGCCGGGACATCGTGAATGCCGGGGATCTTGTAGTCCGCAAGCGAGGCGTTGCTGACCTGGCCTCCATCGAAATGCATCTTCTCAAACAGCGTGAAACCGAGCTGCATCAACGCAGCACCGGACAGCTGGGTCTCCACAATCTTCGGATTGATCGGATTTCCAACGTCAGCAACGTTGATCAGCCGCAAGACGCGCAGTTGGCCCGTTTCCGTATCCACCTCGACCTCGGCACCGGAGCCGGCAACCATCCAAAATGGCGTCGCGTTCGGCGTGAGGCCAGTGGCCGTGTCAGGTGGTACGTAGTCCGGCTTGTAGCTTCCGGTGCCGACGATATTGCCAGCCTGCATGCCGTATTTCTTACGGAACAACTCAGCGAGCGGGACATTGCTGCCCTCCGGTTCACCTAACTCGCGCGCAAGCGCTGCAATTTTGGCCTTCGCGTCCTCGGCGGCGAGACGCACCGCCTGTCCCATATGAAACAGCGAGCGTGAGCCGAGCGTCCCCATATCGTAGGGCGTCACGTCGGTATCGCGTGGCACGATGCGGATGGTTTCGGCTGCCATGTTCAGCACTTCGCCGACGATCTGCGCGATGGCGGTATCGGAGCCCTGGCCCATGTCTATGGTCCCGGCATACACGGTGACGCTACCGTCGGCGGCAATGTTGACCATTGCCACGGAGGTGGTCGGTGAAATTACCGCCTTGAGCCCGACGGCGAGCCCACGTCCACGCTTGAGGGTGCCGCTGCCGTGGTCGAATGGCACGTTCCAATTGAGACGCTCGGCGATGCGGTCAAGTACTTTTTCAATCGCGGCATCCTTCAGGATGGTGCCGGTGGCCTGCGGGCGACCATCGCGTAATAAATTCTGCTTGCGAAACTCGAGTGCATCGCGCTTCATCGCGCGCGCGATCATATCGGTATGGCATTCATAGGCCCATACCAATTGTGGGATACCGAAGCCGCGCAACGCGCCAGCGGGCGGCAGGTTTGTGTAAAGCGCATAAGAGTCGATTGAGACGTTGTCGATATCGTAGGGTCCAGCAGCGGTGAAGCCGGATTTTTGGGTCACCCGCGGACCGATGTCTGCGTAGGCTCCGCCATTCCACCAGATCAGGCACTGTCGCGCGACAATGCGGCCACTCTTATCAAGTCCGGTTTTGATGCGAAACGTGGTCGGATGCTTGGTGATTGTGTAGAAAACCTCTTCCATCGTCAGGGCAACTTTGACCGGCCGCCGTGCCAGCATCGACAGCGCGAGGGCGAGCGCCTCCATCTTGATGTAGAGTTTCGAGCCATAGCCCCCGCCGAGATAGGGCACCTTGATCCGCACGCGATTTTCCGGCCAGTGCAGCAACCGCGCGATTTCGGTGCGCACGAAGGACGGACCTTGCGATGCCGTATAGATCGTAACGCTGTCTACCTTGTAGTCAGCGATCGAGGCCAGCGGTTCGAAGGAGAGATGGAGCACTTTCTGCGTCTTAAAGCTGTGCTCGAAAACATGGGCCGCTGATGCGAACGCTTGGTCGACGTCGCCGCGGCGCAGCTTAAAATCGAGCGCGCAGTTGGTGCCCTTTCTGCCCTTGAGATGCTTGAGGTCGGCAAAGGTGCTGGCAGGCTTGAGCTCTTCGTGCACGAGGACTTGGTCTTTGGCTGCCTCGATTTCATCGAACACCGCGGGCAATTCCTCATATTCCGCCGCAATGAGTTGCCCCGCTTGATCAGCAGTATGAGGGTCGGTGGCAAGCACCGCCGCGACCGGTTCACCCACGTAGTGGACTTTGTCGAGCGCTAGAATCGGTTGATCGTGAAATGCTGGCCCGTAGTAAGGTTCGGCGATGACCCGGCGAATATCCTCGCCGGTATAAACCGCGAAAACACCTGGCACTGCACGCGCCGCTGCGACATCGATCGATTTAATGCGCCCGTGCGGCACCGTGCTGCGGAAAATCTTGGCCGTGAGCATGCCGGGGAGCCGCATGGTGTGGGTATATTCGGCGCGGCCGCTGACTTTGGCGCGCGCTTCCAGCCGCGGCACTGAGCGCCCAATTTGTTTACCTGCCAGTGCCTGGGTCACTGCGTACTCTTGTTCGCTGCTAGGACTGCACGACCGACATAGACGCGCAGCAATTCACGTTTATAGGCGGCCGATCCCCGCAAATCGCCAATGATCTCCGCTTCGGTTGCTGCCGCCTCACCAGCATCGTTGAACAACCTGTCGCTGATGGTGGCGCCCGTTAACAGCTTTTCGGCTGCAACAAGTCGCGCGGCCTTCGACGTCGCGGCGCTGATCACAATGCGCGCGGCTTTTATGGTGTCGCCTTCACAATCGATTGCCGCAGCAACCCCAAGTGCCGGCCAGTCGTCGGCAGAGCCGGAGGTGACTTTCAGGTAGGCGGCTCGGTGCATCCCCTGCGCCGGAATGGTCAATGACGTGATCAATTCGTTCGGTTTGAGCGCGGTCTCGTAATAGCCGGTGAGGATATCTTCGACCGCGAGCTCGCGGTCACCATCCCGACCGACGACGCGCACTTTGGCGCCAAGCGCAATCGCGACCGGCGGCAGATCCATGTGCGGATCGCCATGTGCGAGCGCGCCACCGACGGTTGCGACATTGCGCACACGGACATTGGAAAGCCGCTTCATCATACGGCCGATGACGGGCGCACCATGTGCGACATGCGGCGAATGCTCGAGGTTTGCAAGAGACGCCATCGCGCCGACCCGCAAATCACCAGACGACGTGACCTCGATATCGGTCATGGCACCCTTGAGTTTACGCAGGCTGACGAGTCGGCGCGGACGAAAGACCCCGGCCTTCATCATCAGCATCAATGCAGTGCCGCCTGCGATCGGTCGCACCTCCGGATCATCCGGATCGAGGAGTGCAATAGCTTCCTCAAGTGACGTCGGTTCGGCGAGCTCGAAGGGGATCATGTGGCAGCTCTTGTCCCGCCCGGCGCGAAGGCTGCCGCAATCCGCTGGTTGAACTGTTTTTCCATTTCTTTCGCCTTCGCCTTGAGGACCGGCTGGCCAATGCTACCCAGTTTGCCGGTCAAGGTCGCGTCAATGGAATAACGAACGATGGTTTGGCTGCCAGCCTCAGCAAGCCGTGTCTTAGCGGTGGCGGTCAGGCGTCCGACCATACCCAATGGAGTCCCTTCCACTTTGGCCTCGATATTTTCCGGCGGCGAAATTCCGCACATCTCGACCGTAACATTGAAGGTGAAGCGCATGTAGGCGATGCGGGTATCCAGTACCGCCTTATAGTGTGTCGCGTCGATTTCCTTGAGGTCGCGTACGCCGTCGATGCAGGATGCAAAAAATTCCGCATCGCTGAGCGCTCTGAACACCGCGTCCCGCGGTGCCTCGACAGTGGTTTCACCGGCAATGTTCACGACTATGGGCGCCCTTCAGCCGCTATGCCAAAGAGATTACGGAAAAAGGTAGCGGGGTTGTAGCACCGGGTCGGCCTTCTTTGCGCTGGTGATGTGAGCGTTCTTCTTTGCGCCACTTGAGCGATTACGGTCCGGAGTCTCCCGTAAGGGCGAGGAGAACAAAGCGGCGTTGTTGCCACGCAGCGCTGACACTTTAATTCCATAAAATCCTCGGTGCGACCAGCGACGTCGTCAATGACGTATTCAGACAGCAGCCGTTGCCACAGCTTGCTTCCGGCTTTGCCCAAGGTGGCAGGCGGTGCGTACGGGTTTGAGCTCGTCGAACCGACGATCGATAGCGATGGCTTGGCGGGTTTTTTTCTCATACAATTTTCTCGCGCGAAGTTTTTCTTAGTTTCAACCAAAATGCGCTCCGGCCCGTCTCGGCGCATTTCAGATTTCAGATGTCTCTTTTGCCCAAAGCCCCCTGGCCCCGGCAAGTTAGACCGCCTTCGTGGTTGTCTTTCTTTTTGCGCGAATGACCAACAATTTTACAACTTGGTTATTTCGACAATATTGCTGACCAAGTCTAAAATTCAATGGTTGCGTGCCAACGAATTTAGCGGGCACTATTAATTTGAAGCGCACCACGCGTTGCTGCATTTCAAGCAGCACAAATCAAAAATAAAAACTTTTTTGGGACCGAGCGACTTTTGACGCTCGGCGTTCGCGCGCCTCAATCAACAGCTTGCGGAGAATAGCTATGCATGTCCTTAATCTTAACTTTATAGAGCGCCTTGCTGTGTCTCTGGGGTTGCTCGTCTTTGCGGTCGCTCCAGCCAGCGCGTTTACAATGACATTTGATGAGTCCGGGAATTGCAGCTCCACCGTTGGGACCTGCACGGGTCATTTCATTGCCGATCCGACCGGAACAGTCACCGGCAACGTGTGGGTCTTCACCTTGCCGTCAATGACGTTTACCGGAAATGTAAATATCTTTGATCCAGATGGCGTCACCTTAAGTGACCATTTGCGCTGGATTGATGCGAACAACAGCTCTAGCTCGTGCGACCCTGGTGTTGGGGTAACGCCGTGCGCTAATCGTATGATTTTTTATTCGCTGGATGACCTTGGCGGCCAGACACCTACCTTCAACAGTCCGCAACACACAAACGAGAACGCGGATGGTAGTTTCCAGTGGGTTGTTCCTTCACCCGGGACCAATATTTATGACGGAGTTTCAAGCGTACCGCTGCCGGCTACTCTCCCACTCTTCGCCACCGGCCTCGGTGCATTAGGTCTGCTCGGTTGGCGCAGGAACCGGACAAAAGCAAAGGCCCGCTAGCCCTTCGTTGCGCCAATTCGCGAATGACTCGCGGGCATCTGCAGTGTAATCACCGATGTCCGCTTTGGGCCAAAACCGGACATCGCGCCGCTTATTCGATCACCTTGTTGGCACGGAGGATGAGCGATTGTGGAATCGCGAAGCTGATCGCCTTCGCGGCCTGCAAGTTGATTACCAACTCAAATGTAGTTGGCTGCTCGACGGGCACGTTACTGACTTTCTCGCCGCTTAGGACTTTGGCTAGTTGTCGCGCCAACTGCCGGAACATCTGGGTGAGGCGTGGACCGTAGCCGATCAGTCCGCCCTCCTCAGCAAACTCAGGCGACTGGTAGATAGTTGGCAGCCGCAACGCAACCGTCCGCTCGAAGATGTCCAGGCGACACGCGTTAAGTATTGGCGAGGCCAGCACGTTAAGCGCCTCAGCCCCTGCGCGTTTGGCCTCTTCAATCTCCGGGCCGATCCGCTCGGGCCGCTCAACCATATAGACATCAAGTCGCACGCCGTGACCACTCGCCGCCTCCTGCATTATCCGCAGATTTTGGGATGCCGCGGTATTGGCGTCGGCGAGCACAGCCATACGACGGGCTGTGGGCAGCATCTCCATCAGGATTTGCTGGCGCTTGCCATCGAGCTCCGTCGCGAAAATGCTAACGCCGGTAATATTGCCGTCAGGATGCGCCAGAGATGTAACCAGTTTCTGAGCGACCATGTCGTCGGTCAAGGTGAGGATTGGGATTGTTCGTGTGGCCGCCTGCGCTGCTCGTGCAGCGGCGGCTCCGCCAGCTACGATAGCGTCGACTTGCGCATTGACTAACTGCACTGCCACCGCGGAAAACTGCTCAGTACGTAAAGCATACCCACGACTATCCACAATCAAGTTTTGGCCTTCGACAAAACCCAAGCCGCGCAGTTCGTCATAAAAAGGTGGAAACTGCAGCGACTGCGGCCCTTGATTGTGCAAGATGCCGAGGCGATAAGTGCGAGCGGTTTGCTGTGCGCGAGCGACCGGAGGCCAACCAAGCGCTGCGCTACCGGTCAGTTTAATAAAATCCCGCCGCCTCACGACCTTACTCTCAATCTGATGCCGTCAATTTAGCATATGGGGGGTACCCCATGTCTGGTTTGGGTCAAAAGCAGACATGTGCACTGCAAAAAGGCATGTCCGCTTTACCCCTGAAAGCGGACATTAGATGCCGGTTTTTTTGAAATGTCTGCTAAGGGCCGAAATCAGACTTCAGATCACACGATCAATCCATACGCCGGAATCGTGAGGAACGGTACGAACTCGTCGGCCAGCGAAAGCTCGCGAAATAGCTTGATTGCCTCGGGGAAACGGCCGCGCGCGTAATTGGCGGCGCCGACCTCCCGCATCACGACCTGCATCTCTTCCCGCAGCGCGCGTTCGAAATAAGCGACGGTCGCTTTCACGCCGCCTTCCAGCTCGGCGCCCGCTTTGATCCACTGCCAGATCTGTGCACGGGAGATTTCGGCGGTAGCGGCATCTTCCATCAGATTGTAGATCGGCACCGCGCCGCGCCCGCGCAGCCAAGCCTCGATGTATTGCACACCGACGCGGAGATTGAGGCGGAAGCCAGCCTCGGTCTTGCTGCCTTCGTGAATCCTCAAAAGATCGTCGCGCAGCACGTTCACATGCAGTCGCATGCGGGAGACTTGATTGGCCTGCGGCATCATGCGGTCGAACACTTCCTTCGCGACCGGCACCAGGTCGGGATGCGCCACCCAGGTGCCGTCATAGCCTTCGCGTACTTCTCGCTCCTTATCGGCGCACACTTTGGCGAAAGCCGCCTCGTTCGCGACAGCATCGTTCTTTATCGGGATCTGTGCCGCCATGCCGCCCATGGCGTGAGCGCCGCGACGGTGACAGGTGCGCACCAACAACGAGGCATAGGCGCCGAGGAAGGCTTGCCCCATCACGACTTGCGAACGGTCAGGCAAGACGAAGCGCGGGTCCTTGCTCTTGGCGAATGTCTTGATGAAAGAGAAGATGTAGTCCCAGCGCCCGGCATTCATGCCGGCGATGTGATCGCGCAGCTCCCACAGAATCTCGTCCATCTCGAAGGCGGCGGGCAGCGTCTCGATCAGTACAGTCGCCTTGATGCTGCCCGGGGGAATGCCGAGTTGCTCCTGCGCAAACAGGAATACGCCGTTCCATAGCCGGGCCTCGCGGGCGTTCTCCAGCTTGGGCAAATAGAAGTAGGGGCCAGTGCCTTGCGCAAGCTGCGCCTTGGCGTTGTGATAAAAGTACAGCCCGAAATCGAACAGAGCGCCGGCGATCGGCTTTCCGTCGACCGTCAGATGTGCCTCCGGCAGATGCCAGCCACGCGGCCGCACGATCAGCACCGCGGGATTTGGTCCGACGGCATAGCGCTTCTTGCTTTGCGGATCGGTGAAGTCGATCTTGCCCGACCAGCGGTCCTTCAGATTGATCTGACCTTCGAGATTGTTCGCCCAGGTCGGCGAATTGGCATCCTCGAAATCGGCCATGTAATGGGTGGCGCCGGAATTGAGCGCATTGACAATCATCTTGCGGTCGACCGGGCCGGTGATCTCGACCCGGCGGTTGTTAAGATCGGCCGGAACCGGTGTTACGCGCCAGGAATCGTCGTCGCGGATATGTTTCGTCTCGCTCGGAAAAACCGGCAGCTCGCCGGCGTCGAAGCGCTTCTGCCGTTCAGCGCGCGCGGCCAAAAGCGCGCGGCGCGCGGCGTCGAAGCGGCGGTGCAACTCGGTCAGGAAGCTGAGCGCGTCGCTCGTCAGAATCTCCGCATAACGCGGGCCCATGCGGCCGCGCACCACGACACCCGCGACCGCCGCAGGTCCAGCGGCTTTGACCTTTGGTTTGGCTTGAGGCGCCCCCTTCCGAAAGCTTGCGCGCTTCGGCTTGCGCGCCGCGGCGCGGCTAGCCTTGGGCACCGCGCGCCGGCCCGTCTTGCGGATGGTCCGGGGCCCCTTGGAAACATTGCGCTTGGTTTTGCGGGCGGCCTGTCTCGCATCGCCCGTCCGCCTTTTCTTTCGTCTACTGAGCTTCATTCGTCGTTTCGGCTATAGCAATTTAGGAGCAAGCAGCGAAGTGCAGGGCGCGCCTATCAGTAGAAATTTGTACGCCGGCATGGCCAACTCTCGTTGAATGGAACGGCTATTTATTCCGATATGCTAGGCGGCTGACTACGGCGATGCAATCGGCCCGTTCGGGCGTGCGCGTTTGCTCATATTCTTTTGGTTCTTTTGCCGCCATGGCTCGCAATGCCTGCTTTAGCCAGCGGACATTTGAAGTGCAACGGACTATGTCCGCTTTGGGCCAAAAGCAGACGATCTTGTCACCTACCGAATTGAGGAATCAACTGGGAGGCGTTGCCGCGATAAATAGCGGTCAGCTCCGGCATTGCGCCTGACGTAAAAGACAAGATGTTCAACCCGTTCTTTACCACCAAGCCCCGCTAGTAGGCCGTTTCGGTCCGAGCATCGGAAATGTGAACTCTAGCTTTTGTCTTGGCGAGTCGAGCGAGTGGATCAATCGGAATCGGTTCAAAGAACGCGACTCGTTGTTGTTCTTCGGCAAAGCCACGTGGAAGGTTGTGTGTTGCGGCAGTACGGAAGCCTTTGCCTCTCGGAAAAACATGACGCCGTAGCTAGCATTACAAATGCGCGTCGCGTTCTCCAGCATCGCTTTGAAGACCGGCTCGAGCTCGCGGGGTGAGCTGAGATGACCTTCAGTACCTCCGAAGTTGCTGTCTGCTGCTCGAGCTGACAACCTATCGCATGCGTTTCCAAGGGTCGAGCTTTTCGTTCGAGGCGGGTATGTTTTTTAAAGCGTCTTCGTACGCTTTCTCGTCCACTTTCTTCTTTGTCTGATCTTCTGTCTTTTGAGTATCTCGATGTCTTTTCCCTTTTTCGCCGCCAACGGTCTGCGCATTTGCAGCTAAACTCAGTAATACCAATGTAACTGCTACCGCTATTGCACTCCAATTTGAAATCCGTCGGCG
>Ga0306920_100005026_pt1 | contig 17021 bp, 19 predicted proteins | sample flu12Cox44000170_FD_204666 | JGI IMG/M metagenome (GOLD analysis project Ga0306920, IMG submission 204666) | Lab enrichment of tropical soil microbial communities from Luquillo Experimental Forest, Puerto Rico - flux4day.12C.oxic.44.000.170 (v2)... | ecosystem: Environmental > Terrestrial >... | reverse complement strand
GCGAAGACTCCGGCGGTGCTTCATCTCAGCGCGTCAGCGGGCTGCAATCGGGCCGCGCGCCGCGCCGGGAGGACGCCGGCCAGGAGTCCGGCGATCGCCGACCCCACCAGTCCGATCAGTACAGCCTTCCAGGAAAATGCAACACCGAGTTGGAGCCTGGTCGCCGCAAATCGCGCGGCGACATACCCAAGCAGCAGACCGCCCAGCCCGCCAGTGAGAACCGAGACCGCGGTCTCGGTTGCGAACTGCAGCCGAATGTCTTCAGGCCGGGCGCCGATCGCGCGCCGCAGGCCGATTTCCCCCACGCGCTCGTTGACGGACGAGAGCATCAACGTGGCTGCGACGATGCCCGCCACCAGTAGCACGACCGCCGCTGCCAACGGCACATACAGCCGCAGGACCCGGCGGATGAGCGCGACGGTGTCGCGGACTTCCACCGTCGTCACGATCCTGAAATCGTCGGGCTCGTCCGACGCGAGGGCATGGCGCGCGCGCAGGATGCGCCCGATCTCGCTCGCGATCTCTTCTTCGCGGCCCGGGTCCTTCACCACCAATCTGGCCGCGGACACGGTATCGACGTTCGTGAGGCGCCGCATCAACGTTGAAATCGGGACTACGATTTCGTCGTCCCGGTCCATGCCGTGCAGGTCGTTACCAAACGGTTCGAGCACACCGATGACACGAAAGGGCACCGCGCCGATTCGGATCTCCGCATCGAGTGGTTCGCTGTCGCCGAACAGGTTCCGGGCGACGGTGTCGCCAATGACCGCGACGCGCGCGGACGTAGAGACTGCGGCGGCATCGAAATATTGTCCGCGAGTGACGGTTCGTGCCCACACGCGTTCTCCCCGCTCAGACTGGCCGAGGACGCGCACGGGCGCGGGCGCCGTGGTCTCGCGATACCGCACGACGCTCGAAACCTCTTGCTGCGGGTCCCATGCCTCGATGTCGCCGAGTTCGGCGGCCAACGCAGTCAATTCGTCGATCGTCAGCCGCGAGGCGCCCGCGCGGGGACTTCCCATGATACGGCTCCCGCCCGAGACGATGAGAATGGACGAATCACCCAGCATCGGACCCACCGTCTTCAGGACCTTGGCTTCCATCCCCTGACCAAGAGAGACGACGAGCGTAAGGGCCGTCACGCCGACGAGGCTTCCGAGCATCACAGTCGCGCTCCGGAGCCGATATCGTGCCATCACGCCGACGCTGTGTGCTATCAGACGGGTTGTCATCTTTGAACCTCCCGGATCCCGGCTCCATCGAAACGGTCTTGCGTGTTCGCCAGGGGCGCACACGGCCCGTCGGCGACCAAACGGCCCTTCTCGAGCCGTACCACTCGACGGGCGTGCGCAGCGACAGAGAGATCGTGTGTAACGAGAACAATCGTGCGGCCGGACTCCTGCAGCGCTTGAAAGATTCGCACGATCTCTGCGGCTGCGTCGACGTCCAGATTGCCGGTCGGCTCATCGGCGAGCAAGAGTTCCGGGTCATTGACCAGCGCCCGGGCGATAGCGACGCGCTGCTGCTGGCCGCCCGACAATTCGGACGGCGTATGCCGCAAACGATCCGCGAGGCCGACTGCCTCGAGGGCCTTCCGACCGAGGCCGTCGGTGGACCGTCGATCGGAGTATAACAGCGGCAACTCCACGTTCTCGAGCGCGCTTGTCCTCGGGAGCAGATGAAACGCCTGGAAGACGAATCCCACGTTCCTGTTCCGGAACCGTGCTTGATCGGCGACGCCGAGGCCGGAGACGTCGCGGCCGTCGAACACGTACCGACCGGCCGTCGGTGCGTCCAGGAGCCCGAGAATGTTCATGAGCGTCGACTTGCCGGATCCGGAGGCGCCCACCATCGCCACGAACTCGCCGCGTTCGATCCGCAGTGAGACGTCGGCCAGCGCGTGCACCGCCTCGCCAGTCGGCCGCCGGTACGTTTTACTGATCCCGTCCAGCTCGATCATCGTTGTTCCCCCTGCCCCTTCACATCGCCAATCAACACCTCGTCGCCCTCGCGCACGCCGTCCATGATTTCCCAGTAGGTGTCGTCCCTGGTGCCGGTGGTCACCTGGCGCCGCTCGATACTGCCGCCGCGTCTCGAGAGCACGAACGTCTGGCTCCCCTCGTGGCGGACCGCGCGAACCGGAAGCGAGAGAACGTGCTCACGAGTGTCGAGCAGAATCCGCACGGTCGTCGTCATCTCCGGCCGCAAAACCCGATCGCGGGGCGGATCAAATCGCACGATGCTGACGTAGTTGACGACGTTGTCGCGAATCTCCGCCTTCGGGTACACCGCAGTCACGTGACCCTCGAACTCGTCATCACCGTACGTATCCACAGTGAATCGGGCGGTCCGTCCGATGCGGATTCGTCCGATGTCGGTCTCGTCGACGTAGGCCCAGACCTCGAGGCGAGACAGGTCGATCAGGGTCACGAAGGTCGGCGCCGCAAAGTTCGCGGCGACCGTTTCACCTTCCTGCGTCGAGACGGACGCGACGACGCCAGCGATCGGCGCGGTGACCCGCGTATAGGCGAGCTGCGTCGCGGCGTAGTCGAGACTCGCCTGGGCGGCTGTCAGCTGCTTGTCGGCCACGGCGGCCGCGCGGTCCGCAGCATCGAGTTCGCTCCGCGCGAGCACGTTGACCGCGATGAGCTCGCGCTTGCGGGCGAGATCGATCTTCGCGTAGCTCAGATTCACATCCGCCTGCTGCAACGCCGCCGCTGCCTCGTCGCGACGGGCGACGAAGTCGCGGTCGTCGAGCTCCGCGAGCAGTTGTCCCTTTTTGACCGGATCGCCGATTCGGACGTGCAGGCGTTTGACAACACCGGAAATGCGCGAGCCCACACGAACCTCGGCGCCCACCCGCGGTTTGATGATCCCCGTCGCTTTGACTACCTGCCCGATGTCGCGCCTCACGACGCGCGCGACCTGCGCGCGATCGGTGTCCCTGTCGGTCTTGGTCCAAGCGACTCGACCCCACAGGAAGGCGACCGCGGCCACGGCGCACAGCCCAACGACCGCAATGGCAATCCTTCTCACGCCGACTTCCCTGACGCGAGTGTCGAGAGCTCACGTTTCTGAGTCATTTCAACAATGTGACGAATTGAAACAACCTCGAATCGCGTTCAGGGCCGCTTGAGTACGAGAACGGCCACCCCCATCTCGATCCGGAAGTGGTCCGCCTTCCAGGACTGCTGCGATCCGCTGGCCAGTGTCAATGTCGGCCGAGTGCGCAGGAAGGAGGCGCCTGCCATGAGGTAAATCCTGGGATGCACGTCGTACCAGAGCCGTCCGGCGAGCTCCCAGGCGAAGCTGTTGTCGATTCGATCGACGGGTTCGGAGAGAACCAGGCGCGAAGCCCGGGCGGGTGTCTTGGCCTGGTCGACGCTGTTGAATGAATACCCTGCCACGCCGGATGTCACGAGTGACAGCCGTGGCCCGATCGGTTGAACCCAACCAAGACCAGCCATGACTGGACGGAGACGCAGCTCACCGAAGCCCTGTGCGCCAGCCCCGTTTCCGCTCACCACTGCAGTCGTCCTCGCCGGCATGCCCATCCGACCCTGTGGAATGATTCCGACCTTAGCGCGAGGTGAAGGCCGGCCGATGACTTCAACGATCGTGCTGTTCGACGCCGTCTGCTCCAGGGGGAACTGCGACTTGAACCCTACTCCAACAGCGAGATCCATTGGCGGCCACCATGGGCTCTTTGTATGGGCCGCGGCATCGTGAGCCGGCTCGTTTCCGGATTCCTGCGCACGCACCGAGCGCACGGACATCACGGCTGCGATGCCGAGTGCGATTAGGACCTTCGCGCGGAATGCCGCGTCGTGTGGTCCTGTCAGCGACCAGAGACATACGGTGCGTTTGTTCCTCATGCACGCTCCTCAAACTCTTCACGTTTCGGCAGACGCTGGTCGACCTGCCTGACGGTCCGCAGCTTGAGGCGCGACTGTTTCTCGATTATTGCGGGCGTGTCACGAAATGAAACGAGCGCTTACATGCCGTATCCTCACCGGGCGGGCGTCGCGGTGCGGGGCGCGGGGCGATCCAGGCGAGGCTTGAGTACCGCACAGAACTTGTCACATCTGCAGAGGTTCGGATGCGGACAGGCAGGGCGTGCTCGGCGAGTGCTTTCCCACTTCGGTGGAAGACGCGAAAAGTGGGCGGGTCGGAGAAATGCTTTCTGGCGCTTTTGGTTTGCTCGTCTGGATGGCTACGGCGTTACGTGCGTTGAATTGACGGCCAGGCTTCTGTTCGACCTGCTCCACTTGCCGCGCCTCTCCTGCGAGCCGAATGCGTTCAATGTGGCCCCGAGCACAACGCTACAACGCGCAGGATTCAAATACGTGAAGACATACGAGAGGTGCCGGGCCGCTCAACTATCATCAGCCGATTACACGGTGTGTCCTCGAGGACGCAGGCCTGCAACAGATCACGATGGGCGTGGCTGGCTCTCGCGTCGAATAACGGTGCCCGAGAATTGTCCTGCCATCCCGGCGGAAACACGATCGTGACTCAGCGCGACCGTTAGGAGAGCCTTTCGGCCTAACAATCGTTGCTCAACCCGTCAGGAAATCCGGCGCGGCGAGGAAACTGGCGCGCTTCAGCATTGGCGTGACTCCGTAAGCTTCGCACTCGAACCATTCTCCCGCCACGCCTTTCTGTTTCGGAACCGGCGCGTTGACCGGATCAAGATCCTCGCGTAGGACCAAAGCCGCGTCTGGGTTCATTAGAAGCGCCCGGAGCGGGTCACCACGCGGGCCTGCTGTGATGCGCCCCATCGCGTGGCCGATCAGTTTCCTGCGCCCGCCCGCGCGGCATGTATCGCGATGAGCGACGCCCATAGAAGGCCGGTCGTCGCCGAGAGCCGTTGGTATATGCCGGCAACGTCAACGAAGGCGGGTCGCTGGAAAAATCCCATGCTTGCGACCACGAAAAAGGCAATCATGCCGAGCCCTGAAACAAGCGAGTAGACGGCCCAACCGGGCTCGCCGATCGTAAAGAAGCGAACAACTAGAACAGAACACGCCGCCGGTAGTCCCAGGAACCACAACGTCGAAAAGAGGTCGTGCAAATGCCCGTGCGAGGTGAACTGCGCGAGCACGAGCGGCTTGTCGGGGGGAAAGCCGAAGACGGGATCGCTGACGAATATGCCGGCACCTATGAGACCGATGCCGGCGACGACGAGCAGGATAGGGCCAAACAAGCTGCCCCGGGAATGCGGCGCGAACGTGAGCCGAAGCCCGATTCCAATCAAGGCAACGAGGGTGCCTGTAATGACAAAATTCATGATCTGGGTCCAACCGAGCCTTCCGATCGACAAGGAACTGATCGGATAGCGCATCCAGTTGTATTGCGGTCGAGTAAAACCTTCGATCAGAAATGCGACGACGAAGAACGGTGCGCAAAGGGAACCAAGCCAAAGCAGAAACGACTTCATGAGATCCCTCTTGAGATCAGGTCCGGACTTGCTCCGTGGCGTCTGTTTAATTCTGTACTGGGCCTCCGCACTTCATCAGTCATCGAATTGGGTTCAATCAATGGACTCAATCGGCGTCGTACACTCGACGCACGCTCAGCTCGCGTCCACGTATTTTCATCGTCGTCGTCACGATCAACTGCAGAGCATTCGCCAGACGCTCGTACGCTTCGATGACCTTGGCGTCGCCCAGCGATGTTTCGGACACAAGCCGGCGATTGTCCCATTTGGTCTGGACATCGCGGCCATCGATCTTTTCCTTGCGCCCGCTGGCAGTGAGCGTCCGCACACGACCGCTGCCGTCCGTCAACACGATCCAGTCCCGATCCTGCGTCAAGACGAACAATGGTGGAGCGTCTAGAAGGAGGCCGCGCGCCTCATCCATCTGCGCCTGCCGTGGGCCGCCGAAGAGACCGGCAAGTCTGCCATGACCCCCTGCGGGCTGGCCACCAGGCGATTCCGAATGCATGCCTTTGAGCTTGGCCTCGGCATTCTCGCTGAGTTCACGGTTCAACCGCCATCTACCGGAAAGGTCGGGCCGGGGCGACTCGCGCTCCTGGGCGATCCCAACCGTGATCGCGGTCGCCAAAACGCCGACGAGCGCCGCCATTGAGCAATACCGTCGTGTCCGCATTTGTTCTCCTCTCGATCGTTGTGACAATCGGGCCGGCGCTGGCGGTCACAAGCCCACATACATGAGTGTCAGAGGCGAACGTTTCTCGATTGTTGCTGGACTGTGACGAAATGAAACGCTCACCGTTTTCACGGCTGTTGAATCAGGTCTGTGGCCATTTTGGGATTTTCGTTTGGCGTTACTGTTCCACGGCTCGCGACGCTTCGTGAGCTACCGGCTCTGCATCCTTGTCCGTGGATTATGGTCTGCGCGGTCTGATATTGAACCCAGCGTCAGCAACGTGATCAGCCGGCCGCGATCGTTACGAAAACCGCCGTACCGCTTTGCAACATCGCGCCCGGTCACGCGAATCTTCGATCTTCTTGAATCATCCGTTCTTCTGCCATTGTCCGACCAAGAGATCTGCGGAATATTGCCTCGGCCGCACTGGCTCAAGACATTCTGCGTTTGCCCAGGAACGTTCGAAACAATGGGCTGAGAAGAAGCGCACGGTCGCGTTCATATCCGGGCAGCGAGATCGCACCGTCTGGGATCGATCGAGCAGCAATAGCTGGACTCTGAGCGCGACCCTGCGGTACTCGACAGGATCCTCGCAGATGACTTCCTTCACCCTGTCAGCGCGGGAGTCGTGCTCACAAAGCGCCAGCACATCGACTGGGCGATCTCCCAGCCGCCGCCACCCGGTCGCCATCAGCGCTTCGATCAACTGCAAGTTCGGACGTACGGGCCTATTGGAATTGTGACCGGGATGGCTGTTTCTACTGACGACAGTCAGCGCGAAGGGACGCAGAAGTCATTCACCATTGCCGCGCTCGAACGTCGCTACCACACGAGCGGGACGAGACGAAAGCGTACTCTGTGCATGTAGGCCGCGTACCCGGCAGGTCTCTCTGCAGAATCTTCTCCTCGTCGAGAAGCCGCCACAAGAGCACGGGCATGAAAAGCACGATGGGGCCGATCGACCACCACGAGCCGAGCGCGAGCGGCATTCCGACGAAGAGCCAAATGGCGCCGGCGTACATTGGATGCCGTACGTACGCGTACGGTCCTGTGTCGATCACTTTCTGACCTTTCTCCACGCGAATGTTGGATGCGGCGAAACCTGTTGACCCAAGTCACCCAGAGGAAGAACAGGAAAGACAGCAGGACCACCACATCCCCAAGCTCGGACACCGACGGTGCGACTCGCGACCACGCATATCGGTAGTCGAGCACCGGCGCGACGAGCGATGCAAAAAACACGAGAAGGACCAACGACATGATGATCTTCTGCGACAACTCTCGCTCATGTTGCGGCCCAGCCTTCATCCGGCGCTCGAGGAGCGGTCTGTCGTAAATCGCCAAGTACATTGTGAAACCTGTGGTCGACGCGGTAAAGATCCCCACGAACAGCCAGCCTTGCCAGTAGTGCAACGTGCCGGCAGACCCGATGATAAGGACAACGAAGAGGAGGGTCCCGAGCACTCCCTGAACAATTGCCTGTCGGTGCACAGGATCCATATCAACGCCACGAACATCACCAGCTTCAAGGCTTCTGTTCCCGTCGAACGGTGTCGCAAAGCAGGAGGCGACCCTCGCTACAGATCGCGGAGCGTGACCTGCGGATCGACGCGAAGCGCGCGCCGCGTCGGCACATAGCATGCGAGGAAGGTGACAATGACAACCACGAACGAGACGCCTGCATAGGTCGCCGGATCGGCGGCGCTCACGCCGTGAAGCTCGCTCGACAGCGAGCGGGAAGCCGCCAGCGCCCCGGCGATTCCCAGCGCGATGCCGGCGGCGCAGAACTTCACGCCTTCCTTCATGATCAACCAGACAATGTCGCTCGTGCGTGCACCCAGAGCCACACGGACGCCAATCTCGCGCGTTCGTTTCGAGACGAGAAATGCCAGCACGCCGTACACGCCGACACCGCCAAGCGTCAGTGCGAGGCCGGCAAACGTCATGAAGAGCACGGTCGTCGAGAGTGGCGCCGCGATGGCATCCGACAGATAGCGCCGCATTGATTTCACGTCGCTGACGGCGACCTCGCGGCTGAACTCGAAGACGAGATCGCGCAGCGCGGCTCCGACGCGCGGGAGATCCGACGGTGTGCGCACGACAAGCGTCATCTCGGCCGGGATCCGACCGTCCTCCTGTGTCGCCCGCGGAGTGTAGGGCACGTAGACCGTGCCCGCGATGAATGAAGGGGCGTCGCTCGTAAGGTTGTAAGCCCGCACATCGGCGACGACCCCGATCACCGTGCGCCACTCAAGCTCGCCGACGAAGCGGATCTGCTTCCCGACGGCGCTTCCCTCGGGCCAGAATCGTCGAGCGGTGGCCGCCGGAACAATCGCCACCGAATGTCCCGACAGATCCGCCCGCGTGAACAATCGCCCGGCGTGAGCAGGGATGCCCATCACCTCGAAGTAATCGGGTGTGACCACATTCATCCAGAACAGCGGCGCCGGCTCACCGGGTGGCACGACGAAATCCTGGAGCAACAGGGAGCGCTTGGCGACGGCCCCTCCGAGCGGAGGTGTGCTCACCAGCGCGGTGCCGGTCGCACCAGGAATGGATCGAGCCTGCTGCTCCAGCTCGCGATAGAAGGCGAGGCACTGCGCGGGCTCTCCGCACAGCGAGGCGTTGGGGTTGATCCGCGCGGTGACGACCTGTTCGGATCGAAAGCCTGGATCGACTGTGGAGAGCGTCCACAGACTGCGAATGAGAAGTCCGGCGGCGATCACGAGCAGGACCGCAAGGGCGATTTGCGCCACAGTGAGCGAGCGGCGCAGGCGATCGGACACCGATCCCGAATCACCGCGATTGGCGGATCCAATCACTCGCGCCAGACCGGCGCGCGACGCGTGAAGCGCGGGCGTAAAACCAAACAGACAGCCAGTGAAGACCGCCAGGCCGCCGGTGAAGGCGAGCACTCGCCAATTCAACCCCACCTCGACGAGACGAGGCGTGTCCGCGGGCAGCAGGAACTTCAACAGCTCAACGCCCTGGGCGGCGAGCGCAACGCCGACGAGAGCGCCGAGCGCCGCCAGGAGCAGGCTCTCGGTGAGGAGTTGCATCGCGATTCGCCGCGGGCCGGCGCCGAGCGCCGCGCGAATGGCGACCTCACGGTCTCGCACCGCTGCGCGGGCCAGCGCGAGGTTGGCGACATTGGCGCAGGCGACGAGCAGCACCAATGTGACTGCTCCAAACAGGATGATTAATCTCGGCTGCGTATCGGAGACCAGTCCACGCTGGAGCGGAATGACGGTCACATCCGCGTTCCACCGCGCCGGCATTCGCCAGGGAAAGAGCTCCACGACACGCGACTGGAACAGCCGAATCTCAGCGCGCGCCTGCTCGAGTGTCGCGCCGGGTCGCAACCGGCCGATGACCGGCATGTAGTCTCCCGCCCAGGAGTTTTGCGGATCGCGTGCATCGCGGTGCAGCGGAATCCACAGCGCTGTTGTCGCCGACGGGAAACGAAGGTCCTTCGACATGACGCCGATGATCTCGCGGCGTACGCCGTCGAGCTCGATCGAGCGTCCAATGACCTGCGGCTCGCTGCCAAGGCGCTGCCGCCAGAGCGCGTCGCTGAGTATCACCGATCGATCCCGACCCGCGACATCCTCGCCCGAATCGAACACACGACCGAGTGCAGGCCGTACGCCAAGGATCGAAAAGAGCTCCGCAGAAATCAGCGTTCCCGGCAGGCGAGCTGCCTGGCCGAGACCCATCACGTTGAACGAGTGGCCGTCCGCGTACGCCGCCACATCCGTGGTTCGGAGCTGCTGCCGCATCGCGGCGAAGGCGCCGTTGGGATACGTTCCGGTGACGAATACCAGCATCTCGGGCGCGGAATAGGCCAGCGGCCGAAGCAGTATGCCTTCGACGAGACTGAACACCGCGGTATTCGCGCCGATACCCAGGGCGAGTGTGAGGACAGCAATCGCGGTGTAGCCGGGACTCTTCCGCATCGCGCGCACGGCGTAGCGCGCGTCCTGCAGAACATCGTCGAACCACCCTAGCGATGAGAAACGTTGGCTCATCTCTCTACACTTCGAGCACTAGGAACACCCAAGCCAAGAAACACGGCCGCGACCATATACAGCGAGAGTTGCGTGAGTCGATGCATCATACAGCGAGAGTTGCGTGAGTCGATGCATCGTGTCCGCGTTCACATGAGTGCTCGCCGGCGACGTCATCACTCCTCGAGAGCTCCGAGATCTACGTGACGAAGACGCGCTGGATCGGCAAGGACGTTGATTTCCACGATCCTTCCGTGTGTCACGGTGAAGCCCATCACCGCCATCGGGCGTCCATCGGGAAGCCGCGCGACGATCCCAGGGGCTCCGTTGACGAGTGCCAAGCGAGCGGACTGAGCGAATCGCGCGAACATCAGCGCCCCCTCCGCGACCGCACGCGCCCCTCGTTTGACTCTCAATGTTCCCTGGTCGCCCCTGAGCACAACGTCGGGATCCAGAACGGCAAGCAAAGCGTCAAAGTCGCCTGTGCGTGACGCAGCAAGGAACGCTTCGACGAGTTCTCGTTGCTTGATGACATCAACGTCGGGTATCGAAGTGGAACCCTGCACACGCCGCCGCGCGCGGCTCGCCAACTGCCGCGCTGCAGCGGGAGAACGACCGACGATTGGAGCGATATCTTCGAACGGGACGGCGAACATGTCATGGAGGACGAACGCGAGGCGCTCATCTGCCTCGAGGGTCTCCAGGACGACGAGGAGCGCAAGACCGAGGGAGTCCGACAGAAGCGCCGCGTGCTCTGGATCGACGCCGGCATCCACCCGATCAATGATGGGGTCCGGCAAGCGCATCCCGAGAGACTCCTCGCGCCGTGACTTACGGGATCGCAGCATGTTCAGACTCACGCGTGCGACGACAGTTGTCAACCATCCGGCGAGGTTTTCGATCCCCTGGGCGTCAGAGCGGCTGAGCCGAAGCCAGGACTCTTGCACGGCATCGTCCGCCTCGCTTAGCGATCCGAGCATGCGATACGCGACGGCGCGAAGTCGCGACCGATTTCGTTCGAACTGCTCGGCGAGCCAGTCCTGCTCGCTCATCCGGCACTTCCTTCCCGACGCCCCCTACATATTGACGAACGAAAGGCACTCAACGCGACAAGCTCGCCGAGCCAGCAGCACCACGGACCGCGGCGGCAGCCAACAGCTTCCCGAGCGCGATGGAAATGCCTGCGACTGCCAGGTGGGTCACCTGGACAACCCAGTGAAGTGAGCCAGGCAAGATCTGACTCTGCGTGACTCCGAGTACCCACGTGAATAGACCACACACGGCTGCGAGTGTGGCGAGCCCGTACCGTGCGGTTCGTTGCAACGCAATCCAAGCCAAGGTCCACAGGAGAAGAACCAGCGCAAGGCCGAGTCCGATGTGCAGTTGGGTCAGGCCCGGGGCATAGCCCAGCCAAAAAGCGACGCCAAGCAGCAGAGCTCCTGCGCCACAGAGTTGAAGCAGCGTACTGAGGATGCGGGGCACGTCCATTCGCAATCTCCGGATGCAGAGCACCGCCGCGGCGAATAAAATGCGGAAGTCACATTCTCAAGCGGCAGCGTGTCACATCTATGACCCGCGAGAATTGCTTCGTGTGACCGAGAAAGGGCGACATTCGGCTTCTGGAATGCACTCTGCGACGTAAGGTCTTTGCCGATGGGCTGTAACGAGCAAAGTGCAACGCTCGCAGCCGTTCGGCTCCTGAACTCGCGCGTGATGTGCCTCAGGTTCTCTTCGAACCATTCGGGTGACGGTTCATGGGGAAGCGCTTCCACGCTCCAAGGAAACGCCTCAACTTCTTGGACGCACGGGTGAGAACGTCGTTCGCGCCAATGAGCACGATGACCCTGTTCGGACGACTTTGAAGCACGGCCGGGAGCCGTTTCGTAGGTGTTGCACGCGAGGTCGCCCCTACGCCACAATTGACAAAGCGCGCGGCCGCGTTCTCGGGACGCGAGTGCAAATCCGCGATCCAATCGTAGCTCCCGATGGCCGCCGTCGCGCTTGAGCCAACGCAAGCGACCAGGAGAGCGGCCGATTTGCTCATCTCAGACGCCGGCTCGCGGCACCATTCGACCCGGACGATTTCACGCACTCTGATCTGGATCGACGCGCAGTTCTTGTTCCGCCTGGAGCCAGTCGTCGATGTCCTGGCCGCCCTCGCCTCCGCGGGCCAGGTATAGCTCATAGGCGCGTCGGGCGATGCGATCGTCACGCACGCGGATAGTGTCTGACTGAGCCGTGTCTCTCTCGTCGTCAGTCGTGTGCTAAGTCGATTTTCTCATGTGCTTGCCTCCTTCATACGGATCGTCACGACCGAGGAGACGGGGCTTGGGCTATCGCGAAAGTGTCTGCATCGGGATCGACGGCACCGTCTGAGATCAGCCACGCAACATTGCTCTCCGAATATCCGCGTGAGCAGAGGTCGTGTTGATCGACGAAAGCCGTCGTTACCAGTACGTCTTCACCGGACGTATTTCGATCGCTCCACCAAGACGCGCTGCAGGGATCCGCGAAGCGACTTTGATAGCTGCATCGAGGTCGTCTGCTTCGAGGACGTAGTAGCCTCCGACGGCACCCTCGGTGTTAACGAACGGGCCGGCTTTTGTCTGCGTCGTGCCATCCTTCACTCGGACCGTGGTCGCGTCTTTGGGCAGCCCAAGCGGCGCGCCCGGAGTGATGCCAGGGGTATTGTTGATTGCCGCGTACTCCCCAGCAAACGACCGCTTTTCATCTTCGGACAAGGTCGACAGATTGGCCCACATGCTCCCTTGGTAAATGAGTAAGACGTAATGCATCGCTTTTCCTTACGTGGTTGTCCGCTCAACGCGGAGAGGTTCTACTCTGTATGACACGCCGCGACGCCGAAACGTGACCAACGCCGACGGCACGGCGATTGGCGGTTGCCGTCGCGTCAGCGTGCAGAGCGCTTCCTCGCGACGGGAACCGCTCCGGTCCGCGTGCCCAACATCGCAACCAACGATTACCGCGTCGCCATCTCTTCCCGAGCCCGCGTCGTCGCGAACTGGATCTTCACGCTGATTGTTGCGTGGGAAATGGTCGCGGGATCGCTGTGGGATCTATTACGAATCGAGTACGTGCGCGTGGTGCTTACGCACCTCGGTTATCCGCTCTATCTGCTCATGATTCTTGGAGCGTGGAAGTTGACTTGTGCGGTCGTATTGCTCCTTCCGCGCTTTCCGCGGCTGAAAGAATGGGCCTACGCGGGCGCGTTCTTTAACTACTCGGGAGCCGCCGCCTCGCACTTTCTGGTCGGGGACGGTCTTGTGTCTGGGTTTCCGCTCGGATTCGCGATCCTGACGCTGGCGTCTTGGGCCCTGCTTCCACCGCAGCGTCGCGTGTCGTCAGCCGTGCCCGACGTCGAAACGCGTCCCCTCGAATGGGTGGTTCCGTTTGTCGTCGTGCTCGTGCTGATCGTGGCGGCGCTCCTCACGCTGCTAAAGGGGGCGCCCACGTTTTGACGACCTTCGGGTCATCACCTGGGCAACGCCACAAGGTGGGCGCTGTCACGCCACAACGCAGTCATGAGGTCGTCGCGACGGGCGAGCTCTGACAGCTGCGGCCACGTAAGCAAGCCGCGCCGGAGAGCCGCGTAAACGTGACCGTTCGGTGGTCGAATGTTGCCAAGCGCGAGTGCCGCGAGAGTCTCGCCGGCGGCCTCAATCGTGTTCGCCTTACGCATGACGAGTCGAAGCGGTGTCCCCAATCGCTCCCACACGAAGCGCAGCAGCGCGCCCTGGTCGCGCATAAGTCCCGTGCCGGGTGTCGGTCCAGGGTCGTAGGCGATGATCTGGATCCTTCGATGTTCCGTAGCAGCTAGCGCGCGAAGGGCGCGGGCCGTCAGCACGACGCACAGCTTCGACGACGAATAGGCTCGTCCCGCCGCTGCGCGCGGCGCCCGATCCTGATTCGGGTCGAGTTCCGGCCTAGCGAGCCACTCGGCGTTTGCGTGCCGCGGCGGCGGAACGACCGTGCGCTCAGCTGGATCATGGGTGCCACTCGTGGTCAGCACCACCGTCCCTCCGTCGCTCATACGAGTCCATAGCAGCCGGATCAGCAGATAGTGCGCGAGGTGATTCAGGACGAATGTTGCATCGTAGCCTTCACGTGTGCGCCCGTGTGCATGGCCACCTGCGTTCAGGACAAGCGCATCGATGGTCCGCGACCCGAGCAGGTGCTCGATTGTCACCGTGAACGCTCGGACATCATCGAGTCTCGTCAGGTCCAGCGGAATTATTCGCGTACCAAGGTCGATTTCGCGGCGACCGGCGAGAAACAGCTCCACGTTGTCGCCGACGAATCGTCTTGCGGCGACGGCTCAGAGCCCCGATGTCCCGCCCGTCATGACGAAGACGCCCATGCTTTCACATTCCCTGCCGAGGCGGATGTCTGTCCTTCCTTGATGGGAGGTCAGTAACGACTTTACTGTTTCGTCTCCTGCGCGTGGGAGTCGAGCGAATCGCTTCCCCGACTTTTCCCGCCGCAGATTTCAAGCGGTCGAGCAGGCGCCTCGCCCACACAAATTCGGTTGCCAGGATCGAGAGTCCGAGACCGATGGTGAGCCAGCCGGGTCCGGGCAGAACGAGGGCCGCCATTCCGAGGCCCAGGATGGTAAAACCGATAACGATGCGGATGAGGCGCTTCGCTTGCCGGAGCGTCACTGACATGGAGGCCCGGTGTCCATCTCTGTTCCCCACGATCACGAAGACGCAGTAGAGCGACCGAGGGTTCAGATGGTTGAGAGGGCTCGCGCCGGTAGGCGGCGAGTTCCATCGCCTCCAAATTGTCTGGCTCAAGCGGGGCAAACTCCACATCGTCCTGCCGAACGCAGCGTGCCCCGGCCCAATCGGCTTCAACTCATTACTTCACGACATCCTCTCCGGCGGCTCTTTCGGCGCCTCGGACGGCGATCTGGTGAGCGTTGGACCGCTACACTTCTCAAATGTGGTTCATGGTGATTGAGCATTTCAAGGACACGGCGGCAATCGGTCGGCGGTTCCAGCGTGAGGGACGGATGCTGCCGGAGGGCGTCACTTACAACGTCAGCTGGGTTGACCCTTCAGCCGGGCGATGCTTTCAGGTGATGGAGGCACCGGACCGCGACGCTCTGACTTCGTGGACGAGAGCTTGGGACGACCTGGTTGACTTCGAGATTGTTCCCGTCGTCACGTCCGATGAGTTCTGGACGAACGCATGTAAGTAGAGTCGGGAGGCGGTCAATGCTCTCTCTGGCTGGCACCCACTTTCGCCCCAGATCGACCAGTTGGTCCGAGTTCATTAAACAGGTCATTTTCGTTACTTCCCGTCGCCTTCGCCGGCGGCTCTTTCGGCGCGTCGATCGGGATCGCTCGTCCTTCTCGGCGACTACCCGGTAGAACTCCAGTTCTTCATCGGTGAGCCGCTCGAGCGGCACGACAGTCATGTTGTTGACCGCGAGGTTGGTCGCGGGCAGCTCGGGTTGGCCGTACACGCCCGCGTGTCTGAAGTATTCCAGCAGGTCCTTAAGCGCCTGCCGCTTCAAGCGCAAGAACTCCAGGGCAGTCTGCGAATGGCCCACTGGCCGCTCGGTCAACTGGCCGCAGCTCCCCGTCGGCATCGATAAACTCGTCGCCGAGATGTGTGTAGGCCAGGCGCCAATACTCTTCGAGCGTGCTCTCCAGCGCGCGTGACTCGCCCCGATTCAACTGTGCTGACCAGGTGCGGCGAACCGAGTTCAGCCTTAGAGGCTTGTGCTCCAGACGAGAGCGCCGGCCGTGATCATCGCGACACCGGCTACCCGCGCAACGAGCGCGCCCGCCGGTGCGAGCTTTTCCACAAGGACGAAGATCGCCATCGCGGCCACCCAGACGAGATTCATCACGCCCACCACGAAGAGCATGCACATCAACGCCCAGCAACAGCCGAGGCAGTACGTACCGTGCTCGACCCCCATGCGCAGCGCGCCAACCGTCCCATCGCGCCAGCGGGACATCAGGAATCCGAGCGGGCTGCGGCAGTGCGTCAGGCACGCGGTTTTCAACGGCGTGAGTTGATAGACACCCGCCGTGATGAGGATGACGCCGCCGAGCGGAGCACTCGACGTCGTCATCATCTGCGACAGCATGGCCGCCTGATGTAGCGCCCATTGCGCGAGCGTGGCACCCGCGCTGAAACCGATCCACACGAGCAGGTAGCCCGCGCTGAACGCGAGCACAGCGAGCGGCCAGCGTTGCGCGCCACGGCCACGGTGCGTCCCTGCGAAAAGGAGCAGCACAGGCCCGGCCGATGCTGCCATCATTCCAACCATCATCGCGGCCCACATCGCGAACGTGAACAGGACGTCGTCGGCGTTCCACGGCACGTCCATGCTCATGCCCATCGCCGCCATCATCCCGTCGTCCTCCATGGCCACCGACATCTGGCGATCGAGATGGAGGAGATACGTCCACGCGAGCGCCGTGAGGAAGACGACGCAGATCGAGATGATGACGCGGTCGCGACCGGAGTGGACTGCAGTCAGAGGTGTTGTGGTTGACAGGCTACGCACTCTTCCAAGAAAAGGGCGCGTACTGACCGTTGTTCTTCCCACTCACGTCGTCCCACACTAGGCCGAGAGCGCGCACATGACTCTTGGATGGGTGCGCAAGCGTGAACGTATCCGCGGCAGGATGGCCGGTGTTCTCGAGCCGTAGCTCGGCGTCGGGGTTCAAGCCCTTGGCACCCACGGCCGCCATGTCGACCAGTGTTGAAGCCTGGACGGACCACCTCGCGCCTTGCCGATCGAAGGCAATCGGCGCCGATTCGACGCCAAGGAACTTCCCAATGAGGCCGGACAGCGCGGCCATGGGGCCGCCGGCCGCGCCGCTTGCGATCGCCGTGATCGCCTCGCGCTGCTCGACGGAGG
>Ga0306920_100005025_pt1 | contig 17022 bp, 15 predicted proteins | sample flu12Cox44000170_FD_204666 | JGI IMG/M metagenome (GOLD analysis project Ga0306920, IMG submission 204666) | Lab enrichment of tropical soil microbial communities from Luquillo Experimental Forest, Puerto Rico - flux4day.12C.oxic.44.000.170 (v2)... | ecosystem: Environmental > Terrestrial >... | reverse complement strand
CTGACCGAGCACCACCTCGCGGAGGAGCTGGGCCACCGCGAGCACCAGCCGGTCCGGATCCTGGAGCGCCTCGGGGCCGATGAGACCGGCGATCTCCCGGAGCTCGCGGTCGCGCTGCAGCAGCTCGAGTGTCCGTGCACGCACCGCGGGCCAGCGGCCATCCACCGACCTGGCGAACCACGGTGCCGTCTGTTCGGCGTGCAGGCTGTAGCTCGTTGACCAATCCACCGCCGGGAACTGGCGCTGATGAGCCAGCTCGGCGTCGAGCGCCCACAATGTGCCGGCGACCCGGAGCGTGGCCTGGCTCACTGGCTCGGAGAGGTCCCCGCCCGGCGGTGACACGGCGCTGATCAGCGTTAGGGCTCCGTCGCGCTCGGGCCTGCCCAGGGCCTTCACCCGGCCGGCGCGCTCGTAGAACTTCGCCAGCCGGCTCGCGAGGTACGTGGGGTAGCCTTCCTCCCCGGGCATTTCTTGCAGCCGGGCGCCGATCTCCCGTAGCGCCTCTGCCCACCGGGAGAGACTGTCGGCCATCAGCGCGACGCGGAGCCCAAGATCGCGGAAGTACTCGGCAATGGTGATGCCCAGATAGACCGACGCTTCCCGGGCGGCGACCGGCATGTTGGACGTGTTCACCACCATGACCGTCCGGTCCATGATCGAACCGCCGCTCCGGGGATCGGCGAGCTTTGGGAACTCGGCCAGCACTTCGGCCATCTCGTTTCCCCGCTCGCCACAGCCGATATAGACGACCACGTCCGCGTCGCCGTGCTTGGCCAGCGACTGCTCGATCACCGTTTTCCCGGTGCCGAAGCCGCCGGGGACGGCCACCGTCCCCCCCTCGGCCACGGGGAAGAGGAGATCCAGGATGCGCTGCCCGGTGAGGAACGGCCGACCGAGCGGGAGCCGACCCGAGACCGGGCGCGCCTGGCGGACCGGCCAGCGGTGCGAGAGCCGGAGCGGTGTGCCATCGGCGAGCGTCCCGATCGGCTGATCCACGGTGAAGTCGCCCCCGGAGAGCGTCCGAAGAGTTCCTTCGACTCCGGGCGGCACCAGGATGCGGTGCGCGAAGCCCGGGCGCTCCTCGACGGAGCCGAGGACGTCTCCACCGTCGACTGTCGCCCCGACCTCGAGCGCGGGCACGAAGCACCAGCTCCGGGCAGGGTCCAGCATCCGCAGCTCGCGTCCGGGGGGAACGAAGGATCCGGTCTCCAAGGCGAGCACGTCCAGGCGGCGGCCCAGCCCATCGAGGATGGACCCGAGCAGACCCGGCCCCAGCTCCGCCTGCAGCGTGTCTCCGGCCGCCATCACTGGCTCGCCGACCGCGAGCCCGCCAGTCTCTTCGTAGACCTGGAGCACCGCGACGTCGCCGGACAGGCCGATGACCTCCGCCAGGAGACGCGCATGTCCGACGTGAGCAAGCTCGTACAGCGCCATGCCCGACGCGGGCGCCGCCTCGACCAGCGAGCCGTTGACCCTCTTCACGCGCGCCGGGCTCATCGCAGGCGTACCTGGTAGCCGATGGCTCGCCGGAGCAGCTCCACGATGACCTTGTCCGCGGCGGCCTGCTCGACCCAGCTCGGGGCCGGAACCGGAACCACCAGGGGGACGGGACGGGTGGACAGCCGCCGCTGAAGGTCTGGAGCGAGCCCCTCGTACAGCGGCGCCTCGATGAGAACCAGGCCGACGCGCGGGTCCCCGAGCAGCGTACCCAGCCGCCGGCCGGCATCCTCGGCGTCTGCGACCTCCACCGGACGGAACCCGGCCAGGGCGAAGGCCGGCGCGACCTCGGGCCGGCCGATGAATGACACCCGGAGGTCGCTCATTGCTCGCCTCGCCGTGCCGAGGCTGGCGCGCCGAGAGCCAGCGCATAGACCAGGCGCTGCAGCTTCTGAACCTCATCTCGCACCGCGAGCACGTAGGCGATGAGCGGTGCCGAGCTCAGGGGTGCGGAGCGGGCGCGGACCCGGGCGATCCGCAGGGCAGAGGTCCAGGCACGGGTCCGGACGAGCCCCACGCCTCCTGTGCCGGAGAAGGCATGCTCGAAGGGCGTGCCGGTGAAGGCCTCCCGCGCCAGGGCCGCTGCCGCGGCGACGGACCCCGCGGCTGAGACCACCTTCCACCGGGCGGGCGGAAAGCGCATGCCGCCGGGAACCGCCTCGAGCTCCGTCTGCTCAGCCCCGCTGCGCGCGAGCATCACCGCAGTGATCGCGTTCTCGAGATCGATGCTCGCGGCCACGTAACGGCGGAGCTCGTCATCCACCCGGGCGGCGGCTGCGGTGGCCCGTGCCGCCCAGCACCGCGTCAGTGCGGCGTCCAGGGCGATGAGATCGGGCGGACCCGGTGCGCGCGACAAGCCCAGCGCTGCGGCATCGGGGTGGCGCCAGGCCGAGAGCAAGGCCGCCATCGCGGCGATGGTGGTTTGCGCGGCGAGGGTGTTCAGGGCGCCGGCAGGAAGGCTGGGAGTAGGAATCGTCCCGCGGAGGCGGTCGGCAGGCAGGGCGCTCTCGACGACGCCGTGGAGGAGGAGGCGCAGGTTGCGCCGGTCCTCTTCCCCGAAAAGCACGGTGACGACGTCGGGCGCCTCCGCGCACCAGCGGGCGAGCCCGGCCAGCCGTGTCCCCGCCCGGCGTCGGATCGCGGCCTCCAGCGCGTCCGGGCCAGGGAGGCCGGGAACGGGGAGGACGATCGGATCAGGCGCACTGCGCAGACGCTCGGCCAAAGCGCCGAGATCGGGTGCTGCGCGCAGCTCCTCACAGTCTGGCCCTGAGAGGAGGTGCGTGGAGAGTCCGCGGGCGCGGGTGATGGCGGCGTCCAGGGCGTTCACCCGATGGCCTCCAGCGTCGGCCCGAGCGCGATCGCGAGCGCCGGCCGCTCGAGCGCGAGCCGGACCGGCACGGTGAGGTCGACCGTCAGCCGGCCGTCGTCCGCGGTGCAGTGCAGGCCGGCAGGAACCTCGGATGAGGGGAGGACCGTCAGCGCCGAGTCCGAGGCCCAGCGGCGCACCCGGTAGGCATCCGCCGGCGTGCAGCGCAGCGTCCCGGGGTCGTTGCCCAGCAGCTCGTGGATCCGCCGGACACCGACCTCGAGGGCCGAGGCGTACTCAGGCCAGCCCAGCACCACGCTGGCCCGGGTGAGCGCGGCCTCGAAGACGCGGTCGAGCAGCGCAGCGCGTGCGCGCAGGAGGCGTGCCGCGGCGGCGCGCCGGGCCGCCACCCTCCTCCGCTCCGATCCCTGTCGGAGGCGGGCCCGCTCGGCCTCGAGCGTTCGTCCGAGTCGCTGCTCCGCCTCGGCACGCGCCGCGGCGAGGAGGGTGTCGGCCTCCACGCGGGCATCCGAGAGCACCCGCGCGATCTCCGCCTCGTTCGAGCGCCCCAGCGCCTCGAGCAGGTCCGGCAGCGGCACGGGTCACCCCCCGGCGCGGAGCATGATAAACATTGCCACCACGAACCCGAGGATCGACATGGTCTCCGGAATGGCGAGCATCACGATCACCGTGGTACTCAACTCCGGCTTCTCCGCGAGGCTCGCCGCGGCGGCCGGGCCGATCCGTGACTGCGCCCAGGCGGTTGCGAGAGCGGGGATGGCGATGGCCACCGCCGCGCTGAGGCTGATCCAGAAAATCTGCATCAGTGCGTCCTCCAGTGGGTGAAGGGCCGGTAGCGCACCCCTCCCGGGCTGTAGAAACGCCCGAAGAACTCGACGTAGTGGAGCCGGAGCGCGTGGACGGTGGGGCTGAAGAGCCCTAGGGCGAAGTTCACCAGGTGGAAGAGCAGCGCGAAGATCGCGCCCACCACCACGCTGCCCACCGCGCCTGCGAGCCGGTTGGTCACTACCCCGAGCATCACCGAGGCGGTCCCCAGGGCCATGATACGGGCGTAGGAGAGGATGTTGCCCATGGTGGCCAGCAGCTCCACCGGAGCGACGATGCCTTCGGCGATCACCAGGACCGGAAAGGCCACCAGGAGCGCGATCACCGTCGGGGTGAGGATCGCCCGCGGCAACAGTCGCACCGCCGCCAGCAGCGCGACGACGATGAGGATGATCATCACCGCCGACAGTCCCCGCCCAAGGGCCTGCTTCTTGTGCCCGTGGAAGGCGTTGATCACGCCGAGCACGAGCCCTAGGAGGACGTGGACTCCGCCGATGCCGACGCAGAGGACCAGGAACGCCACGATGTCCCGAGGCTCCTCCCGACCGAGCACCAGCGGGCGGAGCCCGAACCAGCGGTGACCGAGGTCGCCGAAGAACTCACCGAACGCCAGCCCGAAGAGGATGGTGAAGGCCGAGCAGATGAGCGCGATCTGTGCCACCGAGCGAAGGGGTTTTCCCGGCTTGGACCACCGATGGAGGAGCAGACCGAGGCCGAGCAGCAGCAGGCCATGTCCAATGTCGCCGAGCATGAGCCCGAAGAAGACGGGGAAGAACACCGCGACAAATGGCGTCGGATCGATGCTTCCGTAGGTCGGGAGCGGCAACATCTCCACAAGCAGCTGGAACGGGCGGAAGATCCGTGGATTCTGGAGCACCACGGGCGCCTCAGCGTCCGAGCCGGGCGGGAGCTCCTCCAGGGCGATCTCCGGGCCGATTCGCTCGCGCAGCGCCGCGCCCAGCTTGAGCAGATCGGACGCGGGGACCCAGCCCTCGATCACGAACGCGCTGCGGGTCGAGGCGGCCAGTCCCTCTGCCTCCAGGCGAGAGATAGCGTCCTGGGCCGCGGCAAGCATCGGGGGAAGCAACGCGGCCGCGGTGGCCGCCCGGGCCTTCCGCTCCGACTCGACCTCGTCGATCAGCGCCGGCAGCGCCTGCAGACGGAGACGCATCCGCGGCAGCGCCTCGGCTGCCGTGGCGCGCTCGTACCCGGCCGGCAGCGGAACCTCCTGCACGCCGCTCTCGGCCAGCAGCCGCTCAACCCGAGCGGTGCGTGCAAGCGGAACCAGGAGAAGGAGGGCGGTCTCGCCATTGGAAAGGGTGCGGATCCTCAGCTCGAAGGCCGAGTCGAGTGCCTCGACCAGCGCCTGTCGGAGCGGCTCCACCACCGCAGCCTGTCCTGGCCGCAAGATGATGTGGTGCGCGCGGACCGACGCCGGGATGTGGCCCGCCTCGAAGAGGCCGGAGAATCCGTCGAGCATCTCCCGGTACTTGCCGAGTAACGCCCGCTCCTCCTCGAGCTTCTGCCTCCGGTCCCGGGTTCTCTCGGCGGTGCGGCGGAGCCGTCGCGCCTGCCGCGCCGAGGCCGCCCACGGCGGGGGCTCGGGCATGGGCGCATTGGGCGTCGCCGAGGGAACCGATAGAAGCGCGCAGGCCGTCTCCGCGTCGGTGACCAGCGTCCGGAGCTGCCGGACCAGCCTCTGTTCCCGCCGGGAGCCCGGCGAGGGGTTCAGCGCGGGCAGCCGGGGCGGCGAGACGAGGTGCACCGAGCCCAGATCCTGGAGGACGCGGAGGGTGCGCTCCAACTCGAGTCGCGGGCCCATCACCCGGATCCGCCGCATGGTGCGGATCACGAGAGGTCTCCTGTGAGAAGGGCCCGGAGCAGCTGGTCGCCCAGGGCGGCCATGCAGGCATCGCTCACCGACGAGAGCCGCCCCACCCGCGCCGAGGTTTCGGCCTCGAGGCGTGCGAGCTCCGTTGCCAGCGCGCGGTCCTCCTCGTCCGCTAGCTCCCTCCGCCTCTTCTCTAGCTGCGCGGTCGAGTCGCCGGCCAGCTTCTCGGCCTCGTCCCGGGCAGCCTGGACCAGGGACCGAGCATCGCGGCGCGCGGCGTCGACGCGCGCAGCGAACGCCTGCTCCGCCTCCAGAAGCCGCCCGAGCTCTGCTCCCATGCTCCCGGGGCGTGCAATGGCTGGACCTTTGCAAGTGCGGAACGTCGCCGAGCGGAGCTGCGGACGTCCCGCATCCGCTGCGTGGAGTTAGGAGTTTGCGCAGAATCTGCGCTTCGCGCCCGGCGCCGTTGAGGGGTGCGCTCGGTCGTCGTCCCGGTCGGACCTTCCCAGCCCGGGTCGGTCACGTCGAAGACGATCGACTGCCGATCGTGGTCCTGCCCTCGCCCGCGCGTCCCGCCCCCGCAGGTCCAGGATGGCCCATGCACCGGCTACCAACTGAGCGTCGAGAGATCGCTCGATCACGATGGAGAACAGAGCCATGCACATCCGAAACATCTTGGTGGGTTACGACGAGTCGGCCCCAGCGAAGCGCGCGCTGGCGCTGGCTGAAGATCTGGCAATTCAGTACGGCGCCCGCATCGTACTTGTCACCGTGGTCGAACCCCTCAATGCAGCTCCTGTCGAGGTCATGGTTCCGACCGAGACCGAGGTCTTGAACGCTCGCCGTGCGGTGGAGCAGGAGGCTGACCGGATGCGCGCAGAGGGAAGGCGAGTCGAGGCCTTCGTCGAGGTCGGCGTCCCGGCGCGAACGCTGCTCGAGATTGCTCAGCGGCTTGAAGTCGATGTGACGGTCTTGGGCCGGAGTGGAAAAGGCGCCGTCGCGCGGCTGGTCATGGGCAGTGTCACCACGGCGCTGCTCCACGCCACGACGAAGCCAATCATCGTCGTGCCTTGAGTCGGTCGAGCTTCCAAAGGCCGAGGGCGATCATTTCGCTCCGCGTGGTCGAGCGCGGGCACGACGTGCGCCGAGGCGCGGGATTCTCCAACGCAGACGCTGGCCCGATGCCGCGAACGGGGTGCCCATGGCTCGGATGAGCGCGCAGCAGTCGGTTTTCAGCTCCTCTGTGCCGACGACGGCCGAGTCTTCGCTGCCGGGTCCGACCGCGTCTGGTGACCGGGCTCGAGCCTGAGCGCGAGTGCCTGAACTGCCCGTCGGACGACATCCTGGACGTCATCCTCCGTGCTCACGACCGGACGGTCCCAGTCCGGGAGCGTGATCGGTTCCCATCGAGCTCTCTGGGCGAGATGGATCGACCAGTCGGCGTCCGACTCCGCCGATGCGTCCCTTCGCCTGCGTTCGAGTCGCTCTCGGATCTGCGGGGAGCTCGCCGTCAGCTCAAGAAAGAATCGAAGCGCGCCGGAGCGGTCCGCGGCATCGATCAGCAGCTCGCGTTGCCAGCCCTGAGAGAACGTCCCATCGGCGATCACGGAATGACCCGACCGGAGAAGCTCCTCGGCCCGCTGCGCAAGCGCGGCGTAGGTCCATCGCGTCGCCCCAGCCGAGTAGATACCCTCTTCGAAGGCAGCAGGCCGTCGTTCCGTCGGACCTGCTCCGTGGAGCTCCTTCCGGACCCGGTCCGTCGAGAGGACGCGAGCGGACCAGGCACGCCCCAGCTCCTCGGCAACTGTCGACTTCCCGGTCCCGGAGAGGCCACAGACGACCAGCAAAACGGGCGGACGTTCCTCGCGAGCGTACTGGCACGCGAGCGCGAACAGCTCGCCGGCATCGGCGCGGAAGCGCGCGCGCTCGGGCGGGGAGACCTCGGCGTCGCGGGCCGAAAGTGCGCTCACCTTGGCCCGGACGCAGGCGCGGTAGCAGCCGTAGAAGGGAACGAGTCGCCCGAGCTCGGCGTCGCGGCTGAGTTCGGAATAACGGTCGACCAGCTCCTCCGCCAGGTCGCGCCGCCCGTGCCAGGTCAGATCCATCGCTAGGAAGGCCAGGTCGGACGCGACGTCACCACAGCGGAGACGCTGGCTGAACTCGAGACAGTCGAAGATCTGGATGGGTTCAGTGAGGCAAATGGACGAGCACCGCAGGTCCCCGTGGCCATCCCGGATGTGTCCGTCACGAAGGCGCCGCTCGAGGAGCGCCCGCTTCCGGACCATCCAGGCACGGGCCGTCGCACGGAGCAGACGATCCTGGAAGCGATCCAGGAAGTCGTTGATCAACGGCGAAGACTCGACGAAATGCTCATCCCACAGCTGGGCGATTGCAGAGGGACTTCCAAACGCCGCGACCGCGTCGGTAGCCTCGGCTTGGGCATGAAACCGGACAAGCCGCTCGCAGATCTGCGTGATCGCATCCGGGGGGAACCGCCCAGCTCGGAGGAGCGAATCCATCATCCGGTCCTCGGGGAGGCGGCGCATCTTCACCGCGTACTCGACGACCTCGCCGGAGCCCCCGAGGTGGATGCCCTCTGCATCGGCGGTGATCGCAACGACTCCCAGGTAAAGCTCCGGGTTGAGGCGCCGGTTGAGTCGCACCTCTTCCTCGCAGCAGAGGCGACGTAGCTCCAGCGTGGAGAGGTCCAGGAAAGGAAAGCGAACCTCGCGCTTGACCTTGTAGGCGAAATCGCCGGCGAGGAAGACCATCGACACGTGGGTGCGAACGGCCCGGATCCCACCGGTGGGATGAGGGTACGCGGCGGGTTCGCGAAGCGCGTCGAGAACGCGTTCTTGCGCAATGGCGCTCATCTAGAGTCCGAAGGGATAGGTTTCCGGCAGCCCCGGCTGGGGCGAGCCCGTTCCCAGCGGCTGGAGCGCATTCGTCTCGTCGAACCAGACCCATTCATCGAATTGCCTGGGCAGGCTGGCCGCGAAGTAATGACTTTGCAGCTCGGTTTCCGGCCGGTAGATGACACCGATGGCCCGTTCGAGGCGGACGGCCATGAGCTCCTCACGCAGGGCGTCGCGCGCCGGGTTGCGGAGCGGAAGGAGGAAAGCTGGCAGAGCGGATTGGTGGCAGAGCGCCTCATAGCTCCGCGGGTCGGACGGACGCACCGCCTTGACCTCGTGGGGCTCGTCCCAGGCCGAGGCGGCGATGACGGTCCCGTGATCGGTCCCGAAGCCAAGGAGATACGCTTTCGGCCCCAGGGCTCCGCGGCACAGCTGTCCCACATTGTGCTCGCCCCGTGCTCCCATCTCGGTGGCGGCTGCATCTCCCAGATGGGAGTTGTGGGCCCAGACCACTGCGCGCGAATCGGGGCCATGGAACTCGAGCAGCGCACTCAGCGTGTCGAACATGTGCTGGTCGCGGAGGTTCCACGATTCGACGTTTCCCCGGTACATCACCCGGTAATAGCGCTCGGCGTTCGCCACCACCTTGGCGTTCTGCGCTCCATCGAAGAACCGTTCCCCATCCCTGGCCGCATACTCCAGGCGTCGAGCGAGCAGATCGACGAGCACCTTCACGACCTCCTCCTCGCAGCTCTCGAATCGCCCGGCGGCGACCGCGCGGCCGTAGGCGGCGGGATCGGCCTGCCAGGGGGTCAAGGTCCCGTATCTCTGACGCGCCACGTTCGCGGCAGGTGGATCCACGCTGTCGAGATAGCGCACCACCGCATCCGCCGAGGTGAAGAGGCTGTAGAGGTCGAGTCCGTGGAACGCCGTCCGTCGGAAGGGGTCCCGGATGGTCGCATTGCGCTGTCGGAGCCACTCGGCGAAAAGCCGGACCTCGTCGTTCCGCCACATCCATGTTGGAAAGCGGGAGAACGGCTTCCACGGGCTGGACCAGGGGGGAAGATGCCGGACGTACCGGTCGATCCGCGATGCGTCCGGCCAGTCCGCCTCCACTGCCACGATGGTGAACCCATGCTTCTTGACGAGCTCCTGCGTGATCCGGGCTCGCATCCGGTAGAACTCGCTCGTGCCGTGCGTTGCCTCGCCCAGGAGGACCACCCGTGCTCCGGCCGTGCGCTCCAGCAAGGGAGAGAGATCGGTGGTCTCGATGTCCTCGAGCGGCTCGGCAGTTTCTCGGATCAGCCCAGCCAGGGACCGCTCGGACGGGGCTCGCTTGCTGGGTTGCCACCCCGCCGCGCCGATGAGCGGGACGAATCGAACGTCCCCCAGCTCGTCGAACTGCAGCGTGCCATCGGGTGCTCTCCGGATTCTCACCAGGATCTGCACATCCGTGGGGCCCAGTGGCATGACCAGCGTTCCGCCCGGAGCCAGCTGCTCGAGCAGCGCCGGTGGGGCGACCGGTCCCCCGGCCGCCACGAGGATCGCGTCGTAGGGGGCGTGCTCTGCCCAGCCCCGGGTTCCATCTCCGTGGAGGACGTGGACGTTGTCGTAACCCAGCTCGGCCAGCTGCGCGCGGGCCGACTCGGCGAGCCCGGAATGCCGCTCGATGCTGAAGACCTCAGCGGCGATGCGCGAGGCGATCGCGGCGGCATACCCGGAGCCGGTCCCGACCTCCAGCACCGTCTGGCCAGGCTTCAATCTCGCTGCCTGGGTCATCCAGGCGACGATGTAGGGCTGGGAGATGGTCTGGCCCTGCCCGATGGGAAGGGGCCTGTCTTCGTAGGCGAACTCCGCCAGTCCCTCGGGGACGAACCGGTGCCGAGGAACCTCCCCGAACGCCTGGAGGACGTTCGGGTCGCTGATTCCCTGCGCCTTGAGAATGGCAACCAGCCGTTCGCGGCGTGCGTCAAGACCGTCCATGACCGTCACCCACGATGCTGCGAATGGCGTGCCGCCGGACGGGAGCCCACTATCACCCGCGCGGGCACGATCCCGCTTTCGATGGGACTCAGCGTCTTGGTGAGCTGTTCAAGCTGCGACGCGCGGAAAGAAGCTGGAATTCCGCGGGCTCGAGATGATCGCCAGGGTAGTGGCGACTTCATCGGGGCTCACGCCTTGGCCGACGGCCCTCCCGTGCCGATGGTGGGCGAGGTCGTTCAGGGTGACGATTCCTTTCAGCAACCCGGCCTCGTCTACCACTGGGACACGATGGACCTGGGCTCTACGCATGGCGTCATCAAGGAACCCGACGTCGTCGGCCCCGTGCACGGTCACCAGCCGTTTTGACATCGCCTCGGAGACCTCAAGGTGCCGGAGAGGTCGACCTGAGAAGTGGGCGCACATCGCGATATCTCGATCCGTGATGACCGAGATGACTCGTCCTTCGCAATCGACGACTGGGAGGCAACCGATATCCCCATCCCACATCGCGTTCGCCGCGTCAGCCAATTTGTCGTCCGCGTAGCAGGCGCGGACGTTCTTCGTCATCAGTTGTTCGACTCTCATGGTCTCGCCTCCGCTTCTCGAGGCCCAGTGGACTCAACGTGCACTCAACGAGCCACGTCGATCGGCGAGGAGTGCGATGGAGATCAAGGTCGCTGGCCAGGTGTTGCGGTCAAGCCAGGTGAGTGGCGCAGCTTCTGCGCCGTCCTCGCATCAGCCGCGTGCCGTCCTGGCATCATCCGCGTTCTCGCTGCGCACGGCAGATGCATCACCGTGCCAAGCGAGATTTCTCTTTGTGCGAGGGAGCCACCATGAAAACGGATGCCGAATTGCAGAGGGCGGTTCAGGAAGAGCTGAGTTTCGAGCCGAGCATCGTCGGGACGGACATTGGGGTCACGGTAAAGAACGCTGTCGTGACCCTCTTTGGAACAGTCCCGAATCTCACGAGCAAATGGGCCGCTGAGCGCGCGGCGGAGAAGGTGACGGGAATTCGGGCCCTCGCCAAGGATCTCATGGTACGCCTGCCCGGCGAGAGCCGTCGGTCCGATGCCGACATCGGCGAGGCCGCCCTCCACTCCCTGCGTTGGGACGTGGACGTCCCAGACCAGCGGATCACTGTCGAAGTGGAGAACGGGCTCGTGACCTTGAAAGGAGAGGTGGACTGGTATTTCCAGCGTGCGGCCGCAGAAGCCAACGTTCGGAAGCTGACCGGCGTCGTGGGCGTTAGCAATCTCATCACCATCAAGCCAAGCGTCACGGCGAAGGCGATTCGCGCCAAGATCGAATCCGCTCTGCAGCGTAGGGCCGTGAAGGATGCTCGGAAGATCTCCGTGGAAGTGGACGGAGGCGAGGTGACACTCCGAGGAGACGTCCACTGCTGGGCTGAACGGGAGAATGCCGAGCTCGCCGCCTGGGCTGCGGAAGGCGTCTGGCAGGTAAATGATGAAATCCGCGTGCACGGCTGAAAGTCATGCACCGAGCAAAACAGCCTGAGAAGCGTTCGAAAAGAGAGGGGTCGATCCGCTCAACAACCGGAGCGAGCCGGACAGGGACGACCGCGAGGCCAGCGCCAACCGAGAAGTCGTGCTCCGGAAGGCCCGTTCGAGCTCATGGGCTCCAACTTCATCATGGACGAGTGGGCTTCGGGCGGCGCCCACCTGACCCGAGGTGGCGCGGCCGAGCCCGCCGAGGATTCTAAGGAGCGTCGACTTTCGCTGCCCGAGGGCCGAGGATGGCCGCGAATTCGCCCTCGGTAAAGATGAAGGCGACGGCGCAACCACGGTGAGCGCATGTGCTGCGTGCGAACAGCGAAAGACACGCAACCGCTGCGCTGGGCGGTGACGGGCTTCTCGAATCGCCGTTGACCAACCCGTGAGCGGTACGGCCGGTGCAGCTTCAGCGCACGGATGTACCTGCGCGCTTCGAAAGAAGGACGAGATCCCGAGCTTGATGCTGCTCGTCTACCCGGCGATGAGCGCTTGGGTACGAACACGGCCGGACTGAGCTCGATCGAAGCGGCGCGCCTCCTCAAGACCGTCGGACCAAACGAGCCTGCACACGCGCGACGGCTTTCGGCTCTCCGACAGCTGCTCTCAAGCTTCGCCAATCCACTGCTGGGAATCCTCTTCGTCGCCGCGGTGGCATCGGCCGTTCTGGGCGAGACCGTGAACGCGGCCATTGTCCTGGCCATGGTAGTCCTCAGCGGCACGGTCGACTTCGTCCAGTGCTTTCGGTCGACTCGGGCGGTCGAGCGGCTGCGAAGCCGAGTTGCTCTCACCGCAACGGCGCTGCGCGATGGACGGTGGAAGGAGGTGCCTCGGCGAGAGGTAGTCCCTGGCGATCAAATTCGACTTGCGGCCGGGGACCTGGTCCCAGCAGATGCCCGGCTCGTCCAGGCCAACGGCCTGCATGTCGTGGAGGCAGCGCTCACCGGTGAGTCGCTCCCGGTCGAGAAGGAGGTGGGTGTCCCCGAACGCTCTGACGGCGCTTCGCCGGGGTGGGTGTATGCCGGGACGTCCGTCGCGAGCGGGTCGGGCGAAGCCGAGGTGGAGCGGACGGCTGGGCGGACCCGGTTCGGAGAGATCGCGGCGAGGCTCGGGGAACACCCCCCAGAAACGGCCTTCGAACGAGGAATCCGAGAATTCGGGCTGTTCATCACCCGCACGATCTTCTTCCTCGTTCTCTTCATCCTGGTGGTCAGCGTCGCGCTCCATCGCCCGCCGCTGGAGTCGTTGCTCTTTGCGGTCGCGCTGGCCGTTGGTCTCACGCCTGAGTTCTTGCCGATGATCAGTACCGTCACTCTGGCGGAAGGCGCGGTTCGGATGTCCCGAGCGAAGGTCATCGTGAAGCACCTGCCTGCGATCCAGAACCTGGGCAGCATCGATGTCCTGTGCAGCGACAAGACGGGAACCTTGACCCGGGGCGAAGTACGGCTCCATTCGGTCGTGGACGGGGCCGGCCATCCGTGCTCCACGGCATTGGACCTCGCTCGCGCCAACAGCGCACTTCAGCAAGGACTGGTGAACCCATTGGATCGGGCGATTCTCACTGCTTCCACTCAGGTGGAGCCCGCCCCCCAACGGCTCGGAGAGGTGCCCTTCGACTTCGAGCGGCGCCGAGTCACTCTCGCTCTCCAGCGTGGCAACAGACGCGAACTGGTGACCAAGGGAGCACCGGAGAGCGTCCTCGACGTCTGCAGCGCCTGGCTCGTCCGTGATGGGGAGCGACCACTGGACGCCCAGGGGAGAGCGCAGTGCGAAGCGACGGTTGCCGCCCTGGCCCGCGAGGGTCTCCGCGTGCTCGCCGTCGCTCGCCGAGAAATGTCGGCGTCCGAGGAATGCACGGCGGCTGCGGAGACAGACCTTTGCCTGATTGGTTATCTGGCCTTCGTCGATCCACCGCTTCCCGGCGTCGAGCGGACGATCCGAGCACTCGCCAAGGACGGCGTCCGGGTCAAGATCATCACCGGCGACGATCCCCTGGTTGCGCGCCACGTTTGCGCAGAGCTGGGGCTCGACGTTCGGAGAGTTCTGATCGGGAGCGAGATGGACACGCTCACCGATCCGGCACTCGCTACCGTCGCCGAGCGGGTAACGGTCTTCGCCAGAGTCTCACCTCGGCAGAAGACGCGCATTCTCCAAGCGCTACGGAGCCGAGGACACGTCGTCGGATTCCTCGGTGACGGAATCAACGATGCTCCCTCGCTGCACTCCGCGGACGTCGGGATCTCGGTGGCGACCGCAGTGGACGTCGCACGCGAGGCGGCTGACATCGTCCTGCTCGAGACCGGGCTGGAGGTGCTTCACGCGGGAATCGTCGAGGGCCGGAAGTCCTTCGGAAACGTCATGAAGTACTTGCTGATGGGCACGAGCTCCAATTTCGGAAACATGTTCAGCATGGCCGGGGCGTCCCTCTTCCTGCCCTTTCTTCCCATGCTTCCGACCCAGATCCTGCTGAACAACTTCCTCTATGATCTGGCTCAGATCACGATCCCAACGGATTCGGTCGACCCGACCTATATCCGGAAGCCTCAGCGTTGGAACATCCAGGGAGTACGCCGCTTCATGTTGGTGATCGGCCCGATCAGCTCGCTGTATGATTTTTTGACTTTCTGGGTTCTTCTCTCGTGCTTTCACGCGTCGGAAGCGCTGTTCCATACCGGCTGGTTCGTCGAGTCGCTGGCAACCCAGGTTCTGGTGGTCTTCGTCATCCGGACGGCTGCCAAACCTTGGGCGAGCCGGCCCAGCGTGCCTTTGGTCGTAACCGGACTCGGAGTGGTGCTGCTTGCGGCGCTTCTCCCCTGGGCGCCGGTTGCATCGGCGCTCGGGTTCGTGCCCCTGCCGTGGCCGTTCTTCATCTTCCTCGTCGGGGCGACCGCGACGTACCTGGCCCTGGTGCAATGGGCGAAGGTTCGAATCCTTCCCAGGTTCGCCGCAAGGTCACGATCCGACAGATTCTGAGCGATGTGGAGATTCCTTTGGCGGAGGTCCAGCAACCGACCCCCTACGCGATGTGCGCTCAGCCCCTGATGAAGCCCTGCGGGTCGGAGTTGATGACGTCGGCGTGCGCGGTAGAACTGCGAACGGTTGGTCGACACCTGGGCCTGGAACCCGTCGAACACCTCGTTCGGGAGCCTCCGGAGTTGCTCGTCGTTTTCAGCATGAAAGGGGCACTGCGCCGAGGAGTGCCGCCTCATCCACCCTAGCAACCTCCCGCTCACGACACTGACGGCCACCTCTGCGGTCCGGCACTACCGCGAGCGTGTTCCGGTTGTCCTATTCTCGCGCTGAGATGGTAACCAGGCGCACTCCATCAGCATCTCTGGCCTGCGCGGGTGGGGGCAGATCGCCTTCGAGGCGGTCGACGCGCTCACTCACGTGGTGGAAGGCATGCACCACGAGATCGCCCGGCGACCACGAGTGCTCGGGAGGCCTCAGTTGGAGGCGACTCGGGGTGTCACGGGGCTCGTCTACCGAAGCATCCGCGGTACCACTCGAGGGATGGCGATGGCATACGACGCCGCCATCCGGCAGTTCGACAATGGCGCCGTGACCGAGAGTCTCACTCCTGGGGTTGTTGCTGCCCGCGCCGCACTGAACGGCATCGTTGGTGACCATCTCGTCGCCACACACAACCCACTCGCCACCACCATGTCCGTGCGGCGCGATGGGCGCGCTCTCGATCTCGTGCCGGGAGCGCTTGCGAAGGCGCTTTCGGACGCACGGCGGCACGTCGTCGTCCTGGTGCACGGGCTGTGCATGGCGGACGTTGGCTGGGCCCGACATGGACACGATCACGGCGCGGCGCTGGCTCGCGATCTCGACTGCACGGTGACGTACCTTCACTACAACAGCGGGCTCCATATCTCGACGAACGGACGCGCGCTGGCGGGCATCCTCGACACGCTAGTACGCGCCTGGCCGGTGTTCCTTGAAAGGCTGACCATCATCGGACACAGCATGGGCGGGTTGGTGACACGCAAGCGCTTGCCACTATGCGGGGTGCACCGGGAGCGGATGGGTGGAGCAATTGGCGGAGATCGTATTCCTCGGCACCCCACACCTGGGCGCACCGCTCGCGCGAGGAGTCCACTGGGTGAACCTGGCTCTCGGCGTGAGCCCTTACACCGCCGCCCTCGCACTCCTCGGCAAGGTCTGGAGTGCAGGCGCGGCGGACCTGCGTCACGGCTACCTCGTCGACGAAGACTGGTTCGGGCGTGATCCGGCGGACCCGGCGCTGCCTCGGCCGACGCTGGTCCCACTCCCTGATGGGGTCCGGTGCTATGCCATCGCGGGCTCCTGTGAGCGCACCGGGCGTCTGCTAGGCGATGGGCTGGTGACCGTGCGAAGCGCGCTCGGGGACGCGTCCGAGCCACGTCGATCGCTGCCGGTTCCGGACGGCCGGCGCTGGGTCGCGAAGGGAGTCGATCACTTCGGGTTACTGGACCACGGCGACGTCTACGACCGGATGCGGAGCTGGCTGGCGTCTCCGCGCTGAAGCTGGTCGGGCTGCCGCGTCATTGCACGCCGCCGTGTTACCTGTAGGTTGTAGCACCGGACACCCGGTCCGGCGGTTAGCGTCCGACGAGTAAGTTGGCCACACCAACACCGAGCGGGAGATGCGGCACGGCGAGCGCAGCTCACTCGCGAGCAGGCTATGGAGCCTGGTCGGGGCCCTGGAGGGCCGAAAATCCGCCCCGCAATCGATTGCGGGAGCGCCTTTTCGGGCTCGAAATCGCCCGCCAAGTGGCCCGCAAATACGCCCGAGAATGCGCTCCCGGATCGGGCGCATTTCCGGGCCAGTTGGGGGGCGGATTCGCGGGCGCATTCGGACGGCCGAAGTCAGGGCCTCCGCGCCCTTGCGCCCTCGCCCACCCCATTCTGCAGACAGCACCGGGGCGCAGCCCTTCGTTTCCCGCTCACGCCCTCGCAACCATGAAACTGAGGGCGTGAGCGGGAAACATGGGGTACCCCTGAATTCGAACGGGGTGGGCGAGGGCGAAAGCACCCTCATTTGTGCAGTCCTGATGAGGAAAGGGTTTGAGATGGAGTGCGTGAGGAAGGGAGGGTAGTGAGAAAGGCGTGAGCAACGATGCAGCGTGCATCGAGTCGGTCGGCACCGGCGGCTGAGGCGAAAGGACCGACAGCTGGTTGGCGGGCCTGGACTGTGTCGGTACCTGACCA
>Ga0306920_100005024_pt1 | contig 17022 bp, 16 predicted proteins | sample flu12Cox44000170_FD_204666 | JGI IMG/M metagenome (GOLD analysis project Ga0306920, IMG submission 204666) | Lab enrichment of tropical soil microbial communities from Luquillo Experimental Forest, Puerto Rico - flux4day.12C.oxic.44.000.170 (v2)... | ecosystem: Environmental > Terrestrial >... | reverse complement strand
TTCCCAGCATGATCCTGCAGCCGCTGGTCGAGAATTCCGTTAAGCATGGCCTTGCCGATAAGATCGAGGGCGGAAGCATCTACATCCGCAGTCGTTGCGCCGATCATCGTGTTGTGATCGAGATTGAAGATGATGGCGTCGGCATGCCGCAAGCCGGCGCCAGCCTTTCATCAGGCACCGGTATCGGCATGATAAATGTCTCCGAGCGCTTGCAAGTAGTCTACAGTGACGCGGCTGAGATCACGGTCGAGAGCCAGCCAGGACGCGGCACACTGATTCGTTTGGTGCTTCCGATCCTGGAGGCTGAAGAGATGGGCGGCTCGGTTGCCGGCGCCATCTATGAAGCGCGTTCCAGCACCTCACGATAGAAGCTTTCGTACATCGGGATGATTTTGCTGGCACAGAAACGGGCCTGGGCGCTCGCCCGCGCGCGTTTACCCATCGCCTCCAGCTCTTGCTCGTTCGACAACAGCGTAATTGCATCCCGGGCCATCGCATCAACGTCGCCCACAGCTTCGAGGAACCCGCTCTCACCGTGCTCAATCACTTCCGGAAGGCCGCCTGCATTCGTTGCAATCGGCACGACTTCACATGCCATGGCCTCCAAAGCCGCCAGGCCAAATGACTCCAGCTGACTTGGCAGGAGCAAGACATCGGCCACGGCCAGCTTCTCATGGACACGATCCTGTTTCCCGAGGAATTCGATCTTGTCGTGGATGCCCTTGTGCACCGCGAGCCACTCGGCCCGTGACCGTTCCGGCCCATCGCCGATCAGGACCAGGCGCGAGGGAACCTGTTTCTGGACACGCTCGAAGATTTCGATGACGTCGGTTACGCGTTTGACAGGGCGGAAATTGGAGAGATGTACCAGGATCTTCTCGTTTTCCCTGGCGTATTCTGAGCGCCCCTTCATCGCTTCGACTGTGCGGTGATAGACGTCGCAATTGACAAAGTTAGGAATCACCCGGATAGGCGTCTCTGCCTCGAAGACCTCAAAGGTTCGCTTCTTGAGATATTCCGAGATCGACGTAACCCCATCGCTTTGATCAATGGAGAAGCGGGTGATCGGCAGGTACGAGGGATCAGCCCCAACCAATGTAATGTCAGTTCCGTGCAGAGTGGTTACAAAGGGTAACCTGCGACTGGCGCGCTTGTGATCGCAGCCAAGCATCTGGCGCGCCAGCATGGCACTGACCGAATGGGGAATCGCATAATGTACGTGCAGCAGGTCGAGATCGTAGATTTCCGCCACCTCGGCCATGCGGGTGGCCAGCGCCAGGTCGTACGGCGGGTACTCGAAAAGCGGGTAACGCGAGACTTCCACCTCGTGATAATGGATGTTGGGCTGTGGATCGGTGAGCCGAATCGGCTGAGAGTACGAGATGAAATGGATCTCATGGCCGCGCCTCGCCAGTTCGAGGCCGAGTTCGGTCGCGACCACGCCGCTGCCACCGTAGGTTGGATAACAGGTAATGCCGATTTTCATCGTGCGCCTGCCCTCAATTGGGACCGGCTAAACCTGGGTGCTCACCGGGAACTTGAGTGGTCCAGAAGCCAAGGCATTGGATGGATTTGGAAGGAAAGGGATTCAGGCGACCGTCCCCGACAACCGGCGGCCTGGACTCGGTTTGCACATTACCGACAACGGTTGCTACCGCACCCCGGCCTCGGCATTATCACCCTCAGCCTGATTGGCCATTGGCCACAGGATAAGCAATTTCGATTGGCCTTCGCGGGCTCCCGGCAAAAAAACCATTTTCTTCTCCGGGTCGTAGGCGACTGTGTGTCCCTTTACGTCCGGACTGAGCTCGTCAGCGATCGCAAGGTGCTGGCCATCAGCACGAATCATCAGCAGCGATCCGCCACCGGCGGCGTATACCGTGCGCGACTCGCGATCGAGCCACAGCGTGTCTACTCCAGCCGCGGCGGGAACGCGATTGACCTCCGCGCCGGTATTGGTATTGAACGAATCCACGGCATACCGTACCGAAACATACAACCAGTTGGTGCGGGCATCATAAGTCAATCCGGTGGGTTGTGAAGCATTCAGCTTATAACGCTTGACGACGCGGAGCTGCGGGTGCACTGCGACGACCTCCCGCTGATCCTGGATCGTCACATAAGGACCTGGTGATCGGGATCCAAAGCCATGTGACTCGGGCTGCCGTCGACCTGTACACTCCCCGCATTGGCGCGGCTTGCCAGGTCCAGCAACGAAATTGTTCCACCCCCGGTGTCCATCCAGTACAGTTCTTTGCCGCTGCTATCGAGCAGCAATTCGCCAGGCGCAGCCGGCACGGAAATCGAATCGGCAACCCTCCAGTTGTCCATGCTGATCACCAGGATGGAGTTGGTGCCGGCGTCCGCCACGTAGACCTTGCCGGCAGCTTCGTCGACGGCCATTCCACGCGGAGACTGCAAGCCCGTGATCCGCGCTAAAATGCGACGCCTTGCCGGATCAAAGACTTCGACTGAGCCGGCACCGGAGTGGGTCATCACCAGCATTGCCTCGAGCGAACGCCAGCGAATCGAATCCCGGCTGGCCCGGCACACCGATGATGGCGAGCTGCCGCAGCTACTCCGCCCCGCGTGAAGGAGAGACCATCAGCAGAACGACGGATAATAAGCCAGGCAGTAATGCGGCAGGCACGAAGTGTCTCGGCCAAAGGAAGTACATTGACAGGGCGGATGCAAACCAGGGCAGATCTGCTGCCTGTAACGGCTGGCTTAGCGTTCTCTAGAGCAAACAAAATGCCCGCAGCTTGCGGGCATTGATCGGGACCCTGCTTCTTCGCAATTACGCTTTTTCGAGGTTCAACGCGCGCCGGAACGATCCCTGCTCCTTGCTGATCTTCTCCTGCAATAGCATGATCGCGTAAATGAGCTGCTCGGGACGCGGCGGGCAACCGGGAACATAAACGTCCACCGGGATCCACTGATTGACGCCCTGCACCAGCGCATAATTATTGAAGACGCCGCCCGAAGTCGCGCACGCACCCATGGAAATCACCCACTTGGGCTCCGGCATCTGCATGTAGAGTTCGCGGATCACCGGCGCCATTTTCTGCGAAACGCGTCCGGCAATGATCATCAAGTCCGACTGCCGAGGCGATGGCCGAAACACTTCCGCGCCGAAACGCGCGATATCGAAACGCGCAGCGCCCATCGACATCATCTCGATGGCACAGCATGCAAGACCGAAGGTCATGGGCCAGATGGAGTTCTTGCGTACCCAGTTCACTACCTTGTCGAGTTGCGTGAGTACAACGCCTTCGTGTTGCTGTTCACCGAACGTGGCCCGAAGGATTTGAGCGCGGCTCTGGTCGGAGCCGACGAGGTTGTCGAAACGCTCAACACCCGACTCTGGATTTTCGAAGTGTGGAATGCGACTTCCGGAATTCATCGTTGTCATTATACCTTTTGGATGCCAGGCGCCGGGTCGAAGGAGCAACTTGGGAGGATCGCGTCCCGCAGCGCACTCAGTTCGCCCCCAGGGACTTTGCCATTCGAACTACCGGCAGCGTCACGTCGCCCCCGACTGGAACTTCGATGGTTTCCAGTTCCGTGTATCCGTGCGCACGATAGAGCGCAACGCCGGTCAAGGTCGAGCCCATTTCCATGCGCGAGAAACCCCCGGCAAGCGCCGCCTGCTCGCAAGCATGCATGAGAAGGCTGCCGATCCCCCTGCGTTCCCAGCCGGGCCGGACAAAGAAGGCGCGAATGCGGGCAGCGTCTGTTGCGGGATCGAGCAGCGAGTCCTCCCGGACAGCGTGATGATCGCCGCCGTAGAGCGTCTTGCGCCGGCTCCAGCCGCCACAGGCAACGATCAAGCCTTGCGCCTCCACCACGAAATATGTGCCATCGCGGATGAGTTGCGTATCGACGCCGTAGACGGTGCGCAGAGCCCGTTCACGCTGCTCGTGGGTGTAGTCCGCGGCCTGCAAGACTCGAACCGAATCCGCAATCAGGCCTTCAAGAACAGCAACATCGTCGAGAGTTGCCGGCCGCATTCTAAAGCCGCAATGGGGGGAGTCCATGCTCGCTCCTTAGACCGTCAACACCACCTTGCCGAATTGCTCACTGCGAGCCAGGTACTCGTGCGCTGCTTGCGTTTCGCTGAGCGGAAATGTGCGGTCAACCACGGGTTTCAGCTTGCCGGTGAAGACATGTTTGAGCACCTCGTCGAGCTCGCCCATGGAACCCATGTAGGAGCCGAACAGCGACAGTTGGCGAGCGAAAAGCACGCGCAGATCAAGGCTTGCATCGAAGCCGGTGGTCGCCCCGCAGGTTACAAGCACGCCACCGTACCTAAGAGACTTGAGGCTCTCGGACCAGGTGGCCTTGCCGACATGCTCGAAGACGATGTCCACGCCACGACGGCTGGTAATGCGCTTCACCTCGTCGGATATTTTCTGCTTGTAGTGGTCGATAGTGTGATCGGCTCCCAGTTCACGCGCCTTGGCCAGCTTGGGTTCGTCGCCGGCCGTGGTAATGACTTCGGCGCCGAGCAGCTTGGCGATTTGTATTGCCGCCGAGCCTACACCCGATCCCGCGCCCAGCACCAGCACGGTCTGTGCGGCACGCAGCTTGGCCAACCCGACAAGCATGTGCCATGCAGTGAGAAAGACTAGGGGCACGCTTGCTGCTTCCACGAAACCCAGTGCGCCGGGGATGGGAATGACGTTGACGCGAGGGACCCCTATCAGCTCGCAGTCGCCGCCATCGACGTTGTTGCCCAAGACGCCGAATTGCGGACAGAAGTTCTGGCGTCCGGCATTACACTGCTCGCAATGGCCACAGAAGACCATGGGAGCCAGCAGCACCTGGGTGCCCGGTTTCAAGTCTGTGATGTATTCGCCTGGCTCGACGACCTCCCCGGCAATGTCGCTGCCCGGGATGCGCGGCAGCTTCACGCTTGGCAATCCCTGGCGCACCCACAGGTCGAGGTGGTTCAGCGCGCAGGCGTGCACCCGGATGAGAACGTGATCCTTGCGCAGTTGCGGATCGGGAACGTCTTCGTACTTCAGAACTTCGGGACCACCAAACTCATGAATGCGGACGGCTTTCATGGGGACCTCTTCTACATCGGGCGCCCATCGGCAGGCCCTACTCAGTGTCGCATAACCTTCGCCGCTCGGAAGATGGATCAGGTTGGTTCACAATCATCAACCGCCATGTTTGACTCGAAATTCTGGCACGATACCAGAGAGCGAGGGCACGCAAGCCCCTGCTTCCCGGTGTAAGGTGCCGGGTTCATAATGCTATCGTCTCCGGTACCTCTCCATTCACAATATTGCCTCAAGCCATTTCAAGGGGAGGTGCGCTGCCACAGGGTTCGCCAGCCTTTCATCCCCCGTGACCAGCTGGCCGCGCGATTCGATTGCCAAGGCGACATTGATACTGTCGTACACGGTCCGGTCGAATGTTGTCGCAATGACTAGGGTTGTTCGACGAGGGTTCCCAATAGGACGGTGGTAGCCCGCGTTCTCTCATCTCTGCCAGGCTGGTTTTCGGCGGTGGCTGGCGCACACTGTCCCTCGAAATGTCCTGTTCGAGAGCGTGAGTACTGCCGCCGCGATGGATTTTCGATTCCGTAGAGCCGGTTTACGCGGGCTTCGTACGTCTCTTCAGGAACCTTCTCCACGGATAGAGTGGCCACAGTAATAACCTAGGGGTACCTAGGGATCACGACATTCGTTTAACGCCCTGAGGCCTGCAACGGAAGGCTTGAATGGCGTACCTCTTTGACTTCTCACCCCGGGCATCGAAATAATGGAGGTAAGAGCCCGTGGACATCTACGAACAAATCGTGCAGCTTCGCCGTGAGGGACGCCGCGGGGCCGTCGCCACGATCACGAACGTACGCGGATCAATCCCGTCATTCCAGACCGCGAAGATGCTGGTTCGTGACGATGGCTCGATCGCAGGCACCATCGGCGGAGGCTGCGTCGAAGCGGAGGTGTGGCAGGCAGCCCGCGAGGTCATGGAGCAGGAGAAGCCGCGCTCGCTGACCTTCAATCTGAACAACAACCCCAAGTACGATACCGGCCTGGTCTGCGGGGGCACCTTGGAGATTTTCATCGAGCCCGTACTGCCGCCGGCATTGCTGTACATCTTCGGTGCGGGACACGTCGCCTACAACCTTTACAAGGTGGCGACCATCGCGGGGTTTGATGTTGTTGTTGTCGATGACCGGGAAAGCTATGCCAACCGCGAGCGCTTTCCCGACGCGCGCGATGTCGTTGCCCAGGATTTCGAAGCTGCCGTGGTAAGTCTGAATGTGCCTGAATGGTCGTACATCGTGATCGTTACGCGTGGGCATCGCGACGACATGCGCGTGCTGCGCTGGGCGGTGAACGCCAACGCGCGCTACCTGGGAATGATCGGTTCTCGGCGCAAGACCATCTCCATTTACAAGGAGCTGGAGAGGGAAGGCATTCCTCGGGAGAAGTTCGCTAATGTACATGCTCCCGTGGGACTTGAGATCGGGGCGGTCACGCCTGAAGAGATTGCCGTCGCTATCGTCGCGGAGATGATCGCCACCCGCCGACACGCGGTACCCAATGTCGCGAGCAAGCAGTTCCCGTACCCTGGCGCTTCATCATCTCACGATGCCGCACAGGACGCGGTAGTCAAGGAAGAAACCGTCTAGTTTCTCCCGCCTGTTGGTGTCGCAGCTCACATCCGTGAAACGAGCAGAAGGCCTCCCCCGACTGCGATCACATCTTCAACGAGGGCGGCCACGACGGGCGGCAGAGTTTGAGATAGTGCGCGGCGGAAATGGAAGCCGCCAAGAGTCCCCGCAAGTGCACCGACTGCCGCAATCACAGCTCCGGCAATGCCGGCCTGGCCTCCGGCGACAGCCAGCGTGGCTCCCGCCAATCCGCCCAGAACGATTCGCGCTCCAAGCCCGACTGCCGCGGTACGGTTCGGCGTAGATGGCAGCTTGTCGCCGACGAGCTCAACCACTGCCAGAATGGTAAAGATGCAAACGGCGATAAGCGATGCCATGAAATGCAATGGCGACCCTTGCAGACTGAACCACTGCAGGTAGGCGCCCCAACATACGACGGCGGGTGCTGTACAAGAGCGCAGACCGGCAACAATTCCAATGCCGAAAACCAATGCAAATACCAGGGTAGAATTCACCGTGACCCTCCCTTTAGGCTTTGGCGCTAACTGTGTGGCTGCCGACTATACACGATGCGCGTAGTTCAGCTAGTTCAGCCCGTCGGTTTGACGATATCAAAGGTTCGTATAAAATTCGTGCTGCCACTTCCTTTATATATTCAAGGAGGCCATATGGGAATCGCGTTTCGATGGATGAGCCTGTGTTTACTCGGAACAATAAGCTGCATCGTCGTGAATGCGCAAAACGCTTCGACCAATCCAAAACCCTCAAAGCCTGCAGCTACCTCCAGTGGTCAAGCTGGAATGCCGACGCTCACGGCGGCGCCCGAGATGGTGAAACTGATTAAAGCGATGGCCGGGAACTGGACGACCACTGCGGTGATGGAAAAAGGCCCCATGATGCCGAATGGCGGCACCGATCATGGCACATCGAAGATGTGGGCTGGACCAGCCGGCATGTCATTGCTGCAGACCTACCACTCCACCGGGTCGATGGGAAACTTCAGCGGAGTGGGAACGGACTGGTGGGACGCTCAAGCGCACGTTTACAAGGGCGTCTGGTGCGACAGCATGGCGCCGTGCAACACCACGGGGACCTCGAAGTGGGATAGCGACAAACTCGTCGGCACCATGGAAGGAGACATGAACGGGCAGAAGATGATCACCCGCATTACCTATTCCGACTTCAAGCCCAACTCATTTGTGATGACAATGGACACCGGCCCGGACGCTAATTCTTTGCAGAAGATGATGACCATCACCTACACACGAGCTGCGGCGAAGGCCGCTGAAGGTGCTGGGGAGAGCAAGCAGTAGCCCTGAAAAGTTGCATGGGTCTCGATGCCTGCGCGGCGCGCTGGCCCTCGCTATCACATCCGCGTGTGATTTCATCGGGTCGGTGTATCATGAATCCTGATGGCAATGGTTGCGCGACGTGCAGACAGCCAGAAGAAGACTCATCCTTTTCAAACCGATGATCCTCGTCTGAAGCCTATCCACGAGAAAGTGATGGCCCAGGAGCGCCTTTCCGAAGAGGACGCGCTCGCCCTTTACCGGTCAGGCGACCTCCTCGCCCTGGGCTGGATGGCTAATCACGTTCGTGAGCGGATGCACGGCGACGTCGCGTATTTCAACGTCAACCGCCACATCAATTACACCAATGTTTGCGTAGCGGCTTGCCGCCTGTGCGCGTTTGGCCGCAGGAAGGACGCACCCGGCGCTTACACAATGGCACTGGAGGAGGTCTGGAACACGGCCGCCTCGGGATACACGGAAGCCATCACCGAGTTTCACATTGTCGGCGGCCTGCATGCCGATTTGCCGTTTCAGTACTACGTCGATCTGATCGCAGGTCTTAAACAGCGCTTCCCGCAAGTGCACCTGAAGGCCTTCACCATGGTGGAGATCGCCTTCTTCGCCAAGATCGGCAGGATGACACCGCGCGAAGTGCTGGTGAAGCTCAAAGAGGCTGGGTTGGATTCGATGCCAGGGGGTGGCGCGGAAATCTTTTCCGATCGCGTGCGGCATATCATCTGCGATCACAAGATCGATGGCGACGATTGGCTCGAGATCGCTCGGACAGCACATGAAGTTGGCTTAAGGTCGAATGCGACCATGCTGTACGGTCATGTCGAAAACGACGAGGACAGGGTCGATCACCTGCTGAAACTGCGCGCGCTACAGGATGACACGCATGGCTTTCAGACGTTTATCCCGCTGGCTTTCCACCCCGACAATACACCACTGCGACACCTGCCCAAGACGACGGGAATGCTCGATCTGAAGCAGATCGCCGTGTCACGACTGGTGCTGGACAATTTTCCGCACATCAAGTCTTACTGGCAGATGGTAACGCCGAAGATGGCGCAGATCACGCTGCGCTTTGGAGCGGACGACATCGACGGCACGGTCATCGAGGAGAAGATTTATCACGATGCCGGCGCGACCACCCCTCAAAGCCTGAGCCGGCAAGAGCTGATCCGCCTGATCACCGAGGCCGGACGCATCCCTTTCGAGCGCGATACCTTGTACCGGCCCGTGACCCGCACCGAAACCACCGTCACCGTCGCCGTATAGATAGCCTATTTCTTCTGTTCGGGCGCCAGGTGCTTCCTGCCGGGCATCGGCGGCCAGCCAAGTGAAGGCCCTTGAAACAGTGCCACGGCGTTCTCGTAGCGTTTGCCATTGGCGTCATGTACCGCGAAGCGTCGCTGGTGCTCCGTGGGCCCACTCCACATACAGACTCCCGCATAGCTCCCATCATTGCGGAGGACGTAGTAGCTCATGTCGACGTACTGCAGCTTCTCTTTGTTGCCGTTGTAGTTGCGCGCGATGCGCTTGAGGGCATCCATACCGGCGTCTTGCGGCGACATGCCGCGTCGCATGTTCTCCACGATGGTGTGCGCTCCGCACACCTTGATGTTCTCTTCGCCATTGCCGGTGGCGCCGGCTGAGCCGACATCCTGGTCCGTGTAGCTGCCTGCCCCGATGATCGGCGAATCCCCGGCACGACCCGGGATCTTCCACGCCAGTCCGCTGGTGGTGGTCGCGCCCGACATCTCAGCCTTCTCATTTATAGCGGAGCAGTGAATCGTGCCGGTCGGAGGATGAAGCACGCGCTCAATCGCGGCCATGCGAAACTCCGGTTCGATCCCAATCTCCTTAGCCAGTTCTTCGATGGCCTTGATTCGCTCCTCGAAGAGCGCGGAATTGTCTCCTTCATTCGTCGGAAACTTGAACTTCGGGCTGGCGAGTCCAGGACCCCACCAGTCATCGTTGGACATAGTCTCTTTCCACAGAAGCCATGTCTTGCGCGAACGCTCGGTCAGCAGGTTTTCGCGGGGAAAACCCATGGCAAAACCAAACTTCTGGGCACCTTCGCCCACCAGCATCACATGCCCGGTGTGCTCCATGACAGCCTTCGAGAGCAGCGACACATTCTTGATTGCACGCACTCCGGCCACCGATCCGGCCATGCGCGTGGGGCCATGCATGCAGCAGGCATCCAATTCGACCACACCGTCTTCGTTCGGCAGGCCGCCAAGGCCAACGCTGTCGTCGTTGGGATCATCTTCCGGACCGGTGATCACCTGCATGACGGCATCGAGAGTGTCACCGCCCGATGTCAGCACGGCGTACCCACGGTCAAGATAGGGATAGCCGTTGGCGGCGCAAATGATGACCGGCGCCTTCGGTCTGGCTGCTGAAGGTGGCGCAGTCGAACTCTGAGGGGTCCGGCCCTCGAGGTCAAGGGCCAGCGATGCCGAGCCGATCGCAGTAGCAGCGATGAAATCGCGACGCGTGACTTTCATGAAGATTCTCTCCGCGGAATGAAACCATGCAGGATAGCACGACGGCCCGCGGCTTCAGCGACGCGACTTCTAGGGGCGTTCTTCCGTTGTCTCCTGCGCTGCAATAGCCTGCCAACGGTGATTGGCGAAGTGCAGCACATCCGTGAACCGAATGCGCATGACTTCGTGTGCCTGCTGATCGGTGATCACATTGACGCCGTGGACGACAGCAGTGTCGCCAACAATGTCGGCATCAAGGTCGCAAAGAGTTTGCTTGTATTGCGCCCGCCGCCCCGAAAGTTCGCGCAAGACCTGCGACTTTGGACGAAGTTCCCCCTTCCAGGAGGTATCTTTGAATTCGTTCGCCAGCATGCAGTCCAGGGCCGCAACGTCACTTTGCTCGAGGGCTTTCAGCCAGTCCTGTTCGAATTGGAGAGCCGAGTCCTTTGTGAATTGGTAGGTACCAGCGCAGGGAACGGCAGCAGAAGTGGCAGCACCGACAAGCCCAAGACACAAAACTAGGACGGCCTTCATGACGATTTTGGCGGGATAGCAAAGGCACCGTGCTGGCTGTGCCTTTGACCTTGGTACCTCCCTTTACACGGCGACCTTCGCCGGCGTGCTTTGGTCGGCGCGGAAGCGGAGCAAGGCGCCAATGCGGCCGACTTTGTCAAATTGTTCATCGTCGTGGATGTATACGATCTCGATACCGCTGCGAATCGAGTGTCCCACAATCGCGTCGCCAATGTCTTCCAATTCAGTATTGGGCTTGCCACACATCACGCAGATGGGCGCGTGGTGCAGGTCCATATGGCCGCAGTGGTAGCACTTCACGCCCGGCGCCTCGAAATTGGAGGCCAGCAATAGCGTCTGCACTTCACCGCATTCCAGGGAGCGCAGTACGCGTCTCAGGCCGATCGCTCCGCGACCGTTCCGATGGGCTTCGCCGATCACCTCCGTGATAAGCGCCTGCTTAACCCCCGCGGAGTGCTCGCGCAGCATCTTGCGTGCCAGCTCTTTCACCTGCTCCGGCGTCGCACTCTTGGGGTTGATCCGGAAGTGCCCCACTAGGTGCTGCTTGGCATAGGGATGCAGGTGAGGATGGATCTCTGACCAGACTTCGTCGGCGCATCCGATCAGCAAATAGTCGCATCCACCACGCTCGAAGTACTCGGCGATATGGTCGGCCACCACCTTGAAGTGCACCATGGCCTCATTCAGCTTGCTGCGCTCGGCGTGCCCACCTTCGTAGCCGCCCCAGCCATCGCTCTTGACGCGATGGGGTAATTCGTTGACGAAGTCCTGCTTCTCGACAATCTCGTCGTTGTTGATTTCGAAAACGCGGGCTTTGCCACGGTCGGCCAGCACGACGCAGGCGCGCCGGACGCCGTCCAGCACAGCAGCGAGCGGCTTGAGGTGGAATCGTTGGTTCACGTTGATGCGAGTCTTGGGTAACTTCGGGGGTAATTCGAACTCACGCCAGAAATTCTGGTTCGCACAGGCGAAGATCGCCTTCGCCTTGCCGCTGTTTCCATGCAGGTTTTCGACGATGCCGTTAATACGCTCCAAGTCGGCACGCGTGAGGGCCTTGTTGCTGCCCCTCTTGTCCGCTTCGCGAAGTGCGCTGCGCAGCAGGTCCTTTACCAGGATCGATTCCTCCCTATGCGATTTGTTCAGCGGGGTGGAGGGTTGATAGTAAAAGGTAAGCGCACAGGTTTCGGGTGAGTGAAAGTTGGCGAGTTCTCGGATGTCATCGCGTGTGATCATTCCGGTTCTCCTGAAGTACTAAGGTTGCTTGCCAATTGGGCGAGAGGACTGTCATGTAGCCCCCTTCAGGCGCTCCTGGAATACTCCACGAGCTTCTCTTTGAGAGGATCCTGGATGGGCAAGGCGCGCTGCAAGTGCTCACGGCCCTTGTGGATAGACACGCGCACCTCCTCCACACTGGAGTTGGTAATGTCAGCTATCTCACTGAGAGTGAAGCCCTCGACTGTATAAAGGATGAAAGCCTCGCGTTCAGCCGGTCCGGCAGTGCCCAGGGTGTGCTCGATCAGGCCAATCAGCTCGCGTCGCGCAGCCAAATCTTCCGGACTGGTGGCATTGGCGTCAGGGATCACGTTCTCTTCCCGCAGCCGGTCATCCGGCTGGTGAAACTGTAGCAAGGCCTCGTCACTGGCTTGCACATTTTGCACGCCATGCGAGCGCTCGAGTGGAACATTATCCTCGCTGCCGTCAGGCGAGCTGAGCTGATCGATAGCCTGGTTAGCCAGTCGATAGAGCCAAGGTTCCAGCTTCATTCGCTCCGGTTGATCGTGCTGCTCGCCGAGGGCGCTGGCGATCGCTTCATCCAGGACCTCCGCTACGCTGACCTGGCCGGGAGCCAGCTGACTCTGCCCTTCACGATAGCTGATTTGGCGCTCGATGAAGCGCTCGAAGCGTGGCAGGTTTACGTCGATGTAGCCGGATATATCGTCGTGCGAAACCTTTTCAGGATGGACGGCGGCCAGGGTTTGCTCGAAGGGCGTTGTGCCAACTTCACGCTGCGGAGCACGACGACGCACCCACTTGTGCCGGCTGCGAAGCTGCGCCTTGTGCTTCTTGAGCTGCTCGCCGATCGAGTCGAAGGCTGCTGTAACGGCGGCCTTCACTGTCGGGCCGTTCCCCTGCGAGACCATCTGCCCGGAAGGCAGCCGCAAGTTCAAGGAAGTGACAAAACCGGTGCGTGCCGAGTTCTCCTCAACGCTACCCTTAAGGTGGACTAGCTGGGGACGAAACACCCGCAGGTATTTGCCGAGTTTTTCCACTTGATGATTGAGGAGCTTTTCGAGGTCGGAAGTCTTGGAAACCTTGTAGCTGACATGGACGTTCATGCAAAGACCTCTCCGGATGGACCGATTCCAACCGCAGCTACATTCCTTTGTCTGATTGGATTTTACTCCACCTGCAACAGAGGCAAGAGAAAAATGCGGGGTTGTCTCCCAAAAAAGGACACTAGGATACGGCATGTACCGGGAACGAGCACCGGTTTTGGCGCCCGTGAGAGGGCGTCGACTGCGCTCCGAGTCGGCCACCTTTCTGGGCGGTTCCCGAGGTGTGTAGGAATCAACCCAAGAAAAAGGACGCAGAACTACGGAACCCGGATCTTCACGTCGGGTCCTTTCCTGACATGAATCGACTCGATGAACCGCACCTTGCCATTCTGGAGCTTCATCACCAGCGATGATGTCCGTACCCCATCACCGAAGAAACGAACCCCCTTGAGCAGCATTCCGTCGGTGACGCCGGTAGCGGCAAAGACGATGTTCTGACCAGGAGCCATGTCGTCTGCCGTATACACCCTCTTGGGATCGGTGATGCCCATATCCTTCATGCGCTCGCCCTGTTCCGGCGTGTACCCAGTAAGACGCCCCACCATGTAGCCGTTAAGGCAGCGAATCGCAGCAGCCGTGATGACACCCTCCGGTGCGCCGCCAACACCCATCACCGCATGGACGCCCGAACCGAGCATGCCGCAAGCAACGCCTGGCGACAGATCACCGTCGGTGATCAGGCGAATGCGCGCACCTGCCTTACGGATGTCGGCGATCAGCTTCTCGTGCCGAGGACGATCCAGAATGATGATGACCAGATCCTCCACCTTGCGGTCCAGCACCTTGGCGATTACCGCAAGGTTGTGGCCGACCGGCGCTTCAAGATCCACCACGCCTTTGCACGACGGGCCGACCACAATCTTTTCCATGTAGCAGTCGGGCGCGTGCAGCAAGCCGCCGCGCTCGGAAGCCGCCAGCACGGTGATAGCCCCCGGCGAACCGGTGGCGCAAAGGTTGGTACCCTCCAACGGATCAACCGCGATGTCCACAGCCGGATAGCTGCCGCCATCCTGGCGCCCCACTTTTTCGCCGATGTAGAGCATGGGCGCTTCGTCGCGCTCCCCCTCACCAATGACGATTGTCCCGTCCATGGGAACGGAATCCATTACAGAGCGCATCGACTCGGTCGCCATCTGGTCTGCCATTTTGCGGTCACCCTGGCCCATGGTCTTGGCCGAGGCGATGGCGGATTCTTCCACTACGCGCAGGAACTCCAGCGCAAGGTCAAACTCGAAGTTGTTCTTATACGCAGCCTTGGGCGCCTTGGACGTCTGTTTTGGTTCGCCTTGAACAGTGGTAGCCATGGGATCTCCAGTGAATATGGCGCGGCGGCAGGCGCCGGAGCGCTGAACGCTGCTGAGGGACGCAAGCCATTGGCATGCGCGGCGCGCGGCGCGCTGCGCGGCCCAAAGCAGGTGTCCAGCACAACCGTAGAAGAATACACCCGCGGCCCATAGCCTTAACAGGACTTACGTCACATGAGCCCCGGTCCTCGGCAATGCGATGTCGGTGAGAACCACGATTGGCGTAGGGCCCTGGCTCTTGATTGTGGCCCAGCTCGAAAGGTCCTCTTCCATGGGGGTGTCTACCAAAATCGGGGTTGGATCCTTGGCTACATGTGGTGATTGTGCTGTTCCTCAGCCCAAGTTTCCCTATTGCGGGTCGTGGTTTCCTGTGTGCCTTGTCTCAAGCAGCGGCGCGATTCGTACTCTGCAGCGAGGCCCTCAATCGCCTAGAACGCTGCCAGCCCCGTAATGTGTTCGCCGATGATTAGCGTGTGGATGTCGTGCGTGCCTTCATAGGTCTTGACCGACTCCAGGTTGGCCATGTGGCGAAAGATGGGGTACTCATCCGCGATGCCGTTGCCGCCCAGGATGTCGCGGCCCATCCTCGCGCACTCCAGAGCCATCCAGACATTGTTACGTTTGGCCATCGAGATGTGGTAGGGTTTCGCCTTGCCCGCATCCTTCAAACGTCCAACCTGTAACGCCAGCAATTGCGCCTTGGTGATCTCGCTGATCATCCATACCAGTTTTTCCTGCACCAGCTGATGGGAGGCGATGGGCTGATCGCGAAATTGTTTGCGGAACTGCGCGTATTGCAGTGCGCAGTCGTAACACGCCATGGCGGCGCCGATCGCTCCCCAGCCAATGCCATAGCGCGCCTGGTTCAGGCAGCTTAAAGGAGACTTCAAGCCGCCAGACCCAGGGAGCAGGTTTTCTGAAGGGATACGGACATCCTGTAAAGAAAGACTAGAAGTCACAGAGGCGCGCAACGACCACTTGCCGTGAACGTCGGCCGAGGTGAATCCGGGGAGGTCGGTGGGAACGATAAAACCGCGGATGCGGTCGTCTTCGTCGCTTACCTTGGCCCAGATGATCGCGATATCGGCGATGGAGCCGGAGGTGATCCACATCTTCTCACCGCTCAGAACATAACTGTTGCCGTCCTTTTTGGCGCGAGTGCGCATCGCCCCCGGGTTCGAACCGGCATCCGGCTCGGTCAGCCCGAAACAGCCCAAAATTTCGCCCTTCGCCATTTTGGGCAGGTATTTCTGCTTCTGTGCCTCGCTGCCGAAGGCGTGGATGGGATACATGCACAGACCGGACTGCACACTCACGAACGAACGCACGCCGCTGTCGCCGCGCTCCAGTTCCTGGGTCATCAGGCCGTACTCCACGCTCGACATACCCGCGCAGCCGTAGCCTTGCAGGCTGGCTCCATAGAAGCCCAGCTCGCCCATGGGCAGGATCAGCTCCCTGGGGAATCGGCCTTCGCGATTACACAGCTCGATGATGGGGATGAGGTTCTCTTCAATGAATTTGCGGGTGTTATCGCGCACCAGCTTTTCATCGTCGCTGAGCAGCGTGTCGAATTCGATGAAATCTACGCCCTTGAATTTGATCGCCATGGGATTGCTCGCTTGCGTTGGAAGATAGCTGACCCACAGCCGCACGTTACTCCAGGTACTCGGCGGCCAGCGTGCCTACAGGAGGATTCTTGCGGGTGGGGACAAACATTCGAAGGTATCAGGCAGGGGAGACCAAGGTCAAACGTTCGCAGGGGGTGAGAACATAACCGGATGGATTATGCAACCCCTCCTAACCAAGTAGTAAACAGCAAGGAGCGAGTAGTGGGCGGATTTGCGGACCGAGACCCGTGTTATAACACATGTTATGCGTGTTGCAACACGATGTCGCGATGGGCTGCGGGCGGTGCGCGCACCTGCGCTCCTCCTACTACTTAGTAAACAGCGGCCTCAGAGCCTTCCACTGGCTCATTTTCGATGGCGATCGAAATATGAAATCGGGATCCGAGCGAGGTCGATCTCCAGGTTCAGACCGGCGATTGCACCTGCAACCGCGATCGTAACCGAGCAGTGAACCCGTTGCCGCAAGGCGCGGAGGGCGTGGGTTTGTGGGAGCGCGCGTGGGCGGGGGCGTGTCTCCACGCGAAGCTAACTTCCGCATTATCCGTTGAGACGTTCATCGTGGCGGAAACCGCTCTGATCGCCTCCGTGTTAGCTGGATACGTTGTCTTGGGAACAATCGCAGGATCTCCGTACAACGAAACTTTCAACGTCTACCGCACTGCGCCGCGAGTGCTGTCTCTTATTCAATCAACCCTGTATCTACCAGGTCTTTCTGCGTTCGTCACGATGATTGTTCAATTATCGCGCTGATTTGGGATGATTCATCCAGTTACTTCGTGGGATCGAGAGGATTTGACAG
>Ga0306920_100005023_pt1 | contig 17023 bp, 19 predicted proteins | sample flu12Cox44000170_FD_204666 | JGI IMG/M metagenome (GOLD analysis project Ga0306920, IMG submission 204666) | Lab enrichment of tropical soil microbial communities from Luquillo Experimental Forest, Puerto Rico - flux4day.12C.oxic.44.000.170 (v2)... | ecosystem: Environmental > Terrestrial >... | reverse complement strand
CACTCGGCTGTTCCGGATCAAGATGCGCTGCCTTGTCTGTGCCGGTCAATTTTTGTTCGTCGATTTTGCGCTGTAGTTCCATGAAGGCATGCAATAGCGCTTCGGGCCGCGGCGGGCAGCCAGGGATGTAAACATCAACCGGAATGTAGCGGTCGATTCCTTTGAGCACATTGTAGCCTTGCTTAAATGGCCCTCCCGAGATCGCGCAAGCGCCCATGGAGATAACGTATTTTGGATCGGCCATCTGGTTGTAGAGACGCACAATTTGTGGCGCCATTTTCTTGGTCACCGTTCCGGCAACGATCATTAGATCCGCCTGGCGCGGCGAAGGTCGGAAGACTTCACCGCCAAAGCGCGCAATGTCATAGCGCGATGCCGCCGTGGCGATCATTTCAATCGCGCAACAGGCAAGTCCGAATTGCAGCGGCCAAATGGAGTTCTTGCGTCCCCAGTTGTAAAGCTCCTGCATCGAAGTCACCCAGACTCCCTGCCGTTGCAGTTCAGTGCGTAACGCTTCGTCGATTTGTCCTTCGCCCATATCCAAGGTGAAACGGAAAAAGTTAAATTGTTAAATCGTATCGGCGATGCACGCTCGCATCCCTTTGTAACAATGTAACTCTTTTAACTTTTTTAACCACCGCGTCAGCGCGCCCATTGCAAACACCCTTTGCCCCACGCCCAGACGAGCCCTTCAATTAAAAGAAATAGAAAAATCAGAATGGCAATAAATGCGCCCACCGGCAACCCGGTAAATGCGACCGCAAACGGCACGAGAAAAACCGCCTCCACGTCGAAGATCAAGAAAATGATGGCGTAGAGATAATACTGTGACCGGAACTGAATGTGCGCTTCTCCAATCGACTCGACGCCGCACTCGTAGATCGCGTTTTTTTCCGCGCCCGGTTTTGGCGGTTGGAAAAATCGCCGCCACACCCATGCCAAGGCCAGCGGAACCAGTGGAAAGGCCAGCGCCACACCAATGAAGATAACAATGAACAAATAAGGATTTGGACTCACGAGGTTCCAATCAAATTCGCTCGGAAACAGTTGCTGCCAAGTCTATAGTTTTGAAGACGTGAACAAAACGGTAAGATCCAAAACAAGCGCGCACTTGGCCGGCCGCAGGATTTAGCCGACTTGGATATCTTGGAAAGCTGACAGGCAGCCGCGGAGATTACTTTTGCTCGCCTGATGTTCGCCCGAACCAACGTCGCTTTTTCGGCTTCGGCTCCTCCGCCGGAGTCGGCGTCTCGGCCGGTTTTTCCTCCTCCGCCGGCGGCTCCTCGACTCTTGGCTCTTCACGCTTGGCTTCTGTTTCTGTGGGCTTTGGTTGGGTCTCTTTCCTTTTCGCCTTTTTCTCTTGTGCCAGCTTTTCCTCGACGACCTCCGCCATATCGACCCACTCGATGAACGCCATCGGAGCGGAGTCGCTTTTACGTTGGCCAAGCTTCACGATGCGCGCGTATCCCCCATTGCGTTCCGCTGATCTTGGCGCGATGTCGTCAAACAATTTCTTGACTGCATTCTTCTGCCGCAACGCCGCGAGAGCGGTGCGCCGTGCGTGAATCGATCCGTTTTTTCCGAGCGTAACCATTCGTTCCGCCAGCGGTCGAACTGCCTTGGCCTTGGCCAACGTGGTCTTGATACGTTGATGTTCGATCAAGGAGCAAACCTGATTTGCCAGCAGCGCTTTTCGGTGTTCAGCCGTGCGCCCAAGCTTGATCGTCTTCTTTTGGTGTCTCATAAGGCCGTGAACGTGGTTCTCGATCCGACGTTTATTGTTCGTCCGCAGATCCGCTCGGCGCAGCGCCGTCGCCGCTCGCTTGGACCTCCACCAGGCCCGGATCGAATTTCATACCCAGGCCCAAGCCAAGCTGTTGCAGTTTGTCTTTGATTTCGTTTAACGATTTTTTCCCGAAGTTGCGGTACTTGAGCATTTCAGCCTCGGTTTTTTGGGCAAGCTGGCCCACCGACGTGATATTGGCGTTGTTCAGACAGTTCGCAGCACGTACGCTGAGCTCGATCTCGTTCACACTCATATTGAGCAGTTTCTTGAGCTTGATATTTTCTTCGCTTACGCCGGCGGGCGTCTGGTCGAATTCGATCACTTCTTCGTTGTAGTGCACAAATATGTCGAGGTGGTGCCGCAGAATTGCCGATCCCTGGAGCAAAGCGTCGTCCGGCGTCAAACGTCCGTCCGTCCAGACTTCGAGAATGAGCTTGTCGTAATCGGTGCGCTGACCGACGCGGGTGTTTTCGACTGCGTACTTCACCCGTGTGACAGGCGAGAAAATGGAATCGATTGGGATAAGACCAATCGGTTGATCCGGACGTTTGTTTTCCTCGGCGGTGGCGAAGCCGCGGCCGACGCGCACATCGAGCTCGGCATCAAATTTATGTTTGCGGTCGAGAGTGCAGATCAGTTGCTTCGGGTTCAGCACTTCAAAGCCTTGGATGGTCTGGATGTCGCCGGCGGTTACTTCGCCTTCCTTGTTCACGATAAGCGAGAGTTTTTTCGGCTCGTGGTCCTGTCCGTCCACTTTAAATTTCACCTTCTTGAGGTTAAGGACGATATCGGTCACGTCCTCGACCACGCCCGGAAGAGTGGCAAACTCATGCTGCGCGCCTGCGATTTTCGCCGCGGTGATAGCCGCTCCTTCCAGAGAGGAAAGGAGCACACGTCGAAGGGAGTTCCCAACTGTGTGTCCATAACCGGCTTCGAACGGCTCGGCGGTAAACTTGGCATATGTATCTGTAGCCGTGGCCTCGTCCTTGGCGAGGGTCTTCGGCATTTCAAAACGACCGTAACGTATTGGCATGTGTGTCAGTTAGCGATTTAACGAGTAAGTGATTTACTGATTTTTCCAGAGACAAATCTCCCGATCATTAAATCGCTCAATTCCTTGTCACCGGGTTCCCCCTGGCGAGTGCGGCCTCACATCCAGCGACGGAGACCCAGGGACCAACGGCGTAATTTCAAAAACTCGCTGCGGAGCTTGGAATAAAGACTAAATCCATAATCTTGCAAGCATTTCGTCATAGGGACGCGACCAAAGCCTGCACGCCGTGGCGAGGGGTCGCCGTTGACGAGAGCCGGACGGCCCGGCGGTCCATTCCTGCCAATCAGACTCCGGCAATCTCGTCCGGTAGTTCATTTGCGTTTGCGGACATTTTCGGAAAATGCGCGGCCAGCAGTTTGCCGATTTCCTGAATCGCTTCGACCAACGCGTGGCTGAATTTCTCGTTTTGAAAATGTGTCCGCATTCCTTCGACAATGCGCTGCCAAAACTCGTCGCCACATTTCTCGTGAATGGCTTTATCGCCAACAACAGCGAACTTGTGCTCGCGTGGCGCCACGAAAATTAAAACCGCATTGCGCTGTTGAGTCTTGTGCATTTGGACCCGCCGAAATTTTTTTTGCGCAACAATCAGGGGATCGGCTTTTAATTTACCGCGTTGAACATAAACACGAATCTCGCCGGAAGTTTTCGATTCACCTTCGCGAATCGCTTGCACGATTCTGTCGTGCTCGAGTTTGCTGAGAAATTCTTTCGTTCGCATCTCTTACCAACTCGAGCCTGCGCCTCCTCCGCCGAAACTGCCGCCGCCGCCGCTGAATCCACTAAAGCCGCCACCGCCTCCCGACGACCAGCCTCCTCCGCCTCCGGTCGGTAAAAATACCGGACCGCCGCGGCCTGATGAATAGCCGTAACCGCCAAGTCGGCGCATCACTCTGGAGATAATGATGAGCACAAAGAGAAAAATCAGGAACGGCAGAAAGCCGGAAACGCCGCGGCCATGGCGCTGTTCGGCAACCGTTTTTCCCGATCCCTTGTACTCGCCGCGGATAGCCTTGAAGATTAGATCGATCCCGGCGGCGAGCCCGGCCTCATAATTGTCAGCCCGGAACAGTGGCTTGATGTGACGCTCCGTAATATCGAATGCCGTGGCATCCGGGAGCGCGCCTTCCAAGCTGTAGCCGACTTGGATAAACAGCTTTCGGTCTTGTATAAACACAAAGAGCACCACGCCGTTGCGACGCTCCTTCTGGCCGACGCCCCACGCCTGAGCCACGCGTTGCGTATAATCGGCAATGTCCGACTCGCTTTGCATCTTAGGAAAAACGGCGACCACGACTTGATCGGAAGTTTCGCGCTCGAATTGTGCGAGCTGCTCGTTAAAGCGATCAGCCGCTTCCCTTGAAACGACACCCGCGTAGTCGCTGAAATAACGGTCGGGCTTCGGCGGAATCACTTCCGCGGCGTACAAGCTAATTGGCAGCAAGCCAGCGAAGGCCGCGATGAGCAGCCCGAATCGTCTCAAGCGAAATCCTTGTAGTGGCAGCCGTGTCGGCTGCTGGATTGCAGGCGATACGCCCGCTACTACAGCAGGATCGAGAATCACCTTACGGCGACGCGGTCGCTGCAGGCGCGGCAGGAGCCGGTGTGCCAAAATTGAACTGCACCGGCGGCGGCCGTTCTGCGCCCGTTTGCGCCGTGAAAAACGGCTTCGGCGGAAAGCCAAGCGTGCCAGCCACCAGATTTGTTGGGAAACTGCGCACCGCCACATTGTAGTTTTGTACCGCGCTGTTGAAATTGCCGCGCTCGACCGAGATTCGGTTCTCTGTCCCTTCCAATTGCGCCTGCAAACTGAGAAAATTCTGGTTGGCGCGCAATTCGGGATAACGCTCGGTGACCAGCAGTAACCGCGAAAGTGCATTGCTCAACTGTCCTTGAGCCGCTTGAAATTGCTCGAGCTGCGCTGCGTCTGTTGGTGCTTTGTTGGGATCAAGCTGGACGCGCCCCACGCTCGCGCGCGCATTCGTAACTTCCACAAGCGTCGACTTCTCGAAATTGGCTGCGCCCGAAACTGTGTTCACGAGATTCGGGATCAAATCTGCGCGCCGCTGATAGACGTTTTGCACCTGCGCCCAACTTTGATCGACGCTTTGTTGCAACCGGACAAGACGATTATAGCTGCCGGCAATTGCAAGTGCACCGATGACGACAATGAAAAGCAGGAGGAGAAGTACTACACCACAACCGATACCGAATGTTTTCATAGGATAGGTGATTGCTGTCGTTTATTTCTTTAACACTGGGCTGACCTGCGATGCGACTACCTTCCATGTACCATGCTGTTTCACGAAGGTGTCCGTCCACACAAATTTCCCGCCAAAAAGATTTTGTTTTCCTTCTTGCGCGCTGATCGTGCCCTGTCCCACCACGATTGCGGTGTCGCCATATAAGCGGACCTGTAGATCATCGATTTTGAATTCGGTGAAAACGATGTCGCCGGTCATGCTTTTCAAATCTTCCCGTTTGTTCACGATGCTGCCATCAGGCCAGACAACCGTGCAATTTTCCGCCTCCAGGCGCTGCGTGTAGGAGCTGTCACGTTTCATTCGCGCTTCCGCCCAGTCGTGCTGGATCTTAATAAGGGCCTGCTCGTCCCCAGTCTTATCTTTCATAACTGCGTGATCGTTTGCCAGACGACCGAGCAAGTCAAACCCTCGTGTGAATTATTGGACGTGGCCGAGAAGCAGCCGCAGGAAACGCGTGTCAGAAAATTTCGCATTTGAACCTTGTCGCACAATGATTGCTTTCAGCGACGGAATTACAAACAAACGCTGATAGCCCGAGCCAAGCGCTACCACCATGTCGGCGGGCGCATCCTTACAGATACAAACGTCTGTCCATTGCGCATTCTGCCATGGTAGATCGAGCATTCGTTCCATGTCTGCCTCGCGCCCGATCGGGGCCTGCTGATTTAACCAGAACGTGAGCCCGTATGACGGATTGGCTTGAGATCCAGTAAACGCCTGGCGCAACAAAGTTGCCGGAACGATTTGCCGACCATGGTAATTGCCATTCCCAAGCACCAGCTCGCCGAACCGCGCCCATTCGCGCGCAGTCAATTCAAATCCCGTCGCCGGCAGCGGATTGCCGACAGAATCCTTTTTGTAGTTGAGACGGTGAAGTCCAAGCCGGTACGAAACGTGTCCTTCGAAGTACGCGATTGGGCTGCGACCTTTTGATTTCCGCCGCAGCAGCTCGGAAAAAATCTGGAGATGACTCGGGCCATAAATGAAAGCGTCGCCGGGTTCGGCAATCGACGGCAACTGAATTGCCATCGTGTTTCGGTCTCGAATCGATGGGCGCTGAAGACGCGAAGCGGCTTCGATACCGTCAGTTTGGCTAAGCAATTGGCGAATGGTGATCTGCGATTTGCGTGGATCACTCCTCCATTCAGTGATGGTGTCCGAGACGAGATCATCGAGCCTGAATAATCCATCATGCACGGCAGCCAACGCGGCGATTCCCCAAAAACTCTTTGTTCCGCTAAAGATCGGCCATCTTCCGCCAGCCGATCCTCCATTGGCATAGCGTTCAAAGGTCGTCCGGCCATTTTGCATCACCAGGATGGAAACTCCGCGTCTGCTCTCGGAATATGTTGCGGCGCGCACGCAATCGGCGTGCTGGATTTCGGCAATTGTAGGCGACGCCATTGCAAACATGAAAAGAAACAATCCGCTGTAGCCGCTTCGCTGTGCGAAGCGCAACCATGGCGAACAATTCATGCGTGGGTGACGTCGCCCACAGGGCGACGTCTACAGGTTATGATTCCGGTGCTGTAGCCGGAGTCGGTGACTCCGGTCCGCCGGCATCATCCCGATCTGTCGGGACTACAGAGCGCGCAACCGGCAAATCCCGCTTCCGCAATTCTTCGACGTTTGGCAGTTCCTCAAGACTGCGCAACCCAAAGTGATCGAGGAAAAACTGTGTCGTCTCATAAAGAAGCGGGCGCCCGGGGATTTCCGCGCGCCCGGCGATTTTCACGAGGCCGCGCTCCATTAATGTTTGCAGCACGCCGTCGATATTCACACCGCGAACCACTTCCACATCGGAGCGCGTAATTGGCTGGCGATATGCGATGATAGCGAGTGTTTCCAACGCTGGGGCGCTCAACCGAGCTGGCTTTGGCGCTGGGAAAAGCTGGCGCACCCACTGGGCGTATTGCGGATCGGTCGCCAACTGCCAGCCTTCCGCCTTCTCCATTAATTGAAACGCGCGCTGCTGCTCGATGCACTCGATCTTCAACTGTTCGAGCGCAGCGGCAACTTCGGTTTCGCGCACGCGCGAGAACTCGTTTGGTCTCGCGGCTGCGGGATCGTCCTCTGCGCCCTTGATTGCCGCCGCAATATCACGGATCGAGAGCGGTTTTTGCGCGCTAAAAAGAAGCGCTTCAATGACGCGTATGAGAGTCATGCTAGTTGTCATCCCGAGCGAAGCTAAGCGGAGTCGAGGGACCCCGTGGAGGTGCCTGTAGGGTAACGCAACGGGATTGAAAGCCTGGCCTCGCGGACTTCGTCCGCTGCGTTGCAGCCTCGACTTCGCTCGGAATGACGGTGTTCATTATGCTCCGATCTCACGTTGGATCGCGTCCGCGATGCGGTCGGCTTGCTTATCGATCATGTCGAGCTGGCGCCCTTCGATAAGCAGCCGAATTTTTGGCTCGGTCCCGGAATAACGCAGGAGCACGCGGCCTTGCCCGGAGAGCTCTTTTTCTGCGTCGTTCACCAGCTTCATTACTGCAGGCAGCTCAACCAGCGGGCGCTTTTCTTTCACCGGCAAATTGCGCTGCGCCTGCGGGTATTTTTGCAAACATCTCTTCAACTTGCTTAACGGCTGGCCGGTTTTATGCATGATGCGCAAAACCTGAAGGGCGCTGATAATGCCATCGCCGGTGGTAGTGAAATCGCGGAAAATGACGTGACCACTTTGTTCGCCGCCGAGATTGAGTTTTTGGTGCACCATTTCTTCAAGCACGTAACGGTCACCGACTTTTGTGCGCACGACTTTTCCGCCATGCGCGGTAAGCGTTTCATCGAGGCCAAAATTGCTCATCACGGTGGCTACCACTGTGTTGTGCTCCAACCTGCCGGCTTCTAAAAGATCGAGGGCCGCAATGGCGAGAATCTCGTCGCCGTCCACAATCTCACCGTTCTCGTCACAAAGAAGAACGCGGTCGGCGTCGCCATCGTGAGTAATGCCCACATCCGCACCGCTTATCTGGACAATGTGCTGGATCTCCTCCGGATGCATGCTGCCGCAGCCGTCATTGATGTTCATGCCATTGGGCTGGTTGTGCGCCACGGCGACTTCAGCGCCCAGCTCGCGCAAAACGCAAGGCGTGGCTTTGTACGCAGCGCCGTTTGCTACGTCCACCGCTACGCGCATTTCCTCGAGCGACATTCCACGCGGAAAACTCGCTTTGGCGAATTCCACGTAGCGGCCGAGCGCGTCATCGATTCGAGTCGCGCGCCCGACTTTGTTGGCAGTCGGCCGGATGGAATCAATCTCGCCCGTGAAAACCAGCTGCTCGATTTTTTCCTCGATCTGATCGTCCAGTTTGTAACCGTCGTGCCGGAAAAATTTGATGCCGTTATCCTGATAGGGGTTGTGCGAGGCGGAAAGTACGATGCCGGCATCAGCGCGCAGTGAACGCGTGATGTAAGCAACTCCCGGCGTAGGCAACGGTCCGATGACAAGCACATCGACTCCGAGCGAAGTAATTCCGGCGACGAGCGCATTTTCCAACATGTAACCGGAAAGACGCGTGTCTTTGCCAAGCACGATCTTCGGACGCGCCCCATCAGGTGTCCTGCGCGGATTCATTTGAGCGAACACATACGCGGCGGCGCGTCCGAGTTTCAGCGCCGTTTCAGCGGTGACCGGCTCCACGTTTGCCACACCGCGCACGCCGTCTGTGCCAAAAATTTTCTTCTCGTTGGTCACGGCCCTAATTGAAACGCTCAAAGCGCGATTCGTAAACGCGAAAATTTTGAAGCTTCACTGCAGACTTGTCTTTGGAGCGAGTCTTTACTTGAATCGCTACGTGTCCGCGCAGAGCGACGCCGTCGCATTCGCCACCACGCACTGGAGCGTGGTTTTGACTGCGCAAGGTCGATCGCCGGCCGCCGACGAGGCGCTGGAGAAATTGTGCCGCACCTATTGGTGGCCGCTTTACGGATTCGTGAGGCGAAGCGGCTACAGCCCTGAAGAAGCGCAGGATCTCACGCAAGGTTTTTTCGCTTTGTTGCTGGAGCGACGCGATCTTAACGTGGTCCGTCGGGAAAAAGGACGTTTGCGTTCGTATTTGCTCGTGTCGCTCAAAAATTTTCTGGCGAAAGCGAGACGTCGTGAACTCACAATCAAACGCGGCGAAGGTCGAGCATTGGTTCCGTTGGAAGAATTACTCGCGCGCGAGCGCGCCGACCTTGAGCCAGCAGACACGTTGAGCGCTGAACAGATTTACGAGCGTCGATGGGCTTTAGCTCTACTGGACCAAGTCCTCCGACGGCTGGGAGAAGAATATGGTGGCCGGGCAGCGCATCCTTGTTCGAGCGGTTAAAACAAATGCTGACTGATGAACCCGGACGCCCGTCACAAGCCAAAATCGCGGAAGAATTGAGCATGAACGAAAACGCGGTGAAGCAGACTTTTTATCGCCTGCGTCAGCGATATCGCGTGCTATTGCGCGAAGAAATCGCTCACACCGTCGCAGTTCGGGGCGATGTGGAAGACGAGCTGCGACACTTCATTGCTATATTGCAAACGTAGAGCGATCCAATCGATGGAGCGTGCGGCGGCTGATGCCGAGTTTTTTGGCCGCCGCGGCGGCGAACAATTACGCCGTCTGTAACTCTCTTGCGTGTGTGATTTCCCGTTTGTGAACGGGGCGTACTTGCGACTTTTCTACTGTGACCACCGCAGCTGTGTCTCCATCCAACGTCGTGAATTCGACCTCGTAGGCGAGGCCGTCCTCATAAATGTGCACGACGGTTCCCACGTCGCCCGCTTTCAATCGTTCGGCGGGGAGATCGCTTTTCAGAACGATTCGATCATGCTCTTTGATCATTTTGCCATTCATCGTCTGTGTGGATATGCCGTAACCAATCTAGCCAAATCGCCTCCCTTGTCGCTTTGCCAATGAGCGATCCCACCGGGCGCGATAGTAGTCCCTGATTATCGAAACAGGCAGGCCAACAGAAGGAAGCGAAGGGAACAAAGGGCAAATGACTTCAACTCGCAGGAGAACCTTCGCTATCTTCGTTTCCTTCTGTAAACACCAAACAAAGACCTGGGTTGTCGATTTCGGCTACAACAGGTTCTCTTACCTTGTGTCCGCGGCTCCGGCTGACCTCTTCGCCAGATTCATTTCGTTGATTTTTCGATGGAGCGTTCGGCGGCTGATGCCGAGCTTTTTTGCTGCGGCCGTGATGTTGCCGTTTGTCGCTGCAAGTGCCTGGGCGATCAATTTCCTTTCCGTCTCGTGCAGATCGAGCGGGCTGGTTTTTTCACCAAACGCCTCAGTCGGTGAAACTCCACCGGGCAACTTTGCTGTAGCAGCTTGGCGGACAGCCGTTGGTAGGTCGCGCAATGTAATTTGTTCCCCAGTCGCCATAACTACGCCGTGCTCGATTGAGGTGCGCAGCTCGCGGATATTGCCTGGCCAATCGTAAGCGAGCAGCGCGTCCATCGTTTCCGGCGCGAGTTCGAGAAGCGGTTTCTGGTTTTCCTTGCAGAAGTGGCGCAGAAATCCGCGGATCAGAATCGGGATGTCTTCTTTTCGCTCGCGCAACGGCGGCATCACAATGCGCACCACGTTCAGGCGAAAATAAAGGTCGTCGCGGAATTTTCCTTCGCGGACGCGTTGTTCGAGATTCTTGTTGGTGGCGGCAATCAGGCGCACATCTGCGCGCAGTGTTTGGTTGCCGCCCACCCGCTCGAAAGCGCGTTCCTCGCTGATGACGCGCAGCAGTTTCACTTGTGTGCTCGGATCGATCTCCGCGATTTCATCGAGAAAAATTGTGCCACCGGTCGCCTGCTCGAACCGGCCGATGCGTCGTTCGTGCGCCCCTGTGAACGCGCCTTTCTCGTGACCGAACAACTCGCTTTCGAGAAGCTGCGGCGATAGCGCGGCGCAATGCACTACCACGAATTTCGCTTTGTTACGCCGGCTTAAATTGTGGATGGCGTGCGCAGCCAGCTCCTTGCCCGTGCCGCTCTCACCTTCGATCAGCACATTCGCCGACGAGGGTGCGACCTGCTTAATGGTTTCAAGCACCTCATGCAACGCCGCCGAGTCGCCCCAGATGTTTTCGAGCCCGTAGCGTTCGTCCACCTGCTCGCGCAGCGCGCGATTTTCCTGCTCAAGCTTGCGGCCTTGCACCGCGCGTGCGATCAGCATTTCGACCTTGTCCAGATTGAGCGGCTTGGTCACAAAATCGTACGCGCCGCGTTTCATCGCTTCGACTGCCACATCGACCGATCCGTAGGCTGTCATCATGATGCAAATCGGGGGACGCGGCAGTTTCAGCGCGCGATCGGTCAGGGCCATTCCGTCTTCACTGCCGAGGCGCAGATCGGTCAGCAGCACGTCGATCTGCTCGCGCTCGAGTACGTCTATCGCGCCCGCGATGTCCGCGGCGGCATACACGTCGTAATCGTTCTCAAGCAGACGCCGGAGCCCGTCGCGCGTATGCTTCTCGTCATCCACAACAAGAATGGTGGGCTGTAGATTCATCTCTGCAGAATCAGTAATGATTAACCGCAGAGAACGCAGAGTTCACTGAGATTCAAAGAATTTCTCTGTGCCCCCGCGGTGTCGATGGGTCTAGAAAACGGCCATCTGTTGTGGCGCTTGCATGGGAAGCGTGTATCATCGCCGATGCCCCAGCGGATCTTCCCCGCTCTGATGTCGCTTTTTCTCGCTGGTTTTCCAACCGTCTTCGCTGCCGACGAGTCGACTAATAAGGACGGCGACTGGAAATTGTCCGTTCGCGACAAAGATGTTGAGATTTACAGCCGCCCGCATCCAGGTTCGTCGCTCAAAGAGTTCAAAGCTGTCGGCCCGATTGACGCGCCTGCTCATGCTGTATGTGCGGTGATAGATGACTTTCAGAATTATCCAAAGTTCATGCCCTCTGTGGCCGAGTGCCGCCTGATCAAACAGGATGGCGATTCGATCGTTGGATACCAGCGACTCTCCCCAAAAGTTTGCGCTGATCGCGATTACACGCTGCGGGTCTGGAAGGAATCATGGCGCGCGCCTGATGGTCTCGTCTTTATGAGTCATTGGTCGCCGGCGAATGAACTCGGGCCTGCAGAAAGGAAAGGTGTAGTGCGAGTAAAACTTTGCGAGGGCAAATGGCTGCTTGAACCAGAGGGCCTGACGAAGACTCGCGCCACCTATTCCATATATACCGACTCCGGTGGCTTTATCCCGTCCTTCCTCGCAAATCATGTGAGCCTGACTGGAATAAAGAGGCTGTTCGCAGCCATCCGCAACCAGGTCAGAGATCCAAAATATGCCGCGGTCTCTTCGGCGTCTTCGATTCAAGCCACACGTTAACGTAGCCGGTCTTGCAAGTAACGCGCGCCAGGCTTTTCTCATACTCATGAGTGCAGATCGCTTCGTTTTTGTAGCCGGCGCGGTGGGCTGCTTGCGCTGGGTCATTTGGCCGCTGCCCAACCCGCACCGGAGACGCTAAAGAAAACTGTTTCGATCCAATATCACGGTGTGACCGTGGAAGATCCGTATCAATGGATCGAGAACGATAACGATCCACAGGTGAAGTCGTGGTCGGACGCGCAGAATCAGCGAACCCGCCAATATCTCGACAAATTGCCGGACCGGGCGGCAATTGAAAAACAATTGACGGAATGGTACGCCAAGACTTCACCCCGCTATTCTTCGCTTGTCTCGCGGCCGGGAATCTTTTTCTCTTTTTGCAACTCGGAATGACGAAGGAATGACAACGGGCGGATCGTTCGCCGTTTCGTCATTTCAGTTTCACTCGTTATCTTCCCTTCTTGCGAAGGAAACTACTCATTTGCGCGGGAGCGATTGCGATTTTTTTTCTAAAAGCATTTAGCCACGATTAAAGGCGCATTGCGCAAGCTCAAGTTGGTTTGGTTTCGCCTGCTTCCAGCATACGAATGCGCCGTTCGATGTACGGCAATCGAATCGTAAGCGTGACACCTTCGCCTTCGTTACTTTGGATGGAGAGTTCGCCGCCATGCTCACGCACAATGCGGCGCACAATTAACAATCCAAGACCGCTGCCCGTTGACTTTGTTGTGAAATAAGGCTCGAAAACGCGACTTAAGTTTCCCGCCGACATACCACTGCCGGTATCAACGAAGCCCACCATTACATGGGTGTCGTCCATGTCAGTGCGGATGTGCAAAGTGCCGTGGCGTTTCATGGCTTCGAGGCTATTTTTGATCACGTTGTAAAACGCTTGCTTCATCTGATCGCGATCAAGCTGAAGCAAAGGCAAATCAGAGCGCAGTTCTTGCTTAACTGTTATGTCACGGTCTTGAATTTCTGGCGTGAAAAAGCGCACTGACTCCTCGATCATGGTGTTTAGGCTCTCCGGACGGAGCTGTGGCCGCGATGGACGGATTGCCCGAAGAAATTGGGTCACAATCGAATCCAGTCGGTTGACTTCTGAACGTGCGATATCAATCGATTGTTGAAGTTCCGCCTTCGCTTCGCCGTCCAGCTTTTGGACGCTGCGCTCCATCAATTGCAAATGAATGTGCAGCGAGTTGAGTGGGTTTCCGATTTCATGCGCGACGCCTGCTGCGAGCAAGGTCAGTGCATTCAAACGTTCCGACTCAATAGTTTGCTGAGCTGTGCGCCGGCTCTTAGTGATATCTCGCAGGATCATGACGTGGCCAACTTGCTTCGCCGTAGCAGGGATCGGCAATCCCGACAGGCCGGAATCATCGATTCCGGCTACAGAATTCCGTGATTCCATCAGCAGCGGCACGATATAAAAATTGATGAAGCGATTTTGCGGATAGAAAATTTCCATGTCATGACTGACAGGCCCGGGGCTTTTCGTAAGCGATTCCCAATCCAAACCTCGAACGCGTTCATCGAGCGGTTTGCCGATTGCCTCTGCCGCCTCCAGTCCAAACAGTCCGCAAGCCGCGTCGTTGAGATAAGTGATCCGGCCGTTGGAATCGGTCACGATGATCCCTTCCTGGATGGCATTGAAAACCGTTTCCAGGAAACCTTTCTCCTGCGCCAGGCGCAGAAAATAATTCTGTACCCCTTCTGGCCCGATGCGCCCGAGTCGCTCGATTAGTTTCTCAAGAAAGCCGGCTTTCATGACGTAGATCGGAGCTAACCGATTAAAACGTTGAATCGTACAACCGAAAAGCTCTTCGTCGATTCAACGGTTCAACGATTCAACTCTTTCGGTTCCGGCTCGGCCGGAGCCGGCACTTCGACCGTCAGCATCTCTATCCGTAAATAGTTTAGCACCACTGGCGCGAGGATGAGCCCAGGGATGCCGATGAGTTGTTCTCCAATGATCAGTGCGATCAGCGTCAGCCAAACGGGATTGCGTATCCGGTCGCCGATGATCTTGCTGTTGAGAAAGTATTCCAGCTTGTGGACGAGAACTAGAAACACAAAGGCCGAAATCGCCAGCTTCAGGGACACCGTTAAAGCGATGAAGACAATGACCGTGTTGCTAACGAGATTGCCGACAATGGGCACAAGACCGCAAAGGAAGGTGACGGCAATGAGCAGTGGCGCGTGCGGCAGGCGCACCGCGAGCAGGAAGATTGCGGTCAATAGCGTATTGATCAGCGAGATCATGATCTGCGCTCCCATGACAGTCGCGAAGCTGCGGTAGAAATCGCGGAATCGCGTCGAAACTTCATCACAGCAAATAGAATAGAGGTTATTCTTCACCCGATGGGTCCCCCGATGAGGGTCGAGGCCAGTTTTCAAAAAAAGGCTACAGGCCGCGAAGATTCCGAGCACGCTAAAGGCCAGCACCGCCGCGGCGCTCCTGGCAAAATTGGCCACGTTCCGCAGGTAATGCGCTTCCTGTCCAAGCGTGTCGGTTACCACTTGTCTGAGACTTTCAAAGTCAGTGAATGGCAATTCGATCTGCCGCTTCTGCGCCCAGGCGCTGGCCGGGGAAATGGATGTATCAGCCACGTCCGGCAACGCAAGAATGGCAGCGCGAGCAAAGTACGCGCCAGCCGCCGCAATCCCGGCCACAACGATGCCAAACAAGATGAGAGCGAGCCATTTTCTTTTGGTTAGAGAGTAGAGCTGCCGTAATGCAAAATAGGAGAACAATACGACCAGCAGGGGTACTCCCAGATGTAACACTCCCGCTAGAGCAATTGTGAGAGCGAGTACCCCGTAGGAAAGTCGAGTGGGGGTTACCATAATGCGCAACTAGTTCCCTGAATGTAGCGCAACCTTCGAGCTCACGCCGGGAAAATGGTAAGATCCAATCGGCGTTAGCGCCGATATTGCCAATTGCTTTTTTTTTACCGCCGCGAGCAGCGGCGAGTCGCAACGCTCTTCCATTTCTGCGCGCGTAAAAGGGAAAACATCCACCGGCACACTGAGCGATTTCTGAGGCAAAAATCGCGGAATGCGATCGCGGGGTGAGTCGTCCGCTTCGCTTAACACGATGAACACATCGAGATCGCTGCCCGGCGCGTAGGTATCGTTTTCGAAAGATCCAAAAACGATTACCTCCTCCACTTCCGAGCGAGTATCCAGCAGCTCGCGCGCGTACTCGTCCATCCCGCGGCGTACCGCCGCACGTCAACCGAGAATATTTTTACAGAACTCAACGATTACCTCCGCGTTTTCGATTGCCCTGTCTGCTTCGCCCAGTGTGTAATAATCCACTGGCGCGCCTCGTTTGAAACCGTTCGGATAACAGGTGGGATTGTAATGTTTGTCCAGCTCTCGAGCCCGCTTGCCGCAACCAATCTCGCGAACGCTCTGGCATATTATGAGCAGACTAACCCGTCACGCGCTCGCGGCAACAAATCGTCAGTGGCCAACCGTTCGGCTAGAGCATTCGGCAGAGTTGTGATTTGTTAGGCGCAATGAAACTGGTCATCGCTGCCACCGGCGCTAGCGGAACGATCTATCTGCAAAGGTTGCTTGCCCAGATTGATTGTGCCGCGCATGAGATCCACCTCGTCATGAGCGGGCACGCAGCCCAGGTTGCGAAGCAAGAGATCGATGATTTCGAGATTCTCCCGAACGTTTCGCTGCATTCTGAAAATGACATGAATGTGCCTTTCGTGAGCGGCTCAGCGCGTTTTGACGCGATGGTGATTGTGCCCTGCTCGATGGCGACGCTGGGCCGAATCGCCTCCGGTTCAAGTGACAGCGCGCTCTTGCGCGCAGCCGATGTTTTCTTGAAGGACCGGCGCAAATTAATTCTGGTCCCTCGTGAGACGCCGTGGAATTTGATTCACGCGCGCAATGTGGTCACCTTGCTGGAAGCCGGAGCGATTGTTCTCCCGGCTATTCCCTCGTTCTACAGCCGTCCCAGTTCCGTGACCGCAATCGTGGACACAGTGGTTTGGCGCATTCTTGACCAAATTGGGTTACCCAATGTCCACGCATATCGTTGGCGACAGGAAAGCGCTGCGGCGAAAACCGCGCGCAAGAAAAATTGAAGATCGAAGGACGGCTTGCGCGATGGTTGATCGCGTTTGGATTTCGCTTGTTGCAGCTGTGGACACGCACGCTGCGTTTTGAAATCGACGACCGGGCGGGAATCGTCGGCAGGCCGGTGACGGAAAATTATATCGGCACCCTCTGGCACAATCGATTACTGATTTTTCCATTTGTCTTGCGGCGTTTCTTACCGCAACGTGATGGCGCCGCATTGATCAGCGCCAGCCGCGATGGCGATTTGATCGCCGATGTTGTTCAACGTTTTGGGTACAATGTGATTCGCGGCTCCAGCTCCCGGCTGGGGGCAAGCGCAATTTTCCAGCTGACCGAGGTGCTTGCGTCCGGTCGCGATGTGGTCATTACTCCCGACGGTCCGCGAGGTCCCGCTTACGAACTCGGTCCGGGGTTAATTTTTCTGGCGCAGAAATCGGGTGCGGCGGTGGTACCAATGAATCTGGAGTACTCGCGCTGCTGGCGGCTGGGAAGTTGGGACCGG
>Ga0306920_100005022_pt1 | contig 17023 bp, 14 predicted proteins | sample flu12Cox44000170_FD_204666 | JGI IMG/M metagenome (GOLD analysis project Ga0306920, IMG submission 204666) | Lab enrichment of tropical soil microbial communities from Luquillo Experimental Forest, Puerto Rico - flux4day.12C.oxic.44.000.170 (v2)... | ecosystem: Environmental > Terrestrial >... | reverse complement strand
GAACACGTAATCTCCTGCCTTCACGATGGTGTGGCACGCGAGCCCGCACTTGGCGTCGTTCGCTTGCGGCGGCTCATCGGCCGTGGTGGCGGGCGTGAACGTATCGGACGCCGCGTTGTAGTTGAACGCGCCCCAGCCCCATCCCCCGCTGTCCGCGAACCTCTTGCTGTCCTTCACCATGAAGTCGACGTCGTGGAGGCCTGCCGGTACCGTCGCGGTGGGGAGCGCTTCCAGCTTTTTCGGACGCCAATGAACCTTCGCCATCTTGGAGCCATCGGGGAAGGGCTTGCCGTTGCCGGGAATGCCGGACTTGTAGGCGTTGATCATCACGGGATTGGCGAGGATCACCGCCATCGCCTTTTCGTCGTGACTGACGGCGACGGTCTGCCAGCTTTCGTATCCTTTGAACTCGGAGAACGCGAGCCCCTTCGGCACTCGCACGTTGTACTTGGCCTGGCCAGTGTCCTGCGCGATGCCGGACCTGACGCCCAGCACAGACAGTACTGAGACAGCGAGAGAGACCACCGTGATCAGAACTGCCGGGATCCTCTTGGCCTTCATCGTCGCTCCTCTCGTTGTGCGTGGGTTGGCTATGAGATTCCGCAAGGGTTGGACCGCCGCGCGCCGCCCCGCCGAGGTGGTCCGCTCAGACCACGCTGAGCGTGACGTCGATGTTGCCGCGTGTGGCGTTGGAGTACGGGCACACCTGGTGCGGCCTCCACCAAGGCCTGGGCCGCCTGGCGGTCCATCCCGGGGAGACTTACGTTGAGGCGCGCCGCGAGGCCGAAGGCCCCGTGCGTCGTTCCCAGATCGATCTCGGCGTCGATGGCCACGTCCGCCGGTAGCGAGATTCTCTTCTTGCCGGCGACGAGCTTGATCGCCGAGAGAAAGCACGTCGACCAGCCGGCCGCGAACAGCTGCTCTGGGTTGGTGCCGGCACCCGGGCCACCGGGCAACGAAATCTTCACGTCGAGCCGGCGGGAGGAGCCCCCCTCCCGACCACCAGTGGTGTGCGCCTTCGCGGTGTACAGGATTTTCTCCAGGGTCATGCTTCTCTCCTTGTCGAACCGATCCATTTCCGGATGTATGGTGCGCAATGCAGCAGCTCGATACCGTCTGCCTCACAGAGACCGAGGAAGTGCACGGCACTCACGTCCACGAGCGTGACGTCCTCGAGGTCCAGGGCGACTTTTGGGCCTTTGCACCTGATCTGTACCCTCAGCTCGTCGAGATGCTCCGAGCGAATCCGGCCACTCAGGCGCAGAATCGGGCGCCCGCCGTCGGACCTCTCCTCGATGCGCAGCGTCACCTCGCGTGCCTCACACTTTCACCGGAGGGCAAGCGTGGTGCCACGTCCAAGATCCTGAATCAATGGAAGTTGTTGCTCAGGGCGCAATGCCGAAGCTCAGCATTTGCCGACTCTCGGCATTTGCTGAGAAGCCAACCGCCGGAAGAGAGGCCGGCGCGGTCAGCTCGTCAGGATGAAAGCGCTGCTAGCCGGACTTGAACCGGTACCTATTGATGCCCAGGCGCGAGATCTTGGATTCGAGCGTCTGCCGCGGGATGCCAAGTGTAGCCGCCGCACCGGACGGGCCCGAGATGCGGCCGCCGCTGGCGCCGAGTGCAGCTTCAATCATTTCCTTTTCCCGATCCCGATCCAATCTTCTGAGGCCTTCCCCTTGCCCGCGCTGCCCGGTCGGTGGCGGAGACAGGGCTCGTTTCAGCCACGCCTCGTCGACGGAGAACGTGTCGCCGTCGCCGAGAATGACGGCTCGCTCGATGACATTTTGCAGCTCCCGAATGTTGCCGGGCCAGTCGTAGGCTTCGAACAGTTTCATCGTTCGACCGTCAACCGTTCTGATCTTCTTGGCTTCTCTTCTCGCATAGCGGTCGATCAAATATTCGACGAGCAGGGGAATGTCACCCGCGCGATCTCGCAGCGCGGGGACCTGGACCGGAAACACGTTCAGCCGATAAAAGAGATCCGACCGGAAGGTGCCGGCCGCCACGGCCGACTCCAGGTCGCGATTCGACGCGGCCAGAACTCGGACGTCGACCGAAATCGCATGACTGCTGCCGACACGCTCCAGTTCCCGCTCCTGGAGCACGCGCAGCAAGGCGCTCTGGGTCTCGACCGGAAGCTCGCCGACCTCGTCGAGGAAGATCGTTCCGCCGTCGGCCGCCTCGAAGCGGCCCACTCGCCGCTGCAGTGCACCGGTGAAGGCGCCTTTTTCATGCCCGAACAGCTCGGACGCGATGAGCGACGTCGGAATCGCCGCGCAGTTCACCACGATGAATGCCCGTGTCGAACGGTTCGACCGGTTATGAATGGCCCGAGCGATCAGCTCTTTGCCCGTGCCCGTTTCGCCCGAGATGAGCACGGTGGAATCCGTCGAGGCGACCTTCGCGACCTGCGCCAGCACCCGCCGCAGAGGCTGGGACGACCCGACGATCTCCTCGAACATCGAGGAGCGATCGACCTCTTCGCGCAGCGCGAGGTTCTCGCTTCGGACGCGCTCTTCGGCGCGCTTGCGCTCGTCGATATCCGTGCCGGTGGCATACCAGCGGACGATCTTGCCGTCGACGTCACGAACAGGATTGTAGCGGACCAGGAACCAGCGATACTGTCCGTCTTTGCGGCGCGAGCGCAGCTCGGCTTCAAACGGTTCGCCGCGCAAAAGCGCCTTCCGACGTTCCTCCTGGAGTCTTGCCACATCATCAGGATGGAAACGCCGGCCGCGAGCGTCGTCGGCCCTCACCTCTTCGAGGGTGAGCCCTGTATAATCGAGCACGAACGCATTCGCGCCGAGAGTGCTTCCGTCCGGTCCCAGCATCGTGATGGCATGTGGGATCGCGTCGATGGTTCGCCGTAGCTCTTCGTTGGCGCTGGCAAGCTCACGGGTCCGCTGCGCGATCCTTTGATCGAGTTCGTGCGCCACTTGCTTCTGCTCGCGTAGTAGCCGGGCCTCCTGAAGCCCGATCGATGCCTGATTCGCCGCGACCCTCAAGAGAAGGCTCTCCGTCTCGTTCGGGAAATCGGGTCTCTGAGAGCCGGCTACGATCACGCCGATCTCGTCCTTTAGCCCGAGGCGAAAGGGCACCACGCAAACGTCCCCGGATCCAATCGGGTTCCGGACTCGCGACGGCCACGCGTGGGGCCCATCGACCAACCAGCCGCTGAAGGCCTCGCCCATCGCTTCCGGGGGCGCCCCGGCATTGGGAGATCCGACGACCCGGAACACCTCGATCGGTGTCACGTCGATCGACTCTCGCAATCGCACATAGGCGAAGTCGAGGCGAAGCACGCGAAGTAGAGTACCGAGCAAGCTGCCGACGATGTCAGATGGCTCGCAGCCACTCCAGGTGGCGGGAAGCGCAACGAGACCAATCAGATCCTTGATACAGGTCGGGAGGTGTTCGACCTCATCAGAGGTGTGTTGCGTCTCGGCTTTCATCGGCGACTCACTGCGCGCCGCTAGTCCGTTCCACGAACGGACTGTGCGCTGGCACACGGAACAGGAACCGAGGTGGCGGTCTCCATACTTGCCGGGACCTATGGTACGCCTTCTGACGAGGGCGATACAGCGCCCGTGAAGGAAAAGTAACGCTGAAGCCGACGAATCTGCAGAGCTTGGTCCGGCGTCATAGTGGCAAAGGAGCTCACGAGTGCCGCGCATGCGGCCGCGGGCACTCAACCTGACGCGATCATACGGAGGCTCGAAATGAGGCTCGCGAACAAGACGGCGCTGATCACGGATGGCAACAGCGGCATCGGACTGGCCACTGCGCGTCTGTTCCTTGCCGAGGGCGCGCAGGTCGCAATCGTCGGACGTAACAAGACGACGCTGCATGCGGCGGCCGAAACCCTGGGCGGACACGTCCTCTGACGTGCGGGCAGGCCAAGTATGCCTTCGTCGTTGACGATCATGCATGCGGCCTTCTCGTCGGTGAACTGCGGATTGAATCGGAAGCCGAGCCTGGAAAAGAAGCTCCCGAGCTCCGCAGGTGCGCACTGCCAGGTTGACGAAGATTTTTCGGGCGTTCGTGGATGCCATGTCTTGCTCTTACTCGACGGGTGAGAGCTCCGCACCCGCCCACTCGGAATAGATGATGAACTTGAATGGACTCATTTGCTGATGGCGTAGCCTCATGCTGTCGAGGGCACGGCGCCGCAATGTCGTGAGCGCTTCGCTCGAGGGATAGCGCACGAGCGCCAGGTCAGCGAGCTTGAGCGCCAGCGCGTCATCGCCACGCTCCGCCAGCCCTCGCACGGTCCGAACGAAAGCGTCTTCACGGTGTCCTCCGAGCAGATCGAGCGCGGCGGCCCACTCCTCAGGCGCGAGCACTTCCATTCCTTCGCCGTCCGGCTTCCAGTAGCCGGTGGACTGGTGATAGACGCGCTTGACGAAGTTGTCGCGCATGACGAGATACGGCGTAACCGCCGCTGGGTGCTCACGCAGAGAAGCGGGCAGAATGTTGTCGCGAAGGATGGCCGCGAGCGTCCGCCCCTCGCCGACAGCCGTCCGGACGCGTCCGTACAACTCTTGAAGCGCCGCCTCGATGGCCGGCATCGCCCCGGCGGTGTAGATGTCGGTCAGGGGCGGGTGGCCGTGAACGAGTATCCGCGGCTGCAGCGAGCGGATCAGTGAAATGGTCTCGAAGAGCCCCTCGGCCGAGCCCTCAGCGACGAACGGCGCACCGAGATAAGGCATGAACGCGTCCCCGACGAAGAGCACATCACGGTCCGGCACGTGAATCAGTAGCGCGTCGGCCGTCTCGCCCCCGCGCGCCGGATAGAGGACGAACCGCGTGCCACCCACCGTCAACGTTTCCGGCTGGCGTACGAGGTGGTCCGGCCGTACATCGTACCGGCGTCTGCTGCCAGTGGCCCCGAAGAAGTACTTGAAGGGAACGCGGGTGCCGTTCACGACTCTTAGCTCCTCCCCGAACGCCGCCTGCGCGATCACCCGGGGATTCGACTCGAGCAGCGCGCCCAGGCCACCGATGTGATCCCAGTGCGCGTGGGTCAGAATGATGTGGGTGATCGGCCGGGAAGTGACGCGGCGCAGCGCTTGCAGTGCCGCACGCGCGGTCTCTTCCGTCGTACCGGCGTCGATGGCGACGATCCCCTCGTCCGTCGAGACGAAGCCGATATCGCCAAAGTCGAACCCCTGCGCGACGTGAATGCCGGGCGCGAACTCGACGAGCCGCGGCGGACGGAAACGGAACCCGTCGCGCGCCGAGAGCGAGAAGTCGGCGATGAACACGGGCTGAGCGGGATCCAGCCTCGACGCCCCTGACCTCGCGAGCGCGTCGCTGGCTTGCGCTTCGCGACCGAGGGTCGTGTACGCTTGGGCCAGCCCGTAGTAGGCACCGCGCCGTAGACCGACGGGGAATCGGTCCTTGCGGTCGAGCACCCAGGCGAGATCCTCGACGGCGGTCTGCGCCTTGCCGAATCGCGCGGGAAGCCCGGCGAGCACGACACCGCGCAGGTAGCGCGGCAGCCCCGGCTCGAGCGCCACCGCCCGGTCGAGTTTGGCCACCGCATCATTCACCCATGCCACGCGCCGGAACAAAGAGACACTGTCTGCTTGCCGCGCCTGGAAGACACCTTCGAGCGCGAGGAAGAGTCCGCGGCCCGGTTCGCTCGCGGCCCGCTCGCGGAAGTAGGCGAGACCTTCCGCGTCACGTCTTCCCGCCATGAAGCGCCCGGCGAGCATCATGACCGCGGTAACATCCGCTTTTGGCCAGCGAACGGCCTCCTTCAGGGCGTCCAGCTCGAGGTCGGGCACGATCAGCCGATCGGCGGCCATCGCGTGCGGGCTGCCGACGAGCCCGACGCCGAGGGCCATCGCGAACACGCCTGCCAACCAGTACACGGAATGCATTTCACATCCTCCCACCGCGATGTCCATCGTCTAGTGAGTACACAAAAGGAACTAACATCGGCTGAGGTCACGTGTACACCCAGAGCGCGGCGCGGTCAAGGTTACCTTTCTGAACTCACGAAGCGGCCGGGGCCGGCGCGGCTATAATCGACAGCATGGCTAAGCGATACGGTCAGTATTGCCCAGTCGCGAAGTCGCTCGATCTGGTCGGCGAGCGCTGGACACTCCTCATCGTACGAGACCTATTGCGGGCCCCCGCACGATTCCAAGACCTCCGTGCACAGCTGTCCCGCATCCCGCCGAAGCTGCTTGCCGACCGCTTACGGCGCATGGAGCGTCAGGGGCTGGTGACGCGCGAGCTCTACTCCAAGCGCCCGCCCCGTGCCTCGTATGCGCTCACCGACCGCGGGCGTGGTCTCGGTCTCGTGGTCGGAGCGTTGGCGGTGTGGGGCCGGCCGTTCGTGACTCCACGATCAGGTCCTCGGCACACAACGTGCGGTCACCCGATAGAGCTACAGCCGTACTGTCCCCGCTGCGAAGAGCGCGTCGCCCCAGCTGCCGTGCACGTGCCGGCAGTCACCGCGCCCGCCGCTAGACGCCGAAATTTTCACTGAGCCGGGAGGTGCTTCGCAGATCAGGAAGAGCCGTCCGTGGGCGGCCCAGTTGACAGGACGCGGCAGTGACCGGAGTATCGATATCAAACAGCGACTGATCCGCCCCCCCCGGGCGGCCGCGACGCAGGAGGAACCCATGGCCAGCAAGCACGCGCAGGACCTTCGGCACCGGATCGACGCGGCCTCCGAGAACCTGAGCCGCCAGCTCCAGGGCATGGACGCCCACATGGAGCGCGCCGACGCCCCGGGTGAGTGGACAACGCGCGAGGTGCTCTCACACCTCCTCTTCGAGCCGGGCTTCGACCCCGCGGCCACGCTCGCTGCCTTCTCTGAACGCGAGTACCCTGTCGTAGAGATCGAACCCGGGGCCACGTTCCTCGACGAACAGCGCCGACAGATGACGCTCTCCCAGTTCACGGACGCGCTGGATGCCCAGCGCCGCTGCGTTCTGGAGTACATCGAAGGGCTTGAGGAGCCCGCCTTCGAGCGGCGCAAGGCGCGTATTCCCCTCTTCAAGCAGTTCATGGGTACGGACGAGGTCACGATCGACATGTACCTCGGCGCCATGTTCGACTATCACTGGAACGACCACGCGGGCCAGCTCGAGAAAATCCGCCAGGCCGTCGGCCTCGGCAGCGATGCCGCCGCGAAACCCGGCGGGGTGGGCGCCTAGGCCCGTCATGGCCGGCAGCAGCGGGCTCGTATCGCCTTCGCTTGACGTCGGGGCCCGACCCGTCGCGCACCCGGCGGCGCTGCCCTTCCGGACCGAACTGAGCCTGGCCCCGCTCATCCGGTTCTGGACTCAGCTCTCCGCCTACAGCGAGTTGGGCCGCGGGCCGCTGCCCGGGATCGTCCGCGAGAGGATCAAGCAGGCGCCCGAGCTTTCCGCGGTCGTGGACGACGTGGCGGTGATCGCCAAGCACCGGCAGCTCGTGGATCTCATGATGAGCGCCATGTTCCCGCCCGCCTTCTGGGAGCAAGAGTACGGCGCGGCGCTCTTCCCGTTCCAGCTCCGGGCGTTTTACGCCACCAGCCTATTCCGCCGCACGCTCATGAACGACGACGGGACGCTGCACGGCCGGGTGAACGTGGACGAGCAGCGACTCGGGGCCGCAAGGCTCCTCCTCGCCTACGAGCTGATCCTCGAGCGCACGTACGGAATCGACCTCGGCGTCGAGATCCCTGTGGTCTTCACGTCTGAGGACCCGGCCACCACGCTGGAGCGGCACTTCCGCCTGGACTTCGACTGGCGCTTCGTGGACGTGAAGCTCGACGGCCCCGCGCCGAAGCTCACCGACGCCATGCGGCGGCAGCTCCAGAGCGGCAACGTGGAGCTCGACCAGCTCCGAGACCTCGTGCCACCCGAGACAGTCACTTTGCGCGGCTTCATGACGCTCAAGGCCGTCGACGTGACCGACCAGGAGGTGCTGTCCTCGCTCAAGCGAGACCTGATCGACAAGGAGTCGATCGTGTCGCGCGCCCGGTTCGATAGCCTCCAGGCCAAGCTTCGAACGCTGTTCCGACGGCCCGGCCTGCACCTGGGACTGGCCGCGGTGGAGGGCGATCGCGTGCTCGTGCTGAACGACGCGACGAGCCACGATCAGGCCTGCATCTTCGCGGACTCCGCGCACCACAAGACGTCCGAGTTCACGGGGTCGTTGTACGAGCGCGCCGTCATCCAGAACCGGCCCGTCATCATCGACGACCTCGCGGCGTGGACCGACCGCACGCGGTGGGAGGAGGAGCTCGTCGCCGCCGGTGCCCGCACGTTCGTCTGCGCGCCGCTTCACTACCAGGACAGGGTGATCGGCACGCTCGAGCTCATCTCGCACCGGCCGGGCGACCTGAACGCCACGCACCTGCCGAAGCTGGAGGAGGTGCTGCCGCTCTTCTCCATGGCCGTCCAGCGGAGCGTGGAGGAGCTGGATGCCCGCGTCCAGGCTATGATCAAGGAGAAGTGCACGGCCGTTCACCCGGTGGTCGAGTGGCGCTTCCGGAAGGCCGTGTTCAACACGATCGAGCGGAAGAGCGAGAGCGTCTCCGACGCCGCCGCGGAGATGGAGCCGATCGTGTTCGAGAACGTCTACCCGCTGTACGGCCTGGCCGACATCCGCGGCTCGTCCGTCCAGCGTGGCGCGGCCATCCAGGCCGACCTCCTCACCCAGCTCCGCCTCGCCGCCGACGTTCTGCGCGCCGCCCGCGAAGCGCGAGCGCTCCCGGCGCTCGACGAGCTCCGATTCCGGGTCGACAAGCGCATCGCGCAGGTCCAGCGGAGCCTCAACTCCGGTGACGAGATCGGCATCGTTGGGTTCCTGCGGGCGAACGTCGAGAGCCTGTTCGACCACCTGGGCACGTTCGGCACTGACGTGCGCGCGCGGATCCAGTTGTACCGCGGCGCGCTGGACGCGCGGCTCGGTGTCGTCTACCGCCGGCGTCAGCTCTTCGAGGAGAGCGTCACTCGCATCGCCGAGGCGGTCTCCGCGTACCTCGACCGCGAGGAGCTGGCCGCGCAAGTCATGTTCCCGCACTACTTCGAGAAGCAGAAGACCGACGGTGTGGACTACCAGATCTACGTCGGCCCGAGCCTGCTCGAGGACGGCCGCTTCGACCCCCTCTGCCTCAAGAATTTGCGACTCTGGCAGCTCATGCTCACGTGCGGCATCGCCGTGCGTGCCCACCAGCTCCGCGACCGGCTGCCCGTGCCGCTCGAGACCACTCACCTGATTCTGGTGCAGCACACGCCGCGGTCCATCCGCTTCCGATTCGACGAGAAGCGCTTCGACGTCGACGGCGCGTACGACATCCGCTACGAGATCGTCAAGAAGGGCATCGACAAAGCCGTAGTGGAAGGCACTTCTGACCGCGTAACCCAGCCCGGCAAGATCGCAATCATCTATAGCCAAAACCCTGAGGGCCGCGAGTACCGCGGATACATCGAGTACCTGCAAAGCCTGGGCTACCTGACCAGCGAGGTGGAAGAACTGGACCTCGGCGAGCTCCAGGGCGTGCAGGGCCTCCACGCGCTACGCGTGGCGGTTGCCCTGGAGAACCCGCGCACCCTGCAGCGAGTGGGGCTGGACCCCGGCCAGCGGTAGCAACCAAATCCTTGGGCGCCCTTGTTCGCACGGCGCCGCGGTTCGGTGATCTCCGAGCCGAGCCGCCGATCCCGTCAGGCGTGGGTTACGACCATTGGTGCGCCGGCAGGAGAAGCAGAAACCAGACCGGCTGAGGACACGAGGGTCGGACCGCAGACCGAATCAGGGGCTTCACTGCCCGCCCATGGTGCAGATGTCAGCCTTCGCATGGTGTACCGGCGCGAACGACAACCACCTGACACTTGACCGCTACGCGCGCATGCGGCTCGCGTTCAGCGGAGCGGGTTGAGCCCCGCGATCCCAATTACTTAGAGGCGTTTTGCCTGAGCGGCGCCTGGCTGGCAGCCCATGTGCATCCAGCGATTCATGATCAATGCGACGGCGACTGAAGCTCGCTCTGGCACTGGGCGCTGTCTTCCTCGCGACCGGGTGCGATCCACCAGATAGCTCATCACGCTCGGAGTCTACAAGCGTCGATTCGGGGGCGAGCGGCTCTTCGAGTTCTGGGGCGAGTGGCTCCTCAAGTCCCGGGGCGAGCGGCTCTTCAAGCCCAGGAGGCGCTGGAATCCTCGATGCCTCCTGGACTGCCCCTACCGCGAATACCGACGGAAGCTCGCTGACCGATCTGGCGTTCTATCGTGTCTACTACGGCACCACGAGTACATCGTGTCCGGGACCGACCTTTTTTCAGGTCGCATCGCCGACAACCAACCCACAGATCAACGAGGCCGTAACGTTCAGGCTGACGGGACTTTTGACCGCAGCCCGGTATTTTGTCGCTGTCACGGCGGTGGATTCGGACGGCTTCGAAAGCGCCTGTTCGCCGGTGGCGAGCGCCGTCGCGCGCAGGGCCGACAACACCGCTGACCGGCTCGTCGGCTTCCCCGCCGACCCCGGGGCCTCTGGAGCCACCTCCTTCGCGACTGGGCAGCCGGTCTCGACCCTGACGGGCCTGACGGCGGAATCGCAGATGTCGGGCACGATCGTCACCTTCACCGCGATTGCAACCGGGGGCACGATGCCCTATCAGTTCAAGTGGTGGCTCTGGGACGGTGCGACCTGGACCGTGCTGCAGGACTGGTCAACCGGCAACACCTTCACCTGGACACCGAGCACGCCCAACCCGAATTACGCCGTCGGGGTCTGGGTCCGGAGCACCGGCAATACCGCCGATCAGCCCGACGGGTACCCCGCCGACACCGGGGCTTACAGAGCTATCGCCTTCGCGATTAGCTAGAGCAGTACACACCCCCGAAAAATGACAGATGCGCCCGCCCGGTTGACACACCGATGCGTCTGGGGCTCTACTGTCATCGGGTGAGCAGCAATGAGAAGTGTAGCGACGGTCTCTCTCTTGGCAGTGGCGCTTCTCCTCGTTCCCGCCGTGCCAACCCAGGCCCAGGGTCACGGGGGTGGCCACGGATTTCGCGGGGGATTCAACGGGCACCGAGGATTCCACAGCCACGGAGTCATTGCGATTAGCCCAGGTATGCGATCGCGATTCCAGGCTCCCCACGGCTTCGTTCGGCAACCGTTCGTCGCTTGGGGCCCGTGGGGTGACTGGGTGGAACCCGATGAAGTTGTGATGGTCCCGCAGTTCGTCCAGCAGTTTGCCGCGCCGATTCCCAACGAAATACCTGTCCCGGACCCGAAGTTCGTGTCTCCTCCAACCGGGAGCGCCCCGAGCCCGTCCGGTTCACACACGGTCATCGTGCAGCACGGATCGCGGATCGAGGTGCTATCCTTCCCGACTGCGCGTTGATAACGATCGACGGCGCTAAACGTCCGGCTCTGAGCGCGACCTGATCTTCGTCCGAATCCAACGCGACCGCCGGCTCTGCAATCGGTAAACCTTCCTCGCGAGCGACGGGAGAACCTTCGTCGAAGTACGCCCAGTTATTGCGGACCAGGCTCTGCTAGACTCCCGCCAGCCATCCCAACCGAGACATCCCATGAGAGGTCAAGACCCAATCGTCGCCGGCGCGACGAGGAGTCGTGAGGGGTCGTAGGGTTCCCGGTGCATCCTACCGGGCTCGGAACGCTAACAGGAGGTCGACCATGCGGGCATTCAGCGCACTCGAATCGGGATGGGGCCTCACCGTTCTGCGTATTGCCATGGGTGTGATCTTCGCTACGCACGGTTACTCGAAGTTTGCGACGGGTCTTGGCAAAACTTCTGCGTACTTCGCCAAGGTCTCGATCCCGTTACCGGAGCTGATGGGACCCGTGATCGCGGTCCTAGAGCTGATTGGCGGCATTCTGCTTGTCCTAGGCTGGGCGACCCGATGGCTAGGGCTTCTCTTTGCGATAGAGATGCTAGTCGCGACGCTCTGGGTCCAAATGCCAGCGAAGGGCTGGAATGGCAGCGAGCTGGAGCGGATGCTGCTCGCGAGTGCCATCACACTGTTCTTCGCGGGAGCGGGGAAGCTTGCGATTGACCAAGTGTGGTGGAAGAAAGGAGTCCCGTTCTCCGGGTCAATCAGGTGATCGAGTAGCCCGTGCTCGACCCACGCGGCCAGCCCGTGCGTGTAATTCTGATCTGCTCGACTCCCGGTCAGTGGGAAGTGGTCGGCCGTCCACACACGACGGGTGCGGGCAAGAAGACCGACGCGCGCGTGCACCGAGTCGACGAGCCCGGCCCGACGGAGACGAGAACGTGGGGCTCCTACGAGAAGGTCACGGTGATCCGGCGAGCCACCGAGGAGGGCAAACGATGATGCGACTGCGACGGGCTTCGGTGATCGCCCTGCTGTCCTCGCTCGCCTGGGCCTTGACGGCCAGCGCCGAGCGGGCATGGATTCTGTGGTCGCAAGGCGTTCGCAACAAGACGGCCATCGATTGGTTCACGATAGGAGCGTATCCGTCATTTAACGAGTGCAGAACTGCATTGCAAAAAGCCGCAGGGAATCTTCAGAACAGCGGTTACGAACTTGTCGACACCGCCGAGAGCATCACAGCCATCAAGGATAACGATAATTTCACCGGTCTCACCTGCCTCCCCGACACCGTGGACCCGCGCGGGCCGAAGGGAAGTGATGGCAGAAGACAATCGCCTCGCCGGGTACTCCGGCGACGGACTGGTTGCGCTACGGTGTGGCGCTTCACACCGGCCTAACCCGCGCATTCCGGGGTGGCGCTCCAGGACTCGAGCGGTCCACGGCGGATGGGGACCACACGTAAGGTATAAGGTGCACGCATTTGGGCGACGATGTGCCCCCGCGTTGGTGACGTGACCGAGTCGATATTCATGCGCCGCCGTGGCGCGCGACGCAGCAGGCGGCGTGGGAGGCGTTGAACGAACAGACACCGCGAGCTGTCCAGGGCAGTGTGCGCTTCTCCCGCTCCCAAAGCACAAAGCAGTCTTCGTGTAAGCGCACTACGTTCCAATCATCCGCACAAATCAACCGCATCCAGTCGGTCGTGTTGATTATCTGGCCGCAACCATCGCACATTTGCCCGAAGCCACGCGAGTGGGATAGCTCGACCGTGCGATGACGCGGAAGGCGTCCATCCACAAGTCGCCAACGGATTAGTTGGCGAACGAGGCCCGTCGCGATCACGGTGCAAATATTGACTATCGCCACTAACGGATCAATGCGGCCTTAGGTATTACAACGCCGCCTCGATCGATCTACGGACTGACTCGCTGTTGGTCGCGGGCGCCCTCTATGCTGAGGGCTACCCAGCCCGGAAAAGGTTCTCGCCGTCGATCGCCTCCATTCGCGGCTCAGGGAGCCGGGATGACCCTTCATTTGCGTGCTATCGTGAGAGCGGCCGATGACATCTTCGGTGTTGTGGCGCTGCATCCTGTGCAACGTGGCATTCCACGCCGCCCTCGGCGTGTCCGTCCTGGCCGGCGCCTCCGACATCGCCCACGGTGTCGAGCCCGCGTCGAAGGCGGAGATCCTGCAACAGCTGCGTAGCTTCGCGAACACGGGCCGTGTGCTGTACGTCGCGGCCCATCCCGACGACGAGAACACGCAGGTCATTGCCTATCTGGCGCGCGGGCGCGGATACCGCACCGCCTATCTCTCGCTCACCCGGGGTGACGGGGGACAGAACTTGCTCGGGCCACAGCTCGGCGAAGCGCTGGGTGTCGCGCGCACGCAGGAGCTGCTCGCCGCGCGTCGGGTGGACGGGGGCCGGCAGTACTTCACGCGCGCAAAGGATTTTGGCTACTCGAAGAATGCCGAAGAGACGCTGAGCGTCTGGGACCGCCAGGAAGTCCTCGCCGACATCGTGCGCGTGATCCGCGAATTTCGTCCTGACGTGATCATCACGCGGTTTTCCCCGAAGCCCGCGCCCACGCATGGGCACCACACCGCGTCCGCCGTGCTCGCCGTGGAGGCGTTCCGGCTCGCGGCCGACCCCACGGCGTTTCCCGAGCAGCTTCGGGAGCTCAGGCCGTGGCAAGCGCGGCGCATCGTGCACAACGTCGGCGTGGGTGCCGCCGCGGCGAATCCGCCGGCCGGCGCGGCCATCGCGGGTTCGCCGGCGAACCTGCCGGACGGTCCGGGCGTGGTGAAGCTCGAGGTCGGCGGTCGTGACGCAGTATCGGGCGAGTCCTTCGCGTCGATCGCCGCGCGCAGCCGCGCTATGCACAAGACCCAGGGCTTCGGCGTCGGCAACCCACCCGTGAACGAAGGCTCGCGGATCGAGCCGTTCGTGCTGCTCGACGGGGACGCGACAACGACCGATCTTTTCGACGGCGTGGACACGACGTGGAACCGCGTGCCCGGCGGGGCCGACATCGCGCGCTCGATCGGCCAGACCATCGCGAGCCTCGACACGCAGGACGCCGCCGCGCCCGCGCCCGCGCTGCTCGCGATCCGCCGCCGGCTCGCCGCGCTCCCCGCGGATTCGCTGGTGATCGACAAGCGCGACCAGCTCGACCGGATCCTCCAGGCGTGCCTCGGCCTCGAGGTCGACACCGTGGTCGATCGCGCGGAGGTCGCACCCGGCGAAAGCCTGAAGCTGCGGCACACGGTCGTGGTGCGCTCGTCTACCCCCGTACGCTGGCTGGCGATGCGGTACGCGAGCGTGCACCGCACGATGAACACGCGCGTCGCGCTGCGCCCGAACCAGCCGATCGTCCGCGAGACGACGCAGGTCGTGCCGCCGACCACGCCGCCGAGCCAGCCCTACTGGCTTCGCACCGAGGGCACGCCCGGCACGTTTCGCGTCGACGATCCATCGCTCATCGGCCGCCCCGAGGATCCGCCCGCGTTTCCGGTCGAGTACGTGTTCGACGTCGGCGGACAGACGCTGACGATCGCCGGCGAGCCGAGGCCCGCCGCCGACCCGGCGCAGCCCGCGCTCCGTCGGCGCCTGGAGGTCATCGCCCCGGTTTCGCTGCGATTCGTGCCGGGTGTGCGGCTGTTCGCGCCCGGCGTCGCGCGGCCGGTGACGGTGGAGCTCACGGCCGCGCGCGCCCGCGCTGCCGGCGCCGTGCAGCTCGGAGTACCGGCCGGCTGGACGGTGACGCCGGCTTCGCAGCCGTTTCGACTCGCCGCCGCCGGCGAGCAGGTGCGCTTCACCTTCACCGTGACTGCGCCGGCACGGCTCGGCATCGCGGCTCTCGGCGCGGGCGTCGAAATCAACGGCCGGCGGTTCGATCAAGAGCGCGTCGAGGTTCGCTACGAGCATCTGCCGCTCGAGATCCTGCAGCCTCCGGCACATGCCAAGGCGGTGGTGCTCGAGCTGGCGACGCGCGGCCGTCACGTCGGCTATCTGCCGGGCGCCGGCGACGACGTGCCGGCGGCCCTCGAAGAGATGGGATACGAGGTCACGCCGCTCGCCGGCACCGATCTGACGGTCGAGCGACTGAGCCGACTCGATACGGTGGTGATCGGCATCCGCGCGTTCAACGTGAGGACCGATCTGGCGGAGCACCTGCCCGCCCTGTTCGCCTACGTCGGGGCAGGCGGCACCGTCGTCGCGCAGTACAACACCCTGGACCGCCTGCACGAGAATTTTCTCGCCCCGTTCCAGCTGCGGCTCTCGCGCGACCGCATCACCGATGAGCACGCGCCGGTGACGATCCTGGCGTCCGCGCATCCCGTGCTGACCACGCCCAATCGCATTACAGCGGCGGACTTCGAGGGCTGGGTCCAGGAGCGAGGCCTCTACTTCCCCTCGCAGTGGGACGAACGCTTCACGACGATTCTCGCGTCCGGCGACCCCGGCGAGAAGCCGCTCACCAGCGGCGTGCTGGTGGCGCGGCACGGCAAGGGATACTTCGTCTATACCTGCTTGTCATGGTTCCGCCAGCTTCCCGAAGCGGTTCCCGGCGCGTATCGGCTGTTCGCGAATCTCGTCTCGCTCGGCAAGTGACGCTCGCGCCCGGCCCGGACACGCGCGCCGACTCTGAGCCCCCCGACGTTCCCGGCTTCCGCACCTGGCGAGGTCTCTATCTCTTCGTCTTCGGATGGTTCGTGCTGGTGCTCGCCTTGCTGACGGCGTTCACGGCGATCTTCTCGTGAACCTTGCCGACTGGATCGTCCTGCTCGGTACCCTCGTGGGGATCGCGGCATATGCCGCCTGGCGCACGCGAAACATCCGCAGCCTCAATACCTACCTGCGCGGCAGCACCTCGACCGGCTGGGGCACGATCGGCCTCAGCGTGATGGCCACGCAGGCCAGCGCGATCACTTTCCTGTCGATCCCCGGCCAGGGGTTCGAGAGCGGCATGGGCTTCGTGCAGAACTACTTTGGCCTGCCGCTGGCGCTCATCATCGTGTGCGCCGTGTTCCTGCCCATGTACCGGCGCTTGAACGTGTACACGGCCTACGAGTTCCTCGGTCAGCGCTTCGACGAAAAGACTCGCCTGCTCGGCGCCGGCCTGTTCCTGCTGCAGCGCGGCCTCGCCGCGGGCGTCACCATCTATGCGCCCGCGATCATCATCTCGACAGTGCTCGGCTGGCGGATCGACCTGGTCATTGTGTTCACTGGTCTTCTCGTGATCGTCTACACCGTCACCGGCGGCAGCGAGGCCGTCGCGCTGACCCACAAGTGGCAGATGACGATGATCTCGGCGGGCATGGCCACGGCGCTGGTCGTGCTGCTGCTCCGCCTGCCCGACGGACTCGGCTTCACCGGCGCCGCGCACGTGGCCGGCGCCTTGGGCAAGCTGCAGGCGGTAGACTTCTCGCTCGATCCGAGTCGCCGCTACACCGTGTGGACCGGCGTGTTCGGCGGGCTGTTCCTGTCGCTCTCGTACTTCGGCACCGACCAGTCGCAGGTCCAACGCTACATCGGCGGCGCCTCGCTTCGCGAGGGTCGTCTGGGGCTGATGTTCAACGCCGTGCTGAAGATCCCGATGCAGTTCGTGATCCTCTTGATCGGCGCCCTCCTGTTCGTCTTCTACCAGTTCGCGCCGCACCCGGTGTTCTTCAATCAGGCCGAGTGGAACCGCCACGCGCAGGAC
>Ga0306920_100005020_pt1 | contig 17025 bp, 15 predicted proteins | sample flu12Cox44000170_FD_204666 | JGI IMG/M metagenome (GOLD analysis project Ga0306920, IMG submission 204666) | Lab enrichment of tropical soil microbial communities from Luquillo Experimental Forest, Puerto Rico - flux4day.12C.oxic.44.000.170 (v2)... | ecosystem: Environmental > Terrestrial >... | reverse complement strand
CGTGCGATAACCCTTGGCGATCATGGCGATCACTTCCCGCTCGCGGCCGGTCAGCACCTCCGGCGCCGGGGAGCGCGGGCTGGCGAAGCCGGTGCTGCCGCGATAGGAGGTCACCATGCGATCGAGCGTGGCCGGACTGATGTAGCCTCTCCCGGAAGCAATACGCTGGACCGCGTTGAACAACTCGGCGCACTCTTCGTCCAGCAGCACGTAGCCATCCGCTCCGGCCCGCAGCGCCGCTTCGATGTGCTCCCGTCCGGGCTGCAGGAGCGCCAGCACCCCCACCCGCGGCCAACGCCGCTTGATGTGGACGATGGTCTCGCGCCCCTGCAGCACGTCGACCGACAGGTCGATGACCACGACGTGCGGCTGAGCATCACGCAGAGCCCGCACCGCCTCCCGGCGACCCGCCGCCACCGCGATGACCTCTACGGCGCTGTCGCTTTCCAACAGCGCACACAGGCCATCGCGCGGGATCCCCGGGTCATCGATCAGCATCACTGTGGTGGTGCGTCGTCGCACGTTTGGCGCCGGTTGATCGGCGCGGGCCGCAACCACCGCTCCGGGCGCGGGTTCGGAGACGATGTTGGTGGGTCCCGGAGCCATCTGTCCGGGTACACCCTCGCCGACGATGTTGGTGAAAACCACGACCAGCAGGTTAGGCCAAGATCAGTGGAAATTCTCTACGCCATTTCCCTACCGCCGGCTGCCTCGTGTCCCTCCTCCCCCTGCAGCGGTGACGATCTTACTCTAGACGGGCATTTGTGGCCGAGCGCGTTTATGATGCAGGCGGTAGACTCCGGCAGCGTAGAAGTGTGTGGACGCTGGCGGTGTCGCAATCCGGAGGCACTTGTAGCGGGCCCTGCCAGGAGGGTAGCTCGCGTGTACATGCCGCGTCGGGAGGCAGCATGACCATTGATCGCGAGCCGAGCGCACAGCCAGTCGAGACGCTGTCCGATTCGGCGCGCGTGCGCGTCTGCATCGCGCGCGCGAAATTCGAGTGGGAAACCACGGTCGATGCTCTTCCGGATCTGATCTGCCTGCTGGATCCGGCCGGGCGGGTGGCGCGCGTGAACCGCGTGGTCGAGCGCTGGAACCTCGGCTCGATCAGCGGTGTGCTCGGTCGTGACCTCCATGGACTGATGCACGAGCACTGCGGTCCGGACGCCTGTGCGCTGCAGACTGCGCTGAGTACGGCGGAGGCGGCGGCACGCGCCGGCGAAACCCGGGAGTTCGAGCTTCGCGATCCGACGCTCGGCCGTGCGCTCCATGTGACGCTGCGGCCCATGACGAGCGTCGGTGGCGACGCGACCCCGAGCACCGATGGCTTCGCGGCGGCCATTGTCGCCGACGTCACGGCACTGCACCTGGCCCGCGAGGCGCTGCACGCCGTCAACGCGGAGCTCGAGACGCGCGTCCGCCTGCGCACCGATGAGCTCGCCGATGCCAACCGGGACCTGCAGAACGAGATCATGCGCCGCGAGGCTGCGGAGCAGGCGCTGCGCCGTTCACGCAATGAGCTCGAGATTCTCTCGCGGCAGCAGATCGCGGCGCAGGAAACCGAGCGCAAGCGCATCGCACGCGAGCTACACGACTCGGTCGGTCAGCAGCTGAGCGCCATCAAGTACAGTCTCGAGCGCATCGAGCCGGCCCGCCAGGGGCGCATGGCGGAAGGGCAGCTGCAGGTGCTGCGGCGCGCCATCACGGGGCTACAGGACGTGCTCGAGGAACTGCGCAGCATCGCCATGAACCTGCGCCCCGCCGTGCTCGATGACCTCGGCGCGGCTTCCGCGGTTTCCTGGTTCTGTCGGGAATTCGCGCAGAGCTATCCGACGCTGCAGCTGCAGGAGGCAGTGTCGGTGAGTGATGCGGACGTACCGGAGCGGCTCGGTACCACCGTGTTCCGCAGCGTCCAGGAGTTGCTCAACAACGTGGCGAAACACGCCCAGGCCCACAAGGTGGTGGTGTCCTTATCGCGCCGGGTTGATCGCCTGGTGCTGGAGGTCAACGACGATGGGGTCGGGTTGGGGAGCACGACGCCCCCAAGCGCGCTCCGCTCGGGTCGCGGCATCCACAATCTGCGCGAGCGCGCTGAGATGACCGGCGGCCAATTCACACTCTCGTCCGGGCAATCCGGCACCGGCAGTCAGGCGCGCATCGAGTGGCGCCTGGCGGCCGCGGAGTCGATTAAACCTCCCCCGGCGTGAGCGAACTAGGCCGCACGGCCGCGGTGCAGGCGCACGGCATCAGCCGACGGCGTTCGTTTCGCGACCCTGTGCCTCATGCGCGTCGCCCACCGGGAGCATTCCGTTGCGGACTGCGAACAGCGTGACGGCGGCGGTGTTGTGCAGATCGAGTTTGCGCATCAGATTGGCGCGATGCTTTTCGATCGTCTTGATGCTCAGGCGCAGTGCCATGGCCACCCGTTTGTTGGTTTCACCCAGGGCGACTCGGGTCAGCACCTGACGTTCTCGCTCGGTGATCCTCGGGGCGCCGGCGGTGATCGGCTCATTGCGCCGCAGGTAGCTGGAAACCAGCCGAGCGGAGACCGGCTCCGAAAAATACTTCTGCCCGGCGATGACGACGCGCACCGCATGCATCAGCTCCGCGCGACTGGCATCCTTGAGCACGTAGCCATCGGCGCCGGCGTTGAGTGCGGCATGAATGTACTCATCGGTGCAGTAGGCGGTGAGCACCAGTACGCGCACACCCGTGCAGGCAGTGCGCAACTCATCGATGGCGCGCAGCCCGAGGCCTCCGGGCATCGCGAGATCCGTGATGATGAGCGTCGGGTTGCAGGTTCTGGCGACCCGCGTCCCTTCGGCGGCGGTGCCCGCCTCGCCGACCACCTGGAGGTCCGGTTCCAGCTCGAGGAGCGCGCGCAATCCATCGCGCAGAATCGCGTGATCCTCGATCAGTACGATGCGCGTGCCTGCCATGCGCCGGGTATCTGGTCGCCGGGCGGGTAGCGCATGATCCGACGGTGCGCCATCGCTTGGTGGCACACGCGCTCTACCCGGACCTACGCTGCTCCCTATCGGCTCCATCGGACCATCACCTTCGGTCCTGTTCTTGTTGGCTGTTGTAGGCCTCGCTCCGTAGCCCAATCATGCCTCCAGTTCAGTCGCGCGTATATAGGTATTTCTATTTTTTCGCGCGTTTTCCCTAATGCTCCGGGGTCTGCGTTCTGGCGCAATGGGTAGCACTACCTCGCCCGCCTCAAGGGTTACCCTACCTGCCGCGGCGTGCGATCCAGAGTAAAAAAGGAACCTACCATGCACCCCGCCATGCTCTTTCACCTTGCCGTGGCGCTGCTTGCGGCGGGGGTCGCCGGACCGGCCCGCGGCGATATTTACAGCTTCGTTGATGACTCGGGTGTCACACATTTCACAAACGTGCCCGTGGACGCCCGCTACCAGCTGCTGTTGGCCACGCCGCCGGAGGAGCGCGCCGCCCGTCCGGAGAACTGGCTGACGAAGTCGGCCGAATTCGAACCCCTCATCGAGCGGGCGGCGCGCGCGCAGGCGGTGCGCCCGGAGCTGGTGCGGGCCGTCATCGTGGTGGAGTCCGCCTTCAATCCGCGCGCGGTCTCGCGGCGCGGGGCCGTGGGCTTGATGCAGCTGCTACCGAAGACGGCGCGGCGCTACGGGGTGGCCGACGCCTTCGACCCCGAACAGAACATCATGGCGGGGGTGCACTACCTGCGGGATCTGTTGACACGTTATGGTAACAACCTCGAGCTGACACTCGCCGCCTACAACGCCGGCGAAGACGCGGTCGAGCGCTACGGTCACAGCATTCCGCCCTTTGCCGAGACCCAGCATTACGTGCCCACGGTATTGCGCATCTACCGCTCGCTGCTGTCGCAGCAGCGGCCGGGCTGACCTACCGTAAATCCCTACCGGGCGGCTAGGTGCTTTTGCCCGGGCCCCTGGAGCGCCAGCCCACTGTCGGTCTGGGGCGTGTTTCACGACCATGGAGCCGACGCAAGGCACGCTGAGGCACGCTCGGCCGCGATGGAACCATGCTAACGATAAAAAAACGGAACCCACGTCGCAGTCGCCGCAGCCTCGGGTTCACGCTACTCGAGCTGCTCGTCGTCATGGTCATCATCGGACTGCTGGCGGGCTTTGTTGCACCGCGATATTTCGCGCAGGTGGGGAAATCACGTGTCAAAGCCGCCCATGCGCAGATCGATGCACTCGACAAGGCGCTCGAGCAGTTCCGCCTCGATGTCGGGCGGCTGCCGACGACCGAGGAGGGGTTGGCGGCACTCAACACCGCGCCCTCCGGCGTCAACAACTGGGAGGGGCCCTACCTGAAGAAGGCCGTGCCGCTGGACCCCTGGGGCCATCCTTATCTTTACGCTCAGCCGGGTACCCATCAGAACGACTTCGACCTGCTGTCCTACGGCCGCGACGGTGCACCCGGCGGGACCGGCGAGGACGCGGACATCACCAACTGGTGAGGCACCGTGGAGTTTCGCGCCAAGGTGCTCGACGGTTCCAGCGGCGTGACCGCGTGCGTGATCGATGCGGTCAACGAGGCCGATGCGCGCCGGCAGATCGCGTTGCGGAACCTGAGGGTCATTTCGCTGGAGCCGGCGCGGCGCCTGCGGCGGCTGCTGCAGGCGCCGCAGCTGCCACTCGCGGTGTTCAGTCAGCAGCTGGTGTCGCTGCTGGATGCGGGCCTGTCGCTGGTCGAGGCACTTGAAGCACTGGCACAGAAAGAATCCAACAGCGGCACGCAGCACATCCTCGAGCGGATCCTGCTGCGCCTGTACGAAGGCCAGACTCTCGCCACGGCCATCGCCGAGCATCCCGCCACCTTTCCCGAGCTGTACGTGGCGGCCGTGCGGGCCAGCGAGAAATCGGGTGCCCTGCGCGAGGCGCTGACGCGTTACATCGCCTACCAGCAGCAGGCAGACGCGCTGCGTAAGACCCTGGTGAACGCCTGCATCTATCCGGCGGTGCTGCTGGTGGCAGGCCTGCTGGTGACGCTGTTCCTCATGGGGTACGTGGTGCCGCGCTTCAGCAGCATCTACGAAGACGTCGGCACCGACCTGCCGGTCGCCTCGCGGCTGCTGCTGCAGTGGGGCCAACTGCTCGATGCGCACGCCGGCCTCGTCATCGCCGGCGCGGTGGCGGCACTCGCGGGCGGGGCCTACATCCTGTCACGACCGGCGCTGCGCACGATGGTTGGCGCATGGATCGCACGCATTCCCGCGGTCGGCCGGCAACTGCACGTTTACCAGCTGGCACGCCTCTACCGCACCGCCGGCATGCTGATACGGGGCGGAATCCCGGCGGTGCCGGCGCTGCGCATGTCGGCCGGGGTGGTGCGGGTGAGCTCACGCGCGGCCTACGCCGCCGCGACCCGCGCCGTTACCGAAGGCCAGTCGCTCGCTGAGGCAATGGAGCGCAATGGGCTCACCACCCCGGTCGCGGCGCGCATGCTCCGGGTCGGTGAGCGCAGCGGCAACATGGGGGAAATGATGGAGCGCATCGCGGACTTCTGCGACGAGGAGCTCGCGCGCTGGGTCGCGGTCGTCACACGGCTGATCGAGCCGCTGCTCATGATTTTCATCGGGCTCGTGATCGGGGTGATCGTGGTGCTCATGTATTTCCCGATCTTCCAGCTCGCTGGAAGCATCCGATGAACGCCGTGGTCGCAACGCTCACCGATGGCCCGTGCGCAGTGCCCGGTACCGAGACGGCGACCACAGCCCCCGCCGCGACGGCGAATGCTGTCAGCGAAGCGCCTGCGTCGCTGGCAAGGCTGGAGGAGTCCCTGATCGCACGCGCGCTGCAGGAGGCGGAGTGCAGCAGCCGCCCGGTGTACGAGGTGCTCTCTGGCGAGTGCGGCCTCAGCGGCGAGCGCCTTGCGCGGGCGCTCGCCGCCGCGTTCGATTACCGCTTCATTTCCGATGAGGAGCTCACCGAGCTCGCACCGGACTTCTCGCTGCTGCCTCCCGCGGAGGCCACACGGCGCAGCTGCGTCGTGGTCCATGAGGGCCGGCAACTGCTCGCGGTGTTCAGCGACCCGTTCGATGAGGCGCTGCGCGGCTGGCTCGAGCTGCGCACACCCGAGCGGCTCGAGTGGGCCCTCGCCTCGCGCGAGGAGCTCGCGAACCTGATCGCACGGCGCGCGGAGGCGTTGCGCGCCATCGATACGGTGTTGCCCGCCACCGAGGCAGCAGCGCGGAGCGAGGAGGGCGTCGACAACCTCTCTTACGTGCGCATCAGCGAAGACACGAGCCCGGTGGTACGCCTGGTGCATTCCACCGTGTATGACGCGCTCCGTGCCGCGGCGAGCGACATTCACCTCGAATCGACCGCCATCGGCCTGAGCGTGCGCTACCGCCTGGATGGCGTCCTGGTAGACATTGCCGCGGTGCGGGGAGTCGAGCTCGCCGAGCAGATCATCTCGCGCATCAAGGTCATGTCGGAGCTCGACATCGCAGAGCGGCGCGTGCCGCAGGACGGACGCTTCAAGATCGCGGTCAACGGGCGGCCGATCGACTTCCGCGTATCGATCATCCCGAGCATCTTCGGCGAAGACGCGGTGCTGCGCATCCTCGACAAGCAGGCACTCACCAAGATGAGCGGGCTGCGGCTGGACGTGCTCGGCTTCGAGGGCGACATCATCGCGCAGCTGCGCCGCCTGAGCACACTGCCGTACGGCATGCTGCTCGTCACCGGGCCTACGGGCAGCGGCAAGACCACCACGCTGTACGCCGCCATCTCCGAGACGCAGACCGGGCGCGACAAGATCATCACCATCGAAGACCCCGTCGAGTATCAGCTCGCCGGCGTGCTGCAGATCCCGGTCAACGAGAAGAAGGGCCTCACCTTTGCCCGCGGGCTGCGCTCGATCCTGAGACACGATCCCGACAAGATCATGGTGGGAGAAATCCGCGACCCGGAGACCGCGCAGATCGCCATCCAGTCCGCGCTCACCGGGCACCTCGTCTTCACCACCGTGCACGCCAACAACGTGTTCGATGTCGTCAGCCGGTTCGTGCACATGGGGGTGGACTCGCACGGCTTCGTTTCGGCGCTCTCGGCCGTGTTGGCGCAGCGCCTGGTGCGCATCGTGTGCGATCAGTGCAGCGAGGCGTACATGCCCGCCCGGGAGCTGCTCGAGGAATCACGCATTCCGGTGTCCGTGGGCGCGTTGTTCAAATTCCGCAAGGGGCGCGGCTGCGGGCACTGCCGCGGCACCGGCTACCACGGTCGGGTCGCGGTCGGCGAGCTGATGGTGCTGAACGATGAGATCCGCGAGGCGATCGTGAATCGCGTGCCGGTCCGGCAGCTGAAGGAGCTCGCCCGTCAGGCGGGGGTCCAGCTGATCCGCAGCGCGGCGCTCGAGCTGGTGCGGCGCGGACGCACCACCATCGAGGAGGTGAACCGTGTCACCGTTATGGCGTGACGAAGTCGGCGCCTACCTCTCGCCGCACCGGCTGTGCCTGGTGCGCATGCGGCGCGGCGCACGGCCGAAGCCGGTCGCGGAGCACGCGCAGCGTTTCGAGGATGTGCGGAGTGATTCCTGGGAGGCTCCACTCGCCGCGCTCGCCGCGATGCTGGAGCAGCCGGCCTGGCGCGGTGCGCGCACCCGCGTCGTGCTCGCCGATCACTGGGCGCGCTACGCGATCGCACCCTGGTCCGGGGCGCTGCGCTCGGACGAGGAGCGCCTCGCGCACGGCCGTCAGCTGCTGAGCAATGCCTACGGCGACGCCATCGCCGGCTGGGAGGTGCGCATCTCGGAGGCACCGCCGGGCGCTCCGCGGGTGGTCTGCGCCGTGCCGGCCGAGCTGATTGCCGGCGTTCGCGCCGCATGCGAGGCGCAGGGCGGCACGCTGCTGTCGCTGCAACCGCAGCTGATCGATGCCTACTCGGCCTGCCGTCAGCGCCTGCCGCAATCGAACTCCTGGTTCGTGAGTGTCGAGCGCGGTTCGCTCGCCGCGGCGCGGCTCGGCAGCCAGGGCTGGGATCGGGTTCATAGCGTGCGCATCGGGGTCGACTGGATGCGGGAGCTGAGAAGGCTGCAGACCTTTGGCCGTCTGGCCCGTCACCGGCCGGAGGAGGGCCAGGTGTACGTTGATGCACCGCACTCGTGGCGCGAGCTGGCGAGGGCGACCGCTTCGGGTGCGGACGGCCGCGGATTGCAGTGGCTCGACGAGGCCGACACGCCGATAACCACATTAGAGCGCCTTGGCCGGGCGCGGCGGATGGCGGCATGAGCGCACCGCGTGTCGCTCTCGATTTCGTGAGCCGGCGCAGACCGCTGACGCTCACCGGCGGAGTGCTGCTGGCGCTGGGCGCAGCTGCGTTGACTGCCACCTATCTCGAGTACAGCTCGATCGAAGCCCACCGCGCCGGGATCGAGACCAAGCTGCAGGCGTTCAATCGCCGCAGCCAACGCGATCCGGCGCAGGAGCTGCGCGCGGCCGCCCTCTCCGAGGAGGCCGGCCGGGTTGCCGAGGAGCTTTCGATACCGTGGACGAGCCTCCTGGCTGAGCTCGAAGGCGCGAGTCGGGACTCCGCCGAGCAGATCGCATTGCTCTCGGTCGAACCGGATCGCGTCAAGCACCACGTGCGCATCACCGGCGAGTCGCGTGACCTGCCGCGCGTGCTCGCCTACGTGCAGCGGCTGCGGACGAGCGCGCGGCTGCGTTACCCGATGCTCGAGAGTCACGATGTGAAAACCGACGATCCGCAGCACCCGGTGCGCTTCGCCATGACCGCGGAATGGAGGGAGCTGCCGTGACGGACGCGGCGCGGGAAGCAACGTCCTCTCGATCAACTGCCGTGGGCGTGGTGGAGACCACTGCCCCGGTGATGGACACGGCGGCCCCGGCGCTGAGCGTTGTAACGGTGGCGGGGTCCGGGACGCCGGCGCGCGCCGCCTCACTCGTACGGTTGCAGGCCGCCGCGGCGCAGCTCGTACCACAGGTGCAGTACCGCATCGCGCGTCTCGGGGTGGCCGGGCAGGCGGGGCTCGCGGCGCTGACCGCGGCGGCGGTGCTCACCGCGAGTGCGCTACTCCCGGCGCAGCGCGCGCTGCAGACGGCAAGCGCGGAACTGGCGCGCGCGCGGCATTCGCCCGTCGCGGCGAACGCCGATCAGGCCACGCCACAACTGCTGGCCTCGCTTCCCACGCGCGCGCAGATACCGGAAGTGATCGGCCTCATCTTCACGCAAGCCAAGCAGGCGGGCGTGGCGCTCGAGACCGGTCACTACGTCTACGTGGCCCCAAAAGGCGGGGCCCTTGCGCACTACGAACTCGAGTTCCCGGTCAAAGCGGGCTACCCGGACATCCGCGGCTTCATCGATCACACCCTGTCCGCCGTGCCAGCGGCTGCACTCGGCAAGCTCCGCTTCGAGCGCAAGGCGGTGGGCGATGCGGTGGTGGGCGCCGACATCGTGTTCGTGGTGTTTGTGCGCGATGGGGACGGGCCGTGAACCTTACGACGCGCAGCAAATGGCTCACCGGAATCGCGGCCGCGGTCGCCGCCTGGGTGTTCTTCGGTCCCAACGGTTCTGAACCCGTAGAAGCGACCCATGCCAGCACGCGCGCGACGGCAAAGGCCACGCGTGCATCGGCCATTGCCAGCGCGCGACCCCCGCGCGCCGTGCCGCCAACGCTCGCCGAGCGCGTCGCGGACCCTAAAGCAGCCGGCTCGCTGTTCGCGGTTCACTCCTGGTACGTGCCGCCGCCACCACCGCCCGCCCCGGTGGTGGATACCACTCCGGCACCGCCTCCGAAACCGACGGCGCCGCCGCTGCCCTACAAGCTCATCGGCAGCTACACGCCGGATGGCGAGAAGACGGTGTTTTTCCTGAGTGCCGGCGATAAGGTCTATGACGTACACGTCGGTGACACGATCGACAACACCTATAGCATCGACAGTTACAACAACGGGCAGCTCGTCCTCACGTACAAGCCGCTCAACCTGCAACAACAACTACTACTCACAGGGGCAGGTCAGTGAAAAACATCTGGCGCCAGGCTCTCGGCGCGTTGCTCATCGTCCTCATCGCCGGCTGTGCCGCGCGGCTCCATCGCGAGGGGCTCGCGGCCATGAGCCGGGGGGACTACGAGGCCGGGGTTGCGGACCTCACGCAGGCGATCGTGCGGGACCCGAACAACGTACGTTACCGGATGGACTATGCGACCGCGCGCGAATCGGCGGTACAGACCCTGATAGCCGAAGCCGACAGCGCGCGGCGCGCCAATCAGCCCGACACCGCCAGCGCGCTGTACCTGCGGGTGCTGACGATCGACCCGCAGAACAATCGCGCCCGGCGCGGACTCGATGGCATCGAGGGCGACAAGCGCCACGGCGCAACGCTGGACGCAGCGCGCCAGGATGTGGAGCGCAAGGACTACGATGCGGCCGAAGCCAAGGTGCTGGGGATCCTCAACGAAGATCCGGGCTACGTGCCGGCGCAGACCCTCGCCATAGCAATCCGCGATGCGCGCACGCCGATCACGGTGGCGCCGCACCTGCAACCGCGCGGCAACCGCAAGGTAACCCTGCAGCTGCGCGATGCGCCGACCAAGATGGTGTTCGAGGTGCTGCAGCGGGAAACCGGTATCAACTTCATTCTCGACAAGGACGTGAAGAGCGACAGCAAGACCAGCATCTTCGTGCAGGACGTGCCGGTCGAGGAGGCCATCGACCTGGTGCTCGAGCAGGGCCAGCTGGCGCGGCAGATCCTCGCCGGCAACATGGTGCTCATCTATCCCAACATCGCTTCCAAGCAGAAGGAGTACGAGCAGCAGATCGTGCGTACGCTCTTCCTGACGAACGCCACGCCCAAGGACGTGGAGAACATGCTGAAGACGGTGCTCTCCGCCAAGACGCTGTTCATCGATGACCGTGCGAACGCGGTGGTGATCCGCGACACCCCGGAGACGGTGCGCATGGCCGAGCGGCTGGTGGCTTCGATCGATGTCGCCGAGCCGGAAGTGATGCTGGAGGTCGAGGTGCTCGAGATCTCGCGCAGCGCGATTCAGGACCTCGGCATCCAGTACCCGACCACCGCCACGCTGACACCGTCGCCGATCGGCGCCGCAGCTGGCGCCGTCGGCGCGAGCGGCTCGAGCGGTTTGAAACTGTGGGACCTCGCGCATCAGAACACGCACACGATCGGGGTGAGCTCGCTCAGCGTCACGCTGAACGCCATGAAACAGGCGGGCGTCGCCAACACGCTAGCGAGTCCGCGCATCCGCGCGCGCAACAAGGAGAAGGCCAAGGTGCTGATCGGCAGCCGCGAGCCGGTGATCACCAACAGCGTCACGCCGACCGCGGCCGGCACCCCGGTGGTGACCGGCAGCGTCCAGTACCTCGATGTCGGCCTGACGCTGGAAGTGCAGCCCACCGTCTACCAGGACGCCGATGTGGCGATCAAGCTCAATCTCGAGGTGAGCTCGATCCTGAAGCAAATCACGACGCCTTCGGGCACCGTCGCCTACGAGATCGGCACGCGCAACGCCAACACGCTGCTGCGGCTGAAGGACGGGGAGACGCAGGTCCTCGGAGGCCTCATCCAGTCGTCCGATACACGCACCGCCAACAGCATCCCGCTGCTCGGGGAGATTCCGATTCTTTCGCACCTGTTCGGCACGCATCATACCGACCGGGAGAAGGACGAGATCGTGCTGTCGGTGACTCCGCGCATCATCCGCATGCAGCCGCACCCCACCGCCGACAACATCCAGTTCTGGTACGGAACCGAGACGCGCCATGCGTTGCCATTGGGCAGCTCAGGCGGCGGGAGTGCCGCCGCGCCCGCACCGCCTCCTGCCGATCCGACGCAGTTGAACGTACAGCCCGTCACGCCCATGCCGCCGCCGCCGCCGGCTGCGCCCGTGATTCCACCGAGCGATTCGGTGCCCATGGGCCAGCGGGATGCGCCCGGTGCGGCAGGCGCGCCGGCATCGACACCGACAGCGGAATCGAAGCTCGCCGCTGCCGACACACATGGAGCGCTGCCGATCAGCGCACCTCCCGAAACCATTCCATCGAGCGCACCACTCCCGTCGGCGGGAGCGGCGGCCGAAGCCGCGCCGGCGGCGAGCGCTGCCGCGCAGGGGGCCGCGGTGACACCCGCGGCAGCCGCAGCGACGGCCGCCACCACGGGGGCGGGAGCAGCCGCCGGTGCCGGGACGGCCGCCGTATCGGGAACGAGCGGGGCCACCACGGCCGCAGTGGTGGCGGGCGGGGCACTCGCCGCGACCGGCGTGGTGGCCGCCGGGTCGGCAAGCGGTCCGCCGGTGGCGACGGCGAGCGCCACCGGCCGGCCGTCGGCGCTTTCGCTCGAGGGTCCCACCCAAGCCAAGGTCGGGGATGAGTTTCAGGTAAGCGTGCGTCTGGCGACCGATCAGTCGATCACGCGTCTGCGTTCGCAACTGCGTTACGACGCAACGACGCTGCAGCTGCTCACCGCGGAGCCGGGCGACATGGTGCCAGCCGCCGCGGGGACTCCCAAGGTGGACACGCACATGGGGGGCGGTGCGCAACTCGACATCGTGACGACGTCGGATGAGCCCGTGCAGGGTACCGGGACCCTCATGGTGCTGACGTTCAGGGCGCTCACGCCGCGCAAGACGAGTCTCCTCGCCATGCTGAACGTTCTCGGCAGTACCGGCGCTGCGATCGGCAACAGTCAGGCGCTGCCGCTGCAGATGACGATCGTTCCTGCGAGCTAGCATGCCCATGCATGTGCGCGGCTTCACCCTCGTCGAGCTCGTCATCACCCTGGCGATCATCGGCCTGCTTGCGACCGCGGCCATGCCGCTCGCGCAGCTGGTCGCCAAGCGCGAAAAGGAGGCGGAGTTGCGTATCGCCCTGCGCGACATCCGCAACGCCCTCGACGCCTATCGCCAGGCCGCGCAGACCGGGCACATCAAGCAGGAGCTCGGTGCCACCGGCTATCCGCCCGATCTGAAATCGCTCTACATCGGGGTGGAAGACCAGGCCAGTGAGAAGAAGGTGAATCTGTATTTCCTGCGGCGCGTTCCGCGTGATCCGTTCTTCCCGGACAGCTCGGTGCCCGCTGAGGAGACCTGGGGGCTGCGCAGCTACAAGAGTCCTCCGGATGAGCCGCAGCCGGGAGATGACGTCTACGACGTCTATTCGCTCGACACCGGCAAGGGGCTGAACGGGATCCCCTATCGCGACTGGTGAGGACCATGAGACGCAAGGCGACAGCAACTGCCGCGCGCGGCTTCACCCTGATCGAGCTGCTGATCGTCATGGCGATCATCGGCACGCTGCTCAGCATCGCCGTGCCGCGCTACTTTCACGCGCTCGAGCACGCCCGTGAGACCGTTCTGAAGCAGGACCTGTGGCTTCTTCGCGAAGCGATCGACAAGTACTACGCGGATCTCAATCAGTATCCGGACAAGCTGTCTGACCTTGCCGACAAGCACTACGTGCGCTCGATTCCGGTCGATCCTTTCACACATCTCGCGGACAGCTGGACGCTGATTGCGTCAGAAGATCCCGATCACGCCGGCATCCGCGACGTCCACAGCGGCGCAGCCGATATCGCCCGCGACGGCACGCCGATGGCATCCTGGTGATGCCGTGCGCAGCAGCCTGAGCCGGCAGTGCGGCTTCACCTATGTTGGCCTGCTCGTCACCGTGGTGGTGATGGGGCTCATGCTCACCGTGGTGAGCCGCGTGTGGCGCACCACCGAGCAGCGCGAGCGTGAGACGCAGCTGCTATTCGTGGGGCACGCTTACCGGCTGGCGATCGCTTCCTACTTCGCCAGCGGTCACCAGTACCCGGCGACACTGCAGGATCTGCTGCAGGATGAGCGCTTCCCGGTGCCCAAGCGCCATCTGCGTCGCCTTTACCCCGATCCGCTCACGGGCCAGGCCGACTGGAGCCTGGTGCTCACTCCGACGGGTCAGGGAATCATGGGAGTCGCCAGCAGCTCCCACACCGCGCCCATCAAGCGCGATGGCTTCGAGCTGATCGACGAAGCGTTCAAGGACGCGGACTGCTACTGCGCATGGCAGTTCATCTACTACGCCAATCGCTGGACCCACGGCATCGCGGCACCGCAGCCGGGGGGCGCGCCCATCCCGTTCCAACCCGGCACACCACCGACGATCACACCCGGCACGGGTGGGCCACCCGGCACGGTGAATCCGTATCTGAATCCCTCCATTTCCCCGGTGCCGCCGAGACCGAACTGACGGTCCTACTGTCTTACCCCACTCGCATTACCAACTCTCCCGTCGGGGGCTGCGGTTTCGGCCCAATTTCGCCTTCGGCGTTGATGTCGCAAGGTAGCGCCAACGTAATAAGGGCCGGCCCGTAAGGGATCGCCCGCGCACAGGTCCCGCAAAGCTGTCGGATGACGGCTGAAGCTATGAAGTTGAGCGACCGGAAGTCGATTAACCAGCGAGCGGCGTTCGCCGCACTCGCTTTTTCTCTTGGGCTTGGACGTTTTTCTTGGGCTTGGACGCATGGGTGCGCGCTACGCGCCCGGCGGGCCAGCCGAGGTGGAGGCCTTATGTGTAGAACACGTGCCGGGATTGCCTTGGCGGTACTGAGCCTGTGCGCGCTGCCGGCCTTCGGGCAGTCGTTCCGCGTGCAGTGCCCGGACAGCACTGTCACCCATACGGCGTCCACCAACAACTCGGAGCCCCCATACAGCGGCCCGACACAGTTCGCGCTTAACTCCCAAGGGTACATGTCTCCGTCGGCGACAACCGTGAACGGCGCCATCAGGTGTCAGCAGATCTCCGGCGGCGATGGCTACGCAACGATGGCCGATGGCACGCAGACATTCATGTTCTCCTTCGGGCCGTTGTCGGGACTCGCGGACATCGCGGCCGGGCTGTCCGGTGCCGAAAACCCGCTCACCTTCAATGAGTCGTTTCAGACACACGTAAACAACGCCACAGCTGTTCCCTTGCCCGGCGATCCCGCCACGACCGACGGCGCGAGCGACAACGGCTCGACATACACGCAGGGCGGCAGCGTTGTCAATGGCGTTTGGTCCCCCCCTGCGTCCGGTGCGTTCACCTACAACGGTGCCATCGGGCAGGTGCCCGACATCCCGTACATTTTCTCGATATTCGACATCAGCGAGGGTTGCGGCCCGTCCCTCCCGGCGCCTTGCCCGAGTGCGACCAACGGTACCGGTTCAGTCACACCGAATACGGTCACGGTGATCCTGAATACGCAGAGCCCTTTCAGTGTCGGGGACCGTGTCGTGATCTCCGGAGTCGGCACCGGGTATGACAACACCTCGACAAATCCCTACTGGACGGTGACTGCAGTTTCCCAACCGAACACCATCTTCGCGGCCAACTGGGCGTTCCAGTTCACCGCAACTACCACCGGATTGGGGGACGTCAATGCGTCCACCACCGCAACCGCCGCCAGCTTCCCGGGAATCGACGGCCACGTCGACCCGCGCCAGATCATGGATGTCGGCGTGATGAACGGCAACATCCCGGCGCCCCTGATGGCGTTCGACGAGGACGACGAGTTCTTCCTCACGCTGACCAACGTCGGGATGATCATGCGGCCGGACCTGTTCGAGCAGCACACCGTGCACTTCCACGGTTACCCGAATGCCTCGTCGTTCTACGACGGCGTGCCCGACGCGTCGGTCGCGATCAACATCGGTGGCAGCTTCACCTACTACTACCTGGCGCCGGATGCCGGCACGTACTTCTGGCACTGCCACATCACCCCGCCCGAGCACCTGCAGATGGGGATGGTCGGGCAGCTGTACGTACGGCCGCGGCAGAACCGAGTTCCGGTGGGCGGGGACCTGTACACCTATCTGGCCTACCAGAACGGTGGAACGAGCACGATAAGCCTGCCCTCAACAAATCCGGTGCAGGATCTGCGCACGGTCTGCAACCCCGCCTCCGACATTTTGTGCAGTACGGTTTTGCCAGCCGTGAATACCCACGCCACCAGGGCGGGAACGGGTACGACTCCCACCGGCAACTACACCTACAACGACGGGGACGGATCGACTTACTACGACGTCGAGTACCCGATCCAGATGCACGGCTTCGACCCGAACTTCCACTTCGTTGGCATGACCTTCAATCCGGAGGCATTCGCCGACATGAAGGACAAGTACCTCCTGCTGAACGGACGGAGCTACCCCGACACCGTCAGTGCCGGTCCGATGGCAACGCAATCATCGGACGGTCGGGTTCACTACGCGCAGCCGATGTCTTCCATCATCAACATCCCCGCGGGCGGAAAGGCTCTCCTGCGCCTGGTCAATCTGAGCGTGAGTGAGTATCACACGCTGGCTTCCCTGGGCATCCGGATGAAGGTCGTCGGATGGAACGCCAAGCTGCTGCGCGACCAGGCCGGGAACAACACCGAGTACTACACCAACTCGATCACGCTGGGCGGCGGGGAGTCTCTCGACGTAATCCTGGACACCAGCGACGACGGCAATTGCGGCAGCGCCGGTTGCGCGGCCGCGACGTACACGTCCGGGAAGGTGTTCTACGTCTACACCCCCAATCTCGATGAGCTGTCGAACGACGCCGAGAACTTCGGCGGCATGATGACCGAAGTCCACATCTGCAAGACCGTGACGGGCACGACGTTCGGCAACACCTGCAATCTGTAGTGAGGGGCGCAGCAATGAACGCAACTATGAAGAGAAAGGCGACCTCGATGAAGCGGCTGCTTCCCATCACGACGGCGGCACTGATGTTGGCAGCCGCGGCGCAGGCCGCGACGCCGGGAATCACCGGGCCGAACTTCAACCTGACGGCGACGACCTTCTTCGCCAACCAGCCGGATGGCAACACGGTCTATACCTGGGGGTACGGCTGCACCAGTCCGCCGACCGGCTATCTCCCCGCCGCCATCGGCAACGCCAGCTGTCCCACAGTCGCGGCAGGGGGCGTGGGCGGGCAGGTTCCCGGCCCCACGCTGATCGTCACTGAGGGAGCGATCGTCACCGTCAACCTGACGAACAGCCTGCCGACCGCCGCGGGCAACACGTCGATTCTGT
>Ga0306920_100005019_pt1 | contig 17025 bp, 12 predicted proteins | sample flu12Cox44000170_FD_204666 | JGI IMG/M metagenome (GOLD analysis project Ga0306920, IMG submission 204666) | Lab enrichment of tropical soil microbial communities from Luquillo Experimental Forest, Puerto Rico - flux4day.12C.oxic.44.000.170 (v2)... | ecosystem: Environmental > Terrestrial >... | reverse complement strand
GCGTGGATGTCCGAAGATACGGTATTTCAAATTGGCGAACGGATGTTCGGCGGTGGCTCGTCGCAGCCGCATCGCATCCGGAGTGGCCCGTTGTTGCATACAGCCTCGAAACCCGGTGGCTTCCCCAACCTCGCGTGCTCCATCCCTATCCCGAGCAACGCTTCACCGCCAGTCATCCACGATAAGAGCCGTATGCGCTAACGAGCGCTTGTACGGATCCGTGCGGGGGGTACCAGGCAACTGGTATCCCTACCGCGACCGACGCCAACTATTTGAAACCACAACAAGCAGCTTGAGCGCCTCTGGCGGAGAGTCTGTCTCATCCCTGGGAACCATTTCCCAGCGGTGACCGTCGGGCTCGTTGAGACGCTCGATTTCGTGGGGAAGTAGCAACCGGTAAGGTAAGGCCCGTGCGTGAAAAACACGCGACTCTCCGGGGAACCCTATGGAACCACAGGGCAGAACAATTGATTCTCTGTTTCGCGCGCGGTGACAAAGCAAAACCCTTTGCCTGGAGAAGGCCACTCTCAGAGTAAGAGACTACGTTCAAACAGTTGGGCTGAATGCCGAGACAAAAAAGGATCGACACCGAGCCGAGGGAGAAATATTTATCTTGGCATTTCCTTTTATAGACTTACCGGTTGACGTCCCAACTAAGAATGGGAATAAGCAGAATTCAATCATGGGTGACGGCTCCCCACTGCCTTCACATCGCGCACGACGGCTACGATCCGTCAGTCCGGCCGCCTTGTGTAGGTGTGCGTTACGAAGACGTCTCCCGAAAGGACTACACTTGGTTGCTCCTGCGCCTCAAATATCGAAGTTGCAATCAATGTCCCGCCGTGGTTCTCGGCTTTCGTGATAACAAAGTCTTCACTCACGTCCGACGTGTGTCCGTCTGCGAACCTCACCGTAAACGATATGACTCCGGTTCCGTCGCTGTTGACGGAGTAGGTGCCTGTCAACGTGACCTTGACGATATTCCTCGACCCATTCGGTGCCGGTTGGTTTACAGTCACCGCCCCTTTCACCGAGCCGAGACCGTCAAAGCTCATCACCCCTAGATTGGCTGCCACATTGGCGGCATAGGTACCAACAAAGGCGTAATTGCCACTTAGACTTGCCATTGAATATCGGGAATGCTCCTGCGAGTCGTCACGTTTATCCTGCCTGGGAGCTGCAGCCCGGGAACCGGCGCAGATCAAAGTGGGCAGCACAAACCAGCCGAACGATAGCGTGGCTGTAAGATACGAAATCCAAAGGGTTCTTCGCATACTCGTTGTTCCTTTCTAGCCGCAAGGCGGCGACGATTTGAGTTTCCAGCGGTGCGGCGAACTCCCTGAAAGTCTATTCAACCGAATTAGAAAGGTCTACAACGGGGAAGCCGTTGTTCAGTCGAACTTTACCGATTAGCGGACAAACGTGAGCCACGAGCACGATGACAGCTGAACAAGCTGTTGGAGTGCGCAACCACACGACTGATGAGGGTAGGCCCCTCGAAACCGGTCTGCAGGGACAGGTTCCAACCCACCTCCGGCGGCGCTGATCAAAAGTCAGGGTCGTGAGCGCAGGAGGACAAAGGCATAGGAAAAACAGATCAGGTGTCAGACGATCTTTTCGATCACGCGCTAGTGGGAGACGGTTTGGCCGAGTACTGGAGCGGAATCGTTCCCGACGGGTCCAACTGGCACAACCGGCTAAGATCTCGCTGGCTGGGCAGTATGCACGTCAGTCGAACGCGAAGTAGCAAAGCCCGAAGCTATAAACCAACCGCCGGTAACGGGATCGCCAAAGCAACCTAGCCTGACCGACGATGTAGTCACGGACGTTATTGCGAACATCCTTCGGCGTTGGACTGCATCCGATCCTAGCAATGCTCAATCAGCCAAAGTGTGGAGCGCATGCTTTTCGACGTTTTCGCCTCACCCACACCCGAAACACGGTTTTCCGAAGGACCTCGAACGTTTTTGGATGGGGCATGATGACAAAGAGATCGGAGACATCTACTCCAAGCTGAAAGAGGATGCGGATTTTCGCCAGGATTGGACCAGGAGCATCTGTTTGGGCTTTGAGATTTCGTCCGAAGAGACCCCAGCTGGACCGAATGGACCGTCCCGGCATACGCCTTGCGGGGCCTGGTCAACCGAGGCTTTGGGAGAAATTTGTGGATGGTCGTCTATACGGAAGTTGGCCCCAACAACGCGCTTCGAGTCCTCAAGCCGACTCAAGCCCCGGACGAGGCATCGGCATTTGCCGGCAGACCTACGTGGCCTTCGCGCCCTGGCTCAACCCCGGCTTAGCCGCACCAGCCAGAGCTATTGCCGCCTGCGCCACTTTTCCCAGGTTGACGTCTCTCCGCTTTAGAGTAGTCTTTACGGCTACGGAATCGACCAACTCCAGGCAGTTCTCTTGCGTCTCGAGCGAAACGCAGTGCCGCTCATTGAGGGGCGAAGGCACATCCGCATATGTCGCCCCCCGCGCCAGCAGCGGAAATGTCGTGACATCGCAACCCCAAGCGGCCCCCAATTCCGCCAACACGTAATTCGAGTCGGTCGTCTCCGGACTCAGCAGGCCCATGACCAGTTCCGCGCCCGCTAGGTTCGAGCGCAACTCCTCGCTGGTGCGCTCGCCCGGCGTCAGCATGTAGCCCTGCACCGATGTGCAACGGATGTCGGTTCGCTCGACATAAAACGCACTTTCCAATAAATCGATTAGAGCCTGTGCGATCGCCTGGTCCTTGTGCCTGTGACTGATAAATATTCGGGGAGTCAGCCGCATATTATCCCGGATCGCTTGGTCTAACTCTTCAACCAATGCATCCACAGCACCGTTTTTCAGCGTGAAACAAAAAACGTCGCTCAAAAAGTCGGGGATGGGCATCGGTTGAGGCAATACTGGTATCAGGAGCATTTGTTTCGAATACTCCATAGCTCGCCCGGCCCCAATCTCACCCAACACGTAGCGCGATTCCAGAGCAGCCGGCGTCAGCACGGCGATCAGAGCATCGGAGGTTATCAGGCCCTTCGTCAACTTGTTCCGCCAGTTTCCGGCTACCTTAAAGTCTACCGGTATACTGATACGGTGGCCCTTATTTCCAAGGCCTTTTTCGATCTTTTGCGCCAGATCGAAGGCGTCCTGAACTGAATACGAGAGAAAAATCTTCGCCATCAAACAAACCCCTCCAGTCTTCAGATTTTGCCCCCATTATCCTCTCTTTCTGTTTGAATGATGTGTGATTTAAATCAATTGGGGGACTGTTCTGATGTCTGATAGGAGTCGAGCGAAACGCAGCGGACAATCAATCGAGCCTAGCCTCCGGGGAGGATGAATCAACTCGCGGGTGCTTCAACATTTCACTCACGGTCCAGAAACGCGTTCGAGTCCTCGAAGCGAGCTTCCGAGGCGTTTGCTCGTGCGCAAGCCCCAGAGGGGTTAGGGTTTGCCCATCTGGCTGCGAAACTCCTCGGTTGGTGCATACGAAAATTGTCCGTCGGTAGCTATCCGACGTCTGTGAACGAAGCCAAGCGAGGGCTCCAACGGAAAGTTCGGCATGGTAACCCAACTTCTGCTGGCTAGCTCTTGCCGCCCGTGGGTCTGCAGGCGACCTTCATCTCGCGATAGGACTGATCGCGAAGCAGGAATTCAGTTCTGAGTCATCTATACCGAGCTGCCGGGCAATACCGGCCATTTCCGGTCTTTGATAATTCATTTCGCAGAGCTGCCGAAAGTCGTCTTGGACATCCTTCGCAAGGTTTTGATGATCCTTGTACCTTACACCTTTCACACTAAGATAAGTTTCCTGTGCCTCGGTAACGCGACCAGTAAAGAGAAGCGCGTGTGCTTCATTCACCCTGATCCAGCTCTCCTCGGGTTTCAGTTTAAGTCCGGTTCGAGCGTGCTCCAACGAATCTTCAAATCTTCCGGCCAGAAGTTCATACCATGCCAGCCGTCCGTACGCTTGTGCTAAAAAGAGAGGCAAGTCGTCTTGCAGGCTCTTGTCGAGACCTTTGCTCTTCAACTCGAGATAAACACTTATCTCATGTTTGACGACGTCGACAACGCCTTCCCAGTCTTTGAGCTTGGCATTTACCTGGCTAGCGTCGGAGTATGCAGTTGCAAAGTCTTGCAGTTGGGCTTGAGTTGCGGGCGTCACAGATTGTCCAGTGATTTGATTTGCGAGGCTTCGGGCTTTCAGGTACCACTCATGCGCCAACTCGGGATGCTGAAGTTCCTTCTGTTCATCTCCGACATCCACGGCTCTTTGCATCTCTCTCCTTAAGTAGGTTACCTGCGGTTTCACACTATAGGCCCTGGCCTCGGCCTGAAATGCTCTTTGGTAAAAGTCGACTGCAGCGGCGGAATCTTTAGCTTTACGCCAAACGGTGGCTCGATAATAGTAGAGGTATGCCGTGTCGTCCCAGTCTTCGTCGTCGAATTTGTCGATTCCCTGTTGTTCCTGGACAACCGTTAGTGCCTGAATCCCTCTATTTACGAGCTGTGCCCCGCTCGGATCGTTTAGATTGTCGAAGAAGACCCCTGCAAGCCCATAGGTCTTTGCTATTACTATTTCCGATTTGTATCCGCCTGGGGTGGTATGGAGCCACTCGGCCATCTTTACGGCTTCGTTGCATTCATCTTTCGCAGTTTTGGCATCCTTTCGGTCTACGGCAGACGCGGCGACCCGCAAATGCACAGCCCCAAGGTACTGCGTAAGCTTGATATTATTAGGGTCAAGCTGGTGCAGTTCCTTTGCTCGATTTGCGCATTTAACAGCGAGCATCTCGTATATTTGAGAGAGAACATTTGCCGCCTCCTCGCTGTTGCCCCTGATGTTCGCGGCCACTCTCCCGAATAAATCCGATGTGTCATTGCAATCTGATATAACGTTACGGCTGAGAATCGCAAAGTCTTTGGCATTCGCGTCAGCTCTGGCCTTTTCCGCCTTAGCCGTTGCGGCGCTTACATCGGCCCTCGCCTTTTCCTGCTCCGCTCTGGCTTTTTCGGCCTCAGCCCTGGATTTTTCTTCTTTGGCACTTTCAGCGCTTGCGTCAGCCCTAGTTTTTTCCTCCTCAGCCCTAGCTTTTTCCTCCTCAGCCCTGGCTGTTTCCTTCTTAGCCACTGCGGCGCTTGTTTTGGCCTCTTGCCATTTTTCCATGGAGAAAACGAGAGAAGCGGCGAGGATAAGTGCTATCCCTGTTCCCCCGACTGCCAGCCGGCGGAGCCGACGCGTTCTCGATTCCTTCTGAGCCTCAGCAAGGGCTAAACGCCCCTGTTCCCGTGCTCTCTCGAGGGTCTCTTGCTGCAAGCGCTTTTCGCGGCTTCGGGTGACGGGTTGAATGAGAACATCATGGGCAAGCTCAATCCGGAGCGCACCTCGATGTTCTTCCACGCGGACCAACCGTTCGTTGACCAAGTCATCAAGCACGGCCGCAGATACGCCGGCCTGCTCCAACTCTTCCTTTGCCTGCTTGAGGTCGATGTTGTCCCGATAGCCCCATTTTGTCACGAGCTTGTCTTCGATCAAGCGCCGCACAGGGGCCGGTTTCTGGTCCACGCAGCGGCGATAGAAATCGTCAATGATCGTTGAGGCGTTCCCGGTAACAAGTTCTTCGGTGATCTGGGAGGCGTTGCCACGCTTGATACTCATTTCACGGCAAAACAGGCTAAGAATGGCAGGGGCCGTCTCCAAAGTAGCCAGGCGTTGCTGACCTTCGGAAGTATCGCCTGAAACAAATCGTACAATGTGATCGGCTACTTCAGGGGTCAAAAGCAAAGGATTAGGACTACCAACCGCCTGGAGTGCCTGATCGCCGTTCATTTCGGTCAAGCGCATACGACTGGTCGCGAACACTAACGAGGGCACAAGGTTACGGAGACGTTCTAACTTGGGGAGATAGTCCTCGCGCAGGGAAACGACAATCCGGCAGCCGGAGGTGGCGAAATCGAGACCTGTCGCCAGTTTCGGATTTGCCAGCAAGCGCTCCCGCAGGTCTTGCGGAACGGAGTTCTCGACCAACTGCGCAAAACAATCCAGAAACTGATCCCGCATTGCACGAGCCGGGTCATTCCGAGCACCTAGGGTGAAGAGCTCTTCAAACTGGTCAAGCACAAACACAGGGCAAACCACGTTTCCGGAGTGATCGATAATGTTGCCGCCCCGCCGATGCAGATACTGCCAAAGGGATTCTTCGTCGGTAGGCAACGATACCTCTGCGAAGTCACTCCTCCCAATCGCTTCCCGGACCGCCGACTTTAGCTGCGAAATGAGAGGTTCTGCGATTTCCGAATAATTGAGGCGTACGTATACGGGGAGGAAACCCTCCTCTCGCAGTCGCGGGAACAAACCAGCTTGCAGGAGGGAGGACTTTCCGAGACCGGGCTTGGCAAAAAGGAGGGTGATGGTCTCGCGCTTCACGCATTGGAACAGCTCATCGATCTCATCATCACGTCCAAAGTAGTAGTTGTGCTGTTCTTCCTTGAAGGGAAATAGACCGGGCCAAGGCCGGTCTGAGTCAACGACCGGATCGATCGTCGGAGGTTTTTCGTCAGGAGCATTTACGTCAACAAGCGTGCTCATGGCCTTACGCTCCTCGGTCCGTTTTGCTTCTGCAGCTGGCCACGAAGAGAATCGATGAGGCCTTGGCTCGGCTCACCACGAGGGCAGTGATACATCTGCGCGCTGGCGAATTCCTTAGGCAGACTGAAGTCCTGCGGGGCCTTGAGAATGACATCCTCGTCATCGACAACCACCGGCATAATGAGAGTCTCGCCAGTGCCGAATTTTCTCTTGTCCAAATTCACAGCTTGAAGCCACTCTGCGCGGAACTCGCTTTTCGTCCTGCTAAGGGCTTGCACCGACACAAGCGGGACAAAAACTCCGCAGCTGTCGATGTACTTTCGAACCTTCTCCTCCCACAGATCTCCGGCTTTCAAGCCGGCGTCGTACCATACGGGTATTCCATTCCGACGGAGGCTCTCAAACAGGGTCCCGACGGCCTCTTTGTCGCCGCGCGAGTAGCTCAAAAACACTGCTCCGGTCGGCATCTCCTTGGGAGTCTCAAGTGCAGGCGTCCTTATTTGTCCTGACCGAGAGTCTCCGGTCCACCGCCGGTACAATTCGGACACAAACTCCTCCGGTTCGTCCCCCACGACAACGGTTGAGTCGCTAAAGTGCTGCAGGAAGACAACCAGCGAGCGGTCCTGATCGGCCTTCGGGTCATCAAGATATTCGCGGACCTCCAGTTGCTTGGATCCCGCGCCTGCCCGGTCCCGCGCGAGCCACAGGAAGAACCGCGCCAGCCAGTCGTCAAAGTTGACGCCTAACAACAGCAGGTGCTTCTCCCGGAGAGCGTCGAAGAGGCGTTTTGGCCGGTACTTCGCATCGTGCAGCCTGACGACAGATCGCAGCAGCTCCACCTCGCAGATGGCAAAATCCTCTCTGCCTGGTTCTGCCTTTCCGAATAGGTAATAAAGGACACGGCGCGCGTCCTTCCTGACATCCTTCGGCAGATCAGCAGGGTCTCGGTCGGACCTGCGATAGATCAACTCCTCGAACTGGCCGTTCGACTGCAGTGCAGTCGCCAACAGAGGGTCGAAAGTAGCGCTCACGAACAAGTCGAGGGGTGCGATTTCTGCCAATTGCGTCAACGCCTGTGGGATCGCGAACTGAGACTCGTTGACGATCTGCCATACATGAGCATGCAACTCGAAGGGCCAATGCGAGATGTGCTTCTTCACACACGCCGACACAATTTCATTCAAACTCGCCTGAGCGAGCGATACTCCCAGGGGACGCAGGTCCTCGTCGGTTATTTTGTAAGCGGGATGGTCTGCCAACCGCTTTGCAATGTATTGCTCGTAGGTAAGGGATTGACCGAAAAACGGAACGCGGATCAGGTTGGGGCCGATGACAGGAATTAGCTTCCGGTCTCTGATCGAGGTGATCAGCAGCGACCAATCCGCGTCTTCCATCTGTCGGCGGGCTGAATTAACCGCCACTTGCAAGAGATCGGTCACGATCCCTCCGGCTATCGGCTACAAATAACGACTTGTAGCACGTCGGGAAGGGAGCAGTTACGAGACCGAAAATCACGATTTCGTGTCCGGCGCTAGCTTTCTCGTTGAAACTCTCACGTGGCAAGGAGATGCGATTCACTCTGAATTTCGATCGCGCTTTACATCCGGCTTTCGCTGTAGCCGATCCGCTAGTTGTGCTATCTCTTCGGATAGAAACTTCCACCAGCTGCCCTGACTGGGTACGGCTTTCACTTCGGATCGAAATGTCTACCTGCTTCGAGCAGGATTCCGGGCATCAAGTGATGTCTTCCCAGCGCCGGTCGGCAGACTTAACAGTGAGCTGGTGCTGCAATTCTGGGCGTGCCTCACCAGCCCTAGGAAACTGGTGTTCATAGGAGACGCCGGGCGGATTCAATACCTCGTCACCGATGTCAAAACCATCGAGGGTCGTGGTTACGCGGGAGATTCGCTCTTTTCCCTCAGCTTCAATACCGACGACGATATCGTTTCCAATCGGAGCACGCTGATGTTGAATTGAGAATTTCATGGAGTCCTTCCCGACCGCAGATCCGGCAGGCTCTGAACTTCCGGGCTGCCTGTCCCTCGGGAAACACCTGCCGTCCCGTTACCCACCCCTTGGTCGCTTGGGTCAGAGTCCAGGCGCCAGACGCCAGGTGACACGGCCCACCTCTTGGCCTTTGTAAAGTTGACGGATGCCAACTGTGAAATGTTGATGGTGATGTTTTTCAGGAATGTGAACAAGCAGATGGCTGGCCGCCGTGGCCTTGGGGTCCAATTCGACCTCACCGATGCGCTGAGAACCACGCGGGTTCAGGGGTATTCGCGCCCTGCGGCGGTCGTCAGGGTTGGTATCCGGATCCTCATACTCCTCGAGGTTCGTGAGTGCGGGGTATAAGGTGCGACCGAGCCAATTGGGAACTTCGAGTGCCATGCGCCCCCCTCCGGGAGTTGCGCAAAAGTTTCGAAAGCAACCCTCTAGCGAAGGTCCCAAGCGCCGGCAATCAAAAAGCGCAGAGGAATGAATCCCCGAAATCCGCCCGTTCGGCGGTGGCCCAAGCCCGCCACATTAAAATTTCTCCAAGTAATGTTGTTGTGTGCGTATATGTAGTTGACGAAGTCGTTGAAAGTAGCAAACGTGCCAGGGTTCGGTGCCGGCTCGGCGGCATTTCCGACGGTCGCCACAAAGCAGTAGTGCCCGGGTGCAGGAATGCTGGAGGAAGGCCAGTTGATCCCGGGGCTCGATACTTCGACGACGTTGCCAGGAGGCACGTCAGCAAACGCAGCATTTCCAATCTGATTCCACAAGTTAGGCGTAACAAGGGTTGCGGGCGGTGACCAGTACACCGTTGCGGTCACGTTTGGGGCGTCGGTGCCGCGGTTCCACACTCGCAGGTACAAGAAGTTATCTTGGCCGTCGAGCACATTCGGATCACTCTCTGTGTCGCTGTTGATTGAAGCCGGAGTCGAGTAAGTGGCCTGAGGGTTGGCAACGACGGTGTTTTTGACGATGATGTCGGGACTCGAGAAGTTATCAATCTGCAGTGGGGCTCTGGGGCGTCACTGGACGGGCGACAGAACCTGGAGACCGGACAAGGCAAGATCTCTCACGGGTCCGGCGTAGTTCAACCGCTTAACTGCGGGTCTTCAGTTCTTGTTCTTAAATACAGTAAGAGGCGTAGCCGTTCACTCGTTCACTACCCAGATACAACGCGCATACGGTCGCGTTCGATCTCGACAAGGTCACCCTCCTTTAGGTCGGCCATTCGTTCGGCGTCAAGCATCGCGAACGACACGTCGCGCCCGTTAAGTCGTCTACACTGAGGCGAGTTCTCGTCCTGGCGCAGGATCAGAAGCCCGCCAGCCCGGTCGAACAGGGCTTCAACGATGCGTGGCTCGGTCAGGCAGACGACGTTCGAGGCGTTGAGTCGTAAAGCGGTCTCCTCCATGTTCGCCGTTGTCGCCTTGGCTACCGTTCCAAGGAAGGGAGCGCCGTGAATGTGGACAGCTGGCGGTGCACTCCGCAAAGCAAACCAGCTGTAACCGTACGGAAGGTCATCAATTGAGAACGCCCGGCGAAGGTCGTTCCGCGCAATGTCCAGGTGCCGCTGCACGATCTCCGGCTGGTCAAGATCGATGCCGAAGAGCAGTGCCTGCAGCTTGCGCGAAGGCGGTTTGAGGACGCCGCTTCTCGCGGCGGGGATTGAATTGAGAGCCGCCAGCTTACTCACATAGTAAACAGACGGCGCCTGCTTCTCACCCATCGAGATGCTTCCGATTGCCGCAATACGGGCTGCGGTACCGCCCTCGCTGAGCGTTTGAATCAACAGATCTCCGAGATCCGTGCCGCGCAACTTCGCCCCGGTCCGACCGAGCAGCCCGGCAACAGTCTCCTTTTTGTTGTTAAAGGTTGCGCTCGCATCGAGTTTCGTGGCCACCCGAAGTAGGGTGCCGAAATCGATGAGAGTCGTGTCCATCTCCGCCAGTTTGGAGTATGCGCGTGCGATCACGAACGCGAGCACCGGATCCTTGCTGTCAGGGGCCTCGAGATCGAGATAGCGCTGCACGATCTGTCGATAACGGGCGTCCTGATGCACGGCCACCGCCAGGCATTCTCCAAGGCACATTCTCATGTTGTACGCTGCTGGATGGTCGTGCTCGTTATCGCGGAGCAGGAGTCGTGCTGCGCGCGAGAAGCCTGACAGGGCAAGCCCCTCGGTTACTGGATCGTCGATCCTGAAGTGGAGCAGACTTGCTAACAGCGCATCTCGTTCCGGAGAGGGCCGTGCGTCGAAGCCTCCGGGGTCCGCTTCCGAGGCTTCGTTCCACGCGTGATCGATCAACTGGTTCGCCTCGCTGACACGAGGTCCACCTAAGGGGCACAGGCGCTCCACGAGTTCACGGAATGCATCCTCAGACTGCGCCGTCCGGGTGAAGTCGATCGGCCTAGCCTTACTAAGGACTGACGGAATCTCACAGGGAGCCCGCAACAGAATGACGACCTCCTCCAACCGTCGAGTTCGCAAAAAGTGCTCCAACTCGAACTTGACCCACTTAGAGGCGACTGACGCCGGGCTCAGGACGAGCAGGAGCGTTCGTGATCGATCGAGCGCCGTCGTCAGTTCCGCCTCCTGTCCTAGATCGCCGGGATCGAGGAACTTCTCATCGAGCCACGGGCGCAGTGGCCGGCCGTGGAACTCCACGTTCGAGATCCGCTCAGCCAACTCGTATGCCCACGCCTTGTCCACGTGGCTATGAGAGACGAAGGCATCGTATACATTGCTCTGGGCGTCTTTCAGGTTCACCCAGGTTCCTCCCTTCGTGGGATGAGAGCAAGAAGGACAGCTCTAGTACACGGCAACTCTGCCATGAGGTCCTGTACTACACATGGCTACCGTGCGCAACATCGAAAGGTATCCAGGTCGGCGGTGATCAACACAACATGCTTTGGGAAACACGAGCGATCCCGATCTCTAAGAATACATTCGGACTCTTTCTAGTCATCGCAGGCACAATAGCATCCGCTTTCTCGATCTGTCCGATTCTGGGCACCGGCGTAGCCGCCAAAGCGGTCCGAATCATCTCCGCATTCCTGACAGCTGGAAACTGATCGGTTTGGTTAACACCACGGCGTTTCCGAAGGCCTATCGAATAGAGTTGGCTTGTCCGAACTACACCCCCGGAGACTTCTGGGTTGAAATACGTTCGGCTAAGCCGTCGCTTGCCCTATAATCTATTTTCAATGGACGACCGCAAAACCGCGCTTCGATCTAAGCCAAAGGATGTTCCATATCCGGTGTGATCTCCGGGACTCGATTTGGCACCCCCAAGGCCTTGGCGGCGCTTCGTTCCCTCTTGGCATCGCTCTCTAATCTGGGTTGATTCCGCGGAGCGCTACGACGCTTTTCTGCTCGGCGCACCCGTTTCTGGCGACATATAGGCAATCGTGCAGATGACCAAGCCCGGCTCGGTGAGCATCTCTTCCGTCAACGCTTGCGAATCCGTCGGCCGGCTCTGCTTGGCCAATCCGAAGTCGAGCACCTTGGCGTGACTTTTTCGTGACCCAACGACCTCCCGTTGGTAACGTCTTATTACGCGACCCAATTCGTCAAATTCTGTTAGGGGTGCACTCAGGTGTAAACTAAGGATCGTTCCGGTTGGCAAGCTAGACCAGCTCGTAGGAGGCATACCATCGGATCCCAAGCCGAGCGCATTGCCAAGCCTAAGCTCAACACCGCGAATTCTCTGCGCGAACGCCGGTCTGTGCAGGCGAGGTTTGCCTCTACTGACGCGAGGCTTCACGGCTTACCCGCTCCGGTCCAGCCAGCTCTCCCGTTGCAAAGTACGATTGGGAACCGTGCCGTTGGCCACAACCTTGCCCGACACCTGCTGTTGCGAACACCCATCCGCACACTTCAGCGAACTTTGGGAAATCGTGGCTTGGCTGACGTTCTTCGGCAGACGCTCCCCGAGCGAGCGATTCCCGAGTTGCGCCGCAAGTGTGCCTGCGGGAACGAATCGGAACGCGATCTGGCGCGCGGGGAGGCGAGGGAAGGGGGGCCGCTGCAGCGCGACTTGGACGCTCAATACCAGACAAGCCCGAGCGCGGAAACTCCGAATGTGACCGGCGCGGCGGGCGATTCAGGGCCGGTCAGCATGGCACCTATCCAAGTCGCGGGAGAACCCCACGCTTTCGAGATGGAGGGCGGATGCAAAGGACTGCATTTGCATGGCAAGACGGATGGGGCATTCGACGGAGGGACTGGCAGCGTTGTAAACCAGAAGGTGACCAAGGGCAAGGGTTGCAACTGCGACAAAGGAGTAGAGTGCTTTCACGTCACGGGGACTCTGGTTATCAATTACTCGGTGAGCGTGACGATCACGATGCCTCCAGTGCCGAGCGGCCTCACGCCGTGCGAACGGGCCAAGGTGCAGGCCTTCCTGCAGAATGTATTGCTGCCGCACGAACACGACCACGAGACGAGACTCAAGACTTACAACGGTCAGACAAAACACCCAGTCGACGTCACCGGCTGCGGACAGGAGGACGTCACGAGCAAAGTTCAAGCGATACAGGATGCGGAGGAGCCGGCACGCCGAGCCGCTGCCCAGGCGCGGAGCGACGCGCTCGATCCGTTCGAGCGGACCATCGACTGTTCCGATTGTGAAAAACAGTCCGCAGCCCCGAGCCCTGGACAAGTTGGCGGCGGGGACACCGAGATAGCCGCGATAGGGCTGCCGTCCAGCGGCCACCTTCATGCGCGCGAATTTACTTCGGGAGTGGATATTGTTTTCGACTCCGGGCGCTATGCTCCGGACAGCGCCGCTGGGCGCCGGCTGATCGCGCCCGAACTGGCGCACGGGATCCAGGAGTCCCAAGTGGGCCCGCCTTCGATTCAACGGCAGCCGGCGGACGCCCCTGAGGCGAAACCCAGTCTGGTGAAATCGCGCCAGGCTCTAACGGAGTGGATCAAAGATCCTGCCGCATCCGGCACTCTCGATCCGAAGGCGTGGGCCGATCTCCACAAAGTGAGGGAGAAATTCGCCGATATCGCGAAAGTCGCGCAGGTAAAAAAAATCTTCATTGGGCCTGCGGCGGTGTCGGATCCGGAAAACGTGAATATCGTGAGCGATAAAGATATACATCACTACAGACCGGGTCTAAACTTTTCGGAATTCATCATGGATCGAGGAGAAACATTTTACGTGGATGCAGGCGGAGGACCGCCAATCGAGAAGCTGAACCCAAGCCCGACCGGGCCCCTTCCGAAAATCGCGATTGTGCTGGGAAAGGCAGTCTCTTCGAGCAAGGAAATGGCGCTCACTACGGTGCGCCACGAAATGATACATGCCGAGCACTTGATTCTGGCACTGAAGACGGTTGAAAAGTGGCGGGCCGCCAAAACGAAGGACAGTTTCGACGATTGGCTGAGCGAGCAAAATAAGAAAGGTAAAATCTCCACCCTGGAGCAAGAGCTTGTCGCCGAGCAGGAGAAAACGAACCGGCCTAATAGCGAGCTGCTAGCTTATACGGAGGGGTTCATGACGGCCTTTCTGCTCGCGGTCCCGCCTCCCGCCAAAAACGACGCCCCCTCGTTCGAACAGCTCTTTGGAATGTTCATGTCAGGCAGCGAACCGTGGGCCAACGCGAATCCCGAGACGCGTTCGGAAGCGCTCGGCCGGCTTCAGCAATATTATTGTCAGGTGCTCGACCCGGCCCGCCAGAAGGCATTCGAAAACTGGGTGGGGAACCCCCCGAAGGCGCGGCCATCATCGTTGAGCGGTTGGGATTGGTTCCCCAAACGGCAGATGCACGCGCATTTCTTCGCTGGATTGAAAAAGATCGTCGACGGAAAGTGCGCCGGATTGGGCGGAGCCAAGCCAGCACGGCATGGCAAAGCATCCCCATGAGGAATTTGCGGCCCTTCCGGCCGTCCGCCTCGGTCGCTCCTGCGCCTTCGTTCAAGGTTGTAACCAGCGTCTCCTATCTGCTGAATGAGAACTCGCCGTGTCCGACGTCTGCCCTCGATTGGCCTTAAACGGGCTTGTGGGAAATACTTCCTCCCTTGTCGCCAAGGGTTTACCTAACCGCAAACAACCGACTGGCCGTCTGTGCCTATGTGGGTGGCGAATTGTTATTTCGTCCATGATTCTTCAGGATTCCCCGTCTTGCTGCCTTTCTGCGATGTCCAAATCTTATCGTCGTTCTCATCCATCTTTACATATAGATCGTTTACATATAGATCGTTGTGTCAGAGGAGTTCGCCGAAATCACGAAATCATGGGGTTCGAGCCACTGCTGGACCGAATGGACCGAAAAACGATGTTGATGCTGTCGAGTAGTGACTGCAAATGCTTGAGAGCCTCAGGGTTATTTCGCGTGGGCTTGTAGCTCAGCTAGCAGAGCATCTGCCTGGACAGCAGACGGGTCAGGTGGGATCGCATACTCGCGCAAATCATTGAAAAGAGAATAAGTGGTGGGCAGTGCAGGGCTCGAACCTGCGACCTCCTGCTTGTAAGGCAGGCGCTCTAACCAACTGAGCTAACCGCCCACGCAGCTCTATGATTCTACTACATCGCTCTGGCAAATGAGCGCCTGCTCTGAAAGCAGGTGCTCTCCTGTGGTGCGCAAGCATCGGCGAAGCGCCGGCCAATAATACAAGTCGATTAGTAAACACTTGGCGACTAGGGAGGAGCTATTTCCCCGAAAATCCGGTTCATTTCTCAGTCCCAATCAAATATTCCCTTGCCACCCGCTTTTTCTGTGCCGCAGGTCGCCGCAGGAGGACACAATGTTGATTGGTCCAGCCTCAAGCATTACGCGCCGTGTCGATTGCCCTCAGCATTTCATTCGTACCGCAGAGCCACCATCGGATCGACTCGGGCAGCACGCCGGGCGGGAACGTAGCACGCCAACAGAGCCACTGCGCATAGGATCGCGGAGACACCGATATACGTCAGAGGATCGTATGGGCTGACGCCCGAGATGAAATTGCCGACAAGGCGAGAGATGGCCAAAGCGAGCAGAATTCCAGAAGCAAGACCCGCCGAAATAATCCAGACCCCTTGCCGAAGAATCAAACGCAGAATCGAGCTTTGCGCGGCGCCCATGGCCAGGCGAATACCAATTTCATTCGTGCGCTGGCTGACGGTGAAGGAGACGACGCCGAAGACGCCGACAAGCGCAAGGATTAAGCCGAGGGAACCTAGAATTCCCGCCAGCGCCGCTGCCAACTCGTAAAGGAGGAAGCCGTTGAGTGTGTAAAGTCCCTGCAGCATCGTGTGCACGTCGAAAATAGGCATGGTAGAAGCAAGGGAAGCAATCCGTTCGCGTATCGATGGGGTCACGGTGTCCGGCGCGAACGTCGTGCGCACTTGCAGCGTGGCCAAAGAACTGTATTGCTGGGCGAACGGGAAGTAAATGTATTCGCGAATCGGGCCAGTCAATCCGTTCGTGCGGCTGTTTTTCACCACACCAACGATGCGCAGCGAATGGCCGCTGAGGCCTGCCATGTGAAATTCATGACCGATTGCACTTTGGCCCGCCCAGAACTTGCGAGCCATGGCTTCGTTGACGACGGCCACCCACTGGGAGGTCTCCACGTCGGACTCGGTAAAGTCACGGCCCTCGAGAAGCGAGATGCGCATGGTGTGGAAGTAGCCGGGCGTGACCACATTGAAGCCGACGTTCGGCGGGGCCTCGCCGGACGGGACTTCGTACCCGGGAACGCCGACCGAGTCAGAGTAGCTGTAGTAGCCCATGGGCACGGAGAAGGCCACACTCGCCGACTCAACTCCCGGCACTGCTTGTACGCGCTCGAGAAGTTGCTTGTAAAACTCGAGACCCTGCTGCTTACCGTATCCGATGTCGTTTGGATCGAGGGTAAGATTGAGCAGTTGGCGAGGTTCAAAGCCGAGGTCGGAACGCTTCGCGTAATTCAGGCTGCGCATCATCAAGCCCGCGACAATGAGCAGCATCAGGGAACCACCAACTTGCGCGACAACCAGAACGGTGCGCAGAGGGCTGCGGCTGCCCGTCATGGTGCGGCCGCCATCGCGAATGGATTCGATGACGCTTCGGCGTGAAGCGCGAAGGGCAGGCACGATCCCGACGATGAGCCCAGTCAACAGCGCCGCGGCGAAGGCGTAGCCGAATACTCGCCAGTCGAGATGAAAATCGAGAAGCACGGGAAGCGTGGTGGCGAGGGGAAGAGAACTCAAAGCATTGCTGCCGGCCAATCCAAAAAGGATTCCCGCGACGCCCCCGCAGAGCGCCAACAGCACGCTTTCGGTGAGCAGCTGGCGGATGAGACGAAGGCGCGTTCCGCCGAGGGCGGTGCGGATAGCCATTTCCCGCCGGCGCGCGGTGGCACGCACGAGCAGGAAATTAGCGATGTTAACGCAGGCTAGAACGAGCACGAGTGCAGCCAGGATGAGAAATAGTGTGGCAACTTTCAGAAGGCTTCTATCGGGATCAGGTTGCGGACGCGA
>Ga0306920_100005018_pt1 | contig 17025 bp, 15 predicted proteins | sample flu12Cox44000170_FD_204666 | JGI IMG/M metagenome (GOLD analysis project Ga0306920, IMG submission 204666) | Lab enrichment of tropical soil microbial communities from Luquillo Experimental Forest, Puerto Rico - flux4day.12C.oxic.44.000.170 (v2)... | ecosystem: Environmental > Terrestrial >... | reverse complement strand
CTTCTTCCGGCGTTCGCCCTGCTGTCGATTTTATTTTTCTCGCGGTAGCACTGAGCTTCATTTTGGCTGGCGTTAATGTTTTTTTAGTACTTTCCCGCAGCAATTTAACTAACACCGTTGCCAAAATCCGCTCATGGTTAGATCAGTCTTATGAGCGAATTTATCATCATCGGTGTTGTTCTGATTCTGGGCGTGAACGGGCTGTACTCTCGGTTCTGTGAAAAGGCGAAGGAGTGATCTCGTGAGCGACTTAATTTTTATCGGAACAGTCATCGCGTTTTTCCTGGTCGGCGCGCTGTACACGCTGCTTTGCGAAAAACTGTAGGAGCATAAATGGAAACCGTCATCGTCGGCGTTATCGCGCTGCTCCTTTTTGTTTATCTGCTTGTTGCCATGATTCGGCCTGAAAAATTCTAACGTCAAAATGGAAACGTCTGGTTGGCTGCAATTCGCGATTTATTTGATTGCGCTCGCGCTAGTGACGAAGCCGATGGGCCTCTATCTTATGCGTGTGCTCGACGCTCACGGCCGGACGTGGCTCGATCCGATCCTTGGGCCGCTTGAGCGGCTGACGTATCGTGTCATGGGGGTCGATCCCAACAAAGAGCACAACTGGAAACAGTACACCCTTGCAATACTGCTCTTTAGTCTGGTGGGTTGTTTGTTCACCTACGCGATCCTGCGGTTACAATATTTTCTACCGCTGAATCCCGAACGGCTCACAGGTGTAGGTCCCGATCTTTCGTTCAACACCGCCACCAGTTTCACCACCAACACCAACTGGCAGAACTACGCTGGCGAATCGACGATGTCGTATTTTTCGCAGATGGTCGGGCTGGCCTTTCACAATTTCGTCTCAGCTGCGACTGGTATCGCTATAGCGGCTGCACTGGTTAGGGCCATTGCGCGGCATTCGGCAGCAACGATCGGCAATTTCTGGGTGGACCTGGTTCGCGTCACTTACTATCTGCTGCTGCCGATCTGTCTGGTATTCGCAATCTTTCTGGTGTCGCAGGGAATGATTCAGAATTTCAAGCCTTACACCAAGGCCGCGCTCGTCGAGCCGATGAAGATCCAGGTAGAGAAGAAGAACGACAAAGGCGAGACGATCAAGGGACCAGATGGCAAAGCGGTCACAGAAGAGCAAACCGTGACCGATCAGAACATCGTGCAAGGCCCGATGGCTTCGCAGGTGGCTATCAAGATGCTTGGCACCAACGGCGGCGGATACGCGAATGCTAACGCAGCGCATCCGTTCGAGAATCCCACGCCGCTTTCGAATTTTATTCAGATGTTGTCGATCTTTTCAATCGGCAGCGGACTCACTTATTACCTCGGCCGGATGGTTAAGAACCAAAAGCACGGCTGGACCGTTTGGGCCGCGATGTTGACCCTTTTTGTTGGTGGAGTGCTGTTGTGCTGGTGGGCGGAGGCGAATGGTAATCCAATCCACCAGGGTCTCGGTCTTACCGGCGGCAACATGGAAGGGAAGGAAGTCCGGTTCGGCATCTTTAATTCCGCCCTTTTCGCCACGATCACCACCGATGCCTCCTGCGGTGCGGTCAATTCGATGCACGATTCGTTCACGGCCCTCGGCGGGTTCGTGCCGCTGTTCAATATCCAACTCGGGGAAGTCATTTTCGGCGGAGTCGGCGCGGGCTTGTACGGAATGCTGGTCTTTGTCGTACTCGCGGTTTTTATCGCGGGTCTGATGGTGGGTCGTACGCCGGAATACCTCGGCAAGAAGATCGAGGCATACGACGTGAAGATGGCGATGCTTGCGTTGCTCATTCTTGCCATCTCGATCCTTGGTTTTGCTGCCTGGGCCGCAGTCGCCAAATGGGGCCTAGCGGGATTGAATAACAATGGCCCGCACGGATTGAGCGAGATTCTTTACGCATTTAGTTCCGGCGCGGGCAACAACGGCAGCGCGTTCGCCGGTCTCTCCGGCAACACGCCGCCCTATAACACAACGCTTGGTCTCGACATGTTGTTCGGCCGATTCCTCATGATCGTGCCAATAATGGCGCTGGCGGGATCGCTGGTGCAAAAGAAAGTTGCTCCGCCAAGCGTCGGCACGTTTCCAGTCTCCGGCGGCACATTTCTGATTCTGCTTCTCGGAACCGTGCTTTTGATTGGCGCGCTCAATTTTCTCCCCGCGCTGACCCTCGGGCCGATCGTCGAGCACTTCCTCATGCAGGGCGGAAAACTTTTTTAACTCCGGACCCAACTTTTATGACGCAAAAACCTGCATCGCTTTTCGACTGGAACATTGCTGGTCCAGCTATCTGGGACGCGTTCAAAAAGCTGAACCCGCGGCTGATGGTGAAGAACCCGGTCATGTTTGTGACCATGGTCGGCGCTGCCCTGACGACCCTCGGAATTTTCACGGCGGAGCCAGCACTTCGTAGCTTTGTGACGCAACTGGCGATCTGGCTCTGGTTTACGGTCCTCTTTGCCAATTTTGCTGAAGCGGTCGCAGAAGGCCGCGGCAAAGCGCAAGCCGCCAGTCTGCGCCGGGCGCGAAAGGACACGATCGCGCGTCGTTTGTGGAACGGACGCGAACAGCAAATCCCCGCGCCGGCATTGCAGAAAGGCGATCTCGTCGTATGCGAAGCGGGCGACATCATTCCGGCGGACGGTGACGTTGTCGAGGGAATCGCTAGCGTAGATGAGGCGGCGATTACGGGCGAATCCGCACCCGTGATTCGCGAGAGCGGCGGTGACCGCAGCGCAGTGACTGGCGGCACGCGCGTGCTCAGTGACCGCATCGTGATCCGTGTCACAGCTGATAAAGGATCAGGTTTTCTCGACAAGATGATTGCGCTAGTCGAGGGCGCGCGTCGCCAGAAAACGCCTAACGAAATTGCGCTTACCATCCTGCTTGCGGCGTTGACGTTCATCTTTCTTCTCGTGTGCGTAACGCTGAAGCCGTTCGGAATTTATTCGGCGACGAACTTTTCGGTTCCGGTGCTCGTCTCGCTGCTGGTCTGTCTTATTCCCACAACGATCGGCGGCTTGCTCAGCGCCATCGGCATCGCGGGAATGGATCGCGTCCTTCAGCGAAATGTGATGGCGATGAGTGGACGCGCAGTTGAAGCGGCGGGCGACGTTGACGTTTTGCTACTCGACAAAACCGGCACAATCACGCTCGGCAATCGTATGGCAGTCGCGTTTCATCCGGCGCCAGGCGTTTCGTCGGATGATCTGGCGGCTTCAGCGCAGTTGAGCTCGCTGGCTGATGAAACGCCGGAGGGACGCTCGATCGTCGTGCTGGCGAAAGAAAAATTCGGATTGCGCGCACGTGATATGCACGAATTGGAGGCCGCGTTTGTTCCATTCACAGCTCAGACTCGCATGAGCGGTGTCGATCTTCACGCCAACGGCGCGGAACCGAGGATGCGCATTCGCAAGGGCGCGGCCGACGCGGTGCGCGGATTTGTTGAATTGGCGGGCGGAATATTTCCGCAAACGGTGACCAAAACAGTCGATGAGATTTCGCATCGCGGCGGCACGCCGCTTGTCGTCGCGTCCGACATGCTGACGCTCGGGACGATTGAGCTCAAGGACGTGGTCAAAGGCGGAATCAAAGATCGTTTCGCGCAACTCCGAAAAATGGGAATCAAGACAGTGATGATCACGGGCGACAACCCGCTGACCGCCGCCGCGATTGCAGCCGAAGCAGGCGTGGATGATTTCATGGCGCAAGCAACGCCCGAACAGAAACTCAAACGGATCCGCCACGAACAAGCCGACGGCCACCTAGTTGCCATGACGGGCGATGGCACGAACGACGCACCGGCGCTGGCACAGGCTGATGTGGGGGTGGCGATGAATACCGGTACGCAAGCCGCGCGCGAAGCCGGTAACATGGTCGATCTCGACAGCAACCCAACGAAGCTGCTCGACATCGTTGAGATCGGGAAACAGATGCTGATCACGCGTGGCTCGCTGACGACGTTCAGTATCGCGAACGATGTAGCGAAATACTTCGCGATTATTCCCGCAATGCTGATGGGCACGTTTCCCGCCATTGCCCCGCTCAACATCATGCATCTGCATACCTCGACCAGCGCGATTTTAAGCGCCGTCATTTTCAACGCGCTCATCATCATCGCTCTTATTCCGCTGGCGTTGCGCGGAGTGGCCTACAAACCGATGGGCGCGCTCGCAATTTTGCAACGCAACCTGCTGATTTACGGCTTTGGCGGGCTCATCATTCCATTTATCGGGATCAAACTGATCGATTTGATCATCACCGCGCTTCACCTCGCCTAACGAAATGAAAGAATTTTTCTCCCATATTCGCGGCGCAGTCGTGTCGACGGTCGTGTTGGCAGTAGTCTGCTGCGGTGTTTATCCGCTCATCGTCTTCGGAATTTCGCAGCTGTTGTTTCGTGACCAGGCCAATGGCAGCTTAATTATTGGTGGCGATGGAACCATCCGTGGCTCGAAACTGTTAGGCCAAGCGTTCTCGGATCCGAAGTATTTTCACCCGCGACCTTCCGCCGCAGGCAACGGCTACGACGCGACTAGTTCCGGCGGGAGCAATTTGGGGCCGACGTCGCAGAAGCTAAAGGACGCGATTCGGAGTCGCATCACAGCGTATCGCGCAGAAAATGGCCTGAACCCGGCCGAGCCTGTGCCAGCGGACGCAGTTACCGCGTCGGGTAGCGGACTCGACCCAGAGATCAGCTTGCGTAATGCCGAGCTCCAAGTTGCGCGCGTGGCTAAAACTCGCGGATTGCGTGAAGACAAAGTTCGCGAACTCGTTCAGCAAAACACTGGTGCGCGCGATTTCGGCGTCCTCGGCGATCCGGGCGTCAACGTTCTGAAACTGAATCTCGCACTCGACGAGGCGCGTCGATGAACATTCGTTTGGCGCTGACGGATATGATCAGACGGTTTGCCAAACGTCGGGAATCGCCGCGCCCCGTCGAAAAACGAAGGTGTGTCTTTATTCTCGTGCCCTTGGATTTCCACGGAAACGGCCACGCCAAAAAGGCTGAGGTCGGACAAAATTCAATTCGCAATGGTTGCCAAGCCGATAGCGCGCGGACTGACACATTTTCTACTATGATCGCTCTCGATGGTGCTGCGGCCGCAACAACTCTTGAGCGAGAACTGATCGACGACCCGGAACTCAACTACGACCTCATGTGGACTTGGTTCCTACCGAATCCCCTGTGGCTTCCAAAGAGGCGTGAATGACAAACAGCCCTTCGAGAGCAAACCGCTGAAAATTCAGGTTAAGACCTCTTTCCTATGCATGTTAGTTGAAAGACAAGGAGGAAAAATTGAACCCTACGAAATGCCTGATCACGATCCTATCGACGATACTTGTTACCGCTGTCATCCACGCGCAGGAGCCGTCTCAAGGTCTGACCGCTGAACAACAGCTCGCACAACGGAAAGCCGAACTGGATGCACGCGAGAAAGCACTAGACGAACGCGAGAAAAGATTGGCTCAAAGAGAAAAGGCTGTTGCAGATTCTCCTCCGCGGTCTGGTGAGAAAGCAAAAGCCAAGGTCAGACACGAGCAAACAAAGAGCGAGAGCAGCGAAGAACAGGCGAAAGCTGCGCGCGCGGAAAAGAAGTTACACGAATCGTTCTTTAAACGACTTGACGAAGCATTTCTCGAGCAATTGGGCGCGCCGGCATACACGCCATCCGATCCCAACGCGCCGAACCCACGACGCATTCCACCGGCGCCTTTCGACTCGCCGCCGTTTCCAGCCGGTGATTGGCAAATTGGAGGGACTCCGATTATCGGCGATCCGGGTGAGCTTGCGCCGGGTCCTCTGATGCAGGCGATTTATGAGGGACCTGGTGGCCAGGCGTGGAAAGACAGTAAATTTCAAATTTACGGATGGGTAAACTTCTCTGGGAACATCAGCACCTCTCACCCTTCGAGCGCGAGCCCGAACGGAAATTTTCCGTTGGTTTACGACATTCGACCGAACCGGATGGAGTTAAACCAGATTGTTCTATATCTCGAGCGGCTGCCTAACGAGAACCAGATGGACCACATCGACTGGGGCTTTCGCGTCGCGTTTCTGTACGGGCTCGACTATCGTTTTACGATTTCCCGCGGCTGGTTCAGCGACCAGTTGCTGATACACAATAGCTATTATGGGTTCGATATGCCGATGGTCTATCTGGACCTTTACATCCCGTACATCTTTCAGGGAATGAATATCCGCATCGGTCGCATTATCTCCATGCCGGACATCGAAGCGCAGCTTGCTCCTAACAACCTGATGGCCACCCACTCGATTCTTTACGGTTTCGATCCTTACTGTCAGGAGGGAATCTTCACGACGACGAAAATCAACAATCAGTGGACGATTCAACTTGCTATTTCCGACGGAACTGATGTTGCGATCTGGCAGGAGGACCCCGGTCGGCAAGTGACTGGCTCAGTGATGGTGCAGTGGGTTGCGCCGAACCAGATGGATTCGATCTATGCGGGCGACAACGTGATTAACAACGGAACGTTCGGTTACAATAACATGCAACAGATCGTCGGAACCTGGACTCACAAGTTCAACGACAAGATCTACACTGCGACCGAGGCGTGGTACATGTGGGAACACGACGCGATCGATCATCCAACCCCAGAGGTGCCGTTTCGAAGCGGGGCGTTTCCAGTCCATAACGGTTACGCGCCCGAGTGGGCGGTGGTGAACTACACCATGTTTCGGCTTGCCCCGAACACCTTCTTTACCGTGCGAAACGAATATTTCAACGACAAAGTCGGTAGCCGGACTGGCTTTGCCACGGACTATTCCGAGCATTCCATCGGCATCACCTGGTGGCCCAACAAGCTTATTACCATACGCCCCGAGCTTCGTTACGATCATTCTTATGCTGAAAGGGTATACAACAACGGAACTAGGCATAATCAGCTCGCTTTTACTACCGACGTGATTTTCCACTATTGACACACAAGCCGAGCGGCCTTGTCCCGGCTCCCTCGTGCTGCCCCCGATGTCGAGCCCCACTGGCAAACGATGAATGAGACTGTGCATTTGTGCTGCTGCTTGGGAATGTGGAGATAGCGCGGCAAAGGAGTAGAGTTGTCACATGACTGAAACGGAGCGGCCCGATCCGGATGCCTTGCTCGCGCAACTGAAGCGCGCAGAAGCGAAGTCCACTCGCGGCAAGCTAAAGATCTTCTTCGGCATGTCACCGGGCGTGGGGAAGACGTACGCCATGCTGCTAGCCGCGCGTGAAAAGCAGGCCGAGGGATGCGAAGTCGTCGTTGGAATTGTGGAGACGCACGGCCGCAAGGAGACCGAGGCGTTACTGGCAGGCATGCCAATCATGCCGCGTTTACAGGTTGAATATCGCGGCACGAGACTGACCGAAATGGATCTGGATGCGATTCTTACATGGCATCCCGGACTGGCGGTTGTTGATGAGCTCGCGCACACGAACGCGCCCGGCTCGCGTCATCCAAAACGTTATCAGGACGTGCTCGAATTGCTCGATGCTGGAATCGATGTGTATACGACGCTCAATGTTCAGCACGTCAGCAGTCGCAGCGATACAGTCCGCCAAATCACAGGCGCGCCGGTCAGTGAAACTGTTCCCGATTCCGTTCTCGATTTGGCCGACGACATCGTTCTTGTCGATCTCACTCCGGATCAGCTGCGCACGCGATTGGCCGAAGGAAAGGTGTATCTCGGCGAACGCGCGGATTGGGCGGCAAAGAATTTTTTCCGCGAGAGCAACCTGACGGCTTTGCGTGAAATGGCGCTGCGCGTGGTGGCCGAGCACGTGGACCGCGATCTGCGCGAGATCATGTCGGAGGAAAGAATACCGGGTCCATGGAAAAGCGCCGATCGGCTGCTGGTTGCTGTCAGCGCCAGTCCATACTCGGAGCGATTGATTCGTTACACGCGCCGGTTGGCCTCGTCGATGGAGGCGTCATGGATTGTGGCGAACATCGAAGGACCACGGCCACTTTCGCAAGACGAACAGACGCGGCTGACTCGGTATATCGCGCTCGCGCGCCAGCTCGGAGCGGAAATCGTTTCGACTCCGGGCCGGGACATTGCCGAGACTCTGCTACGCGTGGCGCGCGAGAACAACGTCACACAAATTGTCATCGGGAAACCGCTCGGAACACGCTGGCTTAACTTTTGGAAGCGCGATCTCTTGGGCTGGCTGATGCGCCACAGCGGCAACATCGATATTCATATGATTCCGTCCGAAGAGGGCGCGCAGCCGAAACGTGAATCGCTCGAAGAACGTCTGGCGCGCACGCCTTGGCAGGAGTTTGGAATCGCGCTCGGCATCGCCGCTGTCGTAACGGGGTTCTCTCTGGCGGTCTTTAATTACATCGGTTACTGGGCGGTTGCGCTCTTCTATTTGTTCGCAGTCGTAATCGCCGGAATGCGTTTGCGCCGATGGCCGACGTTTTTTCTCGCTGCGCTTAGTGCGCTGCTCTGGAATTTCCTTTTCATCCCGCCACGTTTCACTTTTTACATCAGCAAGTTCGAAGACTTCATGATGTTCGGTGCGTACTTTGTTATCGCCGTTGTCATCGGACATCTGGCAACCCAATTGCACGAACGTGAGCAAGCCGAGCATCGGCGAGAGGAACGCGCCACCGCGTTGTATCGTCTGACGCGCGCTCTGGCCGCCAGCCGCGATCTGAATCAAGCGCTTCCGAAAGTCTTTCAGCTAATCAGAGATTTCTTTCAGGCGGATGCCGCGGTTTGGCTGCGCGATGAAAATGGCCTGACGCAAGATCCCGTCAGCACGTTTGTGCCATCGAAAAAGGACGAGAGCGTCGCGATGTGGGCCTTTCAAAAGAAACAAGCCGCTGGGAAATCAACCGACACGCTCCCTGACTCAGAATGCCTGCACATTCCGCTCGTCACCGGCGATCGTGCTGAGGGCGTGCTAAGTGTGCGGTTAAAGACGTCGCCGACACTGGAGCAGCGCGAATTGCTAGATGCGTTCGCTGCGCAACTCGCTGTTTTTGTGAACAAGGAACGGGCACTGCAAGAGAGCCGCGAAGCTCAGGTCGCGCGCGAATCGCAGAAGTTGCAAAAGGTGCTTTTTGATTCCGTGTCGCATGAGTTAAAGACGCCACTCGCTGCGATGAGCGCTGCATTGCAACAACCACGCCCCAACTCCGCTGAATTACGACAAGCAGCGCGCCGCTTGACCCACACGGTCGATAATTTGCTCGACGCAACGCGTCTGGAATCCGGTCTTCTCCAACCTGTCCGCGAGTGGTGCGATCCAGGCGAGCTTGTCCATGAAGCAATTGCCGCTTCGGGATTGAAAGAAAGTGATGTGCAAATTAACATCGCGAAGAATCTACCTACGGTCTCTGTAGACTCAGGCCTGGTTCAGCAGGCGCTGAATGCCTTGCTCTCCAACGCGATGAGTTATGGCAAAAGCGATCGACCGATTGAAGTCAGCGCCACCCGTGATGATTCCATACTGTTCATTTCCGTGGCCGATCGCGGCGCCGGTCTCGAACCGGGAGAGGAAACAAAAGTATTTCAAAAGTTCTATCGTGGTCCGCGCACTCGTCCCGGTGGAATCGGCCTCGGTCTGTCGATTGCGCGACAATTGGTCGAGGCGAATGGCGGCCAGATCGTTGCGCAGAACCGCCCGGGGGGCGGTGCGGTATTTTCCATTCGTTTGCCTATCAGTGAGGCAATGCGACTTCCTACCACGGAATCCGTGGCGACAAGCGTGTCGCCGAGAGAAACTGTCGAGGCGGAGGCATCCGCGGTTAAGGCTGCTGCTGCGCGTGTGTCATCCGCCAAATGAATCCCGTAGCGCTAATCATCGACGACGAGGTTCAGATCCGCCGGCTGCTGCGGCTTGTTCTTGAGGGTGAGAACTACAAAGTGCATGAAGCCGAGACCGGGCAACAGGGGCTGATGGAAATCGCCACGCGCAAGCCGGACGTGGTCCTGCTTGATCTCGGGCTGCCGGACCTTGATGGACTGCAAGTACTAAAACGCTTACGAGAATGGAGCGAAGCACCGGTCATTGTGCTGACGGTGCGTGACGATGTGCGGGAAAAAGTAGAAGCGCTGGATGCCGGCGCCGACGATTACATTACGAAGCCGTTTAGCAGCCCGGAATTGCTTGCACGCCTGCGCGCCGCGCAACGCAAGACACGGCCACCTGAAGAAGTCTCGGTATTTAAAAATGGCGATCTGGTCGTTGATCTTACGGCGCATGTCGTCACCCGCGCAGGCCGTGAAATCAAATTGTCCGCCACCGAATACGCTTTGCTTCGCGTATTCGTGAAACATCCAGGACGCGTTCTCACGCATCGCCACATCCTGCGCGAAATCTGGGGCCCGAAGTCCGAGGAGCATCGGCAGTACTTACGCGTCTACGTCACGCATCTGCGCCAAAAGATCGAGCCGGATCCGGCAAAACCATCTTTGATTCAGACTCAGCCGGGAATTGGTTACCGGTTTACAGGGTAACTACCATCTTTGCGTGTTGTTGTCTCCGCTCCGACTGTCGATGCATGGGGAAAGAACGATCCTTTCTTTCTGTCGCCGGGTGCCGAGGCATTCAAACGCGACATTTCCGGTGCGACCGTTCATTTCTTCGACACTGGCCACTTCGCGCTTGAAACTCACGCAAAGGAAATCGCTGCACTGATCCGCGAGTTCCTCGGAATATGAATCTTCGACCGTTACTACGGGGCGTTAGTGTCGTCCGGTAACACTTTCCGCAAAAGAGGCGGCGCACGTATTGGTTCTGATCATCAGCGCACTGACTTTGCGCGCATGGTGGGCGGAACGGCGAGATCGCTTACTCATACTCCGATGTTGAAGGCACAAAAGAAGATGATTCCGGGAAGACAGTTCCCCTTCACGCCAAAGCGATCGAAGTCCTGTGGGGGCAATCCGATGGCAGCTGGAAATTAATCGTGGGAGATCCAAATGGAGGGGAATGAAATTCGCGCAGTGATTTTACCCAACGCTTAGATCATAGTGACAGACGTGCCAACGATTTTTGACCGAGCCTTACCGCTGAATCTTATCGCCAACACTGTAGTCTTCTTTGTTGCGGCGCGGCTTTACGTCCTGCCATTGGCTTCGCGCCTTCGACCGCAACAGATTCTTATTCCAATCCTCCTTTTGCATTCAACGCGGCACCTGGGGATGATGTTTCTAACTCGCGGCGCAACTTATCCCGGATTGCCGCCAGAGTTCGCGTATCCGGCAGCGTTCGGCGATCTGGTGACTGCGATTATCGCATTTATAGCAATCCCGCTCGTATTACGCGGCTCTCGCCTTGCCAAGCCCGTCGTCTGGATATTCAACATTTTCGGAACGGTCGATCTGCTCGTGGCAATCACGACAGGGACGATTTACAACGCGGTCGTCGCAATGGGGCCAGCGTACTGGATCCCCGCTTTTTGGGTTCCGCTGTTACTGGTGACTCACTACGTGACTTTTGTTCTTCTCCGCCGTCCCTGGCAGAGCTGACCATTGGGCTTCTGCATTATTAACGCTATTGTACCTGAGATGGTAGATCTGGATGCAACGTGCGCTTTCCTTAAAGAGTCAGGGTTTCAGCCGGAGGGCCCGACAACACGAGCATGGGGAGAACGAGATGCGCTGCTGGTTGACCCCGATTACAATCTTGTTGAGTTTGGCCAAGCCCATCGACCGAAGGTGTGAGGTTCGGTAGACCTAAGCAATCGATGAAGCCAAACGGGCCCACTGCGAGAAAAACTCAGTGTGTTCGCCACGACACCCTGCCGTGGCTTATCTCTTTCTCGTTAGCTGCGAACAAAGTCGACCGCAAAGGCGATTAGAGTGCAAGGAGCATCTCCGACTCTGCAACGGATTGACAGTCCGTGGAATTAGTTCGGTTCCTCGCGATGGGCGAGCAGTACTTTCGTCATTCTTGTACAAATTCTTGTACAAAGACGCAGACAGAGTCGGCCGCCTTACGCCATGCCCATCAGACGTAGCGGACAAAGACTCCGAAGTCGCTTTATCTATATCGCTTGCAAAAAGAGAGCAGTGATTACTGCTCCGAAGGATCATCCCCATTGGTATCCCAACACCAACCACACGTCTTCCACTTCTGCGGGGTCGCTTTGTAGATTCCCATTGGGGGAAGTTACCTTGAGTTGCCATTTCACCGGCGGAGCGAATTGAAAACGAGCGATGGCGTGATCAGTGCGGCGACTGCACCGCGTGCCGCGCTGCTTCACAATGACATTGCCTGCTCAATCGTAAACGCGAATTAGGCATCGTGTGAGCGGCTCCGGTGCGAGCGTTTTACGTTGATCTTTGCCGAAGAATTCTTTCGCCGCACTCGTCGAGGGCGGTGCAGCGACAATTTTCTACGCGCTTAAGCAGATTTTCCATTAGTCTTAGCCGCTTCACCTGCTTCCGGAGTTCAGCAATCTTTCGTTGGGAGAGTCGGTGCCAGCGTTCCGGTGGAGGTGTCCCCGGCCGAAACCCGAAAAAGAGTTCCCGTATTTCCTCCAAGGTAAACCCCGCCTCTCTGGCGCGTTGGACTACCGCGAGCCGAAAAAGCACGCTGTCATTGTAGCGGCGTTGGCCGTTTTTTCGCATTGGCGGCGGAAGAATCCCGATCTGCTCGTAATAACGAATGGCGGAGGTGCGCAAACCAAACACGCGCGCGACGTCGGAAATGACCAGGTCCTCTGCCACTCAGAAAGGTAACAAGGAGCCGTTTTGAATGCGACAAAAATCCCCCAGAATTTTCTTAAAAATTTCCCTTTGACTTAAAGTCAACTTGAAGTCGTAGCGTCGAAAACTATGAAAAACATATTCCAATTCAGTTTAAGCACGATTTGCCTCGCAGTTTTGAACGCTTCGGCAGGGCAGGGGCAAACCCCGTCGTCGCAAACCGAACATGTGTCGCCTTTGGCCTGCAACGCCCTCGCATTGTCACCGGAAGTAAGAAAACGCCATTTCGAGGAGGTTGGACCCGCGTTACTAAAAGTGAAGAAGAGGACACGTGAACTGCCCGATGGCTACGAGTTCGAGTTCCCAGCGGATAACAAAACGTATCAGCTGTTAACGGAATGGGCGATCCAAGAGCGGTTATGCTGCCCGTTCTTGGAAATCGGCCTGCGCTTCGACAGAGAAGGGGGACCACTCTGGCTCCGTCTCACCGGTCGGCCCGGGACTAAAGAGTTCATCAAGGCGGAGTTGGAACCCGCTACCACCATCGCTAGCCCTTAGGATTCACGAGGCAATAACCCTCATAAGGCGCTGAGGAACAGATGCAGCATAGGAGTCAAGCATGGTGATCATAGCAGCATGGATACTTATCGTGTTGGGGTTGGGTCACACCGCGGTAGGGGGCGTTCTGTTCAAGAAGCCGCTCGCGGATGCTGTGCGTGCCGGGTTCGTCGGGCAGTTTGAGGACTACCCTGATCGGCGCGCGGCGTTTTGGTTCATGATTTTTGGGCCTCTGCTGATCATGGGGGGACACCTCGCGATTCATGCCGTCAAAACTGCGGACGCGGAGCTTCTTAAAATCATCGGCTTTTATTTGCTTGCCGTCGCGGCCGTGGGAAGCCTTGCAATGCCACAGTCGCCTTTTTGGGTAGGACTGATTGTGTCCCTCGTCTTCATAGGCGCGGGATACGGTTGGTTTCGCTAACACCATGCCACAGGTCTCAAGTCAAGAGTTCGAACGACTGCCGTTGCGAGTTCATACGTGCCTGACCGGGGTGCCGCTTCACGACGTATGGGCCGTCGATCTGCCGCGTTGGCGCGCCGGAGTGACACTCGACGATTTCTTACAGACGGCAGACGACTGTCTACTTTCGCCCTCCCGCCTTGCTCGGATGCTGCTCGGCATTCGCTTCTTCGTTGGACGGTTCTTCGGTTGGGATCGCGAGCTCGAAGCAATCACGTCGAAAGCCTTCGCAACACGTCTAACCGAGACCGACCGTTCGAGATCACTGATTGCAGCCGGAACGCGATATGGTTTTTTCCGCGTCGTCTATCGCTTCGAAAACGAGCAGCTCGTCGAGTTGATCAATCGGACAGCCCACGCCGCGGCGCTGAGCGCTCTGGTCGAGACAGAAACCGCTTACCGGTTTTACCTAGCAGTCTATGTCTGCAATGTAAGCCGCTTCACCCCATTCTACATGGCGCTGATCGACCCTTTTCGGACACTGATCGTCTATCCATCCCTGCTGCGTAGCGTCTGCGCTCGCTGGAATCAGACATTCGGCACAGGCTGACGTGGGATATTGCAAGCAAAAGCTGAACAACAATCAACATTTTCATTTCTCACAGCTCTTAGTTTGCGGGGCTGCATGAGCTTACACTTAGGCTTTTAGGCCTATGAGAATCGCCGCTCGCGAGACATTGCGAATCGACGCCGAACGATTATTCAAGCCGTAATCAATGATCGTCGACTTCACAGGAACTTGACCCATTCGTGCAGCGGCATTCCGAAAAAATCTGAGACTCGACCAGATCGGCTGAAGCCATGGCGCTCGTAAAAGCGCATTGCGCGTGCCAGGGGTTCTGTCGTGTTGAGTGTGACGCGCTTGCAATGTTGATTTCGAATCACAGCTTCGGCAGCATCGAGCAGGGCCGCCGCGACGCCTGTTCCTTGCCAGTGGGGCAGCACAGCCATCCCTCGCAGATGCCCTTCGTCGCCGGTTGCCCTAAGGGCCAGGGAACCCACTACTACTCCTTCTTTTGACACCGCTACAAGAACACACATCTCGCGCAGTCGATCTTGCACTAACTCCGGGTCCAGCACGGTATCCGTGAACGCTGCCGGTGTGTAGCTATTGCGATAGGGAGCAAACGCGGAGGCAAGGCAGTTCAGGATCGCTTCGCAGTCCTTTGAATCCGCTCGCCGAACCGCGAACAATCTTTGGGATCGCCGTTTAGTCGGCGGTGAAGATGCCCAAGCGCGACGGCTTCGTTTCGGATCCTCGACCTGACTTGAACTAATCCCACTTCGTTTGGCAGCGCGAGCTTGCACCATCGAACGCTCTGGTTAACGCTTCACGTCGTTTTTCGGCCCTGACAAATGAAGGAGGCGCCAAAGAGTTCCTCCTCGACGTGAACATCGCTGGTTAGGGCACTGACGTCTGCCCAAGCATTGTGATCAGGGTCACCCAAAACAGTCGCTTTCATCTCCAGAATGGTTAGTGGATGAAGCAATCTCCCCACGAGGCCCGGCATCGTTTTACCGTCAACGATCACGACGCGTCCGCCAGCGCGGAGTTGCGACCAGGCGTGATTTAATATCCGCTCGCGATTCTGCATGACGGAATAGGAGAGACTAAACAAAACAGCATTGAGCGGTCGAGGGGCGCGGAAGTCTAGCGCATCTGCGCGAGCAAGCGTCACATTTGTCCACCCTCGCCGCCGGCACAGCGTCCATGCCCGACTAAGCATCTTTTCTGAGGGATCCACACCAAAGATGTGACCGCTTGATCCTACGCCGGCTTTCAGATACGGGAGATTGCGCCCGGTTCCACAGCCGACCTCGAGAACAGTATCGCCGTGTTGAAGTTCCAACTTCCGGACGGCTCGGCTGCGAATTCCTCGCGGGAGCCACAGTGTCCATTCGAACAGGCGGTACCATGGGGCTAATCGGTCGTAGCGCCGCCTAACAAATTCCGCAGGGTAGAGAAGCGATGCGTTCCCACTGAGACCAATGCTTCGTGTATTCATTAACATTTGACGACGGAATGCGACAGCTTCGATATTTCGCGACGAAACATCCTACCTTGACGTATCGCCGTCCGCATTACCCTCTAAAATTGGCTCAGATTATCAGGAGTCAATTCTCCGTAGTCGCTAATTTAGCTTCGGTCGGCTCAACACCTGATTTGCAATTCAAGGGGAATGGTTTGCGTAGTTTTTCGCGATGTTGCGCAGTGTGTTTTTCACAGCTGACCACAGCCAAACTGATTCGCGCGGCGTTTCGCTGAATTGCATAGTTTTGCAGCAAAAATTTGGTGTACCGTAGAAGGGACCGTGAATGCCAAGGCGGTTCTTCGCGCGCGCGGAAAGGGTCGAAGCAGCGACAGGGCTTATTCTGCCTGTTTAGGTGGACATTTAATCGAGCCGTAGGAACAAAAGACGCAGCAATCGCCGGGTTTCGCCTTCAAGACTGTTTTGCAATTCGAGCATTGATAGAAGAACTGGCAGGCGTCGACGGGCATCACCTCCTCTTTGGCGAACTCACATCGTGGACACACGATGACCGATTTCGTTACTGCAGAGCCCATCGCCGATTAGCTCAGCCTTCTTTTGGAACTGGACGTTCGCCGTTTTCGATTTCCAATTCGTCTTTGACTGCCTGACGCAAAATCTTCAATTGATCTTCATTGAGATAGTCGCGCGCGACTTCTTCAAAGCGTCTGTGCTTTCCGCCCGTTAGGTCTTTGCGCAAGCTCTCGTCGAGCGCGCGCTGAAGCGCTTCGGCTTTCTCTTTGGTGATCGCGGTTTTTGCTTGGACCCACCGGACCAGCCTCGCTGCAATAACGCCCGCTTCCTCTTCGCTCAACCGATCAACATCGGTACCGTGGTACCAGCCTTTGCCTGACTGGAAACTCTTCAAATCTTCGTCGCGAGATTTTCCTTCCAACTCGGTTGCGTGATCCTCCTTCAGTTCTGCAACCACTTTGCTGCGAAGATCAGAGTTCGATTCGGGCTTCCACACAACGGCGATTCGTGTTCCGGCACGATTCAACCAGGCCTCGAGAACGCCTGGTTGTTGCTCCAAGTCTAAGAGGATCGGTTTCGAGGCGCAGCCGCAACCGATCTGCGGCGCGGCCGGACAAACAAGCGGGACTTTGAATATACTAATTCGATCGCCGCTGATGCTAGATGTGCCTTCACTGGGTTTCGCGGACGGCGCGGAAGCCAATAGGCCTACCAACGCTGCCACGAGGTGCGTTCTGATCTTATCTGTTTTCATGTTTGCATGGGTTTCGTTTGTTGTTATTCGGTATCGATTCGAGAGTCTTCATTTCTTGGGTAACGCGGCCCGATAGCC
>Ga0306920_100005015_pt1 | contig 17026 bp, 21 predicted proteins | sample flu12Cox44000170_FD_204666 | JGI IMG/M metagenome (GOLD analysis project Ga0306920, IMG submission 204666) | Lab enrichment of tropical soil microbial communities from Luquillo Experimental Forest, Puerto Rico - flux4day.12C.oxic.44.000.170 (v2)... | ecosystem: Environmental > Terrestrial >... | reverse complement strand
TACCGGCGCACCGGTCATCCGAGCAGTTGCCGGCCTCGGCATAGCGATCGAGTTGGCAAGCGACGGTCCGAGGAGCCGCCGCTCACCGTCCGGATCAGGCGGCTTCATACCACGGCAACGCTGTCGGCGGTCTGAGCGCATCGCGGAACCGACGGTTCGAATCCGGTTTCCTCCGGCGGTGAGTCTGCGAACTTTTGGTTCCTAACCGGCGAAGCCCTGTGGCAGCGCTGCGGACGTAGCCTCATTCCTACGTGAGCAACGGCCGCGACGAGCGGTGTAGCTCATCGCATCGCGCGCAGGCGCGCCGTCTCCGCCTCGTCGACGGAGCCGGACGAGGTTAGCGCGACTGCGTAGTCGCGGCGTGCCCTCTCCGCGGACAGCAGGCCGTCGGCGACATCCTGGCGCACGCGCTCCGGTGTTCGCGCGAGCGGGTTGCCATAACCCGACGGCCGGGCCGACACAAACAAACCGCTCGCCTGCGCGGATCTGCATATGTGGAACTTTCGACGGAAGCGCCTCGACGGTCCCATCTCGCCTGACAAGACGCAGCTCGGCCGGACTCCCCGGTTTGCCACCCGCGAAGCCCCAGGGTGCGAAATCGTGCCCCTCACCTTCGACCGAGGCACCGCCATCGCTCAGATAGACGAACTCGCGCACCGAACCGAGGCCGCCACGCCATTCTCCCGCTCCGCTGGCACCCTCGCGTAACTCATAGCGGGCGACCCGGAGCGGCAGGTGGCTTTCGATATCCTCTATCGGGTTGTTTCGCGTATTGGCGTAAAGGGTGTCGACGGCATCATTCCGTCGAGCCCGGCGCGCCCTCCATAGCTACCCTCGAAGATCTCCATATGGACCCAGTGCTTGCCCTGTCGCATACCCGAGAAGGCAATTACTTTGAGATTTCCGATCCCGGCGGACACCTGGCCGGGAACCGCTTGCGCCAATGCCTTCATCACCGTGTCAGCGAGCTGGTTGCCAGGGCAAAAGCGGGCGATCGTCGGCGCTGGAAACATCGGGTTGGCGAGCGAGCCGATCGGTGCTGTGATCTTGATCGGGCGCAGCAGCCCATGATTCATCGGGATATGACCACGCGCGGCGGTATCGAGCAGCACCGAGCGCACCGTCAACCATACCGCGACATCGACGGTACCCTCGAACGGCATGTTGATCGGCCGATCGGCGACCTGGTCGGCAGTGCCGGTTAGGTCGACCTCGATTTGGTCTCCGCGCACCCGCACGGTGGCGACAATCGGCAAATGTCGTTGCTTTGGGTCTGGGCTGTCGACAAATCCATCGATCATCGTGCGCGCGGTATAGTCGCCATCGGGCAGTGCCGCGATTGCCTGCCGCATCAGCCGTTCGGCGTAATCCATCACCGCGCTGCAAGCGGCGGTAAAGCGTTGATACCCGTAGCGCTCGATCAGCGCGACGAGCCGCTCGGCGCCAATCCGCGCGGCGGCGATTTGCGCTCCCATGTCGCCGACGACGAGGTCGGAGACGCGGATGTTGTCACGCAGCAGCTGCCATACAGCGTCGTTGCGGACGCCGCGGTCGTATACCTTGATGGCTTTGAATTGGAGGCCTTCGGCATAGGCGTCGAGGCATCGACAATGCCGCAGCTGCCCGGGCTTAGCGCGCCGATATCGAGATGGTGAGCGGTCGTCGCGGCGAACGCTACCAGCCGCCCGTCGTGAAAAACCGGCACCACGAATCCCACATCGGGCCCGTGGCTGGCACCGCCATAGGCGTCGTTGTGCATGATCACGTCGCCCGGCCGCACCGCATCCCTGCGCTTTCGCAGTGCCTTCAGGATGCCGCGGATGTAACCGGGAATAGGCCCCGACTGCAGCGGCGTCGACTGCGCCGACTCGGCCAGCCCGCGCCCCTCGGCATCGACCAATGCCGCGCCAAAATCTTCGGATTCGCGGATGATCGAGGAATAGGACATCCGCATCAGCTTGTAGCGCATCTCGACCGCAATGTTCTCGAGCGCTCCTTGCACGACGCTCGCCGTAATGCTGTCGATTGCTAGGGGCTCACCCATCGATGCCTCCCGTCATCGCTACTGGTCTATCTTCAGAATGAGATTGCCACCCGCCTCAGCGATCAGGGTCGAGGCCGGTGGTACGACGGTTCTCGAGTCCGTCTGCAGCACGATTGCCGGCCCGACAATCGGTTGCTCCAGCGGAAGGCCGCTGCGCTCGTAGAACGGCGTTGCCATCATTTCGAGCGCGCCGTTACGCCGAAACGCGCAGTGCGCGGTCTTTACTAACGCTTCGACGAGACTGCCGTCGGTTGCCGCCCGGGGCGCTGCAATCTTTGGCATGCGGCCGATGCCGGTGACACGGATATTGACAATCTCGATCGGGCTCTCTTCGAACACATGCCCATACTCTGCCCGGTGCAGCTCGGCAAAGCGCGCGAAATTTGTGAGAGCACAGCCTCGTCCAATTCCCTGTCCGGAAATGGAACACGCAGCTCGTAACCTTGTCCGACATAACGCAGATCACCCGAGCGCTCAAACCAGGCGTCGCCAGATGCGATCCCGTCCGCGGCGAGCTGGTGCGTTAGCTCGCGCTGCATGGCCGCCAGGTCGGTTTGGAGTCGGTCGAGATCGACCGTGTCTCCGGCCTGGAATTCGGTGCGAACGGCGTCGTATTTGAGGTCGGTTGTCAACAGCCCGACTGCGGAGGTGATGCCGGGGTAGGCCGGCACGATGACACGGGGGATGCCCAGAGCCCGAGCAACCTCGGCGCCGTGGAGCGGCCCGGCGCCGCCAAACACGACGAGCGCAAAACCGCGCGGATCGAGGCCCTTTTGCACGGTGCGCGAGCTGATCGCATTCGCCATATTGGCATTGACAATGGTGAGAATGCCCTCGGCAGCTTCTTCAAGACCGAGGCCGAGCCGCCCGGCCAAGCCGCCGATGGCGGGCCGTGCGGCGGCGGGGTCGAGCCGCATGGCACCACCTAGAAAATTATCCGGGTCGAGTCGGCCAAGCACGAGGTTGGCGTCAGTCACGGTCGGCTCGACCCCGCCGCGGCCGTAGGCCGCCGGTCCGGGATCGGCCCCGGCGCTGCGCGGGCCGACGCGGAAGGCGCCGGCGGCGTCGACATAGGCGATCGATCCACCGCCGGCGCCGATAGTGTGGATGTCAATCATCGGTGCGAGCGACGGGTAACCCCCGATCCACGTGTCGCGGGCGGTCGCCTCGGCAAAGCGGCCATCGATGACGATGCCGATATCGGCTGAGGTGCCGCCGACATCGAAGGTCATCAATCGATCATGCCCCGACAACGCGCCGCTCCAGGCACCCCCGAGAACGCCGGCAGCTGGTCCCGAGAGCAAAGTTGATACCGGGGTCTTGGCGACTGTCGCCGGCGTCGCCACGCCGCCATTGGAGCACATCACATGCAGGTCTGCGGCGAAGCCTTCGTCGCTTATGCTGCGCTCGGCCCGTTCCACGTTATCGCGCAGCCGCGGTCCGACAAAGGCGTTGAACAGAGCCGTAGTAAATCGTTCGAACTCGCGGAATTGCGGCGCAACCTCGGCCGAGGTGCAAGTGAACCAATCCGGAAATTCTTCCTGGACGATCTCCCGTGCCCGCAACTCATGCGTGGCGTTCAGATAAGAGAACAGGAAGCAGATTGCGATCGCCTCGACTCCGTCGGCGCGGAGCGCCCGAGCCGCCTCGCGCACCCCTGCCTCGTCGAGCGGAACCAGTTCTTCCCCGCGCGGCGGCGCCAGGCGCTCGGAGACCGTCCGGCGATGACGGCGTCGGACCAATGGCCGATCTTGCCAGGGAATTTCCTGCCGGATCGAATAGTGCTGCGGGCGCTGGTGGCGTCCGATATGGACGATATCGCGATAGCCGGCAGTCGTAATCATGCCGGTCACCGCCCCGTCATGCTCCAGCACGGCATTGGTGCCGATCGTCGTGCCGTGCAGTACATGGTCGATTGCCGGTCGCGGCAGGTCGAAACGCGCGCACAGCTCGCCAATCCCAGCGACCACGCCGCGCGACGGGTCGTCTCGAGTCGTCGGCGTTTTGTGGATCAAGGTCCCGCCGGATTCCGTGTCGGCAAAAACGATGTCAGTGAAGGTGCCGCCGACATCGACGCCGATCAGGTACATATTACCCTCACACAGCCTTGCCGGCATCCGAGCCGTACCTGTCGCGGCTTCGGCGCACTGCCATGAGGGCCAACAAGCATGCACCAATCACAAACAGGGACAGCCCTGTCGTCATCGCACCCAAGGCGTAGATGACCGGGGTTGTGGCATTGGTTTGCATCGCTTCGAGTTCGAGCGGCAGCGTGTTCAGTGCGCCGACCGACTGCGAGGTTCGCGCAATCTCGTCATAAGACAGCGTGAAGCCAAAGAGTGCCACGCCGACCAGGCTCGGAGCGATAATGGGCACGACGATGTACCGGACCGTCTGCCAGCCTCCGGCACCCAAGTCGTCAGCCGCTTCCTCATATGACGGGTTGAAACGGTTGAACACCGCCAGCATGATCAGCAGGCCAAACGGCAAGGTCCAGGTGAGGTGGGCGCCCAGTGCCGAGCTGTACCACGTCCCCTCGATCCCGAGCATCTCGAACATCGACCCGATGCCGAGGCTGACCACAACAGACGGCATCACCAGGCTGGCGATGATGATGTAGAACAGGGCGGTGGCGCCGGGAAAGCGCCTGCGGTAGGCAAGGCCCCCAAGGAGGGAGAACAGCACGGTCGCTACCATCACGATTGCGCCGAGAGCGATCGAGCGATCGAAACTTCCCCAGATGTCGCCGATCGACTGTGGCCGAAACAGTTCAGCGAACCAATGCAGCGATACACCATTCATCGGAAATACGAGCCCGCCCTCCGGCCCCTGGAAGGCAAGCACCACGACGGTCGCGATCGGGCCGTAAAGGAACACGACAAAGAGCCCGAAGAGAACCGCGAGCCCGTAGAAGATAGGCGGACGCGCGGCGCCGTGCATCCTCATAGCTCCTTGCGGATGTCGACGACGCTCACGAGGATGGCAATCATCGCGATCACCGCCAGCAGCAGCACCATCGCATTGGCAGCAGCCGGCGGAAACTGGAGATACGAGAGCTGCGTAGCGATCTGCTTGCCTACCGAGGCGACCTGCCCGCCGCCGAGCACGTCGACTGTAACAAAATCGCCCATCACCATGGCGATCACGAATATTGAGCCGATTGCGATCCCTGATTTCGACAGCGGGAGGATAACCGTCCACAGCACCTGCAATGTACTGGCGCCGGCATCGGTGGCAGCCTCGACCAGCGCATGGTCGATCCGCATCATTGAGTTGAAGATCGGCACGATCATCATCAGCGTGTAAAGATGGACGTAGCCGATAATCACGGCGGACTCGGAGTAGAGCAGCCATTCCTGCGGCGCATCTACGATGCCCATTTCCAGCAGCCCGCGGTCGACGAGGCCATTGCGCCCGAGAAGCGGGATCCAGGCGATCATGCGAATCACAATCGAGGTCCAAAAACGGTATCGAGCAGACGAGGAGGAGCACTGTCTGGGATACTCGACTGCGCAGTTGAAAGGCGAGAAAGTAAGCAATGAAGAAACCGAGTATAGCCGTAATCGCCCACACGATGGCAGAATTTCACAGTGGTCAGATAGGTGCGGTAGGTGACCGATTCCGAGAAGACGTCCCGGAAATTGTCGAGAGTAAAGGCGGGGATTAGGATCCGATAGGTTTCGTAGCCGAAGAAACTGACTACAACGACCAATGCGATCGGCACAACGAAAAACAGAAGGAAGACCAATGCGAGCGGCAGAGCCTCCAGATACGCAACAATCGGAAGGCGGCGGCTTCGGATCGTCATGGCCGGGCTTGTCTTGGCCACCCGCGTGCCCGAAATGGGCTCCGCCGGCGAAGAAAAAAGGCGTGGATGGCCGTGACACGCCCGGCCACGACGCTACGGGTGCCCATTAACGCCCATGACAGCTAAAATCCTACGCGGCGATGAACTCGTTCCACTTGCGGACCATGTAGCGGTCTTCGTCCATGACCGTGTTCCACACGCTGACCCGGCCCATCCGATCCCAGAACGAGCCGCCGTCGCGCACCGTGCCGGCGCTCTCAATCTTTTCTCCGGTCGGGCAGAGTAGCGCTTTTGGCCGGTTTGCCTTCCATCCAGAAGTCCCACTCGTCTGGGCTCATCTGCTGCTTTGCGGTATCGAGCACGGCTGTGTAATAGCCCTGGCGATTGAGAAAGGCACCGACCCAGCCGGAAAGGTACCAGTTAATGAATTCATACGCGACATCGAGCATCGGGCCCTGCAAGTGAGCCGGCATGCCAAGTCCGGCGGCCCAGGCGCGATATCCTTCCTTTAGCGGCTGGTAAACGCAGGGGATGCCCATCTGCCGCACTTTGGTTACTGCTGGAGACCACATCGATTGGATCACCACTTCGCCCGAGGCCATCAAGTTGACGCTCTCGTTGAATTCCTTCCAGAAGGCGCGGAACTGGCCTGCCTTCTTGGCGTCGGTCATCACCGCTATGGTCTTGTCGATCTCGGCGGTCGTCATGTTGCCTTTGTCGCCATAGCTGAGGAGACCCTTGGCCTCGCAGACCATTGCGGCGTCCATGATGCCAATCGACGGGATGTTCAGGATCGAGGACTTGCCCTTGAATTCGGGATTGAGCAACTCCCCCAAGGACTCGATTGGCCGTTTGATCAGGTCCGGTCGAATGCCCAAGGTATCGGCGTTGTAGACGGTGGGAATCACCGTCATCCACTGCGACGGCTCGGAAGCGAAATCCTTGGTGTTTTCCGCAGTCAAATAAGCGACCTTGATCGGCGATATACCTTCCATCGCTACCTTTTTACCGTTCGGCAACTCGCCCTTGGTAAAGATTGGCACGATCTCGTCGTAGTATTTAATCTTCGTAACATCGATGCCGCGCAGATTACCGGATGGTACGATCTTCTTCAGCATCCAGTATTCTGAATCGAGCAGATCAAAAGAACTCGGTTGGGTGACGGCGCGTTTCACCACGTCGTCGGAGACCAGCGAAGTGTATTGCACCGTGAATCCCAGATCGGCCTTGCACTTGTCGGCGAGTTCTTTGAACTGATTGACGCCGGTGCCGGCAATTCGCAAGGTCACCGGCTCAGCCGCGTGGACAAATGGGAATCCGGTGATTGCACCCGCGCCAAATGTCCAACCTACAGTCGCCGCCGTATTCTTCAGAAACCGCCGCCGGGACGTTTTCGTTCTCGTAGGCATGTCACGCTCCCCTGATTGTGTCAGCTCATCACATGTGCATCGGCGTCGTTCCAGCCTATCGCCACACTATCGCCCTCGGCTAAAGCCGCCGCGTAAAAGGATTGGTCCGAAAGAGTCATCGTTAGTTCGTCAGCCCAATCCGCCTCGAGGCGCAGCTTGACCACGGCACCGTGGTACTCGACGGAAGCGACACGCGACTGCAGCCCCTGGAGCGACGGAAGCTGGCCGTTGCCTGAGCCGACGGCTTGCAGACTCCATCCTGCCCGTTTTATGTGCATTTGGTCCGCGCGGATCGCGACATGAACGACGCGGCCCGCCTCCAAGCCGGGCCTCGCCGTTACAATCACAATTCCCTGCGGACCGCGGAGGCGGGCTCCCTTGGCGTCGGCGGTCTCGACCGTGCAGCGCAGAACGTTGTGTTCGCCGATGAAACGCGCGACGAACGCGGTTCCGGGCTTGTCGAACACTATGCGCGCCGGTGCTGCCTGCTCGATGTGGCCCGCATTCATTACAATGACCAGGTCCGCGAGAGCCAACGCCTCGTCCTGACTGTGCGTCACGTGCAGGAAGCTGATACCGAACTGGCGCTGGAAGCGTTTCAACTCCTCGCGCATCCGCACGCGTAGAAAGGGGTCGAGCGCCGACAGCGGTTCGTCGAGCAGCAACACGCTGGGATTAGTGACAAGAGCGCGCGCCAGCGCGACCCGCTGTTGCTGCCCGCCCGACAGCTGCGCCGGAAACCGCTCCCCATGCTCCCCCATGTCGACGATGCGTAACATGTCGCGCGCTTTGGCGCGGCGTTCAACCTTCGGCACGCCGCGCACGCGCAGGCTGAACGCAACGTTGTCGACGCAGTTCAGATGCGGAAAGAGGGCGTAGCTCTGAAACATCATCGAAGTGCGCCGGCGCGAGGGCGCCAAGCTGGTCACGCGCAACCCACCAACGGTGATGTCACCGCTCGTCGGGGCTTCGTGACCGGCGATCATACGCAACGTCGTCGTCTTGCCGCAGCCCGAGGGACCGAGCAGGCAGCAATAGCTGCCCCCGGGAATCTCGGCCGAAATCGCGTCGACCGCCACTGTCCGGCCGAACGTCTTGGTAAGCGCGATAAGCCGCACTTCGGACGACGATGTCATCGCAAGTCTGCCGAAAGCAATTCTCGGACCAATGGGCTGGCTTTTCAGCGGCGACGGGCGATCACTGCGATAGGTCCGCCGCCCTCGGGGCCCTGGTGCTCGGCGCCGCCCGAGACAAATAAATCGGTGCGACCGATGATCCCTGCGAGCACACCGCCGACGAACGCGCGCGCGTGACAGCTGGCTTGGATGTCGCTGTCGTCCCCCATAACGTGGCGGGCCCCGCGGATCATTCCGCTGCGGGATGCCTCGGCTTTGGCAAGCACCGCTCGAATCCGGGAGGCCGCCGCCTCCTCCAACTGGCCCGTGAGCGTGAAATCCAGCCCGCGCAGGACACCGATCAGGCTCGTTAGATCGATTGCGTCGCGCATTATGCTATGGGCGATGATGTTATCACCCGACCATCCGCTGCTGTTGCCGAGCACGATTACTTGGTTGTGCATCAGCTCGACGCCGGCCGAGGCGCTGGCACACGATGACCACAGACCGAAATCGCGGCCGATGGCGCGGTCATCGAGCGACGCGGAGTCCTACTCCATCGTTCCCAGCCGAAGCCCTTTCGCTTCTGAGCATGCGCCAGCTGGCGCCTGACCTTCTTCTCCACCCAATCCTTGATGAAGCTGAAGCACTCGCTGGAGTGCCCAACCGCGAAGTAGTTCACCCATCCTCGTAGCACCGGATTGATCAGGTTTATCACTTTCGCCGAGGGCGACCGCCACCCCTAACGCCGCGGCTGCGCGTGACAGGGCCATGGAGGTGTAAGGATCGTCGGTCGCGGTGATCTCGCCACGCGACCGGGCCTCGACTATGCGCTCCTTGGTCAGCAGCGGACACTTGACCTGGACCCAATGGACATCGGCATCATCGGCGATTGCTGCTCGCTTGATCGCCTCGCGAACGGCGGTCGCCGTTGCATCCACCTGAGACTTGCGGCCGACGTGCTCGGGCAACAGCACCGGCGTGGACGCCGTCCCGATCGCCAAGGATTTGGAGCCCCCGGACGTCACGTCGCGCTCGCGAACCGCAAACACCAGGAAATGCGGCGACAATCCGCCCTCGGTGCCACCTGACATCACCATCGCGACGCGCGAAGGTACCTCGTCGGCGGAGATACCGAGATACTTTCCCAAGGCGACCGACACGGCCATTGTCGCGTAGCCGCGGGTGAAGTCGTTGACGCAGCCATTGCCTTCGGTCTTGCCGAAGACTGCGACGATTTCGTGCGGCGAGATCAACCCTTCGTCGATCAACCGCACAATCGCCGAGGCGTCTCCGGGATCGCGCATCGGCACATGGTGAAGGAGGCATTCCATCAGCTGGTCTCCTTTTTAGGAGTGCGGTAAGAGTTTGGACCTGCATGCTGGAACGAAGCCGTGGCGGGCACGTATCGGCGCTGGCTGCGTCCGGGCAAAATAAGGCGTGCCAAGCGAGCCTCCCTGGTCACGGGAAACCCCAAGAGCGCAACGGCGGCCAGCCAAATGATCATACGCCCGGATGGCACGCTTTCTGCGAGCCTTCTCGTCGCACAGCCGCCGGAGAAGAGATCATGAGCATCGAAGGCCGATTGCCGCGTCGCCGGTTTCTTCGCAGTGCGGGCGCGGCCGCGCTGAGCACCGCCGCCGGCATCGCCTGCCCTCATCTCGTCTTCGCTCAGAATAAGAAATCGATTCAATTCACGTTGCCGTGGGTGGCCGAAGGCAGCAATCTGTTCACCTTCGTCGCCAAGGGCATGGGTTTTTGGGAGAAACACGGGCTCGACGTCGTTATCGCCCGTGGTTCGGGATCGGTCGCCGCCGCGCAAGCGATTGGCGAGGGCCGGTTCGATTTCGGTATGTGCACTCCCTCTATCGCGATCCTACAGATGATCAGAGGGCTGCCGACCGTGGCGCTTGCCGCTTGCGCATATGACGCAACGATGGGCATCGGCGTGTTGAACGACGGGCCGATCAAGAGCCCGAAGGATCTCGAGGGGCGGACAATGGCCTCGGTGGCGACTTCCGGCGACTACCCCTTTCTGCCGTTGTTTGCTGAGAAGGCCGGCTTCGACCTGTCGAAGGTGACGCGCATTCAGGTTGACAACAAGGTACGTGACCGGCTGCTGCCCGAGCGCAAGGTCGACGCGATTTCGGGTTTTGCCAGCAGTGCGATGCCGAGCTACGCCGCCACCGGCGTGAACGCCCATTTCATGCTGTTCAGCGACTACGGCATCCTCAATTACGGCACTACCATCATGACGCAGCCGGCACGCATCGCTCAGGCGCCCGAATTGTGCGCGGCTTTTGTCGACGGGATCCTGCAGGGTTTGAAGGTGACAGTTCTGGACCCTGTCGAGGCGATGAAGGTGTTTTTCAAGCAAGTGCCGGAAATGGCACTCGCCGGCCAGGCGCGCGAGCAGACCCGGGTCGGCACCGGCATCCTGATCTATGTTGCCACCCGCGAGATTATCAAGACGAACGGGATGGGCTACATGGAGGCCAATGATTACGAGACGATGACCGATCTGGTGAAGAAATATCTCGCACATGAGGGCGATCAGCGCCCTGAAATCGCCAATCTGATGACCAATCGCTTTGTGGGTGGGCTCAAATTGTCACCGGCGGAATGGGATCAGGCGCAGAAGAACGCGCAGGAATTCCGTCCCTACGTCAGCTGACCCAGCCCGGCAAAGCCTCTGCAGATCGCTGGCACGTCGCTTGCGAGAGTTGCGGGTCGAAGGAGCGAGCCATGCCGGTCGTCGAGCGCGAGCGGTACGTCGAGGTTGCCGAGGTTAGCAAAGTCTACCGCGCTGGCACGGCCGAGGCGATCGAGGCCGCCAGTTCCCTCAGCTTCACCTTGCCGCGAGGGCAGTTCGTGGCGGTTCTCGGGCCGTCAGGCTGCGGCAAGAGCACCCTGCTAATGATGCTCGGCGGTCTCGAAGCAGTAACGGCTGGCCGCATCGCCGTTGGCGGCGAGCCGATGACCGGGGCGCGCACCAGCATCGGCATCATGTTCCAGGACCCAACCCCTGTTGCCGTGGAAGAGCGTGCTCGACAACGTGCTGTTTCCGATCCGTGTCCTGAAGCGGCCGCTCGATGATTATCGCGCCAGCGCGCGGGAGCTGTTGGAGCGGGTCGGCCTCGACGGCTTCATGCATAAGAAGCCGCACGAGTTGTCGGGCGGGATGCGCCAGCGCGTCGCCATCTGCCGCACCCTAGTCTACAATCCCGAGCTGCTGCTGATGGACGAACCGTTCAGCGCGCTCGATGCAATTACCCGCGACGAGATGAACGAGCTGTTGCTGGATCTCTGGCAGCAATACACGAAGACCGCGCTGTTCGTGACACACAGCATCCGTGAGGCGGTGTTTCTCGCCGACCGCGTCCTGGTCATGACGCGGCGACCAGCGACGATCGTCGAGGATTTGACGATTCCGTTTGCGCGCCCGCGCCCGATCGCGATCGGCGAAAGCCGTGAGTTCAACGAGATCTGCGGCCACCTGCGCGAGCGCATCGAGCAGAGCCATAATCGGGCGAACGAGCGCCGCGCCGATACGAAAGTCGAGCTCCTGGAGCTGGTCGAATGACCGCCGAATATTCGGCCGACCCGCCGATACCTGTCGCGCGCGCTAGGCTGGCTCGCAAAGCGCTAGTAACCGTGCCGGCGTTGCGAGGGCTGCGGCCAGTCGTTCTGCCGTTGGTGACGGCTGCGGCGGCGCTCCTCGTCTGGCAGATTGTCGTGACGGCGCTACGCATCCCTGCAGTGATTCTGCCGACGCCGCTCGAGGTCGCAGACAATCTGCGGCGCGACTTGCCAGTACTGCTGCGTCACGCGATGCCGACCACGCTCGATACGCTGATGGCATTTTTTACGGCGTCGGTGCTCGGGGTTGGCCTCGCCATCGCGATAACCTATTCCCCGTTGCTGCGCGATATGCTCTACCCCAATCTGGTCCTCTTCCAGCTGATCCCGAAGGTCGCGCTGGCGCCGTTGTTCGTCGTCTGGCTTGGCATCGGCAGCGGGTCACGAGTCGCTTTCGCCACCTTCGTCAGTTTTTTTTCCGGTCGTGATTTCGGCCGCAGTCGGCTTCGCCAATACCGAGGCCTCGGCGGTACGGCTGTGCCGCTCGCTAACCGCTTCAGAATCGCAATGCTTCGCGATGGTACGTTTTCCGTTCGCACTGCCCGCGATCTTCAGCGGCATGAAGATCGCGATAACCATGGCGGTCATTGGCGTAATCATCGGCGAATTCATCTCCGCGCAGGCAGGGCTTGGCTTTTACATCCTGTACGCCAGCTCGCGGATGGAAACTGCAGTCATTTTTGCGGCCCTCTTCGTGCTTTGCGTCATCGGGCTGGCATTGTTCGGCGCAGTAGCACTCGCCGAGGAGATTGTGCGTCGGTCTTACGGCAGACGGTGACGTCGGGACGGGGTCAGATGACGATGCGGCGCGGAATACCGCGACGGGACTTTCTTGCCGGGACGGCAACAGCGAGCGCTGCCTTGCTCCCGATGTCGGCCGTTGTTGAGCGCCGCAACGTCAAGTTTACTTTGGCCTGGCTGGCGCAGGGCAATTCGGTTATTGTCATTGTCGCGCGCAGTTACCTGATGGAGCCCGGGCCGGACCCCGAGGCTATCTTCATCAACCGCTTCGCGGGCAAGATCAAGCTCGGCACACCCGGGTGGAACGATGTCCGCGCTCGGGTCTCCGAATTCGACAAGTATCTAAGCTGATCTAAGCGTTTTCTTGATCCTGAACCGAAGGAGCCACGACATGACCTCTCAGGCCGAAAACGAATTGCTGACGCGTGTCGGCCCGGGCACCCCGATGGGCGCGCTGATGCGGCAATACTGGTTGCCGGCCTGCTTGTCGTCGGAGCTGGTGGCCGACGGCGACCCGATGCGCCTAAAATGCTGCTGGGCGAGCGATTGATCGCGTTTCGCGACAGCGCCGGGCGGGTCGGCGTGCTCGATCACCGCTGCCCGCACCGCTGCGCCTCGCTGTTCTTCGGCCGCAACGAGGAAGCTGGCCTGCGCTGCGTTTATCACGGCTGGAAGTACGACGTCGCCGGTAAATGCCTCGATATGCCTAATCTGCCGGCAGACCAGAACTTCCGGGATAAGGTCAAGGCGAAGGCCTACAAGGTGTTCGAGCGCGGCGGACTGGTCAACGTCTATATGGGCGAACGCGAAGTGGCGCCGCCATTGCCGGCGCTTGAGGCGATGCTGTGTCCGCCCGACGAGACCAATCTCTGGGCCCGGCAGCGCGAATGCAACTGGCTGCAGGCGTTGGAAGGCGACATCGACACCTCGCATTTCAGCTTTCTGCATACCGGCAAGGCGACGATCGACGACATCGATCCCGATCACCTGGAGCGGTTCCAATTTACCGATCGCGCCCCGCGCTACCACGCGCGTGCGACCGACTGGGGCACGATGTATGCGGCCTATCGCCCGGCTCAGCCGGGCCACCTCTACTACCGCTTTGCTCATTTTGTGTTTCCGTTCTGGGCATTGTTCCCGAACGGTCCATTGACCGACAACGTCCTCGCGCAAGGCTGGGTCCCCATCGACGACACCCACACGATGGCATTCACCTGCAGCTGGACGCGCAAAACCCGGTGCTCAGCACCAACAAGGGGGGCGAGCCACTGCCGCTTCTCGACCGCGTGAGCCCGACATTGCCGAACACCGCGGACTGGTTCGGTCGCTGGCGCGCAGTCGCCAACCACGCCAACGACTATCTGATCGACCGGGAAGCCCAGCGCACGATCAGCTACACCGGCATTAACGGGGTATTTCCGCAGGATTCAGCGGTTACCGAGAGCATGGGCGATATCTCCGATCGCGCGCTCGAAAACCTGGCGCCGAGCGACCGCATGATCGTCATAACGCGGCGGCGCCTGATGGATGCAGTCCGGGCGTTGCAGGACAACGGGACTGTCCCGCCGGGTGTCGACGATCCCGAGGTCAGCGGCAGTGCGCGCTCGGGCGATCTGATTGCGCCTGAGGGTCAACCATGGCTCGAAGCCTACGAACAGACCCTCGAGCAAGCGCTGCATCCAATCATGGCGCTCGCCGCCGAATGAACCCCGTCTCAGCGACCACGCCTCCGAAACCCGCCAACAGGTGAGGTGGCTCCGCGGCATGGTAATATCCCAGGAGACCGTAAGCTCACTCGTCGGGCTCGGCGGCCGGGTCGTCGGTAGCTGGCAATATTGCCTGGGGCGGCTCGTTTTGTTGCCGCTCCTCTTTGCGCTGACGGTTCTTGCCGCCTGGGAATTGTTCTGCCGCGCGAGCCGGGTTTCCCCAGTGCTGCTGCCGCCGCCGTCGGCGGTTTGGTCGGTCCTGTCGGAAAATTGGGGAATCCTGTTTCAGCAGTCGGTGCCGACGACCTTGGAAACCATTACCAGCTTCGCGGTCGCCACCTTGCTCGGGGTTGCCCTCGCAGTCGCGATCACCTTCTCGGCCTGGGTTCGCGAGGCGCTCTACCCGAACATAGTTATGTTCCAGCTGATCCCGAAGATCGCGCTGGCGCCGCTCTTCATCGTGTGGCTCGGCGTCGGGAGCAGATCCTGTATTGTGATCGCCATCTTCATTGCATTCTTCCCGGTCGTGATCTCGACCGCAACCGGGCTGGTCAGCGCCAAGCCCGAGGTGATCCAGCTGTGCCGCTCACTGACGGCCAGTGAGTGGCAGATGTTCCGCCTCGCGCGGTTCCCTTACGCAATGCCATTTGTCTTCGCCGGGATGAAGGTCGGCGTGACGATGGCAATGATCGGCGTCATCGTCGGCGAGTTCATCACTGCACAGGCCGGGCTCGGGTACATTATTATGTTCGCCTCCTCGGCCGGTGAGACGGCAACAGTACTGGCCGCGATTGTGCTCCTCTGCGGCATCGGTCTTGCGCTATTCAGTCTCGTCGCACTCGGTGAAATTGCGGTACAGCGCTGGTATGGCGGCGAAATACCGATCGGAGGCGTCATATGAGCCCGCTCGCCGTGGCGAGCTCCCTTGCAGTGCACCGTTCGCGCAAGCTGATCCGGGAATTTCGGTTGCACCGCCCGCGCAGTGCGATGGAAGCGGTGGCGCTGAAGGCAGCGGCCGGCGCTGGGGCCGTGTTTATGGCCGGCGGCATCGATGTGGTCAACCGGATGAAGTTTGGGGCCTCGGTCACTGAGGTGATTCATTTGGGCCGCCTCGCTTGTCTCGATCGCATCGAGGAGCGGGAAGGTGAACTACATCTCGGCGCGCTGGTGACGCACGACCGCCTCGCAACAGCGCCGCAGGTTGCCGCGCGAGTGCCCTCGCTGACGCAGACATGGCCCGATGTCGCCAACATCCGGATCCGCTGCAAGGGTACTATCGGCGGCAACATCATGGCCGGCGACCCGACCTACGATTTCGCATTGGCCGCGATGGCGGCCGAGGCCCAGTTGCATTTCCTCGCCCTAGACGGCAGCACAACGGTCATTGCGGCGCTCGACGGCGTGGCCGAACAGGTTGGGCTACTTACTGCGATCGTCCTCCCGACCGGTACCAAGGTTCGGCTTCTTTTTGATCGGTCGCTGCGCCCAATTGTGACTTTGGCGCTTGGCCTCGACTTTGTCGACGGCCGCATCACCCGTGGTCGGGCGGCGGTCGGGTGCGCCTATCCCGTGCTGGTCGCCGCGAAGCTGCCGTTGGACGGGCCACTGCTGCCGGCCGATCTGGCGCGCCACGCTGCGCCGCTCGCACAGGTTGTTGCCGCGGAGCTGCCGGATCCGCTCGCTGATCACCATGGCAGTTCGGGTTACCGCCGACGAATGATCGAGGTCCTGCTGCGCCGCAATCTGAGTGCGGTCGCATGAGCCAGCTGATCGACATTACGCTGACCGTCAACGAGTGCAACCATCGGCTGAGCGTATCGGCGCGGCGGATCTTGGCCGACCTGCTGCGCGAGGATCTGCAACTGACGGGCTGCAAGATCGGCTGTGATCAGGCTGTCTGTGGCGCCTGCACGGTTTTGGTCGAGGGCATGCCGGTCACCGCCTGCACGTCGTTCGCCTTCGAGTTCGACGGCAAGGCGGTGACGACGATAGAGGGCCTTGCGGCCGGCGGTGTGCTGGACCCCGTGCAGCAGGCATTTCTCGAACATGGCGCGTTCCAGTGTGGTTTCTGCACGCCGGGGATGATTCTGTCGGTCAAGGCGTTGCTGGCACGGCACCCGGACCCCGACGTCCCTTTGATCCGGCAATGGCTCAACGCGAATATCTGCCGCTGCACCGGGTATCAGATGATCATCGACGCCGTACGAGTGGCGGCCAAGGCCGGCGCCCGCTGATGGACGGCAGCTCTTCTCCATTCCGCGCGGCGGTCGTCCGGCTCCACGGTCCCGACAAAGTAACCGGCGCGGCTCGGTACACCTTCGATGTGAGCCTCCCCGGCATGTTGCATGCCAAAGTGTTGCGGAGCCCACATCCGCATGCACGCATCCGCTCGATCGAGACTGCGCGCGCCGAGTCGCTCGCCGGCGTATTCGCGGTAGTGACCGGTGCCGATGCGGCGGCGTTGCCGGATCCTTACTACGGCGTGGCAATCCGCGACCAGCCGGTCATCGCGATCGACAAGGTGCGCTATATCGGCGACATGGTCGCGGCGGTCGCGGCGATCG
>Ga0306920_100005012_pt1 | contig 17030 bp, 14 predicted proteins | sample flu12Cox44000170_FD_204666 | JGI IMG/M metagenome (GOLD analysis project Ga0306920, IMG submission 204666) | Lab enrichment of tropical soil microbial communities from Luquillo Experimental Forest, Puerto Rico - flux4day.12C.oxic.44.000.170 (v2)... | ecosystem: Environmental > Terrestrial >... | reverse complement strand
TGGGTCATCAGGCCGGGGTCATTGGCCAGGGCGAACACCCAGGCTTTTCCCAGATATGCCATCGCGAAGTCGGGTGCGGCCTGACATGCCGCATCGAACAGGCCGACGGCGTCGCCGTTGACGAGGTTGAACGCCCGTACTGCCTGATCGTATGCGGTGGCGGCCGCTTCCGTCGCGCCGGAGAGGTGATGTCTCTGGGCGTCCTGTAGCATGCTGGCTCCCTTGCTTTCGAACGCCGGTCTTTGCTCGACCTCAGCGATTTGGCGCTCGTTGTCGGAATCAGAGTGGCAAGGGCCGCCGCGGTTGCCCCTGGACGCCCGCTTTCCGCGGGGGCGACGATAACCCGATCGGTCGGTCGGGACAACGCGGCTCAACAGCTTGAGATCTCGATCGAGTTCCGATCCGGGTAGTCGATATAGACGGATCTTGCCGATCGCCCCCGCGCGGACCTTGCATCCGCACCGGCACCTCGCACTGTTCGAGAGGGGCGATCACCTTCCTCGAAGAGGCGCGGTTGGCCTCGGTGCCGGGCAGCGGCGCGCCAAGGGTCTGTTTTGCGGATTGACAAATCTCGATTTGAATGCTAATTTCACAATAGCCTGGTTAACGTGTTGTTCTCACGCAACGACCCAAGGGCTGGACCGGTTGCCCTTGTTCGCCCGAGGGGCAGATTCCGGAGCCAGGCTTTCGCGAGGGCGACGCTAATCCATTGCTCTTGCCCCGCTGTTCTTGGGGTTACAACCCCGCCACCGCTCCAGATTCCTGCGGAGATCAGTGATCAACCGCTGATAATTTCCTGTAAACAACGGCGAAAACAGCGGGCTCTCGGAATTTTATCGGTCGGTTCGGACTCGATATGAGTGGCGGCGTTATAAGCAACCCCGGCTACGGGAGGAAAGCTGATGGGCAAGCTCGACGGCAAGGTTGCAATCGTCACCGGTGCCGCGCGAGGGCTCGGCCGTGCCTACGCAAAGCGTCTCGCCGGCTTGGGCGCGAAAGTCGCGGTCGCCGACCTCGATCTGAAATCCTACCGGGAGTTCGACGCCGAGGCGAAGGACATGACCGCGGAGAGCACAGTCGCGGAAATCGAGGCGTCGGGCGGTGCCGCGCTGGGCATCGAGTGCAATGTCTGCGATCATCAGGCGGTCGAGACCATGGTCGCCCGCGTCGTCGAACAATGGGGCCGGGTGGATGTGTTGGTCGCCAATGCCGGCGGCGGTCGCGGGCGGCCGGTGGACACCAAGGCGAGCACGATCGATCCGGCACTCCTCGATCTCGTCGTCGGCATGAATTTGTTTGGCACCGTCGACTGCTGCAATGCCGTGGCACCATTCATGAAGCGCCAGCGCTCCGGCAAGATCGTCACGGTCAGCTCGGTGGCCGGCCTGTCCTCGTCGGCCGATGGGGGCTACGCGCATTACGGTGCGGCCAAAGCCGCAATCGCGCACTACACGCGCTATCTGGCGCAGGATCTCGGCCCGTACGGGATCACCGCAAACTGCATTGCTCCAGGGGTCATCACCACCGGTCGGATCATGCAGACAGTCCTTCCCGGCAGCAGCGACAGCAATCGAGATCGGGCCGATCTGGTCGCGTTGCGGCGCCTCGGCACCGTGGAGGATTGCGCGAAGGTGGTCGAATTTCTCGCCACCGACCTCTCCGACTATGTGACCGGAGCGGTGATCCCGATCGATGGCGGATTGCGTCGCGGGTGATCAAACCGCCAAATTCCGCTGCCAATCCGCTGCCAAAGCCGATTCAATGCTCAAAAATTCCGCTGCCGACCAACTCGTTTCATCGCGCCAAGCAGCTGATGTTGCGTGATTTTTGGTGTCTGAATGGCGAATCTCAGGTGCTGAAACGCGTTTTTTCCCTGCCGACAGGGGAAAATGCGACGGCGACCACCGCCGCCCAGGGCTAACGGTATTCGTCGCCGCAATCGCCGATCAGCTTGATCAGATCGCGTGATTTCGCCAGAACCGTTTCGATGGCCGTATGATCGCCAGTGTCGAGCTCAAAGCCGAAGACCTGGGCATTGTCGGCGATGTGCTGGGCCACGCCGAGCCGCGCACCGACGATGACGCCGGCGACGCTTGGACGGTCCAGTATGTAGCGGATGCCGACATTGGCGACACTCACCCAATGTTTGTCGGCGATTTGTTTCAGCGCCGCGAGCAGCTCCTGGAATAGTGTCCATCCGCCCCAGGCGTCGATCATGTGCTTGTATTTCTGCAATGAGGCGGTGTTGAGCTCGGCTCGGGGCGGCTCCCGGCGTCCGAGGTATTTCTCGGAGAGCAGCCCGCCGAGCAAGGTGCCGTAAGCGAGGAGCGTCATTCCGTGCTCATGGCAGAACGCCGCCATGCGGACCTCGGGCCGACGATCGACGAGCGAGTACTGCACCTGGTTCGAGACGATCGGGACGCCGTGATCGGCGATGATGCGCAAGCGCTCGGTGTCGAAGTTGGTCAGTGCCAAGTGGCGGATTTTGCCTTCGCGCTGCAAGTCGGCGAGGTGATCGAGCGCTTCGAGGTAGCCGTCGTCGCTGTAGTCCCACCAATGGAATTGGAGGAGGTCGAGACATTCGATGCCCATTCGCGAGAGCGATACGCCGATCGCCTCCTCGACAATGCGTCTCGTCATCCGGCCCGGACGCGGAACCCATTTGGTGAACGCCTGGATCTCCGCAAGCCGCTGGGTTCCGTGGCGGGCGGCGAAGAGGCGACGGAAGTTGCCGATGAAGTCCTCGGCCGGGCCATAATGATCGGCGAGGTCCCATGTGGTGAACCCGGCGTCGTGATAGGCGAACATCTCGTCGACCGCGCGCACCGGGTCGATCGCGCCATGCGCGCCGGAGACCTGCCACATGCCATTGAGGATGCGGCAGATCGTCAGATCGGCAGTGAACTGGAAGCGGTTCGACAGCGGCAGTATCATCGTGCTCCCCCGGGCGCCCGGCAGATCGGGCCCTTCGGTCGATCAGCGCGCCTTTAACGCCGCCAGCCGCTCGCTCAAGCTCTGCGGGGCGGACGGTTTGCCGGCCGCAGCCGCCAACGCGGCAGCGATGTTCGGGTCGTCCTGCTCCGGCCGCGTCGGCCGCAACAACCGCGCCTTGCTCATCTGCGCATCGGCCGAGGCCAGATCCTTCTGCGCCGCGTCCTGCATCGCCTTGAGCGCAACGGTCAGGCTGCTCGTCTGGCTGGCGAGCCCCGCCGCCCGGCGTGCCGCCTCGGCCTGGCGATCGGCCTGCTCGCGCTGCTGCGCCGCTCGCGCCATGTCGCGCTGCGCCCGCTCAAGCTCGGAGCGCGCCGTTTTGAGCTTGCCGCCCGCCTCGGCATAGGTCTGCTCGAGCATCTGCAGATAATCCTTGGCGTCGGCTTCGTCCTGTTTCTCGCGCTCGATCTCGGGGGTCATCTGCTCGAGCATCCCGACCAAGGTTGTGAGGCTTTTTTCGACCGCCGCCTTGCGGGTCGGATCGCCTTCGTTGTTGATCTGTTGCTGCAACTGCTCGGCTGCCGCCATGCGCTGATGCGACAATGCCTGGATCGTGTCGGCTTCGCGCTTCTCCTTGTCATAACCCTGGCGGGCCAGCGCGACCTCGCGGCCGAGATCGTCCAGGCGCTGCTCCATCGTGCGCAATTCCGCCTCGCTGGCGGATTTCGGGTCCCAACGCACCAGCGCCTCGATACCGGCCTGAGCGGCCTTGTCCACTTTCACGCCCGCCAGATTCTTCAAAAATGCCAACATCTCGATTCTCCTCCTCTGCTAAGTCAATTCGGCACCATCGCCGCCGCATTCAGCAACGCGACGGCGATCTGCGCCCCCGCCAAGGTGATCGCGGCGGCGATATTGCCGCCCTCGATCATGCCGCGAAAATTGCGCATCGTCAGCGCGACCACGCCGAGCGTGAGCAACTGCAGGATCAGCGCCACCACACCCCAGACTAATACATCGAGCAGGGTACCGCTCGTCGCCAGCATTGCCGCCAGCGGGATCGCTAGCGCCAGGATCGCCCCGGCAAGCATTGTCCCGGCCGCCGCATTGCCGTGCGCCACCATCTCGCGCTCATGGAACGGCGTCAGCCTGACGTAGATCGCCACCCCGACGGCCAGCAGCACGGCGCAGGCGACGACCTGCACGATCAATCTCGGCAGCCCGCTGCCCAGGGCATCGAGAACGGCGGCGAGCGACCCGGGTGCGGCCTCCATGATGCTTTCCTTTTGAGGCGCCCTTGTTCAGCTGTCGAGCGGCACAGCGGGAAGGGTCAGCGCGGCGGGATTGATGTCGATGCCGGCATACACCTCGACCCACGCTTCGTTGCCCTGCTCGACGGCGCAGACAAGCACATACTCTATAGCCGGTGCAGGCGGCGCCGCACCGGTGCGGGCGCCGTATAGCATGGCTTGTATTTTCCGCTCTATCGTGCCGGTCGCGCCCTGCACGGTCTCGACCTGCTGGCGCGGCTCCACTCGCACGCTTCCCGGCGCCCAGACCCGGTCATAGGTCTTGCCGTCCTTGGTCTCGAACTGCGGCCAGCCGATCATCCCTTGGGCCGGGTCGAGCCAGAACCCCCACTCATCCCGGCTGGCTGGGGTCAGCCGATCGAGCAAGGTGAAATATCGGCATTCGTCAGGGGCCCCGTCCCGCCCTAGGTGCAGCATGAAGAACGCTTCGCCGCCCGGCAGATAGAGCCGATGTAGCGCCACCCCGCCATCGTTGATCAGCCCCACTGCCTCGACGCTGATCATCCCGCCCGCCTCCGGCGGCTTCACCTTGGTCGTGCCGGCGGCAAGCACAAAGGGCGACGGATCAACCGGGAACGTCATGCCGACGCGGAAGCGGCTCTGCGAGCTGCCCGACAAGCCGGGCGCCATTGCTAGCGAGCCGCCGCCGGCGACTGCTCCGGCGCGGCGGCGCAGCAGCCACAGCCCAACCAAGACCGCACCCCCGAAAAACACGACGACGAATAGGGAGCCTGATCCTCCGGTATCGGACGGCACCGGGCGCGGGCTCGCCGGCTGCGCCTTGCTCTGCGCCATCAAGGCGTCGAGCTCGGCCAGCTTCTGGGCCACGGCGGGATCGCTCTCCGCCTTGCGGTCCGCCTCGGCCCGCCACTGCGCATAGCGGGGGTCGTCGCGATTGTCCTGAAAATACGCCACGCTTTGCGGCCGCGAGAGAGAGTTCAGCAGCGACCACGCGAGCACCGCGTCCCACACCCCGAAGCGAGGAGCCGACCCAGCATAGCCGCCGCCCCATCCGCCCGGCAGCGGACGGCGCGCCAAGGGTGCCGAGCCCCAGCCGCTGTAGTCCCAACCCGAGGGCGGACGGCGCGTCGTCGGCGCCGGGGACGGTGCTTGCGATGCCCGGTAATCGCGCAGCGCCTGGCTCGATGCCCGCCGCGATATCGCAACATCGCCACCGCCAAACGCACCGCCAAACCCGCTGAAGGAAGAGACTGACGGCCGGCTGTAACCGCCGCCCATCGATGGGCGGCGGTCGGAGCCGCCCGTGCCACCGAAGCCGCCGGAGTAGCCGCCGCCGGGCCGCCGGTACCCGCCGCTGGTTTGCGCAGCGGCGGGCGCCGCGACGGCCACGATCCGGGCGACCGGCGCCAACCACGGCGGCGCAAACGTCGGGAGAGGCGCTCCCGCTACCAATGTCAGGCATATCAAAACCAGTCGCAGCGTGCGCCCCAACCTCGGGTACTGCATAGCCCACCCGGCAGCGGTTATGCCGCCTGGAACCGGACGTCCTCGGCCCCGGCGGTGCCGACGAGCAGCATGAACTCAGCGTCAGCGGCGCCATCGTTGCGAAAGTAGTGGACCCGGCCGGCCGGGTTAAAAATCGCGTCCTTCGGGCCGAGGCCCTCTTCGACGATATGCCCGGCTTCCTCCCAGCCCACGGTGATGCAGCCTTCCAGCACGAAATACACGTCCTCGACCGGGCGCGCATAGCCGCACACCGCCACGCCTTTCGGCAGATGAACCATCTCCATGCGGTATTGGCCAGCCGGCGCGCCGCCCTCGCCGATATAAACCGAGCGGGCGACGCCCGCTTCCCATATTGGCCGCCGCTCGGCATAGCGCACGACATGGCGGGCAAACTCGCGCTGGCGCGGATCATCGCTGTCCGGATCGAAGGCATGGATTTTCCCCGGGCTTGCGCCGAAATGGCGGGCCATCACGGGATCGCTGTCGCGCGGGTGGCAAACATAGACCGGTGGTTTTGGCATGCCGCTGCCGACGCTGATCGACATCAGCACCGGCTCGACCCCGTCGTTGCGAAAGCCGTGCGGCCGGCCGACCTGGTTCAGCACCATGTCCTTGGGCCCGAGGCGCGCCTCGATCACCTCATCGTTCCAAGCCCAGCCAACGGTCAACACTCCCTCCAGGACTAGAAAGTGTTCCACCACCTCGTGGGAATGACAGGCGGCGTATTTGCCGACCGGCTGATGCACCAGGCTCAATGTAAATTGCCCCGGCTTGAGGGTGCTCGGGTCGTCGGCTTTGGGCGAGCCGCCGGCGCCGACGTAGCGCATCTGCGCGCGCTCCAGCTCGGGGAAGCCACGGCTGCCGGGGAAGGCGTCCCAGTCGAAGCTCTTGTCGGTGTGGCGCCCGACGAAGGCCCGCATCTGGCTCGTCAGGTCGAGCGGCTCGGTTTGGGCGAAAAGGGCCATGAGAGGCTCCCGGTAAAAAGATTTGCCAATCTCGACCCCGCGCCTCAGCGGCTCAAGCAAAATCGGACTCCGGCTTCGGCCCTGATCGAGGCGACGGGACAGCCCGGCACCTCTCGCACGATGGCTTAGTCTGATTTGATCGCGATCTTCTTTTGCGGTTTCCGGGCCTCCGCCGTCTTCGGCAGGGTGATCGTCAGCACCCCTTTCGAAAAGTCGGCGGCGACTTTGTCGCGATCGACGCTCGCCGGCAGGTCGAACGCGCGCTGAAACGAGCCGTAGGCGCGCTCGGAAAAGTGATAATTCTTGTCCTTCTCTTCCTTTTCTTGGCGCTTTTCGCCCTTGAGGACGAGCATGTCGCCGGATACCGACACGTCGATGTCTTTGGCGTCGATACCCGGCAACTCGGCCGAGATCTTATACGCCTTCTCGTCTTCGCTCATGTCGATCGCCGGCACGGAAAAACTGAAAGAGCTCGCAGATCGCCATGCGGGTTCGATGTCGAAGACCCGGCGCAGCGAAGGGAAACCGAACCGGTCGAACAGCCGGTCCATTTCGCTGCGGAAGGACTGCCATATATCGGGGGCGCTCGTCTGCGCCGGTGCTGTCTTCTTTACCTCAACAGGTACGTCTGCCATCGCTGTCTCCATCATCTGTAGCAGGGAGCGGGTTCATCCCCTATCGGGCATCCTGGGATCGAGCATCCGGCGGGCATTGATCCAGCGCAATTCATCCGACCCGCTCGCCCCGTCGCCGAGTTCGCATTGACCGGCGCACCCGTTCGTTGGCGAGCGATTAACACCGCTGTGCACGGCAATGCACGCCGCACCTCATCAAACTTGGTTTCGGTGTCGGCGCCGATTTTTTGGCGATCAACGCGAGGGCGATCGCCTCAGTTCCACCGCGACTGCACGGATTTTCGGTTCAGCAGCCAGAAGATCAGCGACACGATCCCACTGACGACGAGGCAGGTCACGATCGGGACGTAGAAGCGGAGCTCTCCCCGCTCGATCACGATGTCGCCGGGAGCCGGCCGAGCCCGGAGGGAGGGCCTCAGGCCGACACCTCACTCTATGCCGCGGCGAGATCGGCGGGTAGGCCGAGCGTGTTGGCGGCGCTGAGCATCCCCTTTCTGAGCTTGTCCACGGCGCGGACTTCGAGCTGCCGAATCCGCTCGCGCGAGACGTGAAAGCGCCGGCTCAAATCCTCAAGCGTCAGGGGCTCGTCGCGCAGGCGGCGCTCGACGAGGATCTCGCGCTCACGCGCGTTGAGTCGCGCCATCGCCTCGCCGAGCAGCTTGCGCCGCTGCGCCATCTCGTCGGCCTCGGCAAGCGTCGTCTCCTGGCTCGGCCGGTCGTCGACGAGGCGATCGAGCCACTCGATCTCGCCGTCCTCCAGCACGGTCTCGTTCAGCGATCCGTCGGCCCCGCTCATGCGGCGGTTCATCTCGACGACATCCTTCCGCGGCACGCCGAGCTCGGCCGCGATCGTCGCGACCGACTCGGGCGAAAGATCGCCAGCCTCGAACTGCTCCAGTCGTCCCTTCAGTTGGCGCAGATTAAAAAACAGCTTCTTCTGGGCCGCGGTCGTGCCCATCTTCACGATCGAGGTCGAATGCAGGATGTGTTCCTGGATCGCCGCGCGAATCCACCACATCGCGTAGGTCGCAAAGCGGAACCCGCGGTCGGGGTCGAATTTTTGCGCCGCCTGCATCAGCCCGACATTCCCTTCCGCGATCAAATCGGAGACCGGCAGGCCGTACCCCGCAAAGCCGCGGGCGATTTTGATCACCAGGCGCAGATGGCTACCGACGAGATCCCGCAGGGCTGCTTCGTCGCCATGATCTCGCCACGCGAGAGCTAGTTCCTGTTCCCGCTCCGGGCTCAGCATCGGAAACCGCTTAGCGTCGGTCAGTAGGTGGGCGAGCGCGTCGCCTCTGTTTTCGCCCAATGTCGTTACTGTCATCTCAGCTCGCTTGCGCGCCGGCGAACAGAAAAACCGTGCCCCTCGGAGACCTCCGGGAGCTCGGTCGGGTAATTTCAACGGGATTTGCGCGGTGCCGGCGCCAAACAAATGTAGGAACGTAGGCAGAATCTTCAAGGCCTGAGCCCTCTTTTACGGCTGGACAAACTAAGTCAGCCTGTTCGAGCGCATGGATCTGCTGGCTGATCGCGACGGCGGTGACGCTGAGCTTATCAATCGCCCCAAAAGCTGCGGTCCCCCGCCATCGCTTGTCCGCGCGCGCCGCGCGCAAACGGGAAGATTGGGCAATTTAGACATGAGGAATCCTCAACCGACGGCTCAAAAATCTCGTTTGTCGGACCGTCCCATAACTACCATCTCGAACGCCGGGAGCTAGGGCGTTTTCCGCTGTCATCGCTAGGAGCGAAGCGGCAAAGCGATCCCAATGAGGTTTGGGTGCAGGCGGACCGAGATTGTTTGGCAGTGCTCGGCCGGTTGGCTCGAAGCCTCGCGAGAGGTGAGGAGACCTCAAATGACTATAATCGCGTTATCGAAAGCTCTGACCAGCCCGCCGCTGGTCCGACATGGTGAAGCTCTGGCGGGGCTCAACGATGCTGGCGAATGGGTGCTCGACACGTTGCGTGAATGGCTGCGGCGCAGCCGCGAACGTCACCAGCTCGCCGGGCTCGAGGAGCGAGCCGCGCGACATCGGGGTCACCCGCACCGACGCGATCTATCTGAGCAACAAGCCGTTTTGGAAAGAGTAGATCACATGCAGACGACATCGACGCAAACCCCGGCGCGCCGGGACGGAACCTTGCTCCACATCGCACGGGCTCTCGGCAGATGGTTCTCGCGGGCGGCCAACGCGATCGGGCAGCCCTCCGCGAAGCCCGAGGGCGACCATTGGGCGGACTGGCCGCGCTTCCCGCCATTCTAGCCGTCGGCCATCAAATCGACTCGTTCCCGCGGAGGCGGGACCCCGAGAAAGTGACGAAGCGGTTGCGGTCCCGCTTCCGTGGAGACGACGAGGATCGATTGAACAGCTTTTCAAGCGGCGTACAGAGAGAGAAGGATCACGCGATGACCAGCTATGACGACCTGCCCTATGTCGAGGCGGAGCTGAATTACCTCGCGCCAATGGCGGAGCGGCCCCGCTACTACGCTTACGACCCGGAGCCGGGAGTGCCGCCCTCCAACATGGCGCACGAGGCGCACCGGGTGCGCATCCACGACATGCGGCCGATCCAGTCACAAATCTCGCTCGACCGTGAAGGCTTCGCGCTGTTGGAGCAGCGCAGCGCGGTGCGCGATTTCTGGGACGAAGACGAAATCCGCCGGGTCTACTACCCGGAGGCGGAGCGCTTTATCGCTGCGGCGACCGGGGCGAGCCGCGTCTTCATCTTCGACCATACGTTGCGCCGCCGCATCCCCGGCGCGATCGACCGCTCGCCCGATGCGCCGCGCCAGCCGGCCACGCGCGTGCATGTCGACCACACAGCCAAGTCCGGCCCGCAGCGGGTGCGTGACCTGCTGGGCAGGGACGCCGAGGAATTGCTGCGCGGTCGCGTCCAGGTGATCAATCAGTGGCGGCCGATCCATGGGCCGCTGCGCGATGCGCCGCTCGCCGTGTGCGACGCCGCCACGGTGGCCGCCGCCGATCTGGTGCCATCGGATCTCGTCTACCGCGACCGCCTCGGCGAGACCTATTCGGTCACCTACAACCCGACGCATCGCTGGTTCTACGCGCCGGAAATGCGAGCAGACGAGGCGCTGTTGTTGAAGTGCTGCGACACCATGACCGACGGGCGAGCGCGCTTCATGCCGCACACGTCGTTCAGCGACCCGACGACCCCGCCCGAGGCGTTGCCGAGGGAAAGTATCGAGCTGCGCACGCTCGTCTTCCACCCGGCGTGACAGTAAGGCCGGTTCCCCCGAAGCGCATTTCGGTACTGCCGGTCCCCATGGCCGGCCGCCCCCAGAGCGGCCGGCCTCGCGGTTATGCCTCGTCGCCCGACGCTGCCCGTACCGCTCGCGTCCGGCCGGTTGCCGCCGACAGCGACCTGGTCTGGGCCAACCGTATCCGGAAAAGCACGGTCCAGCCGAGCGCTTCGAGCCGTTCCTCGGTTTCCCGTAGCCGCCTCGGGCTCATCCCGTGGCCGTCGGGCTCGGCCCCCGCGAGACAATGCGGCGGTGTAAGTCCTAGAGAAGCGGCCAGGGCAACTCGCATCACCGGCATTCGTGCGGTCTTCAACGACGGATGCTGTCAGTCCGACCTAGAGACGGATCGGGGAGTTCGGCGCCGGCGGCGGTACCCGATGCCGCACCGAGCGCGGCGACCCGCTCTTGCAACCCGGCGCTGATCCGCTCCTCATCGGTCCGGCCGGCGCCGGCGGCGCGCAAGATATCCACCGGCGCAGGGTGGCCGAAGACCACCGTGATTTTGCGAATTCTGGGCACGCGGCGTCCCCGGGGCAGCGCCTCGAACGCGCCGCCGATATAGGCCGGCACGGCCGGAACTTTGCTGCCCAGCAGCAGCTGCCCGATGCCGGGTAGGAAACGCTGCAGCCTGCCGTCGGGAGAGCGCCATGCTTCGGGGAACCAGATCTGCACCTGGCCTGCCTTCAGCACCCGCCGAGCGCTTTCGAGCGTCGCACCGGGGAACTTTGCATCAACCGGAAAGACGTGCAGGGCCCGGCAGAACAGGCGATTGAGCGAGTTGGAGAACATTCGCACCACATCGCCAGCCCAATAAAGACGCCGGAACTTCGACCACGGCAGCCCGGCGGCGATCGCCAGCCCGTCGAGATCGCTGACGTGGTTGGGCGTGATCACGAACGCTCCCGTCTCGGGCAAGTTCGTGGCGCCGCTGACGTGCAGCCGGAACAGCCCGCGCATCAGCAGCCGGTTGAGCGCGTAGAGCGCCAGAGCGAGCGCCGTCAGTAACGTGCCCGTCGGAGCGAGCCAGCGCTCGAAATCGGTCGCCATCGTCGGTGCTTCATGCGGCGGCGCTCGGGCTCCGCTCCGCCGCATGATCGCCAGATGCAGCAGCTCGCGAATTGTCCGGATGCCAGCGATATCGCTCTCGGAGAGATGGATGTCCAGCCGGTCCTGCAATGCCACTGTGATTTCCATCCAGCCGAACGAATCCACGTTCAGATCGAGCGCGAGATCGACATCGAGATCGAGCTCTTCTTCCGGATAACGCTCGCGCAGCAAGGCCCAGACCGCTTCCGCCGTTGGGTTTCGCAGCAACGCCATATCTTCCGGCGTCAGCGCATGAGCGGCCCGCCGCGCGCCCCCGGCAAGCGCCTCGGCATAGAGTGCCGGTAGCAGAAAGCGCTGGTATTTCCCGAGCCGGGTCCGCGGCAGTAGCTGATCGGTCAGCGCAAACCCTGATAAGCGTTGCCAGGAGGGGAGGTCGCGCGCCTTTTCCGCCAGGATCACGCGAATCCCGTCGCGCAGGTTCGTCGCTCCACGGTCGTGCAGCTTAGCGCGATCCGGGCGCACCAAGGCGACCAGCGCGCCTTTGTCCTCCAGCACCGCCAACTCGGCGATTTCCGGGGCGCCGCCGTAGATCGGCTCCAAATCCTCCGGGGCCACCTTTTTGCCGCCGCCCAACACGATGACTTCCTTGGCGCGGCCGGTGACGAACAGGAAACCATCGCGATCAACAAACCCCAGATCCCCGGTCCGGTACCAGCCATCAGCCGTGAACGCTGCGTGGTTGGCTTCGGGATTGTCCAGGTAGCCTTTCGTGATCGAGCTGCCATGCAGCTCGATCTCCCCTACCTGCTCTTCGTCGGGGTCGGCGATACGGACCTCCCCGTCGGCGAGCGGCCGGCCGACGCTGCCCGAGCGCCTTGCGCTCGGCCGGTTGCCGGTGAACAACGACGCAGTCTCTGCCAGCCCATATCCGGACAGCACGGTCCAGCCGAGAGCCTCGAGCCGGTCCTCGGTTTCCCGCTCCAGCCGTGATCCGCCCGAAACCAGCAGCCGCAGGCGCGCGGCGATTCCCCGCCGCACCGGGGCGAACAACAGTCGTCCAGGGCGCAGCCCGGTCGACCGCTGCACAAGGCTCGCCGATTGGAGCAGCGCGCGCCATAGGAACCGAACTGTCCGGCCGCGCGTTGCAACGCGCGTTTCGAGCGCCGTCCAGATCGCGTCGTAGAGGCGCGGCACACCGATGATCGTGGTGACCTCGGCCTCGCGCATCGCCCTCACCAGCAGCGGGCCGGTCGTGCCGCCCGGCAAGACGATCGCGGTTCCGATGGTCAAGGTGGTCAGCATGCCGACGATAAAAGGATAGGCGTGGTGCAACGGCAGTGGCAGCAGCGCGCGGTCCCGCGGGCCGACGATATTGAGTTTCTGCAACGCCTCGACATTCGTCGCGATGTTGCGGTGGGTCAGAAAGAATGCCTTGGGGGAGCCGGTGGTGCCGGAGGTCCAGGACAGCATTGCCGGCTCGTCGGGAGCCGGGGTCGGCAGATCCTGCGTTCGCTCGCCTAACAGCGACCGCCAACCCGTCGCAAGCTGCCCATCGTGCTGGTCTTCATCGACCAGAACGACCCCGGCGGCGTGCATGCGCAGGATTTCGCCGCAGGCTTCCAGGTGACGCGGCGTCGTGAAGATCAGGCGAGCCGCACTGGAGACCAGCGCCGCGTCCAGCTGCTCGGCGTCGGCCAGATCATCGATCGGCACCACCACTCCGCCGGTCGTCAGGACCGCGAGGGCGGCGACGATCCACACTGGGGAGTTGGGCGCCCATAGCGCGACCCGCTCGCCCCCGCCGATCCCGGCGTCGCGCAGCCCGCGGGCCAAGCGGAGCGCCTTGTCGGCGACGGTCGCGCTGTCCCAGGTCTCGCTGCCTTCCACCCCGAATGCGATGACCGCCGGGTGTCGGTCGCGCAACGTCAGGCCGCTTAGTAAGCCGTCGATGTTCCAGGAAGCAGTCACGGCAAACTCAAAGCGTGATCCGGAACAGACTCTTGGTTTATCACCAGAATATTTGTTATTTCTGCAAAAGCGGAAATCTTGAGGCCCCGAGGATCAGCGGATTGCCTTCGCTGGGATGACAATAACCCACCAACCGAAGGAATTCCAAGTCGCGGCCGCCGCTCAGGGTTCGAGCCGCAGCGACGGGATGTACGGTACAACCGCGGTGCCGCCAAGGTCTAGCCCCGGGTTCGCGCGGCCGGAACCGAATCTTCCCTAGTCGAAGCAACCCGCGGGTCCACGACCGTTGACCTCATGCTTGACATCCACAACCTTACATTCGTAACTAGGCGTCTGTCGCGGTCCCGCGGTGGTGGAGTAGCTCGCGTTTACACTGTCCCTAATGGGAATGCCGAGTTTGGGTCTGGCCATCTTGGTTTGGAAATTATGGTTAACGAGGCCACTCAAGAACATGGATACCGTCCGGATAGGCTATACAAGCGGAATATCCGAGCAGCCGTTGCCGGATAGAGCACTTTCGAGCCTTTTTTAAGGTAAGCCGTCCCAGATAGTTGCCCAAACTCCCGGTTCACTCGGCGGTCAGTGGTGACGACCTTCGCCTTTTTGAAGTTCGGTGAGGACGGATACATGCACCGGTCGCGGGCTTCGCCGGCCATGCTGAACGGGATCGATACATCGTTTCAAATTCTGCATGGCCAGCCCGCCGGCCCCACCGAAACCGCGTGGCGAGCTTGTTTAACCGATTCGGAATTCCCGACTCATTACGCCTCTCCCGAGTACTTTTGCGAGCCCATGCTCCCCGGCAAGAAGCCGTTCGCCATCCTTAGTATCGTCGACGAAGATGTCACGGCGGTCATGACCGGGCTTCACGACGCTGACCGAGTTCAATCGGGGTTCTCTAGCCGCCCGCAGATTGCCTTTTCGCGACACGCCGACCGATTGCGTGCAATGAGCAATCTGATTGCCGGTCTGCTTCAGGAAGCGGGAGCCGCGAAGCTTATCGATCTTTTTCTCTGGTCCGATATGGCCGGATTGGTCGACGCCCGCTTTAGTCAAAGAGCGTTCGGCGGCGTCGTCATGCTGGACTTGGCAGTGGGTCCAGATGCCCTCTTTCGCCAATTTTCGCAGACCAGGCGAAACGATATCAGGAGGGGGATAAAATGCGGGGTTTCTGTCGACCTTGCCAAGAGCCGTGATGACATATCTGCCTATTACGCAGTTTACGTCGACTGGGCACGTCGCAGGTTCTTGCCGATTACTGGAGAAGAGCAGTTTCAAGGGATTTTCGCAGCGAGAAGGAATCGGCAACTGCTCCTCGCGCGCTATAAAGGCGAAGTCATAGCTGGGGTAGTGCTTCGCTTCTTTCCGGGTGGGGTGGTGGAGCACGCAGCGAGCAGTTCGCTCCAGAGCGCGCTTCACCTAAAGCCTAACGATCTGTTGCATTGGCGCGCAATCGAATGGGCGTACGCCGCGGGCCTGACCAAATACAGCCTTGGCGGCGTCAACCTTTTCCAACGGAAGTTCGGAGGCGAGGTCGTCCCAACAACCCGCCATCGACTGGACCTCTCGCTGTTTCGCCGACACACAATCAGCGATTGGATGGCCGATTGGATGGCCGACAGGGTCGAGGCGGTCCGGCCATTCATCCCGCAACGGGTGGCCGGCTTTGGTCGCTCTGTGCGTAGGCATGTCAAGACGCTCCGCTCCTACGGCGGTCGACGCCCGGTGTAAGTCTGGAGCATACGCTGTCATCCCGGCGGTCGTTCCTTGTCGCGGGTGACCTGGGGCGATTATGAAGCTGCCCAGGGGAAGGCGCTGATTGCCATGGCGAGCCATGAGCTTTCAACCGCTTGCGGTTGACCAGGGTGCCAATTCGTTGGCCAGCCCGCCCGGATCGCGGATTACGCGGTAGTTCGCTGCGAACCTTGTGCTGCGATTGATCGGTGCGGAGGGCAAGCTCCAGAAAGCGATTATCGACCCGCCCGGCAGGCGTGAAAGTCAAGGGGTGACGAGCCGAGCGCACGCCCTTCGATGGTACGCCAAGTGACGGCATGCTAATCGGTGTTTACCGGGGACAAAAGAGCGGGGTCCGCGCGTTGATCCACATCATCGCCGTTTTCGTTGGCGCGGGTAGCTTCGCCTGATCCCGAAAGGAGAGGCGGATGAGAGCGAGAGATGTCATGGTCAGGGCCGTGGCGACCACGACGCCGGAAACGACAGTCGAAAAAGTCGCTAGGCTCATGATCAATTTACGGATCAGCGGGGTCCCGTCCTCGACAAGAACGGGCAGCTCGTCGGGATCGTTACCGAAGGCGACCTGCTGCGCCGGACGGAGACCGGGACCGAGCGTCGGCGCTCGCGCTGGAGCCAGTGGTTTTCCGCAATTTCCCGATTGGCTGCGGAATACATCAAGTCGCACGCCCGGCGGGTGGAAGACATTATGAGCCGAGAGGTCGTCAGCGTCGGGGAGTTGGCCACGCTTGCCGAGATCGCCGAACTGATGCAAACAAAGCAGATCAAGCGGGTCCCGGTCGTGCATGACGCCAAGATCGTCGGCATCGTCAGCCGGGCCGACCTGCTGCAGGTGTTGGCGAGCGGCGGAGCCACGACCGCCAACGAAGACAGCGACCGCCTGATCCGCGAGCGCTTGCTCGGCGAGCTGCGCAAGCAAGAATGGGCGAACTCGGCCGCAGCGAACGTGGTCGTCTCGGACGGTGTCGTGCATTTTTGGGGGACCGTCGGATCGGAGGAGGAAAGCACGGCGCTTCGTGTCGTCGCCGAGAACATCCCCAGCATCCGCGGCATTGAGGATCATACGATCTCGGGGCCGCGCTACTTGGCACCGCTCTTCCCGGCGATTTGAATCGGCGAGACGCGAGCCGTTCTCGCACGGCGATGGCCGATGATCAGCACGACGTCATCGATTTTCTGAGCAGGCCTTCCTCCTATGGAGCGGCAGTCGCGCGGATCGATGTCATCGAAACCCATGTTTCGCTGGTCTTTCTCGCGGGCGACCGCGCACACAAGCTCAAGCGCGCGGTAAAATTTCCTTACCTCGACTTCTCTTCCGCGGAACAGCGCCGGGTAGCCTGCGAGGCTGAGCTCGCGCTCAACCGCCGCACGGCGCCGGACCTTTATCTTGAGGTCCGAGCGCTGACCCGCACCATGAATGGTGCGGTCGGCTTCGGGACTCAGGGTCCCGTGGTCGATTGGGTCGTAGTGATGCGGCGATTCGATCAGGCGGCGCTGTTCGACGAGCTCGCCAAGACTGGTCGATTGAATGCGTCCCTGATGACTGAGCTTGCCGACCATATTGCGGCGTTTCATCAAGCAGCCGAACCGCGCCCCGATCGCGGCGGCGCTGCGGCGCTGGCCGCGGTTGCCGAGACGAATCATTGCTGCCTGATGGCGGCGCGAGACGCCGGTTTCGCCGCTGATCGCA
>Ga0306920_100005011_pt1 | contig 17034 bp, 7 predicted proteins | sample flu12Cox44000170_FD_204666 | JGI IMG/M metagenome (GOLD analysis project Ga0306920, IMG submission 204666) | Lab enrichment of tropical soil microbial communities from Luquillo Experimental Forest, Puerto Rico - flux4day.12C.oxic.44.000.170 (v2)... | ecosystem: Environmental > Terrestrial >... | reverse complement strand
GGACCTTTGCCTATCTGGCGCTGCTCGTGCACATCTATTGGGCCGTAGCCGGCACCTGCGGCGGGGATTGGCACGCCGTCTTCAACAGCAAGGTCGCATCGCCGACGCATCCGGAATGTGTCGTCGAACACCCCGGTCCGGACTTCTTTCTCGCCGCGTGGTGGGGACTGGACGTTCTTCTGGCGTGGTTGGTCTCCGACAACATCAAGCTCATTCGCGCGCAGCGCGGGGCCCTGCACCTGGTGGTGTTTGCGATGGTCTTCGGCGCCACCGTGTTGGCATCCAAGGCCGGGATCGTCGCGCACCTGCTCGGCATCATCATGGCGCTGGCGGTTCTCGCTTGCCTCGTGCTCGAGGTCGTCACCCGGGAGACTGACCCGAAGTCGCTGACCGCAATCCTGTTCGACAAGTTCTTCCAGTTCCTGAATCTGTTTGTGCGCTGGGACAAGCTGCCGACATTCCTGGCGGTCGCCAATCTCGGCGCGCTGCGCGACGTGCTGCGCGCGAAGAACCTGCACAATACCTCTGACATCGCGGTGACCGAGCCGAAGGGACTCAGGTCGACGGTGCCGTTCGATCCGCGCTATCTGTGCGAGCGCGAAGAAGACGGCCAGTTCAACGACCTCGACAAACCGACGATGGGAAACGCCAGCTTCAATCCTGACGATCCCATGAACGGCGCCGACTTCACGCTGAGCAATCCGGGGGCCCGATTCGGCCGAAATATTCCGCTGAGCGAGGTCGACCCCGCCCGCGACGGCGGAATTCTCGACCCGAGTCCGCGCCTGGTGAGCAATCGGCTGTTGGGGCGGGCCAGGCGGGCCGATGGAGGCGATGATTTCAAGCCGGCGACGATCCTCAATCTGCTGGCGGCTGCGTGGATCCAGTTCCAGACGCACAACTGGTTCAATCACGGCACACCGCGCCCGATCGACGATGATCCGTTCGACGTACCGATTCCCCCCGGGGATCCGTGGCCCGGTGGCAAGATGCTGGTGCGCCGCACGCGCGCCGATCCGACGCGGAAGCCCAACGACGACGCGGGGCCGACCACCTATGCAAACTCGCAGGTGCATTGGTGGGACAGCTCGCAAATCTATGGTGACAACCCGCAGGCGGGAAACAGGATCCGTGCCCACAAGGACGGCAAGCTCAACATCGACCCACGCACCCGGCGGATTCCGCTCGACGCGTCGGGAATCGAGATTACCGGCAACACGGCCAATTGGTGGCTGGGGTTGAGCCTGCTCCACAACCTGTTCACGCTGGAGCACAACGCCATCTGCGATCACCTGCTGCAGGCGTTCCCGGAGTGGCGGGACGATCCGCAGAAGGACGACGAGATCTTCCGCGTCGCCCGCCTCGTCAACAACGCCCTGGTCGCGAAGATCCACACCGTCGACTGGACCACGGCGATCCTGACGCATCCGGCCCTGCAGATTGGCATGAACGCCAACTGGTGGGGCCTCGCCGGAGAGCGCGTGAAGAAGTACCTCGGCCGCATCAGCACCAGCGAAGCGGTCAGCGGCATTCCCGGCTCAGTGAAGAATCACTTCGGCGCCGACTACTGCCTGACGGAAGAGTTTGTCGCGGTCTACCGCCTGCATCCTCTGCTGCCGGACGATATCCGGGTCCGTTACGCCAGGGATGGCCAGCCCGGCCGCGTGCTGAAGTTCGTGTCGGACGACCTCGACGATCCTGACCTCATCGTAGGTCCCCGTGCCATGACTAACGCGCTGCGCGATGCCGAATTCATCGACATACTTTACACGTTCGGTACCACTTATCCCGGCGCAGTGACTCTGCGTAACTTCCCCAACTGGATGCGGCAGATGCACCGGCGTACCGGACCGAAAATGGAAGAGCTCATCGACCTTGCCGCAATCGACCTCGTGCGTGACCGCGAGCGTGGGGTGCCACGTTACAATCGCTTTCGCGAGCTGCTTCACAAGAAACCCGTGCGCTCGTTCGAGGAGATGAGCGACGATCCGGAGATCGTGCGGACGCTGCGCGAGGTCTACGGACACCCGGACAAAGTCGATCTGATGGTTGGTATGTACGCGGAAAAACCGCCGGAAGGATTCGGCTTCAGCGACACCGCCTTCCGGATCTTCATTTTGATGGCATCGCGGCGGCTCAAGAGCGACCGCTACTTCACCGACGACTATACGCCCGCGGTCTATACGCAGCCGGGAATGGACTGGATCAACGACAACAACATGACCACCTTGTTGCTGCGACACTTTCCCGAGCTGACGCCGATCCTGCAACGTACGGCGAACGCGTTCGCACCCTGGGTTGTCCCGGGTCGATCCTGACCTGCTTGGGGTAACGCTTCCTCAGGACCGGGGCCAGGGACCGCAGCTACCCGGCGCCGACACGGCGTTCTTCGGGTCAACGTGCGTCGCCACCAGCCAGTCGAGCAGGTACGGCTGTGGCACGGTCCCGTGGGCACGCGCGAACAGGAAGCCGTTGTGGCCATCGACGATTTCCGGTGGTGCACCGACGACCCAGACGGCGCGCACCGCCACGGTGTCCGGGTTTGCAGTCGAGGCCGAGGTGAGCGCCGGCGCAACCGTCGCGTACTGCGGCGCGCCCTCCGGGCGCAGACACAGGCGGTGCGTCCGGTAGCGGTCGACGAAACCGATCGCGTGGAGGTTCGCATTGCGCTCGGACTGCCGCGACTGCCCGCTCGACTCGTCGTAGCCCTGGAAGACCGTCAGCACCTCCCGGCCGGCGGTGAACACCCCGCCCGTCCAGCGATCGTTGTCGGCCGTGATGACGGTGAGCAACGGGTGTGTCGCGCGATATTTGCAGGCAGCGGCACGGTCGGCCAACCGATTCAGCGTCTCGAAGCGGGAGGCTTCGAAGGCCGGGTTGATCAGCACGACGCTGTCGGGCCAGGGGCGGGTCACCCCGCTGACGCCCGGCGTGCAGTAGCTGTCCGCCGCCGCGGACAGGTCGCTCACCAGCTGCTGCGACAGGGCGTTGAAGACGATCAGGCCGCCGAAGCTGTGGCCGACGACGATGGTATACATGCGCGCCGCAATGTCGGCCGGGTCCTTGCGGCCGGAAGCGGCGGCCTGTGCGATCAGCTGCTGCTCGTGAAGGTCGGCGAGGAGCTGGCGCACCGAGCCCTTGGCGACCTTCTCGGCCGTGTCACTCCGGTCGATGACGGTAGAGTAACGAAGCCCCGCGGCGTTGACCGACTCACCGCGCCAGCCGACGTAGATGCCGAATACCCGCCGCCGCCGGACGAATTTGCCTTCGCGGACCGCGGTATCGAACTGCTCCGAGCCGATGCGCACCATCTGGCGCGCCTCCTGTACGTTGCAGTCGTTGTCGTGCGCGTTGTGATGCCAGCCGTGCACGAATACCACCACCACGAAGTCCCAATCGTTGTAGGCGGGATCCTTGAGCTCAGCCTGCAGCCGCTCCCGGAGTGCCGCGAGCTGCCGGTCGCCGTCGTACGACCAGCCCTGATCGTCAAACTCGGCGAAAGCGAGAACGTAGGAGCCATAGTCCTCGATCATTTTGTGGTTCTCGTTCGCCGTGGCGCTACCGGCATTGCAGTCGGCCGAGGGCATGGCCGGCGGCGGCAGGACGTCCGCGCCGCCGGGCTTGCCGGGCATCTCGGTGCGAATCTCGCGAATCGGAACGCAGCCAGCCGCCAGCGCGGCGCCGCACGCGGCTGCCGTCACTGTCGCCATGAGGCTTGAGCGCTTCATTGTGGTTGCCTCTTGTCAAGAATGTCCTGGGCCTTCGAATGCAGGGACTCGAGCGAAAGCTCCGGCGGCTCCGCGCCCGGCGGCACACCCGGTCCGCCGCTGCAGATGTGCTCGACGATGTGAGCCCCGAGCGCGCGGTAGGCCTCGAGCTGCGACTCGCTGAACCACTGGTCGGTGGTGCTCTCGTGCGGAAAGCTCGCGTGATCGGAGGCGTAACCGCGCACGCCTACCCCCTCGGTCGTGCCGTAGTAGGTCGGCTTGACGTACAGCAGCCAGCCGGTGCGCGGGGTGGCCGCCCCGGGCGAGCTCTTCGGGTAGGAGATCGCCGCGAGGCCAAAACGCGCGCCGGCCACCGGCGGGCTGTGCCGCGCCTGGAATTCGAGGTTAAGGAAGTCGATGCTGACGCCGAAATCGATGTAGCTCTTGCGCACCGCGTTGCCGAGCTCCTCGAATTTCATGTCGGGGTCGCAACCCGCATCGATCACGACGATGCGGCGGCAACGGCGCCGCACCATCTCATAGAGCCCGAGGTTGTCGAAGTGGCCGCCGTCGGAGAGGTAGACCCAGCGGCCCTGGTCGGTCGTCGCACCCGCGAGCTCCTTCAGAGCTGGCGTGATGCTCCACAACGGGCCTTCGCGTCCGTAACACTCGCGCGCTGGATTGCCGAGCCACCACCCGAGACGGACGTTGAACAGCATCAGCAGGAAGCCGACGAGCGGCGAGGAGTTGTAACCCTCGTTGGGGCTCAACGCCGCACCGGAGATCGCCATGGCGGTGCCGAGGGTGATGCCGCCCCACTTGCGGCCGTACCGGGCCGTGGGCCGATACCCGACATAGCGATTGCCGCAATACAGCCGCGTCATCGCGAACGATTCCGCTTTGCGCTCCTGCCAGGCGGGGTTGCGGGTGGCTACGACGTTGAGCGTAGTGTTGATCACGTGGAAGAGCCGGTTGCCGCCGCTGCGGGGGACCACAGCTGCCAGGTTCGCATTGTCATCGGGATCGAAGCCGGTGAATGGATCGGGACTGCGTTGCTGCGGCGCGCGCACGGAGCCGAGGAAGGCGCGCACGAGGCGGTTGCGGTACAGCGCGTGCAGCGAGAAGCGGTTGACGTTCACGAACAGCGAAAAGAAGAACGACAGCCCGATGAGAACCGCGATCACCAACGGATCGAGCCACGCAAGTACCATGGCGTCATACTTGCCATCACACCAATGTCCGCCATGGCACAGCGACATCACCGTCCGTTGGCCGAGGATCGAGAGCAGTGCACCGATGCTGGCCGCAAAAATAACGGCGGCGACGCTGGCAATGCGGGTGAGTGGCAGGCGCTCCTCGGCCACACCGGGTCTCGTGGCCGATGTCCGCGCACTCGGTCCAAGAAACAAGGTCACGATGCCCGACAAGCCGCTGATGCTGATGCCGAGCACCTTGGCCCATGCGAGGTGGGCCCAGCGCGGTCCTTCGTCGAGGAGGAGCCACGACCCGTAGATCGCGAGCGCGCTCACCACGGTCCAGGACACTGCTACCGCCGCGAGCCATCCGGACGCGCGCGCCAGCCACTCGCGGTCCATGTCTCCGCGGCGCGAAAGGCTCGCCGCACCGACATAGAAAACATCGCCCACGAGATAGGCGAACACGACGCCGCTCAGGCTCAGGATGGCGATGGGACGCGCGTTGTGGTGGCCATCGACTGCCTGCAGTCCGAGGGAGATCAGGAAACCGACCAGCCCACCCGCCAGGATCCAGCAAATGAGATCGGGCACCGACACCTTTTGGTCCCAGCGACGTGCGGCGACGCGTCCGATGAGCCACGACACGGCATAGATAACGACGCCGGCGACAGCACCGGCCACATGTTGTGTGGCGACCGACTTGCCGGTGAGTGGGAGCGCCGCGTGAATGCCCCCCAGCGCTGCCCCGATGGTGAAGCAAACGGCCGAAAGCACCATCGGCGTGAGGACGAGGCGCAGAAACCGTGCCTGCGTGAGCCACAGGTCCTGCGCCCTGAAGCGTCCGCATACTCCGCAGGCGAGACTCATCGTCAGCAGCACAGCGCCCGCCCCGAGCCAGGGAGCCGACGGCCTGCCGCTGTGGTGTGCCCACACCAGCGTGGCCGCGCACAGGTGCGGGACCAGCAGCAAGCCGGTCAACAACGGCAGAAACAGCAGCCAGTTGAGCAGCAGATTTCGGACGTAGATGGCCACCACGGTCCAGGTGTCGGCGGAAAACAGTCCGAGTTTCGGCGTGATGTAGTTACTGTTCCCGCGGATCCCCGTGACCTGCGATGGCTCCGAGCCGATCGCCGGCATCGAGGTGAGACCCGCGAACACCCGCGCATCGTCCTCGTTGGACCGCCACGCCGAGAGCCAACTGCCGATGTAACCGCCACCGGAGACGGTCGAGAGGTAGTGGAACTGCTTCAGGACGCCGAAGCGTGCGAGGCCTTGAAGCACCCCGAGACCGAACGACGCGCTGCGGATCCCGCCGCCCGAGACGCACAGTGCCGCGAGGTCCTCCATCTCGGGTTGATCGAGAGCCGCGGCGATCGATGCGAGCTCGCTGTCTTCATCGGCCACTTGCGCGGGCAGCGGCAGGCGCGGCGCGACGAGCGCCAGCTCGGCACGGAAAACCTCGCGAAAGCCACTCGGACCCTCGCTGCTGGTCACTGCAGTTGAGCGCGGCTGACTGATAGCGTACCCCTACTGTTCATTCTGTCGGGGCGAGGCGAACTATCGCACGCCCGGCGCAGACTCCGAGGGCCGTCAGTCCTTGTCGGACGGATGGTCCGGCTGTCTACGCCGCATCCTTCGCGGCTGTCGCGCCTCCACGCGCAAAATTCACCAGCTGAACGATTTGCCCGAGGAAGGCGGCAGTCGCCACCAGGACTGCCATGAGCGCCTTCATCGATCCACCCGCCGTCCAGCTGAGCCAGGCGATCACGACCATGATGACGATGAAAAGTGGGCCGCGGATCGTCCTCCAGGGGCTATCCCCGGCCTCGCGCTGCCACCTCTCGAAGTCCGACTCACTTTCGGCATGGAGAATGGAATCCTTCAGGTCGGGGGATGCGAGCACCGGCCAGGGATCCAGACGAATCAGGCCCTCGCGCATCGGTTTCTCGAGCACGCCGAAACTGCGTGGATTGATCAGCTCTCCGCGGGCAAGCTGATACAGAGCGAGGTGCTCGGATCGACTGAGCGCTTCCCATTTCTGCTGGAAGCTCCTGTCAGGGGTTGCCTCGTATGGCTGCACCTTCCACAGGCGTCGTAACTCGTCCGTCAGGCCTACGAGCCTGGTTGTCACAAGCCAGCACAAGAATTGCGTTGCCATCGCGGCGAAAATCACGGCGGCGAAGATTGCCGATATTCGCAGCCACTTCCATTCAGACGTGCTCGCGCCGAGCGCGCCGCGAAGTTGCGCTGCGGATTGAAATTCCAGTTGACTGCCATCGGACATGCGCACGATGCAGGTGTCTTGCTGACTCTTCTCCTCGAGGCCGCACTGCATGTCCTCGAACCCGCGGCTGGTCGCCGGGGCCGTGGTGATCTCGAAGCGGCGCTGCTGCTCCGGTGAGCTCGCTGTCCATTGCCAAACGAGCCGCTCATGCAGATTGGGGACCCGGCGGCGCAAAGGCTGCGCCATGCCTGTGTGCGGCTGTATTTGCAGGACACTGGGAAGGTCATGATCCTGGTCCGACATGCCCGTGTTCGGGTGCAAGGTCAGACTCCATGCCCCAGGAGAGCTGGCGTAATAGCCCTCAGCCTTACCAGGGGTTGGCGCCAGGAGACGGCGGAGTTCCTCGTGCACGGCGTCATAACGTGACTGAATCTGGGCCGCGTTCTCCGCCAATCCGTCGCGGATCAACGCCTCGTACTGAAGGTGGTAAAACTCGACGAACAGGTAGTAGGCGGGAAGGACGGACACAGCAGTGATGAGCGTGAACAGGCACTGTGAGTACTGTTGGGCAGGCGATCGTCGCGACCCGCCCTGCTTTCCGTCCGGCTTGAAGATCAGACCGGCGCAGGCGGCCGCCACGAGGACTGCCAGGGCGCTCGCAACTGTAGCCATCGCTGAGAGCGATGCCAGCATGCCGATCAGCAAAACCAGGAAGGCCCACGCGGAGGGCCTGAAGCGACTCAGATCGCGATACCACGTGGGCAAGGAACCCCTCGGCCAGGCCCGTTTGAGCACATCCAGCGGCCCGGGACACGTCGCGGTGAACAGAAGACAGAGCCACCGCAGCACGCTGAGCGCGATTACCACGGCGAGCAGCGCGCCGGCATAACAGACGAGAGCGGCGGAGCCGGCCCGAAACGGCAAGTCTGCAAGGTCCTTCCTGGAGTAGAATACCAACACGCCCCACGGAACGTTGCTGATGGGTGTGTAATAGAAGCGTTGCGGCTCACCGAGATACCTGCCAACGAAGTCCGCCTTGTGGTGCGACCTGATGACGGCCAGGAGCGCCGGGTCCTGTTCTGATTCGCGAAAGAAGTTTTCAGCCAGGCTCCGTGTGTCCGTTGAGCTGAATATGACCGTGCCGGTCGTGGTATCGATCACGGCAAACTTGAGAAGCGGGGGAGAAATCGGCGACGTCAGCCCATACATCCGGATGTCGCCAGTGATGATCCCGCAAAAGGTATCGTGCGGATCGCAAAGGGGAACGGCCAGCTGCAGCGCCTTGGAGGCATCAGCGCGGTTGTACAACCGTTCCGCCACCATCGGTAAGAGAGCGGATTCAGGCGTGTCGACGAGCATCCAACCCTGGCCGGCTTTCAATGCCTGAAAGTATTCCCGGTCTGGAATCGCGGCAATCGTGCTGACAGTCATGGTAGGGAAGGGACTCAAGGCCGGACCGAAGCGTTCACCGTTCGCATTCACAGCGATGATGCTTCGGAATGGCGACCAGCGGCCATCGACGGGAGCCTCCTGGGACGGCCGCAGGATTACGTCGTCGCAGCGATCTTCGTGGAGCGGCTCATGCACGATGCAGGCGTCGACCGACCGCTGGTGGCGGTCGTAGCCGAAGAGCGGCGGCGTAGGGGCTCCCGAAAAAATGTCGCAGCGCCCGAGTGGAAGCTCTCTTGGCGCGAGGCGGATCGAGTGCTCGGGGTCGCGCGTGCACCGAGGAATTGTAGAAGCGCTGTAGACGGGCCGGGTAGAAGCGCTGTAGACGGGCCGGAACGTGGTGAGAATTCTGGCTCCATCTGCCAGATCCTGTCGCAGTTGGACGCTGATCATATCGGCGTACGCCTTGGCGCTGAGCCGCATCCGGCCCTGCAGCTCCAGATCACTCCATAGGGAGGCAGCGGCGAGGACGAACAGGACCGGAATGAGGATCAGACCGGCGAGACAGCCGAGCGCTCTGCCGACGGAGATCGACTCCTCGGCAGGACCGAAGGTCAAGCTGATGAGCGGCCACGCCACCAGGTTCAGACCGAGAAGAAGCACGGCGGCCCACAAGCCGCTCGGCCACAGCGTATGCCGGATGTCCCGCGACCAGTCAATCCGGTGCAATCCGATCATGTAGAAGAGATGCTGCGGGTCCTTCCTGTCGCAGTCCTGGTTCTTGTTGCCGCGGCTCCCTTGATCCTTCTTGCAACTTTTCTGATCGCTCGTGAACGCCACACCGTAGGGCACATTGAATGGAACCACGGACACCCGGTACTGCTGCTCTGCGATTTTCGTAGTCCAGGCGAACGGCTCGAGATGGTTCGACTGCGTCTCGGTTGGTGTCTCCGACGAGGCAGGTTTCTCGGATGAAGTTGGTGTCTCGGATGAACCTCTCTGCCTCGCGCTTTGTGGATAATCCGCGGCCGGTGGCGGGTGCAGGACGGCCCTAGCGCTGATGAGATTCAGCCGGTCGGCGATGGCGCGGTGCAGGGCGACTGCGTTGCTCGAAGTGCTCGTGTTCTGCACCGGGAACTCGCTGATGACCGTTCCATTGGCGAAGGTCAATATCGATTCGTCGAAGAAATCCTGGCTGATGAATTTTCTGACGGCGCGCTCGAGCGATTCCTGGAGCACAAACTTGCGGGCATCCTCGCAGCGGACGGTCGTCAGCAGGTCATCTTTTACGCTCATGCTCAACACCACGGAGCCGGCATAAAGTCCATGGCACATGGAATCGGCGAGATCAGTCAGTTCCGATACAGATGCCGGCGGGGACCGGGGAGCAGCTTGCATCGTCGGGGAGTGGCCTTCCGGGGCGGCGCTTTTCGACTCAGCACCCGGCTGGGAGGTATCTTCGGACTGCAACGCAGGGGCAGAGCCGATGTCCCTGGCGGCGGACTGTTTACGGATGGCGCAGAGCCTGGTGGAGAGATCCAGGTGGTCTATGTAACCCGTGTAGTAAGCCTCCGTGGTATCCACGCTTAGCGAGCCGAGGCGCTGGATAGTGTGAAGGGGATCGGTGCAATCGGGAGTAATAACTTCGATTGGCTGCGGCATGGATTTGAGGAAGGTGGCCCGGGCCGTCTCGAGGTTCCGTGCCTGCACGACGAGCTCATCGAGAACGCGAAAGCCGCGCTCATCCTCAAAGGCGCTCTCGTGCTGGTAGGTCAGGCTGTAATGAATCGCGCCAGCCAGAACGGCCGCGAAGACTGCCGCGATCCCGAGCTGCATCCAGCTGAGGCGTTTGCGCACGGCAGGCGGTTTGTCGTTCTTCCCTTGCGGCAGCGTATCCACGGGCTCCACCCGGTCACAAAAGACCCCGAACCCGGCAACCGACGTCCCCGTCGAATTTTCCGCGGAACATCGCCAGGCCTGACCAGATACTGTCTGCTCGCGGCCGGCTATCTCATGAGGCGTGGGGCAATAGTTTTACTCTGAGGTGAGACAAACCGCCGTGCGTACACAAGATCAGTAAGTCCGTGTCGCAGATTCCGTGGCGCAGTCAATCGAACGCGCATCCACGAACAATGCGGATGGCGTTAGCGGCGGATCTGCCACCCCAAGGAACTCAGGAGAGACGTCATGGCGAAAGAAATTGGATCACTGAAACTCTCGGTTCACCCTGATGCGTTGAGACTTGCGATCGAAAGCGCAATTTGAGCCGCGATTTTGCGTGCCTGTGCCCGTGGCAGTGACTGGAGCGTTGCGACAAGAGCAGAATTGGTTTTGGCCATGGTGTGTTTACTCCTCACTTGGCGGCGAGAGCGTTAGCGGCGTGAACGGCGCAGGAACCAGAACAGCAGCAGCAAGAGCAAGAGGCCGAGGACCAGGAGCACGATGCAGAGGCAGTATGTGCAAGTGCCGGGCGGAGGCTGAAAGGTCACGCCGCCGGGGTTGCGTTCTGCCATCTTGCGGATCCCGGCGAACTGGTAGTAGACCCTCGAAATGACGGGACCTACGACGTAGGTCCTGGTGGTTGGGTCGTAATGTTTGACGCTCGGATCGATGAACGTCGCGATCACATAGACGACCGCAGATGGGAACGGATCGAACTGCTCGCCGGCACACACCGGTCCTTCATAATCCGGTATTGCGGTTGAATCCCTGGCGGCATTGACTGCGGTGACACCGCCGTGGCGGCAATCGACGACACCTGCCTCGCCAAGGCGGTGGACAACACTGACGTGCGCCGGATCTTTCAAATTGGCAATTCGGCAATTCGCGCCGCGCTCTCCGAGCGGTTGTCCCGGGCACACCGTCGCCGACCACGGGCGGATGGACTGCCGGTCTCTGGCGAAGGGGTAGCCCGAACCCACCATTGCGTCGATGGTCGCGAGGCGCGGTAGCTGCAGAATGGCGGCGCGCTCGAGTCGCATCTGCGGCGCATCAGCCGGTGCATTCAGCTGTAAGGTGAAGTCGCCGGACGTCGCATCAAGCGTGCCGGCATCGTAGGAGGGGATGCGAGGATGAAGTGCGAGAGCCGCGGAGGACGCATCAAAGAGCGTCACGTTCTGAATGATGATCGGATCCGGTGCATTGAAATCGACACCAGTGAATGCCGCTCCGATGTGGAATACGGCGCCACCCGCCAATACTCCCGCCGACGGATTATTCCAGGCGGGATTGCCTGACGACCAGGTGATGCGGTACTTGTTGTACGTCGTTCCCTTGAATACTGCGGTACCGGAGGGGCCAGTGAGGGTCGGATTCACCCAGGGACTCGATCCTCCAGTGTAGGACCACGTGATGTTCATCGAGCCCTGAGCGCTCAGGAAGTCGATGGCAAGGCTCGAGGCTGACTCGGCATTGGGATTGACAAGGTCCCAGTTGTGCATGGTTTCCACCGAAAGCCCGACATTGGTGGCCAGGATCCCGTAGTCGCGATCGCTGAAGTGTCGCCGGAAGTCGGCCCGGTCCGGGCCGGTCAGATCGTAGCCTGTCGGCATCAGGTGTCTGTTGAAGGCATCTTCCCCGGGGGCGGGTCCCGCCCCGGCTTGTCCCGTCGGATCGTCGGGGGGATCGTCGTCGGTGTGCGCCAGGCCATAGGTGTGACCGCCCTCGTGCGCAGCGGTACCGCCGATCGACTGCGCCCAGTGGGCGAGCGTCGCGTTTGCACCCGTTAGCGCACCGGTCGTTGAGCACCCGCCTGTAAGCACCGTAGGCCCGACGCCGCCTTCGCAGTTGACGTACGTTCCACCCCAGACCCGCGCGAAGTCCACGCTGATCTGATCGCCGATGTCGACTTCCTGCGCCTGGCCCCAGGTGAAGCCGTTTGTCGCGTCGCCGTTGCTGTCGGACCCGACCGCGACCGTGGATCGCCGTGGGGGCGGGCTCGCCATTGACGCCGGATTGGTCGTCGTCGAGAGCACCTGCACGTTGAATTCGCAGTAGTCGTCGACGACGACGGTGTGGATCGCATCAGTCAGCTGCGCGGTAGTGCCAATACTGGAGTTCAGCTGGTTCACATCGAAGGGCTGAGCCGGACTGACGTTCGTGGCGTAATTCGGGAACGTCGCGTCAGCGGTCGTTGGGAAGTAGAGAAAGAGCTTGTTGCTCTTGGCATTGTCGATGTTGGGGTCTTCGGTCGGGCAGGTCTGCGCGTGCGCCCGGTGGCTCAGCCCGGTCGCGAGAATTGAAAGCAGAATGAGGCTTGCGAGGTTCGGCTTTGTCATCTGGAAATGCCTTGATCAGCCTGGTGTGAACACGAGGGTTGAAGTGTGGTGCAGCAGGGCGGAGTACCCCTCGCTTTTATCTGTTGTTAAGAGCTCGTCGATCCCAGGGCAGGGACGGTACCGCCGGTAGGGCTCGTATCTGTGGGCCGGCTGGGTGCGCTGGCACGGCCCTGTAATTTGCGCCGTGTCTTTCCGGGATCGTCTCGTCCGCCTGCGTCGCAGGATTCACCGCTTCCTAAGATCTCCCTAAGGATCTCCCGGCGGGTCTGTCGCACCCTTTGCTCCAGAGGGCTGAGGACTGTTGAGCCAACCATCGGTTCGCAAGCCGCAGTGAAGTTCGCAAACCCCGGAAACAGGAGATCGTCATGAACTCGAATGCTAAGTCCCATAAGCGGGGCATCCTCACTTGCGCCACGGCGATGTGGCTGGCGTGCGCTTTTGCCGCTTTCGACGCGCAGGCTGGTGATGATGTTCGCGCCGAGACCGTGAAGTTTGCCGATCTGAACGTCGGCACACCGGCCGATGTGCAGGCGCTCTACGGCCGCATTCACGCGGCAGCCTGGCATGTGTGCCAGCAGCCCGGAGGCGAGCTGCCGGCCGTCAGGACCTGTATGAGGAGAGCCGAGAGCGACGCAGTCGGTAAGGTGAACGCGCCGTTGCTGACCGCGCTCTATCAGAAGAAGACCGGAAGCAGCCCGCAAACGATCATCGCGAGTCGATGAGAGGGCTTCAGGGGTCCGGACGGTGGCCACGCCCGGACCCCTTCCTTCGTTTACCCGACGGCTTGATGTCCGCCGCAGCTCGACCTGACGTGAGAGGCAGAGAAGGCGAGGCACCCTGTTCCAGCGCAGCGTGAAGCTGGAGCGTCGCCTTCAGCCGCGTCTTCCGCTGCGGCGTGGACCCTTGGGCGTTTGCGGGGGCTCCACACCGGATGGCCCCGTGCTCGCAGCGATCAGTTGCGTCTCCGGCGCCGAACACACCGAAAGAACCCGGACGGGACCCTCAGTCGCTGCGATGTACGCATGTCCCATCCCGCTGTCGAAATAGATCGAATCACCGGTCTTGAGACGTACGGGTGCATACAGGCTCGTGTAGAAATCCACTTCGCCCTCGAGCACGAAGGTGTATTCCTCACCGGGGTGGCGAATCAGTTCACCGAACTCCTCCATGGTACGCGCATGCAGTTCGGCGACGATCGGAATGATCTTCTTGTTCAGCAGGTCCCACGCGGGATAGAGATGCGAGTAGTTCCTGGTTTCGATCGCCTTGCCTTCACCGGCACGCACGATGCTCCTGCGGCCACTCGCGCCAGATTGCGGGCCCTCACCATTCGCGCCGCGAAATAGCGCCGCGATGTCGATCTGCAATCCGGAGCTGAGGCGGGCGAGCTTGTCGAAGCTCAAGGACATCTTGTCGTTCTCGATCTTCGAGAGAGTCGAGGTCGTGAGTCCCGTGCGCCGGCTGACTTCCGCGAGCGTCCAGCCGTGCTTGAGGCGCAGAGCCTTCAGCGCAGCGCCGGGTTTGGCTAGCGCCGTGTCCGTCGGAAACTGATTCGACATCGCCCCTCCGCAGTTCCGCGAACGCGCTTTCGAGACCGATACCCGCGGCACTTGCGGCAGTAACGAACTCCGACCGCAATCTTATCTCTTGAAAAATGCCACACTTTGTGATCTTAGCAGAAAATAGTTGCCAATTCGGATAATAATTTGCCATGCTAGAAAAACAAGTCACGGGGTCGACCCTTCAGAGGACAACAAGCATGCGCAAGCTCTTTCACGTGCGATCGTCCAGTCTGGTGTTCCTCGTATCGGGCATCGGTGCCGGGACGCTCGCGCAAGCCGACGAGGCATCCGCGACGCAATCCTCGGCGAGCACGCTGCAGGAAGTCGTGGTCACGGCACAGAAGCGCGAAGAGAGGCTCTTCGATGTGCCGATGGCGGTGACGGCGATCACCTCTGAGCAGCTGCAGAGTCAGCAGCTCGTCAGCTTCGCGGACCTGGAATCCAGAGTGCCGGGCTTATCGCTGACGAACATTCAACCGGGCCAAACACGGCTCACCCTCCGCGGCCAGAACGCAGGGGGCGTTGGCTCCACGGTGACCACCTACATCGATGACACACCGTTCGGCTCGAGCAGCGCGCTCGCCAACGGCTTTTATCTTACCGGCGATTTCGACACCTGGGACCTGGCGCGTGTCGAGGTACTGCGGGGTCCCCAGGGCACCTTGTACGGTGCCGGCAGCGAGGGCGGTCTGATCAAGTACGTGACCAACGCGCCCGACCCGACAAAGTTTGCCGCGGCGGCCCAGGTCGGCGGCGAGGATGTCGCGCACGGTGAGGCCGGCGCAATCGGCAAGGGCATGATCAACCTGCCGCTCGGTGATCGGGCGGCCTTCCGCCTCAGCGGCTATTACTCGAAGATCCCTGGTTACATCGACGATCCCTCCCTCGGCAAGAGCGACCTCAACGACGGCTATCGCTCGGGCGTGCACGCCTCTGTCCTGTGGCAGGCGACTGACAGCTTCTCGGTCAAGCTGAACGCCTTCGGGCAGGACCTGCACACCAATGGCTCGCCCGCCGTCGACGTGGTCGGAGGAGCCGGCACTCCGCAGACACCGCCGCCAAACCAGCTGCAACTGACGAACGGCGAGTTCAACCAGCAACGCTTCACCAGCGAGCCGAGCACATACAAGTACCGCATCTACAGTGGAACGCTCGACTGGAATGTCGGCTTTGGGACTCTCACTTCCATCACGAGCTACGGGACGACCGATGAGAACGCGTTGCTGGATGCGACTTCGGTCCCGCTCGCGTTGGGTATACCCGCGGGCGGCACGTACGGCGATCTCGCCACGAGCCTCATCCCACCCCCGTTGCCGAATGGCGCAACTGCCGTCGGCGTTCGCGAGACCGCAGACATCAACATCAAGAAGTTCACCCAGGAGTTTCGTCTGGCATCATCGACCGGTCAGACTCTGGAGTGGCAGGTGGGGGCGTTCTACACGCATGAGTCCTCCTCGATCGACCAGACCCTGCCGACGTTCTTCATCCCGACTCAGGCGGACACGGGTCTGCCACCACTCGCGATTGAATCAGTCGATGCCATCTACCGCGAGTTTGCCGGCTTTGCTCAGGTCACTTACCACTTCAACCCGCAGTTCGACCTTGCGCTTGGCGGCCGCTGGTCGGAGAACAAGCAGTCTGCCGACCAGACCGTCAACGGCCAGCTGACTACCGCCGCCTCGAACGACACCGACTTCACCTACTCGATTGCCCCGCGCTGGCACGTCAGCCAGGACACCATGGTGTACGGACGAGTCGCGACAGGCTATCGGCCGGGCGGTCCGAACATAGTGCCTCCGACTGCTCCACCAGGCGTCGAGAGAGAGTACCAGTCCGATTCGACGGTGAACTATGAGCTCGGCACACGCACGGACCTGCTCGACAAGCGGCTGTCGCTCGATGTCGCCGCTTTCCTCGTAGACTGGAAGAAAATCCAGTTGTTCGAGTTCGTGCAGAACACCGGGATCAATGCCAACGGCGGCACCGCGCGCAGCAAGGGTGTGGAGATGACGGCGGCGTTGACGCCACTCACTGGCCTCACTTTCTCACTCACCGGTGCGTACATCGACGCCTACCTGACCTCTCCGGCGACCGCTGCCGGCGGCAACACGGGCGATCCTCTGCCGTTCGCACCGAAGTGGAGCTCATCGCTCGATGGGGCCTATACCTGGCGTGTCAGCGATTTCAACCTGTTCACCGGAGCGACCTGGAGCTACTTCGGCTCGCGCTTCAGCGATTTCTCCTCGGTCCTCCTGCCAACCGGGATCGTGCCTGCTCCGCGTCCCGAGCTGCCGAGCTACAACACCGTCAACCTGCGCGCGGGCCTCGAGAGCGGGCGCTGGACGTTCGAGCTGTACGGCAAGAACGTCGGTGATACGCGCGGCATCACTTACTACACCAACTCGGGCACTCCGAACTTCGGTGGCTATATCGGCTATACACAGCCGCGCACGATCGGGGCGTTGGTCACGGCGCGATTCTGAGACCGGGGAGGGAAGGGCACCGCCGCCGACGTGGCGGCGGTGCCTGCGGTGGAGGCGGCACTTGGGACGCAGTCAGTTGTTGTCCGCGGATGAGGAAATGAGTCGGGAAGTCCTGAGCAAGAGCCGCTGGCCGGTGTTCGCGCGCCGGCTCGGCACGGCCTTCGTACTTTTGCTGGACGCCGTCGTGCTTTCGCTG
>Ga0306920_100005010_pt1 | contig 17035 bp, 23 predicted proteins | sample flu12Cox44000170_FD_204666 | JGI IMG/M metagenome (GOLD analysis project Ga0306920, IMG submission 204666) | Lab enrichment of tropical soil microbial communities from Luquillo Experimental Forest, Puerto Rico - flux4day.12C.oxic.44.000.170 (v2)... | ecosystem: Environmental > Terrestrial >... | reverse complement strand
GTTCTGTGTGCCAAGCACAATCGCCCGAACGCTGTAACGGTAGGAAAAGGGCAGGTCGCACAAAAAATCGACTACCTCGGCGTGTGATTCCAGCGGCAGCCCGGTAGGAATGACCACGCGCAAGGCGCGACCATCGATGCTCGGGCGACGGCTGACCACGAGCCTATGGCGGCCCACGAACGTGTCCAGATAGTTCGGCAGCTTCGGCGCTCGAACCTGGACCGGCGCGCCGATGATGCAGCTCTCGATGAATGAGAGCGTTTCATCACTGCTCTTCGCCTCGAGGTGCAGATAAGCGCCCAGGTCGTGAGCCAGCGCGTCGGTGGTCTCGAAAAAATATTCAAGATTGCGCTCGTCGTCTGGACCGGGGTCGGTGAAAAACAGGCGCCGCGCCTTGTTCTCCCGCTCGGATGGCGGCCGATAGGTAAGCGACATGGTCAGCGCCGTCTCGAGATGAGTACCTTGCGCCCGGTAATGGCGCTCTCGCTGATTCTCGATGAGCTGACTGACCGGATCGGGTAGTGGCCCCGCGCCGATATAGTCGGTCGCGTGATAACGAACGAGGTCCGTCTGGACCATCCAGCCATCGGTCAAGCCCGCAAATGCGGCGTTGCCGTGGTATTTCACCGCGAGCAGCTGATCCATGCTCGCGCTCTTTAGATCGGGCCCGTACATACGGAAGCAACGCAGATACGAACCGTCCTTGAGCATCACCACTCCATCCGCAACCAGATGGGAATAAGGCATGAGGTCGGGCGTGCCATAACGCGCCGTTCGTCTGAATCTTGGCAATTGCAATTCTTTGAAAATCATATTTCTCCCGGAGTTGGGACCGCCGCCCGCCGCGGTCCGGCTAACGGTTTTGGCATTGTGTTGGTTAGTTCACCAAGCTGGGACCACAATGACTCATGTACTCCGAGCGGTGATTCCGCTTCGTAAACCCGATCGTAAGTCGAGTAACGGATCAGGAGGGCCTCACATTGCGGGTCATACTCTGCCAACTTGGCCAGCGCCCAGCGGCCAACAATCAGCAACGTCACCGCTATCGCTATGGTGTAAATGTGAAAGCCTGGCCCGAGGATCTCGGCTCCGACCGTAATCAAGAGCGTGAGAGCCGGCCCGCGCTCCATTCCCATAATGAGGATCGGATTCACCAGCGATTGATGGATCGGAGCTCCGATAGGAGTTGCCCGCGCCGCGCGGAGGCGAAGGGCAGCCCCGGCCGCTGCCGTGGACTGCCCCGCACTCATATGAGCGCGCCCGCGAAAGGAAACACTGTGTTTATGAGCTGGGTCGCACCAAGCCCAATCGCACCGCCAAAGCCGACCGCCGACAACTTGCGGATGCCGGCGCCGTGTTCGCTGTGCGCCCAGGCGAGCCCACCCAGGACGGCCGCCACAGTGGTCACACCGTGAGCGGTCGGACCAGTCATGTCCGTCGTGATGGTCTGTAGCGGGGTATCCCACGGCAGAGCACCACCGCCGGCGCCCGCGGCCCAGGCGCTGCTGGCCGTCAACCAGACGGAGAGGCTAAGGGTTGCGTAGCTGACCCGTTCGATCCATTTTCGAACGTGCATAGGGGTTGTCCTCCTATGAGGGAGGTCGCGGGTTTCGATTTGACGGTCTGGCCCGCGCCTCCCGGTTAAGCAGCGGCTCGGAGCTCGAAGTTGCCGCGGTCGTTTAAACCTTCCATTTGCAAAATCTCAGTCACGCGCCGCTCACCGCCGCCCTCAAGGGCGATAAAAACGATGAGATCGATGGCCTCGGCTATCAGCTCGGGCTGCGGTGGCACATTGGCCTCCTGGACGAGGGTAGACAGCCGAATGAGAGCGCTGCGCGCATCATTTGCGTGGATCGTCGCGATTCCGCCGCTGGCGCCGACGTTCCATGCTTTCAGCAGATCGAGAGCCTCGGCACCCCTGACTTCACCAATGCAGAGCCGGTCCAATTGCAGGCGGAGAGCGGTCTTAACGAGCCGGCGGAGGTCGATGTTGCTGGTAGTGTGCAGCTGACGCCGATTCGGAAGTCTTACCTGAAGCTCAAATGTATCCTCGACCGTGCCAACCCGTTGATCGGGTGGGATTGCGTCGATTAGAGCATTGGCCAGCGTTGATTTGCCGCTCCCCATCGCGCCGGCGATGAGGATGTTTTTCCGGTCGATAACCGCCTTTTGCAGGAACTTGTGCTGCTCGCCTGTGATAATTCCGTCCCGCTCATAATCGGCGAGCGTATACACGATTTCTGCCGGCTTCCGGATAATCGCGGTGGGCGCTGCCGATATCGGCGGAAGGTGCCCGGTGAAACGATATCGCCGGCTTTTGATAGTAACTTCGCCTTCGATAATCGGATTGGCGAAGGTGGCTTCCTGGTGAAGAGAATTCGCTACCAGCCCGATGATCGATTCACGCTGCTCAGGCGAATAGTGGGCGTTGAGATCACGCACCCAGACGCCGTGCTCGTTGACCCACAGGCCGTCGTCTTCGGGTAGGTCAACGTCGGTGACGCCCGCGCGGACCAGCGCATCGAGCACCGGCTCGCCCAGCCCGTGACAGAGATGATCGTGCAGCCGATCTCGGATCTCCTCGCGGGCACTCATTGCAGCTTGCCGTTCCCGTTTTCGAATAGTGGGCCGAGCTTCTGCAGAGTCGCCTTGACCGTCCTTACGTAAGCGTCATGTTGATTCGGGCTAAGCGTGCGGACGATCGAATCCATCATTACCTTCAGTGCTTCATTCTGCCGTTCGAGCCGGACGACGGCAGCGCCAATGTCCCTCGCACTGGCGTTTCGGATCTGCTGAACATATGCGGCAAGCCGGTCGTTGATCTGATCGATCAGGTCGTGCACGATGCCGCCGCCGGCGTCCGGATGCTGTTGCCGTGCGACGTGGTCTTCCAAGACCGCCTCAAGGTAATAGTTCAGCGAGCACCCCTCAGCGGCTGCCAGCCGCGCTAACGTCTCGTAACTGTCCTGCTTGATCCTCGGCCCCAGCTGCTTTTTCTTCTTTGTGTCCATTAGGCTCTCTCCAGTAGGGAACCTCTGCCCGGCGCTCCGGAGCTGCTTCGCTGCATGTGGGTGACGCGGCAGGAATGGCCGCGTACTCAATACCGTGATGGATGCGGTCGCTCTGGGCCGGCGGCTTGAGCTGGCTCCACTTGCGGAATGTCGCATCGCGGTAATAAACGAATTGATCCGCCAGGATGGGTTTGGCCCCGCGCTTGAAGATCAACGCTTTGGTGGTCGGGAGTTCGAGCACCTCTCCGGGCGTAATCAGTGGCCGCCGAGTCTTTTGCTCCGAAGAGCTCGGCCCGGAGCTGCTCCAGCTGCGTTGGCGTTCAACCACGGTGGTGTCGCCGGCCAGCTTGGAAAGAAATTCGGCCGTCTGGATATCATCGCGGTTCGGGGTGAGCGCTAGCAGTGTTTCGCAGGTCTGCACGATCGGCTGATCGCGTCCATAGGCGGCCTCGATCTGAGTGAGATTCTGTGCAACTACGCATGTTCGGATGCCGTAGCCTGGAATGAAAGGCAACATCTTTGACAACAATTCCATGTGCCCAAGTACGCAGAACTCATCGAGCATCAGGAGCAATTTCCAACGGGCCGCCGTACCCTCCATGCGCGGCGCGAGACCTTTTACGATCTGGTTGAGCACCAGCCGCAATAATGGCTGGATACGGTCCATGTCCTTCACCGGGATCACCAGATACAGCGAAACGGGCCTCTGATGATTCATTAAGTCGCTGATACGAAAATCCGAGCGCGAAGTGGCTGCCGCGATGCACGGGTCCCGATAGATCTTTAAGAAGCCCTGAACGGTAGAAATGATGCCGCTGCGCTCGTTTGGAGATTTGTCCAGCATCATCTGCATTTCTCGCGCGACGTCGGGATGAGGCCCCTGGCCCGTGTGGTTCGAATCCCGCATCTGCTTGATTGTTTGAATGATGCCATCGCCTCGCCGCTCGCTCTGTCCGAGACCGGCAATCAAATGCGCAAGCCCGCGTAAAGTCTTGTCGGGCTCCACATAAAGGAGATGGCAAATAGCCGCGCCAACCCAACCCACTCCTTGGCGGTCCCAGTGGGAGTCCATCGCGGCGCCTCGGCCGCGGGGGTCCAGGAGCGAAGTGGCTATATTGTCGATCTCTCCCCATTCGTCGGCCGTGCGCAGTGGAACCTCATCGAACGGATTGAAACAACAGGAGCCCTCGGCAGTAGGATCGAACTTCAACACCACATTGCCGAGCTGGTTTCGCCGTCCGGCAGTCAGGCGAAAATTCTCCCCTTTGATGTCCATCACGACGACGCTCTCGGGCCACGTCAGTAAGGTCGGAATCACCACTCCGATGCCCTTACCCGAGCGGCGGGGCGATAGCGCATACGTTGCCTTCGCCGCGGTCTCTTAGTGCCGCTCGCCGGCCAAAAGCTTTCGGCCAACTTGCGAGGTAGATGCTGCGTGCTGTCACCATAGCAGGCCCACCTTCTTTGCCTCGGTGCCGTCGCCCCAGCTTGCACTACCGTGAAGGTCCGCCGGCCCGCGCGATTTAAGCAGTAGGCCGCTGATGATCCCGAAAACGATCACGATCGCAACCGCCGGATAGAAAACTATGCGGTCGCACAGGCTCCAGGCGCGGTCCAGGGGAATGATGCTGTGCCCGATCTGCACCGCGTTGTGTGGCCAGTAATATTGCCACCACCACCAGGCGAACGGCTGATAAATCCGACCGACAATCCGACCCATAAAAAAGGGCGGGTAGCTCAGCGCGGCAGCAACCAACTGCGTCGCTACCCAGTTAAGCAGAACGAGCGCGGCCACCAGCGCATCAATGCCGATCCGCAAAAATCTGCGATGTGGAGTCTCGCGTCCCATGCGATGAGGCGCCTGTTCGATCATGAGAGTTCGCGCTCCATGCCCTCGCGCTCACGGGCCTGTGCCCGGACCCGGGCGCGACTTTTGACAACGTCACCCTGCCGCTGCATTTCCAGCAAACAATCCTTCCAGTCCGGTCGAAGTTCCCAGCACTTATCGCCACGGCTTTGCGCCAAGCCCATGCCGTCCAGAAACGCCAGCCGTTCCATTTCTTGATTGATCCTGGCCTTGGTGCGGTCGCTGGTGATCCATGGTGCGTGGCTGTAGTCGGCAATACCGTAGTTAAGTTTGCGCTCGATGCTTCGGTCGATTTCCGTCCATCGAGTGCCTTCGATCCCGTGGCCCCGAGCTTCCAAGTATTCGCGCTCCGTCCTCAGTCCTAGTTCCTGCTCGATCAGCTTTTCACTGATTGCCCGGATGCCGCGCGAGACATATTCCGGGTCGATAGTCAGGGGCAGACACTTGCCATTGCGGTCATATTCCTGCCGCACCCCGCGCAAAAAGATGTGAACGTGCTGGTGATCGGTATTGCGGTGTTGAATCGCAACCCACTGCAATGGCGTGCCCAGGTCATGCTCCATTTGCGCTATCACCGCGCGAGTATGTTCAGGCAGATTGACGCGTTCGTGATCGTCGGGACTCAGGATCAGACGCCAATGGATCTTGTCCTTTGCCAGCGCCCAATTGCGGGCGGTAAGCCCGATATCCACGTGATCGCTGTTGGCGTCAAAGCCGAGTTCCTTGTGCCCTTTTTCGTGCCCATCGCGCTCGAGATAGCGGGCATGCGCCTGCATCAGTCCCTTCCGCCATTCCCCGCGCCGGTAGTTCCTGACGAAGCTCACTTTGATCATCGACTTGCGCCCATAGATGCGTTCCGCTGGGGCGAACAACTGCGGTCGGGCACGCCGTGAAGGGCTTCCGATCTTCCCTAATCGCTGCAGCCAAGCAGCGTGGCGCCTGAGCTTGAAATCCGCCTCGTCGGCTCTTACGAACCGTGGTTTTCGTTTTCCTCTCACCATGTCACCAAAGCCTCAAGACTGGCCCGAATGTTGGCGATAGGAACGGGCCCAAAGTAGCGCGAATCGAAGCTGTTCCGCGCCGTTCCGTGGACCCAAACCTCTGCGGCCCGAACCCGATAGGGACCGAATGGAAAATGCTCCATCGGCCGCCCAGCACTGTCAGTTTTCAATGCTGCTGCCGGGTCGACGGTGACCACGTCGCCCGGCACTCCTGTCACGATCTTGCCGAGGCTCTCGGTATCGACCGGACAGGACCCGTGACCGATGTAGCCGCGGGCTTCGGCGAACACCGCCACGTTTTCAGGCAGGCAGAATTCAATCAATTTTCCGCGCCTAGGGCGCGGCGCGGTACGCCAATAAAAGCCTACCGGTGCGGCGCTGGGACTGGAGTTGAAACCGATGAAATGCGAGGCTCCAACGACTGCTAGCAAAATGCTAACAGCGAGCCCAGTTGCTAACATGCTTGGTAGACGACCTGCTAGCACGGAATACCTAATAAACATCTGAACAAAGCGGCGTGTTGTTGGCGGTTCTGCTGGCGTTTTATCCTGCCCTACACTTTCCTAACACCGGTACCTTTAACATCTCCGGCTTTTTTGGGGCTCATCTGCAAGCGCCGAATCTGATCAGCATCTGTATCAGCAGCATCACACCGACCGAGCCCATAATGCCGTAGCCGATGAGCTTCCATGTGCCGTCGTTCTTGTTCCGTTGAATACTCACTTCGATCCTCCGTTGCTGAATGGTTCTGGCGCCACGTTGGCTCCAATTTTGGCGCCACGTTTGCCCGCCTTGCGGTCCAGTTGCTGACGAATTGTCTTTGCCACTCCGCGCATGCCTTCCGATAAAGCGGCAATGAAGTCGAGCTTCTCGGTTTTGCAACGCTCGGCGAGTTCATCGAGCTCCTGCTTGAGGGACACCGGGAATCGATAGTTGAGCCGGTCGGTATCTTCGATGGTTCTGAGTTTCATGGGTTCACCTTCGCTGTGTTGGCGTTGATTAGCTGGCCGGCGCTGTCCGCGTATGGACCCGGCATCACGAGGTCCGAATTGACGAACACGTCGAATCGGGTTCCGGGTGGAATCGTGACGGTGTTCGGGCGATTGAGGTACGGTTGCAGGAAGCGCGAGCTGGTACTGCTCATCTGGCGGCCTGCCGAGTTGGCGGCAATCATTCCCATCTGCTGCTCGGGGTTCGTTTGATAGACGCCACCGCCATACGGTGAGGTTTGAGCTGATGAAAAGGTCAGGACCGATCCCATGGCCGAGCCGACGCTCAGCAGGCTCGTGAGCAGCGCGGCGCCGAGTGTCGCGGGGTAATGGTGGTTAACGTCGCCGGTGACGCCGCATAGCCGGCGCTATCGGTCGAAGGCATTTGAGGCAGTGGCATTGACCAGTTGTTGGGCAGCAGGAGGCGGTACCAACCAATCGCGATGCGTTCCTGAAACGGGCCGCTCGGCTGTTGGAACTTGCCGATCAGTTTTGAGCCCGCGGGGATGAGCGCATAGCGGCTGGTGGCTGAGTCATAGATCGGTCGTTCGATCTGAGCGACGAGGTCGCCCGGGTAGTCCGAGTTAACGCCAAAAAGCAGCAGCGCCTGAATGACGGTTCCCTCATTGATGGTCCACGGTGATGCGGGCGCTTGAAGCTTGCTCTGACCCATGACACTCGGGATTTCTTTCGTGTTGTTTTGTTGGTGCTTGAATGCGGCAACGATCGGATTCGCTTCGCGTGCTTTCAGAGTCTCCTGCATGCGCCACTGCTCCATCGGGTCCGGTGCATGCTGTCGTACTGGGGTAGGGGTCGCCAGAAGCTGCTGCTGAGGCTCGAGCAGGCTTATCGTGGTGCGCTGTATTGGAGCTACAGGGGATGGCTTGACCCGCGCTTCGTCGCGCAGCTTGGCCAGGTCGATGCCATCGTTGTTGTTGGCGGCGGACTCCCGGTTGACGCCCAGGTCGATCCCGGTGTGAAAGATTCCGTACACAGTGGCGATGACCACGATCAGCACGACCGCATAGATCAGGTACTTGCCGATCGGGTTGATGCCGCCGTCTTCGGTGTGCCGCTCTGATTCAAACTCTTCGCTCATTGGCTGACCCTCGAGATGGTGACTTTGTCCTTGCCGCTGACGAGTTCGGCCTTGTTGAAGAGCGAGTCGATTACGAAGAACTGGTTGCGCAGCCGGAAGTTGAGCGCCGCGCCATTGTCACCAAACACAGCCGGAGCAATCGGTGAGGTCGTCTTGGGGAGCTGCACCCATACCCGCGTGCCGTCATCCCAGGCTTTCGTTGGTTTCCATGGAAGGTTGGCGGGTCCGTCTATCTTGTAAGCGTAGTTCAGCCGCGACTTGTCGACGCTCGGCGCTATCGGGTCCGCTTCCTGCGGCGGCGTGGTTGGCGCGGCGTCGGCCGCATGCATCTCGCCCAGCACAGCATCGGGGTAGTAGTAGGAAATCGAATCGAGGGTCGTTTTCTCACTGCATCGCAGATGAACACGATAGATATGCGCAGAGGTGTAGATCGCGCCCGAGGTTTGGATGCTTGGGATCTTGCACTTGAGAATCGCATGAGGCGTCGGACTGGCAGAGTCGCCGCTGGTCATTGGCGCCGCCAGGAAGCGCTCGTCATCGCCCAAGGCGAAACCGTCGATCTGCTCGCCGGGTTGAAGGGCCAGGTCGACGTCCTGAAAGGGCGCCACGTCGATAGTGAGCGGAGTCGCATGGTCGGTGTACGGCACGAGACGCTCACGGGGCCATTTGAACGAGGGCCAAACGCCGCCGGCTGCGTGCTGCTGAATCGCTTGTTGAATCTCAGGTGGTTGTTGAGCCAGTATCATCGCGCCGGTGATACGCGGAGCCGGCTTGGGTGCCGGTTCGGGCGCGAGCTGAGTCACGGTCGGGGCGGGCGGCGGTTGTTGAGTTGCACAGCCGTTCAGCGTCCAAGCGACAAGCCCGCCGATTGTTATTGCGATTAGGGCATCGCGTAAGTTCTCACGATTTATGATGTTCATTGCGCTTGCCCCTGCGGGAGTTGTTCGGGCGCCCACTGCAGGGCGACGATATAAACGCCGGCTGGATTGCGAACCACGTCATCACCCGGATGAATTTCGGTGTGAACCAGCGCGACCCAATGGGTATCGGGCTCGCTATCGATGCTCATGCCGTTCTTGTCGCGGTACGATTCGATGAACCGCACTTGGTAGCTGTGCGGACCGATAGGGACGAGCGATTCAATGGTGATGGTGATTGTCTGCTGCTGGGCTAGCTTGTGTGGGTTGTGCAGACCGTCCTCGTAATAGGACCGCAAAAAGCCTTGCGCCGGCCCGCGAGCGTGACTCTTGACGAACTGCAGAAGCGTATCCTCGCCGGCGAAGTCGGCGATGGCGCTGCGGGCATCCTGGATGAACTCGGCGATAGTCGCCTGCTCGATCGCGTCGATGGTGATCGTGGTCGAGTTCGGCGTCAGCGGCTGAGGCATCGGATTATGTAACCGGTGCGCGCGTCGGCCTCGACCACGTACGGAATACGTTTCAGTTGGCGCACCTGGATGATGTTCATCGTGACACTCAGGACGGCGAGCAGAAAAAAGCCGAGTGCGGCGAATTGCCAGTTGCGCTTGCCCGCCGCCAGGTTGGCGTAACGGTCGCCCCACTCGCGCTTGCCGAGGCGGTACGCGTCCTCGGGCTCCGCGCTGCTTGGGAGTTGGGTGATTGCTGCCATGGTGACCTCATGCCGGCCGCGCCGGGGTCGCATGACCGGCTCCAGTGATTTGTCGTTGCAGTTTCTCGATCAGCAACCGGAATCTCCGCTCACGCGCCAGTCTCCGCTCGATGAGCCGATGCGCGTGAACCACGGTGCTATGATCACGATTGAAGTGCTGGCCGATGAGTCCGAACGGAGCACCCGTGATTTCGCGGCACACAAACATCGCCAATTGCCGCGCGAACGCAATTCGTTGTTCGCGCGAACGCGATTGCAGCTCTTCTAGAGGTAATCGGAATTCACGAGCGACGTGGCCGCTGACGTTGGCCAGGCGCTCCTCAATACGAATCCGGGTCAAGGACGCAAGCGTGCAGCCCGCAAGTTGGGTAATGGCCGGTGAGACTCCTGCTGGATCTCTCCTCAGGCGTCGCAAAGCGAACTCGACCTGCGAAACTAAGTCGTCAGCTGCGACCTCTGAGACAACTCTGCCGACGGCTTTCGCTGTCGGATTATTTCCGCAAGAATAGTAATGCTCGGTAAGCATCATTGTGTCGCAACCTCAATGGCTTTTGCTGAGCTGGGCACTCGCGCCCGGACCAGGGGCGCGGGTGCCATCCTGAGAATCAGACTACTGTTGACTCTTAGCTAACCCTGTCATGGGATCCCTTCTTTAGTTGGAAAGCACTCTTAAACTTTTACGCGATATTACGCGCTTCAGCGATTACGCGTATTATCCGTACCACTGCTCGAAGGAGAGCGCAAGACCCGTGCGTCGACTTTTAGGCCCCGTGTGAGATTCTCGAATTAAGCTATCAAGCCCAGTTGCCGAAGTCGGACGCGCGCCGCATCGCGCGAAACGTGAAAGGCGATCACGACATGCTCAAGCAGGTACATGCCCGATTGCGAGCCCTGCTTAAGCGGAAGGTGCAGCATATTGTCCCGCGCGACCTTGGATGCCCTTCTGATGACCCTGCTTTTCGGCATCAACAGCGCCCCCGACATGTGGCGGGCCTGCCACTCCATCCAGTCATCGTACTCATTGGGGGTTTCATCTGTATATTCGCAGCGGCACGACTGTGCGATCGGTCCCTCACTAGGATTTTGTGGACCTAGTTCGCTCCATAATGGGGCGTGCTGAATGGCGTGTGAGCATTCGTGCGTAATCGTTGTTCGCCGCCGGTTCTCGCGCCAGTGCTCACGTGTTAGCCGCGAATCGATCTTCACGTCGGGTTTGCGATCCCAGTAGTAGAGGGTGACGCCGTTAACACCGTCTGGCAGCTCCGCCAGTTGGTCGATGCATTGCGCGTGTTGATCGAGTAGCTCCAACAACGCTTCAGTGGGAATCGGTGTCAATTCCTGGCCGTAGCGTTCCATACAGAAGGAGAAGATGATTTTTTCGCATAGCTCGTCGAGTTGGTCGCGGGTCAAAAAACTTGGTCGCGGCTGGCGCGTGGTGCGTTCGTTCATGGTCAGTCTCCACGTTTTTTCTGTAACTCCTTCCGAAACGCACGATAAGCCGCAACTATCTGCTGGTGGGAGGGATCACGTTGTTCTTGCCGAGCGTCGGCCGGGAGTCGTCCAGCATAGAACTGCAGGACTTCGAGTGGAACTCCCAGCACCTCAGCCAGTTGTGTTACGAACTCCGGCGCCGGTGGTCCTCTGCGGTCGTGCTCAATGTCATTGATGTAAGCAAGCCCGATTGCGGTACCGTCCCTTTTCTTCAGCTGCGCAGCCAACGCCTTTTGGGTTAGACCGCGTTCCTTGCGTAATTCCGAAATCAGTTGGCCAAAAGTCTTCATACCCCCGGTGCAGCGCCCTTAACTACCATCGTCTACCTCCTCAGCCTTAGACAATACCGCATTTATGCGGATTCGCGAGAGTACCCCAAGGACGGTTGCAAGGCGAATAAGATGGTGTTATGAATAGTCGCGAATACGCGGATTATCCGAATCACCTGGTGAAATTAGTGTGTGTTCCAATGGTCGTGTTTTGCGCTTATGAGAACGAGATGGTCCAGCGGGACCCCGCATAGAAGGAGGCATTGTTGAGGTTGAAAAATAAAAGCTCCGTGTCGAGGCCCCTACCCTCGGCACGGAGCGCAACAGGAGATAAAAACCATGTCGCTCAATAAGGTTATGGTCATCGGACATCTTGGACAAGACCCAGAGATTCGCTACACGCCCGCCGGCATGCCAGTCGTCAATCTGTCGGTCGCCACCCACGAGGCTTACGTCGACAAGGACGGCAAGCGTCAGGAACGCACGGAGTGGCACAAGATCGTGGTCGTCGGAAAGCTGGCACTGGTCTGCCAGGAGTATCTCAAGAAAGGCTGGCAGATATTCGTCGAAGGCCGCCTGCACACGCGCGAATGGGAGAGCAACGGCGCAACCGCGCGGCGCACCGAGATCGTAGCTGGCCGCGTGCAGTTCCTGGGCGCGCCGCCGACCGACTCGACAATGAAAGAATCCTCCATGAGCACCGGGCAATTCGTTGAGCCTGTGCTGGTTTAGGGACTGGCCCGAGGGCTAACTCCAGCCAACCCCGCGCCGCAAAGCACGGCTCAATTGCTCCGCACGGTGGTGCGATGATGAAAATCCAGAATGAGAAACCTAAAATTGACGGCCATTTCGAATATCTCACGGTCAGTGAGTTTGCACAACGAGTCCGTCGTACCGCGAAGACGGCGTACAACTGGATCAACAAGGGCCTAATCGGGGCGCAGGACGGCGTAGTCACCATACAGGGCCGAATCTTCATACATTGGCCCACTTACTCGGCGCGTCAGATTCGGCCTTACAGCCGAATCGAGGATAACCTTCGAACGCCAGGAGCGTGATTCATGGCTTGGGTCACTACTCACTTCGGTCGGCTATTTTTGTGCTTTCGTTACGCGAGAGCTCCCGGAAAACCCGCACTTTGCCGCGAACCGCTTCATGTCGCTACAAATCGCGAGGCAAAGGCTGAAGCCAGACGCTTAGCCGCGAAACTTCAACTTGAGATTGACGCAGGCACGTTTGATTACTCCTCATGGTTCCCTAATAGTGTGCGTCTGCGGAAATTGGGTTTTACGCCGAGGGAGCTGCCAACACTTGCCACGTTCACAGAGGAGACTTGGTTACCTCTGAAGACACTCGCGGTCAGGCGTTCAACCTGCGCCTATTACCAAGACATTTACGCGGCGCTGATGGCGAAGTCTGAACTTGCGAAACGCCGCCTCAGTGAGCTCTCTCTCGAGGACATAGACCGTTGGCGTCTTTGGCTCGACAGCCGCCGTACCGCGGCAGGCGCGAAGTTAAGCGCGCGCCGGAAAAACATGGCCCGAGACGCTCTCTGTCAAATTCTCGACCTTGCCAGACAACACTATCGGATTGATGACCTAACGTTAGGGCTCAAGGTTTTCAGGGATTCGGAAGAGTCCGCCAGTGAAGGGGTCGATTCTGATGACGAGATTGAGCCGTTCGCTCCGGACGAAGTTGAGAGGATTATTGACACTGCCGACGGTTGGGAGCGGTCTCTGGTTGCCGTTTACTTCTTCACGGGCTTGCGCCGGGGCGAGGGATTGGGACTGACATGGAACAACGTGTTCCTGGACGATGGCCACCTCATCGTGACTCACTCAGTTGGGCGCTACGGCAGGACCAAACCAAAGACGGCCGCTAGCCGACGTAAGGTACAATTCGGTCCCCGAATAAAAGCGGAATTATTCGCGCAGCGACGTCGGGTGGAGTTGAGCAGTCCCCACGTATTTCCGAATCGAGCGGGCTCGACGCTTAACCAACGATGGGTGGCGCAGAACATGTGGCGTCGAACCCTTGACCGGGCGGGCGTGCCGTATCGTCCAATCGGGCAGACGCGTCACACGTACGCAGTGATGATGCTACAAGGCGGCGCACCGCTTGCGTGGCTTCAGCGCCAAATGGGGCATACGACGATGCAGATGCTCATCCGCCATTACTGGCGCCACATGCAGGCTCACGACCTGAGGGCCGATGAGATGACGCGGTTAGAGCGCGCTGCAGCCGTGTCGATAGGGGCGTCGGTCAAAATTCTGATCTAGATTGGATCTACATGGGGTATTTCAGAGATCCGGATCGGTTTCAGACGGAAATAAAAAGCCCTGTAGTTTGGCGGAGAGGGAGGGATTCGAACCCTCGGTACCCGATAAAGAGTACGCCAGATTAGCAATCTGGTGCCTTCGACCGCTCGGCCACCTCTCCGTCGGATAAAATCGGATACTTACACAGCTTCGGCGAACGCGCTAGCGTCGGGAGTGACCAAAAAGTGTCCAAGCTCGTCAGTGGCGGGAATCTCGCGTTTCATTTTCGTCGGCGAGAACCAAGATGGTTCGGGCGCGCCGATACCCATTCAGAAATCAGCGAAATGTGCCACTAGCATCGTTCCGTTAGGAGTCGTTTTTACATCAATCTGCCTGGCACCCTAGCTTCGTCCGCTCGGACGTCAACCTCGGGCTAATGAAGCGCGTGGGAGCCGGAGTTGCTCCGGCGCCTTTTTTTAGCAGTCTATCGATTCGGTTCCACGGGCATTTTTGGAAACTTCGGCAAGGCCGGATCCATTAATACCCATGGCTGCGCACTGGTCGCATAGAAGTCCATGGCTGGCCGGTACCATCCAGGCTCGTCCAGACTACCGGCCATTATTCCGATCATGGTAGGTGCAGCTGCGGGCCGGGCAAACAAGCGAGAACCACAATTAGGACAAAAGCCGCGACTTACGAGATTTCCGCTGTCGCCCTTTACGTCGAAATATTTGACTTCGCCGGTGATCTTGAGCGCATCCCTAGGCACGCCGAGTACCGATACAAATCCGCCCCCGCTCGCTCGTTGGCAATCGCGGCAATGACAGTTGGCAGTAAAGAGGGGATCAACGGAACATTCGTAGCGAACCGCACCGCAGCTGCAGCCTCCAGTGAAAGACCTTGCCATGACTGAACTCCTCGTGAGATTGCTCATTCGCGAATTTCTAGCCCCCGAACCGGGCGAAACTGTAAGATTACGTCGTTCTTAAAGTGAGGCTTGAGGGAAAAGCCTGAATGTTGAGCAACGGCGGATGAACCCGCGGGGCTATGCTCTTGCTGATGACTCAACGGTGAGGTGCTGCCGCACCGCGCGGCGGCAGACCTGCCGCGCGGTAAACTTCATCTACCAGCTGCATGTTTAAGATTCCATCTGAGCCACTCGTCGCCATTTCTTGTTCACCCCGCGCCGCCGCGACGAACGCGTGTAACTGGTACGTATAGGTAGTATGGCCTTCGACGGTTTCCCGCCTCACTGTGTTGCCTGTTGTGAGCGTGAGCTGATTACCATGGTGGGGTGCGACAGGGTTAGTGACGAACAGATTGCCACGATCGCCTCTTGCCGAAAATCTGGCTTCGGCTGGCGCATGAGGCGCCATCGAGCAACTCATGCGCGCCGTCACACCGTCGTCCAGTTCAAGGATAGCCTCCATAGTAACGTCAATGTTTGGTGGGCCTATCAGGGCAGCGGCTTTACGCACGCGGGGACGATAACCTGAGAAATAATGGATCATATTGAGCAGATAACATCCCAGATCCATCGTAACGCCTCCGGCCAGATCCCACTCGAAACGGATGTTCTTGGGCGAGCCCGGAACGGAAAAATGGCACTCCAATTCGGCGATGCGGCCGATGGCGCCATCTTGCAAAAGCTGATGTACACGGCTCGCCAACGGATGATAGCGGTAGTGAAGGGCCTCAGCCAAAACCAGGCCGGTTTGCTCCGCCACTTGAGCCATCTGCTTAGCCTCCTGCTCGTTGGCGGCCAACGGTTTCTCGCACAAGACGTGTTTCCCCGCACGAAGCGCACGAATGGCCCATTCACAATGCAATGAGTTTGGCAGCGGAATATAGATAGCGTCGATATCTGAAGCGCCAACCACTTCATCATAAGACCCCATCACGCGAGGAATGCCGTGCGTGATCGCGAATGCGCGCCCCCGCGCTTGATCGCGAGCGGCTATCGCATCAATTGCGACTTCCGCGAGCTGTTGTGCCGGCTGGATTAATGCGTTGGGCACAACAGCCGCCGCCCCAAGTACGCCAAAATGAAGTCTGCCCCGGTGCATAGTGAAGTGTCAGACCGCCCTCTCCGCTCAGGTGCTGCCAAGCTTAGTCCGTATTTCTTACCACCTCCATCAATAAGCGGGGCCGTTCCGAGCTTTGGCAGACGTCCGGAGAACCTCTCGCCGGAGATCTTTTTGCAGCCCCCTTTGTGAACGGCTGCATCTGCAGGTCGAGATTCTGGTCCAAGCTGGACACCCTGCGAAGCCGGTGTTCATAATCTCACTCGCACGGCGGCAAAAGTGGAATCGATTAGGGCAACTCCCATCCGGAGCGGTTCCCATGCCGCAGCAGGAGGGTTCGCCCCAGTCGCGGCTCGCTCCTCAAGTAATACTTTAAGTTCATCGAACGATTGTCGGCCAGCTGTCGCCACCGCGACCATCTGCCGACGGCGCGTGCTATCCTGCTCCTATTTCCCGCCGCCACACTGCGCGTTCCCGCTCAACTGGATACCCCGCGCGACTTGGGCCGGCGACACCGCCGAGAATGAAGGAACCCGCCTCTAACCATCCCCCCACCGCGTCGCCGTTTGTGACGGCAGGGACGTGAGTGACGTGAGTGACCTCGCATTGTCGTGAGGGAGGAATTGCCCTAACTCTCGTCCGCGCGAAGTAGCCGCCGGCGACCATGACACGCTGCGCAACCGACCGCTGTCTGCTCCGCCAGCGGAACAGTCGTGGAAGCGAGGGGGCGAGTGCCGAGGGCCGGACTTGTTTGTTAGGTTATTGCGTCGAAACCGTTCTGAATAACCGCGGTTTAGGGGTGAGGGTGGGTGGTACCGCCAATCCGCGGTTTTCCACTTTCCACGCTCAGGGAACACCGAAGCTGTGTAGTCGAAAGGGGCGAAAGTATAGCTGCCACCGCGTCGAAGCGGGCACGAGTGCCCGTGTTTGTTGGAGTTCTCGCGCCGAATCGGCTCTGATTATCGGCCCAACGGCGGGAGCAAGTCTAAATCCCGAGCCTGACACCAAAAAGCGGATTAGAGATGAATGGACCGCATCCAGATTGTCAGAGCGAATCGTAATATGCGTGTATTTCTTGAAATTTTCTTTAAAATCTCTAATAGTTCCGTCGGTAAGGCTAACCCTGGAGGAAGCCACATGCGCGCGAGCTTTCTATTTATCGGTCTGTCCGTCCTGGTATGTCTAACGGGTACATCTGAAATATGTCTAGCTCAGATGCGCTGTGCTCCCGTGGCTGGTCGACCACCGAATTGGTGCATCGCACCGCCCCCCAACGTCCATATGAGGCCGCAGTATCGACCTGACGGAGGTGACCCTTTTTCTACACCCGCACCCAACGGGGGACCGCCGCAGTACTCAGGACCGCCGCAGTACTCAGGACCGCCGCAGTACTCGTG
>Ga0306920_100005009_pt1 | contig 17039 bp, 15 predicted proteins | sample flu12Cox44000170_FD_204666 | JGI IMG/M metagenome (GOLD analysis project Ga0306920, IMG submission 204666) | Lab enrichment of tropical soil microbial communities from Luquillo Experimental Forest, Puerto Rico - flux4day.12C.oxic.44.000.170 (v2)... | ecosystem: Environmental > Terrestrial >... | reverse complement strand
AGGCCGAACTGCGGGACTTGCGGTTTGCCTTCCGCGTCGCCAAGCATGTCAAATCAAACACTATTGTCTATGCCAGGGACCTGGCGACTGTCGGCATCGGCGCCGGACAGATGAGCCGGGTAGATGCCGCGCGTATCGCCGCGCGCAAGGCGCAGGATGCGGCGAATGAATTAAAACTCGCCGAGCCGCTGACCAGGGGTTCGGTGGTGGCATCGGACGCGTTCTTTCCCTTTGCCGACGGAATGCTCGCCTGTATCGAGGCCGGCGCTACGGCCGTCATTCAACCCGGCGGCTCGGTCCGCGACGACGAAGTGATCAAGGCCGCCGACGATCACGGCATCGCCATGGTGTTCACCGGCGTGCGACACTTCCGGCACTGAGCGTCTTCCCTGTCATTTCCGCGAGCGTTAGAGCGCGACCCGGAAAAGTGGGAACCGGTTTTCCGAAAAGATCATGTCTCAAACAACAAATTAAAGCGCGATTGCGTTCGACCCGAAACGATCGCGCGTTAGCGCACTCTTGCGAGCAGCGCGAGTCCACCCAAAAAAAACAACACGAGCACGGCCATGCCGGCCCTTTGGCTCATCGTCGCCGCCGTGACGATGCTGATCAGCAACGGCCCGATGAAGGAAGTGATCTTTCCGGTCAGCGCGAACAGGCCGAAGTATTGGGTAATGCGGTCCCTCGGCGCCATGCGGATCAACAGCGTCCGTGACGCCGCCTGCAGCGGCCCGCCGGCCATGCCAATCAGGCACCCGAGCACCAGATAAGCGCGCTCTGCGGCTGCGGAGAATAGCGGCCCGTTCGGTTCCGGAGGCGCGACCCTGACGAAGAAGATCCTCTCCTTGTCCACCGTCAGAATCGCGATAATTGCAAACAGCAGAACCAGCAGGCTGCCCGCGATCACGCGCTTCGGGCCAAGCTTGTCGTCGAGCTTGCCGCCCAGCCAGGCGCCAAACGCTCCGGCGATGGCAAGGATGATGCCGAAGCTGCCGATCTGGATGGTGTTCCATCCGAACGTGCCAGCCGCATAAATTCCGCCGATGGCAAACAGTGACACCAGACCGTCAGTATAGATCATGTTGGCGAGCAGGAAAGCCGCGATCGATTTCTGCTTCGGCAACTCGCCTAGCGTTTGTTTGAGTTCAATCATTCCTTCCCGCAAGGCTTCGCGAATGGGCCGCCTGGCGGGATAATCCGGCGTGAAGACAAACATCGGCATCGCGAACACGATGAACCAGGTCGCGGCAAGGGGACCCGTGATGCGATCGCCCTGATGGCTCACGGGATCAAGCCCGAACAGGGGGTAGAACCCGAACAGCGTGCGGTTGCTCTCCGGATTTGCGGCGAGAAACCCGAGCACAAGGGCGAGGCTGAGAATCCCGCCGACATAGCCTACCGCCCAGCCGGTCCCGGACAATCGCCCGATGCGGTTCGGCGGCACCAGTGTCGGCATCATCGAATTGTTGAAGACGAGGGCGAATTCGACGCCGATCGTCGCAATCCCGTAAGCCACGAGCAGGACCGGAATCGTGCCTGGGTCGCCGGGCCTTCCAAACCACATCAGCGAGGACCCGACGATTAGAAGTGCGCCGAAAGCAGCGATCCACGGCTTGCGATGGCCACTCGCGTCCGCGATCGCGCCGAGCAGTGGCGACAGCAATGCGATGATGAGTCCCGAAGCCGCCGTCGCAAAGCCCCACAACGCCTGCCCGCGTGCAGGATCGGCCGCCACATGGGTGGCGAAATAAGGCGCGAATACGAAAGTGGTGATCAGCGTAAAAAAGGGCTCCGCGGCCCAGGCGAAGAAAATCCAGCTGATGACGGCGCTCCACGGAGGATATTTCTGCTGGGCATCCGTTATGTGCGCCTCCGGGGCCGTCACCGCCATGCCATCATCCTTATTCATCACGAGGAGGCGCTTTGCTCTCCGTGCCGAAAGCCATATAGCATTGGAGCCGCAATACCGTTCTCGTTTTTCTCAACTGAACCGGCCTCAACTACCGACGGATTTTCGATGATGTCCCTGACAGCAATCATGCGCAGGCTTTTTATCGGCATTGCGCTCGCGGTGATCTTCACCCTGCCCGCGGCAGCACAGGAGCAAAGCCGCCCTCTCTACAAACCAGCCCCGGTCGACAGCGCTCAGCCGATGGTCGCCGAGCGCGGCATGGTGGTTGCCCAGGAAAAGATGGCAGCGCGAGTTGGTGCCGATATCCTGCGGCGCGGCGGCAACGCGATCGATGCGGCGGTGGCCACCGGCTTTGCAATGGCGGTGACTTACCCCCGCGCAGGCAACCTCGGCGGCGGCGGATTCATGCTCATCCATCTGGCGGACCGCCATGAAGACGTTGCGATCGACTTTCGCGAGACCGCGCCCGGCGCGATCACACCCGACATCTTCCTTGGTGCCGACAGCAAGCCCGATGCATCGAAATCACGCGATTCCGCGCTCGGCATTGGCATTCCCGGCACGCCTGCGGGCCTGGCGTTAGCACTCGAAAAATATGGTTCGGGAAAATTCACGCTTGCAGAACTGCTGCAGCCGGCGATCGATCTGGCGCGAAATGGTTTCCTCGTCACCGACGATATCGCCGACAGCTTGCCCGGCGTGCACGAGTGGCTGGCGCGCTGGACGTCATCGGCCAAGCTCTTTTCCCGCGCGGATGGAACGTCGCTGCGCGAGGGCGATACGCTGATCCAGACCGATCTTGCTGCCACTCTCTCGGTAATCGCGGCGCGCGGGCCGCGTGGATTTTACGAGGGAGAGGTTGCCGAAAGGCTGGTGAAGGCGATCAGAGAGGCCGGTGGCATCATGACGCTGGACGATCTCAAATCATATCAGCCGGTCATCCGCGAGCCGATACGCGGTACCTATCGTGGCTATGAAATCGTCTCGATGCCGTTACCCTCTTCGGGCGGGATCGTGCTGCTCGAGACCTTGAATATCCTTGAAGGCTTTCCGATGCGCGACATGAAGCAGGGCTCGGCGCCCTCGCTGCATGTCCTGATCGAAGCGATGAGACGCGCCTATGCCGACCGCGCGCGCTATCTCGGCGATCCCGCCTTCGTCAGTGCGCCGGTCGCCAATCTGATTTCGAAGGACTACGCGGCAAAGCAGCGCGCGAGCATCGATCTCGACCACGCGACGCCGTCGACCGCAATATCCGCCGCGCAACCGCGCGAGGGGAGCAACACCACGCATTTTTCCGTCGTCGACAGCCTCGGGAATGCGGTCAGCAATACCTATACGCTCAATTTCAGCTACGGGGTTGGCCTGATCGCCGAGGCAACCGGCGTGCTGCTCAACAATGAGCTCGATGATTTCACCGCTGCTCCGGGTGCATCCAACGCCTATGGTCTCGTCGGTTTCGAGGCCAATCTGCCGGGCCCGGGCAAACGGCCCTTGTCATCGATGACGCCGACCATCGTGCTGAAAGACGGCAAGCCGGTGCTGGTAACCGGCTCACCCGGCGGCAGCCGCATCATCTCGACCGTGTTGCAGGTGATCGTCAACGTGCTCGACTATGACATGGACGCGGCAGCAGCCGTATCGGCGCCGCGCCTGCACCATCAATGGCTGCCGGACGAAGTGCGGGTCGAACGCGGTTTCAGCGAGGACACGCTGGCCGCGCTCGGCGTCAAAGGCCATCACATTGTCGGGCCAATTGCGCAGGGTTCTGCCAATTCGATCGCCGTGACCTCGAAGGGAACGCTCGGCGCACCTGACCCGAGGACCCGCGGCGCGGACGCGGCGGCGCAATAGCGGGCTGCAAAAAAATCAGGATGGGAAGATTTACCTCCCGCCGGTGGGCGATGTGGCTGTAAGCTTCCGGGAAAGGATACCAACCGGAGATTTGCCGATGACCATGCTGAAGGGCAAGACGCTGTTCATCTCCGGTGCCAGCCGCGGCATCGGACTTGCGATCGCGCTGCGTGCCGCGCGCGACGGTGCCAACATTGCGATTGCGGCGAAAACGGCGGATCCGCATCCAAAACTCAAGGGCACGATCTATACCGCCGCCGATGAAATCCGCGCCGCCGGCGGCAAGGCGTTGCCGATACTCTGTGACATCAGAGACGAAGCGCAGGTGATGGCGGCGATCGAAAAGACCGCCGCGGAATTCGGCGGCATCGATATTTGCGTCAACAATGCAAGCGCCATCAGCCTTACGAATTCGCAAGCAACCGACATGAAGCGGTTCGATCTGATGATGGGCATCAATACCCGTGGCACCTTCATGGTGTCGAAATACTGCATTCCACATCTAAAGAAGGCCGAAAACCCGCACATCCTGATGCTGTCGCCGCCACTCGACATGAAAGTGAAATGGTTCGCGCATTCGACCGCCTACACTATTGCGAAATTCGGCATGAGCATGTGCGTACTCGGCCTTTCCGGCGAACTGAGGGCTGCAGGCGTTGCGGTCAATGCGCTGTGGCCGCGCACCACAATCGCCACCGCCGCGGTCGGCAATCTGCTCGGCGGCGACGCCATGATGCGCGCAAGCCGCAAGCCCGAGATCATGGGGGATGCGGCTTACGCCATTCTCACCCGGCCCTCGCGCGAATTCACCGGGCAGTTCTGCATCGACGACAAGGTGCTTTACGCAAGCGGCGTGCGTGACTTCGAGCACTATCGTGTCGACCCGACGGTGCCGCTGGCGGCGGATTTCTTCGTGCCCGATGACGATGTGCCGCCGCCCGGCATCACGGTGAAACGGCTGACGACAACGGACGGCGTTCAGAAATCGGTCTAGTGCCGCTTTTCTGTTTGAAATTCCTGGATCGAATTCGCCGCTGGTGGTGCAGGAACTTCAAACAGGCGGCACTAGCCGAGCCGATCAGCGCCCGACCGCATAGGGCCCGCCCTTTTCCAGGGCGCGCTTGTAGGCGGGGCGCGCATGAATGCGCTCCAGGAACGCCATCGATCTGGAATAGCCGTGCTCAAGCCCACCGCGCGCTGCGGCGGCCTCCACAGGAAAACTCATCTGGATGTCGGCGGCGGTGAACTCGTTACCGGCGAACCACTCGCTCTTGGAAAGCTCGCTCTCCCAGAATGCCATGTGCTGCCTGAGCTGTGGGTGGACGAGGGTCGTGAGCGCCTGGTTGGAGACCTTGCGCACGAGGGGCCGCAGCAGCGCGGGCGCGCGTTTCGGCATCACGGTGAACAGGAGCTTCAAGAGCAGCGGCGGCATGGCGGAGCCTTCCGCGTAGTGCAACCAATAAGTGTAGCGAAGTCGCTCCGGCGTTTTTTCCGGCGGGATCAGGCGGCCGTTGCCATAGGTGTCGACGAGGTATTCGACGATCGCGCCCGACTCCGCGACGGTGTTGCCGCTGTCAGTGATGACAGGGGATTTTCCGAGTGGGTGGATGGCGCGCAGTTCGGGCGGCGCCCGCATGTCGGGCTGACGTTGGTAGCGCACGATCTCATACAGGACGCCAAGTTCTTCCAGGAGCCAAAGCACGCGCTGGGAACGGGAATTGTTCAGATGGTGGACGGTGAGCATGGATTCCCTCGGCGACGGCTTTGCGAGACGGCCGTTGGTTGGTGCCAGCGACGAAGGCGAAAGTCGAGGCACTCTCGCCAAAGATCTATTTTACCCGGGTATTATTGACGATTTTATTTACCCGGATAATATCTCTCCAGTTGGATCGGGCGCCGATGAACCAGTACCCACACGCCTATGTCGCCTTCGAAGGGGACCGCCGCATCGGTGCCGGCAGTCTTCGCGCAGTCGCTCGTGCCGCGAAAGCGGCGCTTGATGGTCGCAGGACTGGATCGATCCTGATCTTCGATTCGAGCACCGGGGGACCCATCGATATCGATTGGCGCGACGCCCTCGCTGGCACGCAAGCGCGATCGGAGACTGCAGGCGTGAACGTCGCGGCGTCCACGCCGCGCGGCCCGGGCCGGCCGAAGCTCGGCGTGGTTGCCCGCGAAGTCACCCTGCTGCCGCGGCACTGGGAATGGCTGGCGCAGCAGCCAGGAGGCGCTTCGGTTGCCCTGCGCCGACTGGTCGATGAAGCGCGCCGAAGCGGCGAGGGCAGGGACGGCATCCGTCAAGCCCAGGACGCAACCTGCCGGTTCATGTCGGCCATGGCCCGTGACCGACCGCACCACGAGGAGGCCATCCGCGCACTGTTCGCAAACGAGCCGGCGCGTTTCGAACAACTGATCGCCGCCTGGCCCGCGGACGTGCGCGATTTTACGCTGTCGCTGGCAGAACACGCGTTCCGGCGCAAATCGGAGGCCGGTTCCGGTTGATCCCGCGCACGCGAAACGCTAGGGTCAATGGAATGATGGATGTCATATAAGATTTGATCCCAGGGAGACTGCCGTGACCGCGAAAAATCCCCAATTCCTGTTCGATTTCGGCAGCCCCAATGCGTATCTCAGCCACGAGGCGATCCCCGCGATCGAACAGCGGATCGGCATCAAGTTCGAATATGTGCCGATCCTGCTCGGGGGCATCTTCAAGGCCACAAACAACAAATCACCTGCGGAATCGCTTGCCGGCATCAAGAACAAGCCCGAATTTCAAGCGCTTGAAACCGAGCGCTTCATCAAGCGTTTCCACGTCAAGCCCTATAGCAGGAACCCCTTCTTTCCGGTCAACACACTCAACCTGATGCGCGCGGCCATTGCCGCGCAAATCGAAGGCGTTTTCGAGAAATACGTGGATGCGGCGTTTTACCATATGTGGGTCGAGCCGAAGAAAATGGACGACCCGGAAGTGGCGATGAAGGCGCTCACGACCTCCGGCCTCGACGCGGCCAGGCTGTTCGCTCGCGCGCAAGAGCCCGAGATCAAGGCAAAGCTGGTGCAGAATACCCAATCCGCGGTCGAGCGTGGCGCTTTCGGCTCGCCGACCTTTTTTGTCGGCAAGGAAATGTTTTTTGGCAAGGAGCAGCTGCGCGACGTCGAGGAGATGGTTTTGGGCAAATAGCGATCCTCATGGTGAGGAGGCGCGCCAGCGCCGTCTCGAACCATGAGGCCACGAGGTAACCTCATCCTTCGAGACGCGGCGAAGCCGCCGCTCCTCAGGATGAGGCTTGGAGAAGATGCATGCAAAAGCGCAACACGACGGTCGCGGTGGTCGGCGCCGGCGATTATATCGGCGCCGAAATCGCAAAGAAATTTGCCTCCGAAGGCTTCACGGTGTTTGCCGGGCGCCGCGACGGCGCCAAGCTCGAGCCGCTGGTCAAGGAGATCGAGGCAACCGGCGGATCGATCATCGCCCGCACGCTCGATGCGCGGAAGGAAGATGAGGTTGCGGCATTCCTGAATGATGCAGACAGCCACGCGCCGCTGGAGCTAACCATCTTCAACGTTGGCGCCAACGTCAACTTTCCCATTCTTGAGACCACCGATCGCGTTTTCCGCAAGGTCTGGGAAATGGCGTGCTGGGCAGGCTTCCTTGCCGGCCGCGAATCCGCCCGGCTGATGTTGCCGCGCGGCGCCGGCAATATCTTCTTCACCGGCGCCACCGCCTCCTTGCGCGGCGGCAGCGGATACGCGGCGTTCGCCAGCGCCAAATTCGGCCTGCGCGCGGTCGCGCAAGCGATGGCGCGCGAGCTGGGCCCAAAGAATATCCACGTGGCGCATCTGATTATCGATGCCGGGGTCGATACCGCGTGGGTGCGCGAACGGCGGGAGCAACTCTGGGGCAAGGACGCGCTCGATAATCCCGACTTGCTGATGCCTCCATCCTCGGTCGCGGCCGCCTACTGGCAACTTTATCAGCAACCGCGCAGCGCCTGGACCTTCGAGCTCGAAATCCGCCCGTTCGGAGAAAAGTGGTAGGCGAAAAAAGGAACGGACTTTTCTTGCATTCGCTATTCCCACTTCACGGCCGGCGCTTTAAGAACGATAAAAAAGGGAGTTGAGCATGCGCATTCTTGCGGTCGGCGCTGGCGCGATCGGCGGGTATTTTGGCGGCAGGCTGCTGCAGGCCGGCCGCGACGTGACCTTTCTCGTGCGCCCGGGGCGCGCGGCGGAACTGGCCCGCGACGGTCTCGTGATCGAAAGTCCGAACGGCGACGTGACGCTGAAAAATCCGCCGACCGTGCAAGCCGACAAGCTCAACGAAAAATTCGACGTCGTGCTTTTGAGCTGCAAGGCGTTCGACCTCGACGACGCCATCCGGTCGTTTGCACCCGCGGTCGGGCCGCCAACCGCGATCATTCCACTGCTCAATGGCATGCGTCATATTGATATTCTCGATAACCGCTTCGGCAAGGACCGCGTCCTTGGCGGCTGGTGCGGTATCGCCGCAACGCTGAACGAGCATCGCCACGTGGTTCAGCTCGCGCCGGTGTTTCAATCGCTGAACTTCGGCGAGCGTAACGGCGCCATGTCGGACCGCGTCCGCGCCATCGCCGAGAATTTCGCCGCCGCAAGTATCGGTTCGCAGGCGAGTGAAAAGATTATACTGGAGATGTGGGAGAAGTGGGTGCTGCTCACGACGCTCGCCAGCTCGACATCGCTGATGCGCGCGGCGGTTGGCCATATCCTGGCGGCGCCGGGCGGGCGGGATTTCATCCTCGGCGTTCGCGATGAATGCGGCGCCGTCGCAAAAGCCGCAGGCTATGCCCCAAGCGAGGCTTTTCTGACCCGCATCAACTCGATGCTGACGGCAGAAGGATCGCCGCTGACCGCATCGATGTTCCGCGACATCAAGACCGGTGCACCAGTCGAGGCCGATCATATCGTTGGCGACATGATCGCGCGCGGCGATGCCGCAAAGGTGCCGGTGCCGAAATTGCGGATCGCCTATACACATTTGAAGGCTTACGAGAACCAGCGGACGTAGACCTCGGGCACAGGCAGACGCGCGCAAAGCGCACTCCTTCAACGCCAAGTGCGCTCACAGATGGGCGAGATAATGTGCCAGCGCGGTGATTTCCTCCTCGCTCAAGGGGAAGGCGACTTCCGCCATCGCCGCCATGCCGCCGCCTGATCGAACGCCTGATTTATAGTCACGCAGCGCCTTTAGCAGATATTCCTCCCGCTGGGCGGCAACGCGCGCCACCGCTTTCGTGCCCGCATAGGTGTCGGTATGGCATGACGCGCAGCGCCGGCCGACGGCTGCCTGCGCGCCTTTCCGCGACAGATCGGGATTGTCGTCGGCGAGGGATTTCGGCGGATCGAGCGAAGCGAAATAGGCGCCGAGATTGCGAATATCGTCGTTGCTGAGTTGTTCGACGATTGGCTGCATCTGCTCGTTCTTGCGGGTGCCGCTGCGGAAGAAAACCAGCTGCCATTGAATGAATTGATCGGGCTGACCGGCGAGTGAGGGAATATCTTCGGTTTGCGAAATGCCGTTTTCGCCATGGCAGGCGGCGCACATCTCCGCCTTTTGCTTGCCGGCGGCAAGGTCGGCGGCCGCAGCGGGAATGGCGGATGATGCGATACCGCACAGGGCAACCAGAAGCGACAGGGGACGCATGGTCGATAGTTCCAGTTTCTCGAATTCGCGCACCGCACGCGATGGAGCCGAGCAGAAACGCAAGGCTGCGGTCGCCCGTTTCCGAGCGGCCGCAGCCTTGAACTTCTCAAGCCCCGCTACTTCCCGGCGTAGCTGATGCGATAAATCGCGCCAGCCCAGTCATCGGCGACAAGGATTGATCCGTCCTTGTTCAGGATGACGTCGGCAGGCCGACCAAGATAGCCACGGTCCCCTTCGATCCAGCCCGACGCGAACTCCGTTTCCTTGGCGTTCTTGCCGTCGGGATCGACCGTGACGCGAACGATCCTCGCGCCCTGATACTTGTGCCGATTCCACGAACCGTGTTCGGCAATCAGGATCGAGTTCTTGTACTCGGCGGGAAATTGATTGCCGGTATAGAACTTCATGCCGAGCGGGGCGACATGGGCGCCGAGATTGAGGACGGGTGGGGTGAATTCCGAACATTTGTGTCCCATTGCGAATTTCGGGTCGGGCAGATCGCCCTGATGGCAATAGGGATAGCCAAAATGCTCGCCGAGCTTCGAGATCATGTTGAGCTTGTCGCTCGGGATATCGTCGCTCATCCAGTCGCGCGCATTCTCGGTGAACCAGTACTTGCCGGTGCGCGGGTCGACGTCACCACCGACGCTGTTGCGCACCCCGAGCGCAACCAGTTCGGCGTTGCCGGTTTTGGGATCGACCCGGCGAATCTGCGACACGCTGGTCGGTGGGATTCCGATATTGAAGGGAGGCCCGAACGGCACATAGAACCAGCCGTCCTTGTCCGGCGCGAGATATTTCCAGCCATGCGCGGCATATGACGGCATGTCGTCATAGACCACCTTGCCCGTGCCGAGGTTGTCGAGATTGGCCTCGGCATTGTCGTATTTGATCAGCTTGTCGACGGCGATGACGTAGAGCGCGCCATCCTGGAAGGCCAACCCGGTCGGCATTTTAAGTCCCTTGAGAATGGTCTTGACCTCTTTCTTGCCGGCGTTGTCCTTGACCGCGTAAACATTGCCGAGGTCGAACGAGCCCACAAAGAGCGTGCCCTTGTCGCCCCAGGCCATCTGCCGGGCAGCCAGCACACCGGAGGCGTAAACCTCGATCTTGAAGCCATCCGGCAGCTTGATCTTCTTGATCAGTGCGGCGAGTTCGGCGTCCGACGAACCGGTCGGTGGCCCCGCCACCGGCGTCAGGCCCTTTTGAGCTTCCGTCTCATCGCCGAGGAACCAGTCCGGCGGCGGATTGGTCCAGAAATCCCTGGTGCCGGACTCGTACTTCTTCAGCGGTTTATCTTGCGCCGCGGCCGGTCCGGCTCCAGCGACAACGACGATTGCGAGCGCAAGAATATATCGATTGAAAGCCGATTTCATCGCGTCACTCTCCCTGTAGCAGCCGAGCGGCCGCTGACGTTGTTTTGTTGGTGCGCTTACGAAGGCGAACTTTTTAGTCTGAATTGAGGTGGCTCAGACCAAAAAAGTTTATCACATCCGTAACCGCAAAGAAGCGATCGCGGTCGGCGGTCGCAGAAGCGGTCCGGGAAGAAATTTCTTCCAGCCTTCCGTCGACGGCAGAAACGAAAAGCCCGCCTCACGGCGGACCTTCGTCAAACTCTTGTCAGTTGAAGAAAATCTGGAGCGGGCGAAGGGATTCGAACCCTCGACCCCGACCTTGGCAAGGTCGTGCTCTACCCCTGAGCTACACCCGCATCCCTTGAGATTGCCGGCCAGCATCGCCGCCAGCCGGCAGAGCTATGCCAAATGCGGACCCCGAATGCAACAGTCCGAACGGTCCCGCCGAAGAAGGTATCGGCCCAAAATCGACCGGATCGGCTTACAAATCGGCTTTATCCCGACATTGGGGCCCTTTTCGGCAAGCTTTCTTTCCGATTCGCTTTCGATGCTGGCGGCGCGGTGTCATGTCATGAATCCGGCCTTCATCGCGCCTCAGCCGTGGCTTTTGCGGACCCTTTGGCCGGGCGAGATGGGAACCGATTGAAATTTCCCGCCAGACCGCCATTTGAGTAGAGAACATCTGAACGCGGCTGTGCGCCGTGCTAGAAAAGGCACGATCTGCACCTATCAGACGGGGATTTATAAGTGGCGATACTAGAGCAGGGTGGCGGACCGGCGCCGCAGGCAGCGTCTGATCTCATCAAGGAGACGACCACCCAGACTTTCATGAAGGACGTCATTGAGGAGTCGAAGCGCCAGCCGGTGCTGATCGACTTCTGGGCGCCATGGTGTGGTCCCTGCCGCCAGCTCACCCCGATCCTCGAAAAGGCAGTCCGTGCCGCCAATGGCAAGGTCAAGCTGGTCAAGATGAATATCGACGAGCATCCGGCGATACCCGGCCAGATGGGAATCCAGTCGATTCCGGCCGTGATCGCGTTCGTGAACGGCCAGCCGGCGGACGGCTTCATGGGCGCGGTGCCCGAAAGCCAGGTCAACAGCTTCATCAACAAGCTGACCGCGGGCATGCCCGGCGCGCCCAACATCGCCGAGGTCCTGAAAGAGGCCGAAACGGTCCTCGCCGAGGGAGATCCGGCCACGGCGGCGCAAATCTATGCCGAAGTGCTTGCGGCGGACGCCACCAACATCGCCGCGCTGGCGGGCCTTGCGAAATGCTACATCGCAACGGGTGCGATCGAGCAAGCTAGGAAGACACTGGCCATGGTCCCCGAATCGAAGCGGGGCGATGCGGCGGTCAGGGCCGTACAGGCCTCGATCGACCTGGCCGAGCAGGCCAAGGCGCTCGGACCGTTGGCCGAGCTTGAACAGAAAGTCGCGGCAAACCCGCTGGATCATCAGGCGAGATTTGAGCTTGCGACCGCGCTCAATGCGGGCGGCAAGCGCATCGATGCCACTCACCAATTGCTTGAAATCGTCAAGCGTGACCGCAAATGGAACGACGACGGAGCGCGAAAGCAGCTGGTCCAGTTCTTCGATGCCTGGGGTCCGACCGATGATGCTACCGTCGAGGGCCGAAAGAAGCTGTCGACGATCTTGTTTGCGTGAACTTTTCTGAAGATCGGCGCCGGGTTCGTCGCGGATCGTTTGATCGCGAAGGTTGCAATCTCGTTATAGGGACCTGAATTCCAGGCCACACCGGAAATCGATCTGGCCAGACCTCCTTTGATTCCGAAGTTTGCATCAAAGGTGCCGCGACAGTTTGCGAAGTTCGGAAATCCAGCGTAAGAGCATGATCCGGAAAAGTGAAAACCGGTTTTCCGAAAAGATCATGCTCAAATAAAGAGATGGGGCCACGATCCCATTCGATCCAATCGGGACGTGATTGAGACGCGAGCACCGGATTCGCACATGCCGATCAATGCCGAATACCGCGGACCGGGCGACCTTCCCGAGGTGATTCCGGTGTTTCCGCTGCCTGGTGCGCTCCTGCTGCCGCGCGGGCAGATGCCGCTCAACATCTTCGAGCCTCGCTATCTCGCAATGGTGGACGACGCATTGCGCGACGGCCATCGCCTGATCGGGATGATACAGCCGGACGTTTCCCACTCGCCCGACGAGACCCATCCAAAACTGTTCCGGGTCGGCTGCGTCGGGCGCATCACCCAGCTCGCCGAGTCCGGGGACGGCCGCTACATCCTCGAACTGACCGGCATCGCCCGCTTCAAGGTGATCGAGGAAGTGACGGTGCTCACTCCTTACCGGCAATGCAAGGTGGATTATTTCCCCTACATCGACGATTTCACGGCCCGCAAAGGCGAGGAGGCGGTCGACCGCGAGGCCTTGCTTGCGGTGCTGACCGACTTTCTGAAAGCCAACAATCTCAAGGTCGACTGGGAAGGTATCGAAGCCGCACCAAACGAGGCGCTGGTGAATGCGCTGGCTATGATGTCGCCCTATGGCCCGCCCGAGAAGCAGGCAATGCTGGAGGCGCCCGATCTCAAGACCCGCGCGGAGATTTTGATCGCGGTCACCGAGATGGACCTCGCCAAGAAACGCACCAGCGGTGACACCGGATTGCAGTAGCCTGGTCAGCCGACCGCAGCGGCAGGTTTGGGCGGTTGCGATCCGGTGAACCGCATCAGCATCAACGTTGCGAGCAGCACCGCAACATAGACCAGGAGCTGCATTTGCGTGGGCTGATCGGTGTAACCGATCAGCGTATGCATGGTCCGGCCGGCGATGCTCGTCTCCGGGAGCAACCAGGCGCTGTCCCACACCACGGTGTCGAGCGAATTGAGCCAATTGGCGCGCTCCAGGAATGCAACCGCCTGCGCCGCCATGCCGGCCGCCAACAGGGTAATCAGCACCGTCGTTGTCGCAAACAAGGCTTTCGGCGGAATGCGCATCAAACCGAAATAGGTCAACAGGCAGACGCCAACCCCCAGCGTCAGCCCTGCCAGCCCGCCAAGCGCGAGGCTCATTGCCGAGCCGCCATCGGATGCGGCGACGCCATACAGAAACAGCGCCACCTCGCTGCCTTCGCGCAACACCGCGACGCCAACAACGACGGCCAGCGCCAGCAGGGATTTCCTGCCATCCGCGACCGCTTGACCGACAGCGCGCAATTCCCCTGCCATTTCACGACCGTGGTGCGCCATCCAGACATTGTGCCACGTCAGCATTACCACGGCGATGCAAAGGATCGCCGCGTTGAACAGCTCCTGCCCCATTCCGGCAAACAGCTGCGATAGTGCGCCGGCGAAAGCTGCCACCACGCATGCGGCCAAAACGCCTCCGAGCACCCCGCCGCCGATCCAGCGGTTGCGGTTCGGCACCGAACTGGTAACGGCGAGCACGATACCGACAATCAGGCCGGCTTCGAACACTTCGCGGAATACGATGATGAGGGCAGCCAGCATGGTGTCTCGTTTTTCGATGTTCGTGAACCCTCGCGACACCCCTTGTGGAGGCCGGAAGCAAGGAGGCGCTGCCAGATTTTCCGTTATGCTGCCGCGCTTCAGTTTGAGGCTCTCGAGCCGCTTGCAGCACACGCTTGCAGGAGCCTCGATCAGCGGCCTTCGTTCCCCTTATTGCACCGTCAGGGCGCCGCGCGCCTTGTCGTTGAAATCGTCATAGAACTCGTAGCGGCCGGGCTTCAACGCCCGCACATTGACGACCCCTTCGGTGCCCGCGGCTACGACCTTTTCGACCCGCAGGGAAGCACTCTCAAACTCCATCGCCTTGGCGTCGAGATTCTTGATCCGGAACGAGATCGGCTTGTCTGCCGGTGCACTTACCTGGCTCGGCTGGAACTGACCCTTGGAATAGGTGAGACGGATTTCGATCGCCTGCTGCGCGAAAGATGCCGATGCCTGCAGCAGCGCGGCCGCACAAATCGAAGCCAAGGCCAGTTTCTTCATCACGGCGGTCGGAGCAGACACGTTGAGTCCCTTTCGGTCTTGAGCCATATCAAAATTCATAGGCGAATTTAAGTTTGACCCGATTACGCTGGAACTCCGAGAGGTTCAACGAAACCGGATTGCCGATTTCGCGGCCCCAGACCTGGGCATTCCAGGCCGCGCTCATGAAGGATTTTGGCGTAAACTGGATGTAGAGCGTGGGCCCGAGCAAGATTGCGTCACCGGTGAATGACGTCAAATTTGCGGCATCGTAGTGCCTGAGATACCAGACTTCCCCGCCCAGCACGACGTTGGAAACGATGCGCAACGACAGCGCGGCCGAACCTCCAGCGGTGGCCTCGTGAAAACTATCGCCAAACGCGGGCTTCGTGAACTCGGGCTCGTAGAGCAGATTGAAACCCGCATAGAGGCGATTTCGCAGGAGTTCGAGATCCGCATTGACGGTGGTTTCGAACTCGTAGTTGAGCACCCGATCGCCTGAGGTCTCGTCGATCCGCCGGATGGTTGGCTCCACTGCGAGCGTCACCGCCAGCGGATTGGTGGAGGTGCGCTCGAGCGCCAGATAGCGAAATTCGGCAAAGGCGCCGCCCAACGCAATCTGGCTCTGGTCGTCGAGGCCATTCACTCCGTGAATATCATGTGTCGAACCGAGCGCGCCGAATTCGATCTGGATGAACTGCGAGGGCGTGAATTCGAATTCGTACTTCGTCTCGGTTGCCGCGTAGCTTCCTTCGCGCTTGCCGAACCGGCCGATACTGTCGACGGTGACCTCTTTCTCGCCTTCAAGGCCAATGCCCGACCCGAGCGTGAATCCGAAGATGTATTTGGTCTCGATCTCGCGCCAGGAGCTTGCATCTTCGGCGCGCGCGGCGCCTGCCGACAAAACCGTAGCCACCGCGCAAAGCGCGAGTACGCATCTCCCCCTGGAATTCGCCACCTGTCTCTCTTTCCCTGAAGCCGCCAACCCTTGTTCGATGTCATCGCTAGCGTCTTGCCGGCAGGTGGGCAAAAAGACTCCTTCTAAACTAGAGACGTTCTAACTTTGCTCTGAATCAATGACGAACACATGTCGCCGTTTGCGGCACGAAGCCGCATTTCGGAAATTACAACGGGACCAGATACAAGCTGGAGGTCCGAAGGCCTGGGCGAGCTTCGGGAACCCCGCTAACCCGCGCCGAGGGCGACAGTGTAGGTTGCAAGGCTCGCCGCATAGGCAAGCATCAGCATGTAGGTGAAGGTGAGCGCCATCCATTTCGGGCTGCCGGTTTCGCGGCGGATGACCGCGAGCGTCGAGGCGCATTGCGGGGCAAAGATGTACCAGGCGAGGAGCGACAGGGCGGTGGCCAGGCTCCACTTCGTAGCCAGCACCTGTCCGATCTGATCAGCGGCTTCCTTGCCGCCCTCGATCGCATAAACGGTGCCGAGCGCCGCGACCGCAACCTCGCGCGCCGCCATGCCCGGAATCAGCGCGACCACAATCTGCCAGTTGAAGCCCAGCGGGGCGAACAGCGGCGCCAGCGCCTTGCCGATGACGGCGGCCAGGCTGTAGTTGATGGCGGGGTCTTCGGCGCCTGCAGGCGGCGTCGGAAATGACGCCAGAAACCAGATCAGGACCATCATCGCAAAAATCGTGGTGCCGGCGCGCTGCAGGAACATTTTCGCCCGCGTGTAGACGCCGATCGCGATGCTGCGCGCGCGAGGCAGCTTGTAGTCGGGCAGCTCCAGCATAAACGGCGCCGGCGCGTAGTCGCGCAGCATGAAGAACTTGATCAGGAACGAAACACACAACGCGCTGGTGATCCCTGCGGTGTAGAGGCCGAACATCACCAGACCCCGCAGATCGACCCAGCCCCAGAGCTGTTCGGCCGGGATGAAAGCCGAGATGATCAGGGTGTAGACCGGGATACGCGCCGAACACGTCATCAGCGGGGCAATCAGGATCGTGGTGAGCCGGTCGCGGCGATTGTCGATCACGCGCGTCGACATGATGCCTGGAATGGCACAGGCAAAGCTCGAGAGCAGCGGGATGAAGGCCCGGCCATGCAGGCCCGCGCCGCCCATGATGCGATCCATCAGGAAAGCCGCGCGCGCCATGTAGCCGAAATCTTCCAGCAGAAGAATGAACAGGAAGATGATCACGATCTGGGGCAGGAACACGATGACGCTGCCGACGCCCGAAATCACGCCGTTCTGAAGGAAGCTCTGCAGCAGCCCCGCCGGCAAGGTGTCGTGCACCAATTGGCCGAGCGCGG
>Ga0306920_100005008_pt1 | contig 17041 bp, 26 predicted proteins | sample flu12Cox44000170_FD_204666 | JGI IMG/M metagenome (GOLD analysis project Ga0306920, IMG submission 204666) | Lab enrichment of tropical soil microbial communities from Luquillo Experimental Forest, Puerto Rico - flux4day.12C.oxic.44.000.170 (v2)... | ecosystem: Environmental > Terrestrial >... | reverse complement strand
GCCAACCAACCGGAAAAGTCGCGCCACGGGCGAACGTTGGCGAAACGGGAGCGCAATCCGGGGCACGTCCTCGATAACAGGGACCAATCGAAACAGGGTAATCTGCTAGTTGATATGGAGCGAAATTTCGCGACAATAGAGTTAACGAAAAGCTGATTGCTATACTTGCGGAGATCAGAACACAAATTGTGCCGCGTGACGGTTGTTCCGCGTGAGGTCACATGCATGGTTTACTTCCTTTACTTCTCCTTGTTTTTCACCGCCCGGGCTGATAGATCTGTTTCTGTGAAGAAAGCCTCTGAGCACCATCGATCTGCGTTCACCTTGATCGAGCTCCTGGTCGTGATCGCGATCATTGGAGTGTTGATCGCGCTGCTGCTCCCTGCCGTGCAGAAGGTGCGCGAAGCAGCCAACCGTGCCAGTTGCACGAACAACCTCAAACAGCTCGGCCTGGCTCACCACGGTTTCCACGACGCCAACGGGTATTTTGCCAGTTCCAGCGTCAGCGGCGGCCGGAGCATCTATCGTGTCATCCTGCCCTGGATCGAGCAAGATGCCAATGCCAATACAACTTATGCCAATGCCTCGGCCATCAAGACATTTATCTGCCCTTCCCGCCGGGGCACGACGCAGCAGTGGTCGGACTACGCTTCCGGGTTCAGCCCCCAACAGCAGATACCCAATAGCCCTCCCCCAGACGACCTTCAGTTGCGGGCGCTGTTGACCGCCTACTCGATCCTGGATAATGGGGGTAGGAATCTGAGCCTTGCCCAGATTTCCAACGCGGATGGGACCGCGAATACTCTGCTGTACGCCCATAAGTTCGTCCAGCCCCAGAACTACCCGAGGATCAATGAGCCTCCGTTCTCTCCCTACGACCACCATAGTACTCTTGACGCAGGGTGGTCGGCCACGGAAGGGGGTCCGCAATTCCAACCCCCCGGGGCGAGCACCACTCGTTCGAACTGGGAAAGCCACCGCATGACGAGTGGCATGATCCAGGACGCGAACCACTCTCTTGATTTCACTCTCAGCCCCGGTTCTTCGGCCAATGCCTTTCCCGGGCGGCGCGACCTGGCCACGAATGAAACAACGGGGCATGAAGGACTTCACGGAGGGCCGCATCCGGGGGCCTCTCCCTGTTTGTGGGGCGACGGTTCGGTCCGGACTTTGCGGTACGGCTTCCCTGGGAAGACGCTATGCGCCCTGTGGGGCTGGAATGATGGCGTTCTGGTCTCGATTGACCCGTGACGGGGCATTTTCTTTTGTTAGTCCGTTCCCCAGGGGCGTCCCGGTTGCCATTCCGGCTCATGATGAGTTGGCTCTGCACGAGGGATCTGGGACCTCATTTCAGCCGTTCCGTACTTCGGGCTCGGGTCATACCGTTCGGGAGTTACGCTGGCTCTTAATGAAGGCTTCGCCGGATTCGCGCTGGGCGTCTAGGGAGTTGAATTCCTGCTCCAGGCCTTCCTCGGTCGATTTCCGGGTGTAGATGGCACAGCGAATCGTGGTACGTGTCGGAACCGGATGTTTGGGTTTGGTTTTCGTCATTGGTCTTGGCCTTTCTGCATGAGGCGAAAGAAGAGATAACCGTTGCAATGGGAACCGGTGATCGTCTTGGCCACCGCGCTGAGCGATGCGTACACATTGCCGGCGAACTCGAAACCGGCTTGCAGGACTTTGATCTGCAAGTCTTGGCCCTTGTAGGCGCGGGTGATGATGGTTCCCGGTTCCGGCAGTCGGCTGTCGCGCCAGCGGGGCTGCTGAATGGTGCGTACTGGCATCGGACCGCCGGTTTTGAGTTTGGGTGCTGCCAGCCGCAGATCGGCGTCGTTGGCCAGTTCCGCGGCCCGTTGCCGGGCCCTTTCGGACAGGTCGCCCTCGGCCAAAGCCTGGATGCGCCAGGCGATGCGTTTGATCAGCCAGGTCCGGTTGTGGACGCGGGTGCCTTCGCCGAATAGCTCGGCATAGCGGATCTGCAAGTCTCGGGTGGCCATCTGCTCGAGGATGGCCACGTCCTTGTCGATACTCATGAAGAAGCTCCTTTCTGGGGGATCTCGGGAATCGTTAACGCCAGTGCCACTGAGCCAGGCTTGACAAGAGAAGGCAAGGCCATTGACAGCGCAGTTCGAGAGATTTCGAGATCCCGGTCCGCGCTGGTTTCCCACCAGCAGATTCCAGGAAAAGTTCCCGAATTCCAGCGCAAAGGCGCTTGAACTGGGTTGGCCGGCGAGGTAACTGTCCTGACTGGCCGAAGCACCGCGATGTCCGCGGTGCCGGTTGCCACGCGTGGGATAAGCACGCCATGCGGTTTTTGCAGAAGATAGGGCTTGCGTTTGCCTTTGGCACGACCAGCGGTCATAGGGAGCTCCTTTGGAAAGAGGAAATCAGCAACACTGATTCCTTTCCCCCAAAGGCAGGGCATGGGAGAGGATTGTTAGGGTAAGCTCCTGGTTGATATGGAGCGAAATTTTACGACAATGGTGTTAACCCGTTTGACTCAAAGAGGCACGGATTTGCGCTGGGCGAGGTCTGCGCTTGGGGCAATGCCACCGGCGTCTTTGCGCCGCTAAAGGAGCGGACGGAATTCGCCGCGGTGCAAGTGCATCCGGAATTGGGCACGGTATCCTGGCCCTGTGGAGCCGACCTTGATCCGCACGTATTGTACGCACAGGTAACTGGGCAACCGATGCCTGATCTCGAAAGGCGCCTGGGCGAACCGGCAAATTGATGCGCCGTGTCCGGTGTGAATACGTGCACAAAGACAATGGACCGGAATATCATCGAAAGGGTCAGGCTGACCGGTTGCGGCCAGACGTTCTGACAGCAGTTGTTTTTTTCTAAACTGAAATTCGCGTCTTCGTGATAAATGCTGGTTTAGCGAGTCTTTAAGTCAGCAACGAGCGCATAGTGCATATCTGATCAGTTGCCAAATTCTTTTTTTTTTTTGAATATCGTTTCCAATATCAAACAACAATTCTCAAGTAAAAAAGGAGATGTGAAAATGCGCACAAAAAGGCTATTACGAGCCAGTCTTTTCACTGCGATCTGCACATTGGCTGTTTTCGCCGGCTTTCGCGCGGCAACAGCAGACACACCTCGAACCTGTATAACCGATAACTGCTCCTCTCTAACCCAATTTGCCGCGGATGGCCAAACTCTGTTGTTTGCCCCGGATTGTGGTGACTGTCGCGGGGTGCCGGGGCTACACTTATGTAACACTTCTCACAGCACTGACGTATTCTGTATTTGTTACCAGACTACGCAAAACCAATGCGCGACTATTATCCCTGTCCAGATCCAACGATGCCACGGCGGTTGTGTCGATGATTTTAACGTTAGCTGCACTTGTTCCTGGAACAGGTGTAGTCCGTCTCCAACAGATTGCCCGCAGCCAGGTGGGCAATAGCACGTGAAGATCGACTAACTGAAAAAAGCTGCTGTTTCCAATTTGTGAGAAAGACGACTGTATTGAATTGCGTTTGCGGATGACTTCTCCCGGTTCAAAACCGGCTTTTACGGAGCTTTGCTTGATGTGTGCAACTCTTAGAGTTTTTGTGTTGCTCCGGGTACCTTTCAGTGTTACGCTTCTTTTAATTGCCCAACCGGCGGTCGGGGAGGAGTTACTGGATTTCGTTCGGGAGGCGCACCGGGCGTCGCGTCAATTAATCCAGACGTGTTCTTGTCGTGTTGAATTTAATGGTACCGTCACTTCCCCTAACGGTCCGCCGAAAATCGAGTCCTGTTCTGGCCGCTTTTGGTATTCTCGCGATGCCGTCCGGGGCCGAGTAACGGAATTTGGCAAGCTGACGGATTATGTATGGCAGGATTCTGTTCGCAAAGGAGTAGTACGTTGGTCAGCGGACGGCAAGCCGGTGTCGTCGGGGCTCAGGGATAGTCAACCGAACAGATACATTGGCCGATGTGACGCTTGGACGAGAGGACTGCTCGTGCTAAACCGTCCAAACGGCACCGAATGTATTCCCTTCGAGGATCTGCAATCGAAGGCGACTCGAGTCAAGAATGCGAAAAAGCGCTCCATCAATGGCAAGGAAATGATCGTGGTCAATCTCTTTTTTGAAGCAATGGGAAATCTCCAGAAGGCGTGGGACCTTGAAGTCCACTTTGACCCTTCGGTGAATTATTTGGTGCGAAAGACGATTTATACGACCGCTACTAAAGAAGGAACATATTCCCGTGAGGACGAAATCACGAAATTTAAAGAGTGCGGGTCCGGGGTATTTTTCCCTGAAGAGCACGTCGGCCGATCAGGGCTGGATCCAAATTTCGATTTCACTCACACGACCGTGATTTCGGAAATCCAGGTGAACCAGACACTACCCGATGACACATTCACACTCCGCTATCCGGATGGCGTGTTTATTAGGGACACGATCCGCGGCGTCCGTTATCAAGCGAACTCCGAAGGGAGCCCGATTTCTCCTGAGATAAATTTAGATTCGAACACGAGATTTGCCCCGCCCCCGCTAGGGCAAGAGGCCCCTTCAAGCCATGTGATGGCAACACAGGAAGAGCCAAGGTCCTCAACCCGCTGGATCTTACCTATTTCCGCAGCGATCCTAGTTATCGGGGTCGTTGCCGTCTTTGTGCGGCGCTTGAGAAAGATGCGCACGGAGAGTTAGACGCGTCGTGGTGAAAAACCACCGTCGGTATTTCGCTGAGTTTCCCATGAAGTTTCGAATTTTCTGCTGGTTGGGCGTGCCAGTATTAATCGGAGTCGCGGCCTATTTCGTAGCGACTTATTATTTGCGTTTGCGGTCGGTCTTCCCGCTTAGTTCTGACCCTGTAATCGACTACCCTGCCAAGTTAGACTTGGGCGAGCATGAATTGGGTGATCAAGCGGTGGGCCGATTCACTATCACCAACCGCGGAGGTAACGAATTGATAGTGGATGAAATCCAAACCAACTGCTCGTGCTCCGGCATGGAGCGGGAGCATGACGGTCAATATCAGCGGCTCGAGTCAGTCCGGCTCAAGGCTGGCGAGTCAGCCGACCTAGCGATGCGAGTTACCGTACGGGGGGTGCCTGCAGGAGCAGAAATGCTGAACTTAATTGAGTTTCAAACGAACGACCCGGCCCATCCCAGGGGGCGAATTGAGGTTGTCGTTAGCCATGTTACGGCAGGATTTTCCATCTTCCCCCCGTCCATTTTTCTAGGCATTGTTCCGATTGGCGCTCAGGTTCGGCACCTCCTGGAAGTGCGCGACACTGCCGCAATTCCAAGAACCATCGAGCGAGTAACAAGTACAATGCCGGATCGGCTTACCGTGCGACTGCTACCAATCGAGGAAATGCCGGTGGACAATAAACCAAACCCCAAAGGAAGTCTGGTAGGTGGAATCGAAATGCTCGTGGATACGGCAATGGCTGGCGAGATTAGAGGTGCGCTGGAAGTTCATCTGGCGGGAGAACAGCGGAATCCGGACTTGGTACACGTCGTTGGAAAAGTGGTAGCGCCCATTGAGATAATGCCTGCCTTGCTCGTTCTACCCAGAAAATCTACTGCCGGTCCCGTATACAGCGCCAATTCTATTTGCCGGAGTACCCGCGGGGAGCCGCTGACGCTAACGGTAGAATCCGCTCCTCTTGGCCTTACCGCGGAAGTGCTCGGGGATGGAGAGCCCGCGGTACGAGTCGTCCGCATTACGTGCGACCCACGAAAAGCTACGACATCTGCTGGCGCAGACCGGCAGCGGATCCGTCTTCGAGCCAAGGCCGGTAAGGATGAGCAAGTTCTCGAATTAGTGGTAATTGTTGACAAATAGAGGGATCGATCATGCGATGCCAGTCTCGCCCCGCTTTCAGCTTGATCGAACTGACCGTGGTCATCGGGCTCGTCGGAGTCCTGGTGGGCTTACTATTGCCGGCCGTGCAAGAGGTACGCGGCGCGGCGGCACGCCTAAGTTGTTTGAACAACCTAAAACAGATCGGAGTGGGCCTTCACCACTTTCATGACGCCAACGGTCATTTTCCAGGTTGGCCTATGGTCAATGGCGCGGATCCGAATCCCAACCTCGGTTGGATGGCCTTGATCCTTCCGTACGTGGAACAAGACGATCTTTACCGAGTTAGCGTCCAGGCTTGCCAAAGGGACCCTAATCCCCTTCACAACCCGCCCCATGTTGGGCTAGCGACCGTGCTTCGCCTTTATGTGTGTCCCGCGGACAGCAGATTGCTGACTCCGCTAGATGACAAGAGCGACCGTCATCCAGTGAACGCCGCGTTTACCTCGTACATCGGTAATGGCGGGGCGGTGCGGCTCGGCGCAAATAGAAGTTTGCCCGGAATTTTTGGGGAGATTCGAGGATGTAGGCTTAGCCAAATCACGGACGGCACCGGTCAAACCATTATGGTTGGCGAGCGGCCGCCTCCGGACTCTCATCAGGCGGGTTGGTGGTATCCAGGATGGTGGGAACTCCAAGACGTTCGCGGACCGAATAATTTCATCGTTTTTGGTGCCGGGCGGTTCTTTCTAAAGGATCCGTGTAACGTGGGGGTAGCTTTTGGACCAGGCCGAACTGACAACCCTTGTGACCGTTACCACGTCTGGAGCTTGCACCAAGGTGGGGCAAACTTTCTGTTTGCAGATGGCTCAGCTCGGTTCCTTCCGTATTCCGCCGCCTCACTGATAATTCCCCTCGCGACCCGAAGCGGCGGGGAAACGTTCGAATTGCCATAAGGACGCTGGAGTAGTTCAACGAACCCCACCTTCGCCAGTAGAACGATGGGCGAAGCGTTGACGACCCAGAGTGAAACCGCGCGTCGGCTCCTCCTTGAGTTCCTCCAAATTTACGGGGAAAAGCACGACCCTAGCGCGAGCGGCTGCTCCGAAGAAATCACCGTAAGTCATCCCGGCCAGCCGGGCGGCTTGACTCGTAGACAATTCGCCCCGACTGCACAAAAAAAAGCTGCCACGCGACACAACCAGTGTCGGTGCTGTCGAGTCGGCTGCAAGCACGCCAATGAGAAGAAAGGTCATTCTTTGCGCATCTTTTCGTAGTCGAATAACTCAATGGGGTCGTCCGTTTTGGAAGATCGGTGGAGAGTACACGCAATGGGAAATAGACGCCCGCTACCACGGCCAGCTCAAAGACGGCGGGCCGCCCGAGTGGCCGCCGTCGCCGTTTCGTTTGGTCCGCGCCTTGACGGCGGGGGCCCGGTTACAAGTGGAACCGGCCACAACTGCGGAAATAGCGCCCGACAGCATTCCTCGGGAGGATCCCGGGGGCGATGGTTGATCACGGAGGATAAAACCATGCGGGGACGGAAACCCTTTGGACCGGAATTGGTCCATCACGTAGAAGGAACAGCCGAGGCCAAAAAACGGGCCCAGGTTATTCTGGAAACCCTGACGGGCCGCTTATCGGTCCAGGAACGGAAAACGTCTTTAAGAACCTGACATTTTCGGACACAGTTTGCCAGTTACAGATCTCTGCCCAAAGAGATGTTGAGAGAGACCATCTTGGCTAGGAAGTAGTGCAGCCGTTGGTGGTACAATTCGACCAGTTCATCGAAGGCGGCACGGTCCCCTGCCTGGCACCGTACGACCAGGACGCTCCTGTAAACCCGTTCGGCGATATCGGCCATTCAGCGACTGCCTGATGGTCTGTCTTCAGCCTACAACCATTAGGGTGCGCTTGAACCGAGAAAAGTTCAATGATTCGACCCATGTCCAGAGAAGGCCTTCTGCGCCGCGCCGGTGGCGGAAGGGCCGGAGCGCATGATGGCCAAGGACTTGGCCAGCCGCTACTGGCCGGGGCGGCGGTCAGTGGCCTGGCGGAAGATCAAGCCCTGCTGACCGGGCCACCGCGCCAACCAACCGGAAAGGCCCCCCACGGGCGAACGTTGGCGAAACGGGAGCCCAATCCGGGGCAAGTCTTCGATAATAGGTGCCAATAGAAATAGGGAAATCTCAGAGCCTGTGTTGAACGAAGCCGAAGCGGCAGCTTGTTGACTGGAGCAGTCGCGCACGGCCTGATTGTTTCTTCCGTGTCTATCGCCGTATTGTTATTGGCTCTATGCTGGATTCCTTGCGTTTCCCTTTTCCCTTTCACCAAGGAGATCCATCATGGGTCAGCTTCGCGATCGGATGGAACAGGACCTCAAACTCAAAGGGCTTAGTCCGGCCACCATCCGCAACTACCTGCTGTATGGCCGCAAGTTCGCCGCGTTCTTCATGCGTTCGCCCGAGGAACTCGGTAGGCGAAGACGCCAGTGGTGATGTTGCTCTTGTTGGTGAAGTAACACTTGTCAGAGGCGAGGATTTCAGACGACCTCGATCTGCCTGGGATCATCCACTTCGATTTCAGGCCGATTGTTCTTGACGATCACCGTGCCGGTAACTCCCCGGCGCGCAGACCGAGCGCCGGGGCGGTGCCGGGCCGGTCCATCGAATTGTCCATAGCAAACCGGCTGGCAGTATCTTGCCCGATGAATGCGGTGACCAAAGGAAATAGAGAAATCTCAGAGCTCATGTTAACTGCTGTGACGAAGTTTCGCGTCTCTTTCGGGGAGGTAGTTGATATGGAGCGAAATTTTGCGACAATGGAGTTAACGCACTACGCCTAGGCGATAAAATAAGGATGAGGTAAAAGGGCAAGACGTAGGCCAGGGCGGCAACCACGAGTCCCATTAGAAATGTCTCTAAAGGCGATAAGGGGGCGGCGGGCTGGACGCACCGAGGCGGAGGACAGCAACCCAGCCCGCAATTACAACCACTCATGAAGTCCTCTTTACGTGGCCGCTACTTCAGCACACTTGCCTCCGGACGGCAAGCTGCAAGTAGGGGCCGCGGCGAGCTCTCGCCACAGCTACGGGTTAGGCTTCCGCTCGTGGCGGCTCTTGCAGAAGGAGATGAAAGCCTTGTCCGGGTCGTGCAGGGCGGGCTTGCCGCTCTCGCACCACCAGCGCTGCCACTCGCGTTCCAGGTGGTACACATCGTAGCCCGGCGCAACGGTCCTGGCGTCGTGGTACGTCTCCGCGTCCAGCCGCGGGAAGTCGGTCGCGGGCAGGGAGGGGGCGGGCTGGGACGCGCCCCGGTTGACGAAGGTCACGAAGTCCTCGTCGTCAAGGCTTACGCGGTAGTCGGGAAGGTGGTCGCCCTTCGCCAGCTGCCTGATGTCGTGCCGGAAGCCTTTGACCGGCGATTGTGACCCGCATTTGAGCTTGAGCATCTCCAGGGAAATCTTCCAGCTGTCCTGCTTGCCGCAGTGCTTCCGGGCGATCTCGTAAACCCGCCGCTCGATAGGTTTTCCGAGCCGAAAATAGTCTCTGTGCAGGGTCAGCACTTCCTTGGCCGCAATCGAGCGGAACACCCAATCGGACAGCTTCAGGGGAGGGGGTCTCCCCCTCGTTCATCTTGGCGATCAGCTGGCTGATGCAGTAGATGAGGATGTCCTTGTCGTAGATCGTCGCCAGGCCCTTGACGCTGGGCACTACTTCCAGCCAGCGGTCGCCGTTCTCATAGCGCCTGACGTTGGTGTCCGGCTTTTTGGAGAGCGAGAAGAAGGGGTGCTCCATCGACGCCATGTCGTCTTTCAGCACCGCGTCGGCCACGTCGCAGACGAACAGATCGTGCTGTTGGTGGCGGTGAGGCAGCAGGTTGGTGTTGTCTTTCAGAGTATCAGAATCCATGCATCCCTTATCGGGGTATTAGAAACCAATGTCAAGTATCGGGGGAACAGAAACCGTCGAAAAGTATCGGGGTATTAGAAACCAAAGCCGGGGATCGGGGTATTAGAAACCGGGAGCGAGTTTCGGGGGATCAGAAACCAAACTGTGGGAATTAGAAACCTTTTATCGGGGGATCAGAAACCGGCCTGTCTAAAATTCCTAGAAAAATCATCTTGTTGCACATCGAACCGAACCACTTAACACTACACTTAACACATATATTTAACACACCGGACCTGTGGATAACTTTGCTATGGCTACCTAAACACTTACCCTCAACCTCCCCGCCTAGGGGAGCGGTAGGCTCAGAAATAGACACTGAGTTCGCTGCGCTCACAGACATTGTTATGAAAGGGGGAGATGATATGGTCATCTCCCCCTTGCCCCCTCTGCCAAGGCAAATGAGTGCCGCCCTATTGGGCGGCACAACCATCTATTAGGGTGGGGGCCTCATTGCCGGCCCCCACACCCCCGCTAGGATATTTAAAAAAGGTGACGAAGGCGTGTTCTGGGCACAAGAAAGAAAGGGCGGCCTTTGCGGTCATCGCCTTCCCAGGCTGTACCGCGGCACCACGATAACCAGAATCGTCATCGTTGACAAGTAAGAGCAAACCGGCTTGCCAGTCCGGTGAGACGGGGCTAAGGTCCGCCTGCAATCTTTTGACCGACCCGAGCGATGCACTACCCCCGCATACCCAACCTGCAGCCGCCGGAGGGCAGCCCCTGGGGCACCGTCTTCGCAGCCGTGAGTGCCGTCAGCCTGGCGATCGTCAGCAGCAAAATGCTCCTTGAAATGCTCCGGGACCACCACACAGAACGCCGCAAGCCGAATCCAGCACCCGAGGACCTGGGACCGTTGGTGCGCCGTGAGGTCGAGCGTGCCCTGACCGCGCACGAAGCCAGCCGCGTCCACAAATAGCCTGGGTATGGACAGTAATGCAACAGAACACCGACAGGAGCAGGCAGCCCAGACCGACGGCCAGGAGGCGCCTCCCAGACGCCACTGGACCAGTTCACTGCCGCAAGTCGCCAGCGAGGACATCATCGGCATCGGCAACGGCCGTTATGCCCGTTTCCGCCGCGACCGCCGCTTCGCCCAGGTGCAGGTGATGTTCACCGCGCCGGAAGGCGTTGATCCGAAGCCGGGCCGTGAGCTGACCGACCAGTTGAAGGAGCTTGGCTCCTTTTAATTATCGAGGAGTATCGCCAGAAACACGTAATGCCGCCGACCCTTATCGCTTTCAGCCAGGCTCCAGGCAAGGCCCAGGAGAGCGGCGAAGCCTACGCTCTGCGAACGGCGCGGAATGCCGCCGCGGCGATCGAGCGGCGTCGCGTGGCACAGCGTTAACTCGCCGCACGGCGCCTTGCCTGCACGCATTTCCGCTGCAGCGGTCGGGCGTGAGAAACCCGTCAATAGAGGAGAAAATGAGTATCTCTCTGCGTTTTTGACACGGCTACGGCTGCTGTGCTATGCTGTTGGGCATGGAGCAATGCCTATGCATGTCACCCTAACCCCCGAACAGGAAGAGATCATCCGGCAGCAGCTGCACTCGGGCAAATACCTCACCGCCAGCGAAGTCGTTGACCACGCCCTCCGGCTGCTCGCCGAGCACGACTGGCTCGACCAGCACCGCTTTGAGGAGTTGCGCCAGGCCATCCAGAAGGGCATCGACAGCGGCCCTGCCGAGCCGCTTGACATGCGGGAAGTCAAAAGAAAAGGCCAGGCACTGCTGGCCGGGCACACCGCCGACCGGCCGAGTTGATGGCTGCTATCCGGCGAACGCCCGAAGCCGAACGCGACTTGCTCACCATTTGGCTGTCCATCGCCCAGGATTCTCCCCGTGCGGCGGATGGCGTCCTCGACATCCTCGACGAGAAATTTCGCCTCCTTGCTGGGCGGCCTGCCCTTGGGCCGTTGCGCGAGGACCTCGCCGCCGGGCTGCGCATGTTCCCGGCTGGCCGTTACCTGATTTTCTACCGGCCTGCCCCCGATGGCATCGACGTTATCCGCGTCCTCCACTCCGCCCGCGACATTCCTGCCCGCTTCCAGGAATCTTGAAAATGGAGACACCCTTAGATCAGCGGCCTTTCTTCTTCGGCGCGAATCACGGCGACGGGATAGCAAGGCAGGGCCGGAGCTGCCGTAAACGGCTGCTGGCCTAGACAGTCCGCAGGCCTCCCGGCAGAATATCCGAAAAAACCAGGAGACCTAACTCAGCTGCAGCAGCTGAGTTATGAAAAATGCGCAAACTGGCCTACACAAACGGCTTGCGCCCGCTATAATGACCGTGTGTCCATGTGTTCTTCAGGTCAGTCAAGCCGGAGTCCCCAATGGCAAGGCGAACGAAGCGGGCACCTCAGAATCAGGGGTCGAGCCTGTTTAGCAACGGCAACGGCCACGATTTTGTCGAGCCAGACAAGCACATCCCAGCCCCCAACGAAACCTTTACCCCGCGATGGGTGCAGCATCACCTTCGCCCTGACGATAAGTCCATATAGCTCGCGCACTTACGGAAATCGCGCAAACTTGGCTACCCAAAGGACTTACGCCCGCTACAATGGGCGCATGTTCATAGGTCGTGCCGTTGGAAGGTGCCACAATGACAGCCGCGGCCAAACTTCGTTCCATTGCCTGGGATTTCGCCGACGCCAGGACGGGGGACGGTCCGCACGGTATTCACCCCTATCCCGCGAAGTTCATCCCGCAGATACCCCGAAAGCTCATCGAGCTGTTTCACCCTGGGGATGACTCCCCGGTTCTCGACCCGTTCTGCGGCTCAGGCACAACGCTGGTGGAGGCTGCCGAGGCCGGCTTGCCGAGCATCGGCATCGACTTGAATCCACTGGCGACGTTAATCGCCAAGGTCAAGATGACACCCGTGCAGGATGAGCTTGGCGTGGTCGCCCGCAAGATCTCTATCGCCGCGCGCCACTGGCTTCCAGATGGCCGCCTGACTATTCCGCCCATCCCCCGAATTGACCACTGGTTTCAACCACATGTGCAGAGAGCGCTGGCCGCGCTGGTGGCCGCGCTGAACGAGCTGGCCGACCAGGACACGGCGGATGCGCTGAAGATCGCCCTTTCGAGCATCATTGTCCGCGTATCGAATCAGGACAGCGACACGCGCTACGCGGCGGTGGAGAAGGAGGTTTCGCAGGAGACCGTTTTCCAGGGGTTCACCCGGGCCGTGTCGTCGGTTGCTGCTGCTTTGCAGGACGTGGGCAAGGGGTTGTTCGGCCGCAAGCCGAGGATGCGGATCATCACCAAGGATCTGATGAAGGTCGAGCCGGCAGAGATCGGCAATGCCGGCCTGGTCATCACGTCGCCGCCCTACCCGAATGCCTACGAATACTGGCTCTATCACAAATACCGCATGTACTGGCTCGGGATGGACCCCATTGCAGTCCGCGAGGCAGAGATTGGCGCCCGGCCGCATTACTTCAAGAAGAACCACCAGACCGAGGCGGACTTCGAGCGCCAGATGGGCCAATGCTTCAAGCTCCTCGCCCAGGTGATGAAATGCGGCGCTTATGCCTGCTTCGTTGTCGGCCGTTCTATTATCCATCGCCGGGAGATCGACAACGAGGCACTCCTGGCGCGTGCAGCTGAACCGCATGGGTTCCGAAAAATCGGCTCCGTGCAGCGGAACATCGCATTGACCCGCAAGTCGTTTAACCTCGCCCACGGGACAATCAACCGTGAGCGAATCATCCTTTTCGCCCTCGAAGGGAAATAACGGCAGTGCGTCTCCTCTGGCACGATTACCGATACTTCCCCTACGAGCGGATGCTCGCCCTGCGGGAGGCCCGGTTGCTGTTTGGAAAACAGCCCGAGGATGACGGCGACGCGCTCCGTCTGAACTGCTCTCCTGCGGCAGGGCTGGTTAAGCGGCTCACTTACTTCAAGGCCGCCGAGGTGGCCGGACGCACGCTGATCCCCGACCAGGCAACGCTAGAAGCGTCAGGGAACGGCAACGGGCAGGGATGGGATCAAGACAGCGAACCCATCCCGAGCCTCCGCCGGCAGAGCACCCGCTACTCGGCGCATGGGCTACACGAATATCGGGGCAAGTTCAATCCCCAGGTCGTGCGTGCCATCGGGAATCTGCTCGGCTTTGCGCCCGGGGCGTGGGTATTCGACCCTTTTTGCGGTTCCGGCACGACGCTACTTGAGGCGGCCCACATCGGCTGGAATGCCATCGGTATCGACATCAATCCACTTGCCGTCCTCATCGCAAACGCGAAGATCGCGGCCTTCAATGCCTCACCGGCGAATCTCGCGCACGAGTCCAATGCCATCGAGAAGCGACTGACGCCTATACCGGACGGCAGCGACTGGCGAGAACATCTGCCGGAGCCGGAATACCTTGAGAAATGGTTCCCGGTATCTGTGCTCATTCAGCTCAGGGCAATCCTGCGAGCCATCGAAAAGGCCAAACCTACGCCGCTCCAAGACGTTTTCCGTGTGGTATTGAGCGACATCTGCCGGGAAGTGTCTTTGCAAGACCCGGGCGACCTTCGGATTCGGAGGAGGAAGAACCCAGCGGACAATTACCCCGCCGTCAAGATGTTTCTCGATTCGCTCCGGGCAAGGGTAGCTTCCATCGTGCGTGCAAGGCAGCACGTCCAGCCGAAGGCCGGCACTCAGCAACAGGCCGTTTTTGCCGATACGCGCTATGCGGCCAGGACCGTTCGGGTATTCTTAAGAAACAGGAGGCGGCAAGTATTCGATGGTGCGATCACCAGCCCGCCATATGCTACCGCGATGCCCTACCTCGACACGCAACGACTGAGCCTTGCGCTCTTGGGGCTTATGGGGTCACGGGAGCTTCGGAACGGCGAAAAGAAGCTCATCGGCAACCGCGAAATCCAGGACAAAGAACGGTCGAACCTAGAAGGGCAGATCGAAGCGAACGCGGCGGAACTTCCCGACGCGGTGATCGCGTTCTGCCGGAAGCTTCTCAACCTTGCTGACCATGCGACGCACGGATTTCGCCGCCGCAACGTGCCAGCACTTGCCTACAAATACCTCGCGGACATGGCGAGCATGTTCGGTTCCGTTCTGGAGGTCATCCGGTCGAAGGGCCGGTATGCCTTGCTTGTCGGGCGAAACTCGACGGAGCTACGCGGCCAGGAGATTCTGATTGACACGCCGCAGCTCCTTGCCACCGTCGCCGAATCCCGGGGTTGGCAGGTTGAGGAAATGTTATCGTTCGAGACCTACCACCGCTACGACGTGCATCAGAGCAATTCGATCCGCGAAGAGGTCCTTGTCATCCTCCGTGCTCCCTGACCGGCTACCACACTGGCGAAACTCCAGGCGGCAACCAGCAGGCTCCGTCGCCGACGAGCTGCCCTGCATTCGTCGCGGTGGTGAACAGCTGCTGCGCCTGCCGGAACAGCGGCGAACCGGGTTCGAGGAAGGATAGGCGGAATTCTGGGGCTGTCGGAGTTGGCCATTCCATCAAGGCAAAGTGGCCGGCTCCCGGGAGCGGCAAGGCCGCCTGCTGAATCTGGGCAGCCAAGTCCCGAACATCGGCGGGCAGCAGCATTCGCCTGTTCTGATGCCCGCTCTCGCCTTGTAGATAACCGTAGAGCATCACGTTGGTTTCTGCCGGATCGGCCAGGGTGAGGGTATTCCTGGCCCCGATGTAGCGCACAAGTAGATCGAACTCGGCGCGCGGCCGATTCGGATAGCCTCCTCTCCCCAGCACGCCAAAACGCAGGGTAGGCATGCTCTCAACCGGGAGGTTGATGTTCGCAGTGCCAACCCCTCCGGCGAACAGGCGCGTGTCATCCCTGGTCAGTCGTATCACCAGGCCGTTTGCCCCGGCAGGGAGCGCTTGCCCTGAAAGCGCCGCTGTCCCGCTGGTCGGGCCTGTCGCTACAGGATCGAAAAAGACATGCGCCGGGAACGTCGGCCGATTTACGGATACGGCCGCCGGAGCCGCGGCCGGCGGCGCGGGGGCGGCAACCGCAGCCGGAGCACCCAACAGCGGCGGCAACGAGACCAAGGGCCGAAGCCTCGGCCGAGCTGGCGCACCTGGGCCAGCAGGCACACTCAGCCCCGGAGGCTGTGCCGGCGGGCCGGGTGGGCGAGGGGGAGGTGCTATCGCCAGTACGCCATCGGTCACAAGGCGATGGACATCGGCCGGATCATTGATGACGCACAGGCCGTCGCGGTTGGTCGCAAACCAGTCATCGACCGCGGCGGCAATCGCGTCCAGGATCGCCACCGGGTCACCGTTGCGCGTGTCGAGGAGAACCCCGGCCTCGACGTGGAGTGAGCTGACGCCCTGGCCTGTCAAGTTCGCCGAGCCGACATAGGCGCACTGGCTCCCGTCGTTTCGGCGGAAATGATAGGTCTTAGGGTGAAAGAAGGCATTGCTGTATTGCACGACTCCGAGGCGCACGTTTGGCCGGGGAAGGCCAAGGAGCTGCACAAGCTCCAGGACATCATCCCGCAGGGTTCCTGAGTCGTTCGAGCCGATAAGGACGTTGACCAGGCCATTGCTCCCGGCGAGACGTCGCAGTGTAGCGGCGAATAGTCCGAGCGGTTCGGAGGTGAAAAAGCCCGCTTGCCAGCGTACTTCTGCGACGGAGGGAGACAACTCGCTCTGTAGCCATGCGCTGAGCGTTTGATTCGCATCCCGGGAGCCGGTATCGACATAGCGCATGGGGGAGCCGTCCTCCATAGCCTAGCGACGGGATGTCTCCTCGGTCGCCGCCGGATGCAACCCTATTTCCTCGGCAAGCTGTCGGATCACAGGGTCGTTGGCGATCTTCCGAAGGGCCTGGCGCTCCAAGTGCCAAGCGATCTTTGCTGTCATCGGGTAGCCGCGCGGTAAGAACCTCGGCAATCTGCTGGTGTGTAAGCAGACAATTCACCTGTGCGGCCTTGTTCTGAGCGGCCACATCTTCCCTCGGCGCAAGGCTCTAGTTCGTCGGCGTCAACTTCATCCGCCGTAAAAGGGGATCATCGTGCGCCAGCCAGAGCACGCCAAGCTGTACGGATTAACACGCTAAGCGATTTGGCGCGGCCATCGGCCCGATAGGAAAGGGTAGGAAAAGGTAGGAAACTCGGCAGGTTTTGTGGAAAATGTGGGTTCCGGAGCGTATAATATGGGAAGTATGGGATTTGTAAGTTGAGAACCCGTCTGTTCTTGCGATTTTCCCGGCCAGGACCGCCTGAATGGGGTTCAGGAGGTCGCTGGTTCGAATCCAGTCGCCCCGACATTTAAGGCTTGTCGTGACAATAGGTTGCGGCAAGCCTTTCTCATGCACCTTCTCCGGCCCGGGCACGCTTTGGGCACGGATAGAGCCGGAAACTGCTCCGAAATCAGGCCG
>Ga0306920_100005007_pt1 | contig 17042 bp, 19 predicted proteins | sample flu12Cox44000170_FD_204666 | JGI IMG/M metagenome (GOLD analysis project Ga0306920, IMG submission 204666) | Lab enrichment of tropical soil microbial communities from Luquillo Experimental Forest, Puerto Rico - flux4day.12C.oxic.44.000.170 (v2)... | ecosystem: Environmental > Terrestrial >... | reverse complement strand
CACAACGATTCGCTTCCACCGAGAGCAACGAAAGCTGGTGCCAATCGGTCAGACTCTCGCTGTGTTTGGAGAAATGCGGCTCCGCCTCGATGATGCTCCTGCGAACGGACTCCACGCCCTGGCCGCGCAACTCCTGGTAATGCCCCTTGGGAAACACAAGTCCCGCCTGCCAATAATCGAAGCGGTCAAGCACGATGAGGATGCGCCCCCGGCCGATGCCGCCTAAGACGCCACCGGCAACGTCCGGGTCCTCGGGGAGGCGGCAAACGAAACCACAGCACATCCATGGGCGGTGCGCTTTTCACGGGCACGATCCCCGCCAGTTGCCGCACCTGGGAGAATCTTCCGTCAGCGCCCACTGTCAGCTGCGAACGCACTTCGTGCCAACCGTCAGGTCCAAGGTAGCGCACGCCTCGCACCACTCCACCTTCCTCCACCAGCCGTTGTACATGAGCCTACATCACCAAGCGGAAGCTAGGGTATTTGGCGGCTTCGCCCGTAATGAACTCCAAAAAGCGCGCTTGTGCGACCAGGAGGATGTAGGGGAAGCGAGTTTTCAGCCGGCCAAGGTCGAACAGGCGGAATGGGCCATTCGCAAACCGAAGGGTGGGCCCGGAGACCTTGGAGTGGCGCAGTTGGTGGAGAGGCGCTGCGAGGCCAATCTGGTCGAGAACTTCCATAACCGAGGGATGTATGGTGTCGCCGCGAAACTCCCGGTCAAAGTCCTTGTGCATTTCGAGCAGCGTGACCGGAACTCCTCGGCGTGCCAGCAGCAAAGCAAGCGCGGCGCCGCCCGGCCCGCCTCCCACAATGCAACAGGAAGTCTGACAGACGTCGCGAATTTCCTCAGCAGGCTGGGGATGAGACGTGCTGGTAGGCAAAGTCGTCGACTGGTTTAAATGTTTCATGTTCGCCCTCTCGTACACGGAGTATACGCCCTCTGAATATCCGTTCCCCGTAAAGACGACTGTGTACGATTAATTGAGGGTGAATGGACACAACCAAACCTTTCGCTAGAGCTGGATTAGACCTGTGATCCATGCCACCTAAGAGAAATCCCGCTCGAGCGCACACGATGACGCTGACCGCGGCCACTACGCCGGCGCACAACCGTGAGAAGAGAAATTCAATCGCGATTTGAAGGTGCCTCAAGGAAGAAATGCAGATTATATGTTCCCGGTCGAACATTCGTCCAGAATGCAGACTGCTCATTTCCTGGCTCCTTGTGTGCGCGGCGGTTGCTCTTCACCTCACTGACGAGACCAAGCACAACTCTCTCGCGGTTTAGTTGACGTGCAACGATTGGACCAGAGCGGTCGCAGGCGCAGCAAGCCATTCAGCACCCTCCGACCCCGCGGCCGATGTCTGAGGCAAAAAAGCAACCTGCCCCATCAAGCTTCGCAAGGAGGCGTCGAGTCCGATGCAAGGTGGTTCCTTGGCCTCACTTTCCGACATGCCCGTTTGAACAAAGCCGCTGGTGCGGCGGACGCTTCGCGTGTGCGCACTTCAACGTGGTAGCCCTGATCGGAGTATTGTCGGGTCATAAGGAGGTTCCCTATGACCCGTTTTCGCCAAATGATGCTCGAAGAACTCGAGCGTCGGAATTACTCTGAGGGTACCATACGCTGCTACCTGCGGGCGGTCACTGATTTCGCCCGCTACTTCCACCGCTCTCGCGACCAGCTCCGTCCCGAGCATGTGCGCCAGTACCAAGCGTATCTGTTCCGCGAGCGAAAGCTGCAGGCAACCAGTGTGACGCAACGCTTAGCTGCCCTGCGCTTCTTCTTCCTCAAGACCCTCAAGCAGCGCTGGGGGATGGAAGAGACCCCCTACCCCAAGAAGGTGCGTCGCCTGCCCACCATCCTCAGCCAGGAGGAAGTCGCCCGGCTCGTCGATTCCGCTCCTACCCCCTTCTACCGCATCCTGGTGATGACCCTCTACGCCACCGGCGCGCGTTGCGCCGAGGTGGCGCGACTGCAAGTCGGCGATATCGACAGCCAGCGCATGGTCGTGCATATCCGCGGCGGCAAAGGGACAGGACTGGGATTGGCCATGGTCCAGCATATCGTCGCGGCCCATGGCGGAGCTATTCGGCTCGATAGCCAACCGGGCGTGGGCAGCGCGTTCACGATCCTCTTACCGGAGGTGAAGCCGTAGCCATGCCTCGCATCCTCGTCGTTGAAGACGAACCACAACTCGCGCTGGGACTGGAAGACGACCTGAAGCTGGAGGGCTACGAGGTTGAACTAGCCCGCGACGGGCAAACGGCGACCGAGCGGGCGTTGAGTCAACCCTTCGACCTCGTCATCTTGGACGTCATGCTCTCTCGCATGGACGGCTTTCAGGTTTGCCGCGAGTTGCGCGGAGCGGGGCTTCGGGGACCGATCATCCTGCTCACGGCCAAAACGCAGGAGTCCGACAAGGTGCTGGGCCTAGACCTTGGGGCAGATGATTATGTTACCAAGCCTTTCAGCCCGCGCGAACTTCGCGCCCGCATTCGCACCATCTTGCGTCAGCGCGGAGACAGGCGGTCTCAGCACTCCTATCTGGAACAGGAGATTTCGCTCGCCGCCGCAGTCCAGCAGCGGTTGGGCACTTTGGACTACGTCGGGTTCTGCCAGCCTGCGCGCGGCATGAGCGGCGATTATTTTGACTTTCTCGACCTGGCCCCTGGCAGGCTCGGCCTGGTCGTGGGTGATGTGTCCGGCAAGGGAATTTCCGCAGCATTCCTCACGGCTTTCCTGCATGCTTCTATCCGCACACATGCGCCGCTGCTCGGCGATCGTTGCGGCCAAGTGGTCGCTAAGGTCAATGCGTTGCTCTACGAGGCTACCGAGACGGAAAGATTCGCCACCTTGTTCTACGCGGTGTACGAAGACCGGTCGCGGATGCTCACGTACGCTAACGCGGGGCACGAACCGCCTCTGTTGTTTCGAGGGCCGGCGTCTCGCGGGCCGACCGGAAGGCAGCAAGATCGACCGTGGGCCTCCTGTGTGAGCCTGGATTCGCAAACGTCACCGCTCGGCCTCTTCCCGACGCTGCCTGCAGCCCAGGAAAGCATTCAGGTCGCTCCGGGAGACTGGTTGCTGGTTTTCAGTGATGGGATAACTGAGGCGCTGAACGAAGAGGGGGAAGAGTTCGGGCGAGAACGGCTGGTCGAGATCGCAGCACGTAAGTCCTTAGAGACGGCAGAGGACGTCCGGAATGAAATCCTTACTGAGGTCAGCAGACATAGTTGTGGGTCGCCGCAGTCCGACGATTTAACGCTGATTGTCGGTCACGTCCTGTGAGGGAGTCGTGGGTAATGAAAGGTTGAAATGACGCGCATCCTCGTTGTTGAAGACGAACCGGAACTAGCTCTCGGGCTCGAATATGACCTGAAGCTGGAAGGCTACGAGGTTGAAGTAGCCCGTAATGGGCACACGGCGGCCGAACGGGCCCTGAATCAACCCTTCGACCTCATCATCCTCGACGTCATGCTCCCCGGCAAGGACGGGTTCGACGTGTGCCGCCAGGTGCGCCGCGCCGGCCTGAGCACCCCGATCATCATGCTCACCGCCAAGACCCAGGAATCCGAGAAGGTCCTGGGCCTGGAGCTGGGCGCGGATGACTATGTGACAAAGCCTTTCAGCCCGCGCGAGCTGCGTGCGCGCGTCAAGGCGCTCCTGCGACGCGCCCTGGGCGAGTTGCCCGAAATCTACCGCTTCGGCGATGTGGAACTTGATTCCGCTCGCCGCGAGGTCCGGCGGGGCGGGAAGGCAGTAGACGTGACCCCCATCGAATTCAAGCTGCTTGCTGCCTTGGTCCGCCGGCGCGGCCGCGTACTGAGCCGCGACCAGTTGCTCGACGAGGTCTGGGGACGAGGGACTTTCCTCACCGACCGAGTGGTGGATACGCATATCACCAACCTGCGCAGGAAGATCGAACCGGAGCCCTCGGAGCCTCGGTATGTGATCAGCGTGCGTGGCATCGGTTACCGGTTCGACGGGTGAGAATTGAACTGACGCAGACTGTTAAGGTCTGCGAAGCTGCAATAACTTCTGAAAACGCACCTGAAGGTGTGCGCCAGCCTGCTGAGGTCATGGTGAGGCGCGATGGCCAGACGCAATCTTATCGAAATCCTGACTATTCCTTCATCTTCCCCCGACACAGCCACTTTACTCTGTTCGCGAATTGAAAGGAGGATGAAATGAAGAAGTCTGCTACGATTCTAACTGGAGTATGGCTCGTCGTGTTGCTCTTCGGCTCGGCGGCAGAAGGGCAGGTGTCGCCTCAAGGTTTGGAGACCATTCGATCGAGACTGCACCAGGCGAAAGCCTTCTTTGACCAGATGCCCGAAACACACCGCCAAGTGCTTTCGGGCGCCGCTCAGAACCTGATTCAACTTGCAAACGTCTCAGAGCGACAGGGAGGGCCCTTTGGCCAGATGTTCAATCGGCCAGCGCAACTGCCCAAAGCATCGTCCAGCCCCTCAGCGCCGGGAGGTGTGATCCCGGTATCCGACCCTAGCAACGACTTTGCCTTCTCCGTGATGATGGGGTTCACCCAGAGCGAGACGTCCACCGCGTGGTGTGGGAGCCACGTCGTAGTCGGCTTTAACGACTCCGGAAGCCTCCCTGAGAGCTTCTTTTTTGGTCCGGGCTGCCTCAGATCCAGTGGTGTCGCTCTCTCTACCGACCACGGGCACGACTTTCAGGACTTGGGCTTTGTGAACCCTGGCTCGAATCCTGCCAACTTTCTTCTCGGTGATCCGGCCCCGGGCTGCGCCGACGCAAGCACTTTCCACTACTCACAGATTTTCTTGACCGCCGATTCCATGGGAAACCCGCTCGCAGCCGTCGCGGTCTCGACATCCTCAGACGGAGGCGCCACTTGGGCAGACCCGGTGGCCACAGCCAGCAAGGACGGCTTCACCCACTTTCTGGATAAGAGCTGGATGACAGTCGATCCGACAAACACCAGTAGGCTTTTTGTGACCTACACCGATTTCGATTTCTCGGGTGTTTGCGGCCCCAGCGCCCTGAGGATTGCCATCGAGCTTGTGAGTTCCACAGACGGGGGCGCAACCTGGGGTGCTCCGGTCGAGATCGATGAGGTTTGCAGCCCCTTCTCTGGCCCCGGCTTGTTCGACCAGGGCTCGCAAGTGGCCGTCGGGCCGGGTGGGGAGGTGTACGGGGCCTGGGAGTTTTTCCAAGCTGATTTCTTCACCCGCGAGCTCCGCATCCGCAAATCGGTCGATCACGGCGCCACTTTCGCGCCTCTCGTGAAGGTCACCGATGTTACGCCGGTCGGCGATGGCTCCCTGCTTCAGGGTGGCTTCCGGTCCCCCGCCGAACTTCCTAGCCTGGCCGTGGATCGATCGGGGACGGCAACTAACGGCAACGTTTACATTGCCTGGAACGATGGCCGGAATCTCCAAGTGCCGGATTTCGACTCCGGATTCTATCGTTATACGGACGTGCTCCTCACCCGGTCCACCGACGGGGGTGCCACTTGGTCTGCTCCTGTCCGGGTCAACACCAATTCTGAGCCTCTGCATAGCGGGCGTGGTTCAGACCAGTACCAACCGGGTGCTGCCGTGGACGGCACTGGAAAGGTCGGCGTCTGCTGGTACGACCGGCGCCTGGATCCTTTGAATTTCTCGATCGACCGGTTCTGTGGCGTCTCTAAGGACGCTGGCGCGACGTTCACCAACAGTCGACAGAGCTCGCCAAGCTGGTCGCCGATCCACGCCACGGAGGCGTTTATCAATACGGTTTACATGGGAGATTACGACGGCCTGGCCAGCGACGCCACGCAAAGCTCACCAGGCTTCATCGGCGCCTTCCAAATGATGAACACGCGCGGAGGACTGTCGGGCAACTCCATTCCTGTTCCTAATCCCGACGTCTTCGCGACGAACTTCAAGTGAAAGACCCGTCTCAGCGGGGCGGTTATTCTTGCTTCTCCGGGAGTGTGGGCGTTCGATGGAGCAGGCAATATCTCGAGCAGTGAAACCGTCGCTTTCAAGGCGTAATCTCTACGGGCCAGACAGGCTCGGGGACCTATACCGTCAATTCCGATTGTACTGGCTCAATATCCTTTACAACCGGAGATGCTGCCGGATTCACCCTGAATATTGGTGATCATCGGCGGCGGGACCGAAATCTTTGGCATCGTGACGAATCCCTCGTTCACCGTCACCGTCGACGCCAAGAAGCAGTAGCGCCTGAAAGCCGCGGCTGGCGAGCGCCCACGAACGGCTGAAGCCGTGCCCTAATACACGACGGGGAGATTGAAGACGCTCGGTATAGTAGGCAAAACTCAGAGGAAAGAGACCATGAAAAACGCAACCCTCAGCGGGCGGTCGATCTGGATATTCCCAGCGCTGGTTGTCGTGGCGCTACTCACTGGATCGCTCGCGCCCGGCCAGAAGAACGACCAGACGGATGTCATGTTCCAGGCAGCCCTCCACAAGCAACTGGTGGATGGCGACCTGGAAGGAGCGATTGAGCAGTACAAGACCATCCTGGCGAAATACGGCAGCGACCGGGCGGTGGCGGCGAAGGCATGGGTGGAGATGGGGCAATGCTACGAGAAGCTGGGCAAGGAGGAAGCTCGGAAAGCCTACGAGCGCGTGTTGCGCGAGTATGCCGACCAGAGCGAGGCCGCCGCAAAAGCCCGCGCGCGGCTGGCGGCCCTCTCCGGCAACGGTGCCTCCAGAAGCTCCGAGATGGTCACCCGCCGCCTCTGGACTGGGCCGGACGTGGACGTTGAGGACTGTAGCGTTTCGCCCGACGGTCGGTATCTGTCCTATGTGGATTGGACGACGGGAGACCTCGCGATCCGCGATCTCGCCACGGGAAAGACGCGCCGATTGACGAATAAGAGCTCCTCGGCAGAATCTGGCGGTCACGCTACATTCTCGGTCATTTCGCCGGATGGCAAGGAGGTCGCCTACACCTGGAAACAGGAGCTGCCGGGCGAGATTTTTTTGGCGGATCTGCGTCTTGTCCGGTTGGACGGCTCCGCACCTCGAGTTCTCTATAGCAACAGGCAAGCGCAATCTGCCGTGCCCACCGATTGGTCGTCGGACGGAAAGTATATCGTCACCCTACTCATCAAGCCAGACAGTACGCTCCAGATTGTGCTGGTTACTGTAGCGGACGGTTCCGTTCGGGTTTTGAAGACGGTCGGCTGGGAGTCGCCGGAAAAGATGACATTCTCCCCGGACGGGCGCTATATCGCCTATGACTTTCCGCAACAACAAGACTCGGACAACCGGGACATCTTCTTGCTCGCCGCCGATGGGAGTCGCGAAATCCGCCTCGTCGAGCACCCTGCCGACGATCGGCTGCTTGGCTGGGCGCCGCCGGACGGGAACAGCATCCTCTTCGCCAGCGATCGGTCCGGGAGCATGAGCGCGTGGGTCCTTCGCGTGGCGGATGGGAAACCGACGGGGCCGCCCGAGTTGGTGAAGCGGGACATAGGTCGAGTATACCCGATAGGCTTTACACGGACTGGTTCCTTTTACTACGGCCTTGCGATCGGCACGAGCGATGTTTACACCGCTGAGTTCGATTCGGCAGCAGGCAAGGTCCTGACAGAACCCCAGAAGGCCACCCAACGGTTTGTCGGCTCGAACTCCTCGCCGGCTTGGTCCCCGGATGGGCAGAATCTGGCCTATATTTCGCAACCTAACCTGCTGGGAATCCCGTCAGCCGAGCAAGTGGTCTCGATTCGGTCGCTCAGGACGGGGCAGGAGCGCGAACTCTCCCCCAAGTTCTACTACATTTTCCCGAACATACAGTGGTCCCCTGATGGGCGATCGATTCTCGTCCAAGCGAAGGAGTGGAAAAGCTTGGGGCGAGAAGGTGTCTACCTCATTGACGCTCAAACCGGCGAGGTCACACGGGTCCTCGAGACCGACCCGGGGTCAGACCTGCCTAACCCCGCCTGGTTCCCCGACGGTAAGAGACTGCTTTACAGGAACGGCGAGTCGGGTACGAAGAATGAAAACATCCTCATGCGCGACCTTGAGACGGACCGGGAAACGGCGCTCTTCCAAGCTACCCCCACCTCCAAGATCGACGACATGGCCCTCTCGCCCGACGGCCAGCAAGTGGCGCTTACGCTTCTGGATCAGGAAACGCGGTCCTCGGTCCTGAAAGTCTTGCCGGTAGCCGGCGGAGACGCCAGCGAACTCGTTCGCGCGAAGGAGCCGGAAACGATCGTCGGAGATTCGCTCAGTTGGTCGCCCGATTCGCGTTACATAGTCTTTGGCAGGAACCGCGCTACCAGCCAAGAGTCGAAAACCGAACTACTCACCATCTCTCGCGCCGGGGGAAAACCTCACCCGTTAGGGGTGGCTATGGATTCTGTCCGCAGGCTTTCCTTTGATCCGAACGGTCACCACGTCGCCTTCGCGGCGGGCAGGGCCAAGAGCGAAGTCTGGGTGGTGGAGAACTTTCTGCCGACGCTGAAGGCGGCTCGATGACGGTTAAGAGCTGGCCCGGCCCGCACTCGATCCCCTACAACCCTTCAGAATGGCTGCGGCTCTTTCGACGGGGGTGCCCTTTTATGGAATCCAGGCCTTCTAGTAGGCAAAACTCAGAGGAAAGGAGAGGACCATGTCAAATTTAGAAATTGTTCGTGCTTGGAAAGACCCGCAATTTCGGGCCACACTGGGCCACGCCATGCCCGATCACCCGGCTGGACAGATCGTGCTGCCAGATCCAGAGGAGGAGGAAAGCAAGACCACCCACCGTCAGTTTACTTTCTGCATTAGGTGCGGCTGAAATCTCTTACCACTAACGATCGGAAGGAACGGCGACCCTACAAAGTCTGTGTGAAAACCCGGGTTCGCCCCTCGTAGAGGCCGGCTTCAGCCGGGCATCTTGTTGAAATCAAGGTGCCGGCCTAGAGGCCGCCGCTACGGAAAGCGTGTCAAGCAACGGTTTTCACACAGACTCTACAGCCCTTCAGAATGGCTGCGGGTCTCTCGACGGAGGTGCTCTTTTATGGAATCCAGGCCTTCTAGTAGGCAAAACTCAGAGGAAAGGAGAGGACCATGTCAAATTTAGAAATTGTTCGTGCTTGGAAAGACCCGCAATTTCGGGCCACAATGGGCCACGCCATGCCCGATCACCCAGCTGGACAGATCGTGCTGCCAGATCCAGAGGAGCCGGAACGCAACACCACCCACGGTGTGTGCTCGGTGTTTTTTTGCACTAAGAGGTGCGGCTGAAATCTCTTACAACTAACAATCGGAAGGAACGGCGACTCGCCCCCTTGCAAGGTGGGGAGCGGGGTATAACTGCGCGAGTTCCGAACCTCTCAGGCTCGAGGGCGGTGATGTATTCGGACTTCCAAGACGCTGCCTGGTTTCGTGCAACCACCTTAGCTGAGCGCATCGCATCTGTGCGCGCACTCGGCCACGCCCCACAAGGTGAAGAAGGTAACAAGGACGTGGCCGGGCGGCGCCTCCAGCAGTGGTGCGCCCAACGGCCGTTCGCTAACCCACCGATGTTCGCTCGGCGGCTCGCCACGGAGGGAAACCGAGGCCGAATTCCTCGGCCTCCTGGGCGAGCCGCTGGAGTCTTTGCGCGCCCGTTTTCCGGTTATTCCACCATGGCTAAGGGCGCTTTCACATGCTTTTGCTCATCACTCCTTGCCGAACTCGGTTCCCCTCCCGACCCCGCTCGGCGAGGAGCCGGCAGTTGGATTCCTGAATGCGATTGAGCCGCTCCTTCGCCACGGCCTTGATCGATTCCGTAAGCAGGCACAGCAGTTGATTCAGCAACGACCCGATGCGCCCCTTGGCTCTGTCACTCTCGAGGCGGTTTTCCTTAGTGATCTGCCGCGACAGTTAATGACTATGCTCAGCCGAACTATGGTTCTAGAACTGAACGTGGCGCGGGTTGAAGGAGTTCTTGATGGCGCCACGCCAGAAGACCGCTTCCAAAGCTTCGTCGAGCGGCTCCGTCACCCCGAGACTGGTCTTCGTATCCTGCGCGAATATCCCGTATTGGCGCGCCAACTCGTAGTGCGCATCGATCAGTGGGTTCGACTCGTTCTGGAATTTCTTGGGCGACTGTGTGCCGATTGGGACGTGATGCAGCACACGTTCAGCGCTGATAAGGAAGCCGGAGTCCTTAAGCGCTTGAAGACCGGCGCCGGCGACCCCCATCGGATGGGACGAAGCGTTGTGATCAGCGAATTCAGCTCAGGTCTTCGGTTGGTCTACAAGCCCAGGTCAATGGCCGCCGACATCCATTTCCAGGAGCTGCTGAGGTGGTTCAATCAACGCGGCATTGTGCCCGCTCTCCGGGCGTTGCAAATACTCGATCGCGGTACCCATGGGTGGGTCCAATTTATTGCGCCTCAAAGATGCGATTCCGAAGCGGCACTCTCCCGTTTCTATGAACGCCAAGGGGCGTACTTGGCTTTGCTCCACGTGCTGGCGGCAACTGATTTTCACTGCGAAAACGTCATCGCCGCTGGGGAGGACCCCATGTTGGTAGACCTGGAGGCGATCTTCCACCCAAGCCTGTCAGGATCTCAAGCCGAACGAGACGATGAGACGGAGCGCTTGATTGAGGGCTCGCTCCTGCGTGTGGGGCTATTGCCCCTGCGAATTGGTGCGAATGCCGAATCTGATGACGCCCCAACCTGTTCCGGGGTGGGCAAAGGTAGGCACGGATGAAATGCAACTCGTGCGCCAACGAATGACCACTTCACCGGGCCGGAACCGGCCATCCCTCAATGCGTCTGACGTCAGCCCGTGCGACCATGCTGAGGAGATCGCCGCCGGGTTTGCTCGTGCCTACCGCCTGCTCCTGAAGTGTCGTGATGAGTTGCTGTCATCCGCCGGCCCGCTCGCGTGGTTTGCCGATGACGAGGTGCGGGTGGTCTTACGCGGAACGGACACGTACGGCCGCTTGCTGGATGAGAGTTTCCACCCCGACGTGCTGAGAGACGCTCTCGACAGGGACCTCTTGCTCGATTGGCTCTGGGTCGCTGCCGAATCTCGTCCTTACTTAACCAAAGTGATATCCGCAGAGCTTCAGGATCTCGAAAACGGCGATATTCCCCTATTCACGACACGCCCCGGCAGTCGTGACCTGTGGACCAGCTCGGGCCAGCCGATCCGCGATTTTTTCGATGAACCGGCGATGGCGTTCGTTCGTCGTCGTTTGGAGCATCTTAGCGAGCTCGACCTCGAGCTCCAGCTTTGGTTCATTCGCGCGTCGCTGGGAGCATCGACCGAGTACGGAGATGGCGCCCAAGGGCCTGCGCCTGAGTCGACTGGGCCCCAGACGGCAAACGGCCGTGAGCACCTCCTTCGAGCAGCCTGCAGCCTGGGCGACAAGCTTGCATCGCTCGCGGTTCCCTCCAAACAGGGCACGTCGTGGATAGGTCTCACATTCGACGGTGAGCGCCGTTGGTCGATTTCACCTTTGATGCTCGATCTGTACGGCGGGCTTCCCGGGGTCACGCTGTTCCTGGCCTATCTTGGAGCCATAACTCAAGAGCAGCGTTATACAGTATTGGCCCAGCGGGCCGGCGAGACGATGTTGCGCCGCTTGGAGAAAAGCAAGTCATCCGTCAAGTCGATTGGGGCGTTCACCGGGTGGGGAGGAGTGATTTACACACTCAGTCACCTGGGAGCCCTGTGGCGGGAAGCGCAATTACTGAATAAGGCAGAAGCCCTTGTCGCAACCCTTCCGGCTTGATCGAGCTGGATGAATACCTCGACATCATCGGGGGCGCGGCAGGTTGCATTGGCGGCTTGCTGAGCCTTTACGATCAAGTCCCATCGGAGCGAACATTGCATGCTGCCGTGCAATGCGGGGAGCGCCTGGTTGCGCGCGCGCAGCAAATGGAACACGGCGTGGGGTGGCTTGTTCCGAGAGAGCCGAGACCACTTGCCGGCTTTGCGCATGGGGCAGCAGGCATAGCATGGGCGCTCCTGAAATTAGCTGCGGTCACCGGGGGCGAAGACTTCCAAACAACCGCTCTTGCAGGCATCGCCTATGAGCGCAGTCTCTTCTCGCGCGAAGCCGAGAATTGGCGGGACCTTCGCGCGTGGACTCGAGACCGCTCGTCTTCGGATGAAGACGGCGACTTTTTTATGACCGCTTGGTGCGCCGGCGCTCCCGGTATCGGGCTAGCTCGCCTGTCTACGCTCGACCAGCTTGGTGATGTTGCAACACGCGGCGAGATCGACACCGCTTTGAAGACGACGCTCAATCACGGCTTTGGGCAAAATCACTCTCTATGCCACGGCGATCTTGGGAACATTGAGTTGCTTTTGCAGGCTGGCCAAATTTTCAACGATTCGCGGTGGCACGCTGAAGCGTCCCGGCTCGGCGGCATCATCGTCGAGAGTATCGACGGAAAATGAAGTCCTGTGCGGAACACCCATGAGGGTTGCCACACCCGGCCTCATGACAGGTTTGGCGGGAATTGGCTATGGACTTCTGCGCTTGGCCGAGCGGCAGCGAATCCCTTCCGTATTAACGCTTGAACCTCCACCCCGGAATCGAGGATATCGACACGAAGCGTTCAGAGATTGCGTCGAAAGTCGGCGCCCGAGCGGAGAATTGCAGTGAAGACGCTGAGGGCAACGGCGACGAACGGACGACGCCGCTCCGGCCTGGAACGACTGGGCGGGCACCGGAAACTAGCTCTTAGTCGATAGGACCGAGTAGGAGCGAATATGCACGTCCAGTGCATCCGTGAGGTCCCCGGCAACGGTGCTGTGTATCAACTCGTCGACGACAGCGGACGGGCGATTGCGGAAGTATCAGATTTCCTGCGCCACCTCGGTGCCCGAGGCTATTCACCGAATACACTGGCTGCATATGCATATGATCTGCTCCGCTACACACGCTTTCTTGCGGAACACGGCTGGGACTCCGCAGACTTCACGCCGGCACGGTCACTGAAGCTTCTGGAACATCTTCGGCAGTTCCAGAGCCAGGGCCACACGCGAAATCTCGGTCCCACGCTTGCCACCGATGGAGGTCGGATCGTAAAACGCCTCTCCCCAGCCACTACCAACCGCATCCTGGCCGCCGTCTCCTCCTTTTACGAATACTTGATTATCTCAGGCCAATGGATTAACGAGAATCCTCTTCTGAAGCAATTCGATTATGAAACCTCACGCGTCTCGAACCGACACCGACCGTTCATCAGCAGTGCCAGCCCTCAAAGACCTGTCCGCCGCCTCGTGCGAGTTCGAACGGTTGAGCGAGTTCCGCGACCCATGACTGAAGAGCAGATCGAACAACTTCTCGCTTCCCTTAGGCTGTGGCGCGATAAGGCAATGGTGGTGCTCATGCTGGAGGGAGGGCTACGGCCCGGGAGGGGTGCTCAATCTGCGTCTCGAAGACATTCAGTACGGCCGGCGGCGGATTGTTATCCGCTATCGGACCGACCACCCAAGAGGAGCGCGCACTAAATCGCGCAGGGAGAGTGTCGTTGATCTCTTAACTCCGGAGACGCTGCAGACCGTGAGCACCTATGTTGTCCATGAGAGGCCGCAAGATACGGACGCTCCCTTCGTTTTCCTGGTGGGTGGACGGGCCGAGGGACGTAACCGTCCGCTCAGCTATAGTGCTTTAGTCAAAACGTTCGCGCGCCACTGCGAGCGGCTCAACATACGCGCTCCATGGATTACGCCGCATGCTTGGAGGCACACGCACGCGACACGGATGTGGGGCGGCGGCATGCGCGAATTAACCTTGCAGAAACGACTGGGGCATGCCTCTCCAGAGTCGACCAGTATCTACACACATGTGTCCGACGCAAAAGTGGTCGCGGAGTATCTGCACGCCCTGGGGAAACGGGAGGCAGAATGAAAGGTTTCGCGAGCCGCCGTCCGAAGCCTAGCCGAGTTCTCTCCCAAACACGCCTCCGCCGACGAATATGCCGCCTTTGTCCAGAGGTACATGCCGAACGAAGAGTCGCACAAATGCCCGATGTGCCGGCGAGATCAGTTTGTGCGCCGGTATCCCGACCTGCTGGAATGGTTCCGCGCGCCGCTGACGGAGCGCGTGGGACGCCTCTACGGGGAGCCCACCACCGCCGTCACCAACCCGACATCCTATTGGGCACGTCCATACTTGTATTTCCTCGCGCTACGCGGCTATGTCCAACTCGACTGGGAATGGTTGATTGGAGTGCACCGCCTGGAAATGTGGCCTCTGTGCGGTCCCTGTGGGCTTCAGATGGACATAAGTCGGTTGCTTGACGAGGCACTTAAGCTCGGCTATGGACAGCATTGTGCGCTCGATCTCAAGTGGCCAGCCAGCCGTATTATTCTGCACACCTCCATCCCGAGTATCGAGGCCCTCACCGATTCCCATTGCCGAGAACTGCTGGAAGCCCTACGCCTCTTTGGTGCGCGACCAGACGTTCCTCTGATCTTTGGTTCTGACGAACGATATAGGAAGGCCGCAAGACTCTTCAGAACGAAGGTGCATTAGCTGCATGTTGTGCTCTTTCATCGCGGACAAGCAGTTACCGAGCCACGGATATTCCAACCTCGAACTCACCGCAGACGAGACCTGCCAACCCGCGTCAGTGCCGTTCTGGAACGGTACATTTCGCAGCGCAGTCTGACCAGCCGACCGGCGACCATCGAGGCCCTTCGGGTGAGCTTGCGCCGCTTCGCCGAATGGTTAACCCAGAAGTATCCGGCGCTGCGGAGTCTAGCCGAAGCCACTCGCGAGCAAGTCCTTGAGTTTGCCGGGGTTCCTGAGTGAAATGGTCAACGCGCGGACCGGCGAACCTTGGTCAGCCCATACCAAGTGGGGAAATCTTTGCCGCCTGAGAGTCTTCTTTCGCGAAGTGGCAGATTGGGGGTGGGAGGACGTGCCCAGCCACCCGTTGTTGGGAATCGGGGATGTACCCAGAATGCCCGAATGCGTCCCGTGCTATATTCCCGAGGACGCATTTAATCGTGTGATGACAGCGGTTCGAGCCCTAGAGTGCCCCTACCAGCGAACGGCACTGTTGATCGCCCGATGGAGTGGCGCCCGTCGTAACGAGATCCGACACTTGCCCATTGATTGCTTGGATCGTTACCCGGATGGGACTGCGCGATTGCGTATTCCACCGGGCAAATTGAGACGAGAACGAGTCGTTCCGCTCAACGAGGAGGCAGCCGACGCGATCCGGCTGCTTCGAGGCCATCGCACCCAGGAGCGTGCCTTCCACGACTCATACACCGGTGTCACAACGCAGTACCTGTTCCTCCGTTATGGGAAATTCGACAGGCCTTTGAAAGCAGCCTGTGCTGCGGTCGGGCTTTCTACCCTAGACGGTCGCCCTATGGTTTCACCCCACCGCTTTCGTCACACGGTCGGGACGCAACTGGCAGAGAGGGGTGCCAAGCTGCGCACCATCATGAACGTGTTAGGCCACACCAGCCCACAGATGTCGATGAGGTACGCGCAGATTAGCGACCGCGAAGTGCTCAAGGATTACCAAGCGGTGCTCGGGCCGGGTGCAACCATCGCCGGTCCCTTCGCCGAGACCTTGAAAGCCGGCTCCCTTCTCCCCTCTGATGTCGACTGGCTGAAATCGAACTTCTTCAAGACCGAATTGGAGTTAGGCCACTGCCTGCGTTTGCCGCATGAAGGTCCCTGCGAATGCGACCTTATCTGAACTGCGCCAAGTTCGTAACGACACCAGAGTATGCGCCTCGCTTGCGGCGACGGCGTAAGAACGAGCTCGCGCTGATCGACGACGCGATATCCCGCGGCTGGGAAAAGGAGGTTGAACGCCATCGGTGCACCATAAAGCGCATTGAGCAGCTCCTCCAGGATGTCGAGGAACCGTTGGAAGGCAAGGAAGCAACGGACCGAGCGCATGAAACTTAAGCATCCTCAAGGATGGTTTGCAGCGGGCCGCGAGGTTAGCCGGGCTATCGAGGTGCTGTCCGACGCTGCCTTCAAACTCTACATCTATGTCTGCCTCCATCTGTTAACCGGTCAATCGCGACCTTACCGAAGCGTGGAGCGAAGCGATTGAAAAGACAGGTCGATTGGCTGGTTAACGGATGGTTGACCGGTCCAATCTTTCCACGCGCCTTAACCTACTCACTTGATTTGGGATCGGAAACGCGCGTGGCAAAGATTGGCCGGTCAACCACGCAGAGCGGAACACCGGCTGCCTAGATTTGGTCGAAACTAATATCACTCGCACCTTGGGCAAGACTCCCCAGTTGATTCAAGACGACATTGAAGAAATGGAGCGGCAGGGCATCTGTCGAAGGTGGCGCGCAGCGAAGGACCAGGGCGGTGATCAGATCGAGGTCTGCGATGAGTTTTGGCCGTACGAAAAGGACCCTCTCCGTGCCCGAAGCGACCACGAAGCTCAATACTTGGAACGGATCCGGCAACTGCTGACCGGTCACCGCTGTATGACCATCGCTTTTACCCCCGCAGATCGAAAGCTCGCGTTCGAGTTCTACCAAAAGGGTGTGCCGTTGGAGAATGTGCGGCGTGCGATTCTGCTCGGATGCACGCGTAAATGCACGACGCTGCTTAGCACTCAGGTCCCTGAGCCGATCACCAGCCTCCATTATTTCTGTGGAATCGTCGAAGAAGTGGGCAGCTGCAGGTGGCGGCTGACTATTGGCGCTATTTAGAACTGAGCCTGAACCGCATGGAGGCAGAGTTGCTAGAGAAGAAGGGCCGAGCCGAGACGAAATGATGGAGACGGAATGATGCTGACTGCGCTCTCACCAGAAAGCTAACTGTCCACATAACCCACAACCCACTGCGGCAAGCGTGATGCAGACGCACACCACCGGGTGCAACCTTGATCGCCGTTACCACAAGCGGGTCATTCAGGACCGACTGCAATAGAGATCGAACGTACTCGTTTCCAACGGAGTGGACGAAGCCTAGCAGCTCTAGGAACATCTCCTCGGGATCGCGAGCAGAGGCCGGGCAGAAGTCCGTGTCCTGGAACTCCCCCGCCTCGCACCGCCGGATGCGTTGCACGATCAGTTGGGGATGGTCGTTGTAAAGCTCGAGCGCGCCCCGCAC